>JAABVA010000765.1_pt1 | contig 37967 bp, 30 predicted proteins | sample 5560331 | NCBI WGS metagenome assembly JAABVA01 (sample SAMN12812661, study PRJNA571458) | rock metagenome | isolation source: Antarctica rocks | place: Antarctica: Victoria Land, Mt New Zealand sud | collected 2016-01-07 | reverse complement strand
GACCACGAGTGGACAAGCCGGGCACACCGGCCGGGCAGCCACGCCCAGCCGCGACCACCCTCCACGAAGCGCTCAGAAATCACCCATCAGCGACCCCCAGAACCCGGCGCGGTGGATCCAGGCTCAGTCGCGCCCGGCCGTCGCGAGTCCGCGGTCGTGGCGGGGATCGACCGCAGCGCCCCGAGCGGAGACGCCCTCGGTGCTCCCGTCGCTGCGGCCGACGATGGGGCCGTCGAGGTGACCCCGGACGCGACTGCGCCGGTCACGGAGCTCGCGCCGCGCCGACCGCCGCCGGTCCACCCGGCGCGAGATCGACACCCGGGCGACGAGCCCGAGCGGCACCGGCAGCCACGAGTGCACCAGGCGCCAGAGGAGGACCCCGAGCGCGGCGGCCGCGGCCGAGCTGCCGAGCCCGATGAGGCCCGGGATGAGCACCGCCTCGACCACGCCGAGCCCGCCCGGGGTGATCGGCAGCCAGCCGACCGCGGTGGCGAGGCCGAAGGACAGCAGGAGGCCGGACGCGTCCCCGGGCCGGCCGAAGGCGTGCATGCAGCACCACAGCGACACCGCATCGGCGCCCCAGTTGACGATCGACGCGGCCAGGGCCGGCAGGAGCACGCGCGGCTGGGACGTCAGCAGCTTGGCCTGGGCCCCGAGGGAGCGGCCGGTCCGGACGGCGACCGGCCGGACCCGCCCGCGCACCCGGGCGGCGAGCCCGCGGGCGAGTGCCCGGCCGAGACGCCGGCCGCGGCGGGTGCCCGCGCCCAGGCCGACACCGGCAGCCAGCACCAGGACGCCGGCGAGGACCGGCCCGCCGATCCGCAGCGACGTGAGGTCACTGGCACCCAGGCCCGGTCCCGCCACCCGGGCGACCGCGGCACCGGTGGTGAGCACGGCCAGGGCCAGCGCGGCGACGCCACCCTGGAGCACCTTCGCGCTGGCCGCCTCCGCCGGCCGGACACCCTCGCGGGCCAGCAGCCGCACCCCGACTCCGGTCCCGGCGGCCGCGCCGACCGGCACGCAGTTCGTCACGGCGATGCTCGACAGGTCGATGGCCAGCAGGCGGCGCAGCGGGGGCCGCCGGGGATGGCCGGCGAGGACGGCGCGGGTCATCACGGCGTAGGCACCCAGGGAGACGACCTGCGCCGCGGCGGCGGCCAGCGGCCAGCCGAAGCCCGAGACGGCCCGCAGCTCACCGCGGGTGACGACGTCGGCAAGGCGCGGAACGACGAACAGCCACCCGACGAGGGCCGTCACGGCGAGCTGGACGACCAGGCGTGCCGGGCGCGACCGGAGCAGTGCCACCAGCCGGACCCGCCGCCGGACGCCGCTCGTCACCACGCCCACCACCACTCGATGATCCCCGGAACGGGTGCAGGTCACGTCGGCCCGCGGGATGACTCGGTGGCGGCCGCGACGAGGTGCCGAGCCGGGTACTCGTCCGGCGGAATGGCGTCGCGCCGGTGCCCCGCATCGGCGTGTGAATGTAGCGCACCGCGCCGAGCGGCCCCCGGTTGACCTGCGATCCGCCCTTCGTGGGTGCAGGATGGGGCCCACACCGAACCGCTCCCGGAATGTCGGAACGGTACCGACGCGTTCCCGGCTCCGGTGTCGCATTGAACGTCAGACCACTGCCGGACCAGCGCCAGACCACTGTCAGACACTGTCAGACCGAGCGAGGAGAATCGATGGCACAGAAGGTGCAGGTCGTCCTGTCCGACGATCTCGACGGGGGGGCCGCCGACGAGACGGTCTCGTTCGGCCTCGACGGGACGAGCTACGAGATCGACCTGTCGGAGAAGAACGCGGAAGCGCTGCGCAGTGCCTTCGCGGAGTACGTCGGGCACGCCCGCCGGGCCGGTCGCGGCGGCGGTCAGTCGGCCCGGCGCCGGCCCAGCGCGGCCCCGGCCGCCCGGTCGTCGTCGACGGACAACGCAGCCGTGCGCTCCTGGGCCAAGGAGAACGGGCACGAGGTGAGCGAGCGCGGCCGGATCTCCGCCGCCATCCGCGACGCCTACGACCAGGCGCACGCCTGAGGCACAGCTGTCGGTGACCCTCGCCGGTCGGCACACCGGCGTGGGAATCTGGGCCGGTGCGTAGGCGGCGGGCGGCGGGCGGCGGGCGGCGGGCGCCGGTGCCGTCACCGCGGCCGCCTCGCTCGTCTCCCTGGCAGCGCTGACGGCGGTGCTCCTCGCGACCACGGTGCTGGCGCGTGTCGACTCCTCGGGGTCGGCCCGGCTGGAGGCGGTCGGACCCCGGCAGATCGTCCTCGGCCATGCCTCGACGGCCGGCTTCGCGATCGCCCTGCACATCGCGGAGATCGGTGACGGGAAGACGGTCGTCGCGGTGTCGGTGGTGGCGGCCGTGGCGGCGGCGGTCCGCACCCGGCGGTGGCGCCCCGTGATCGCCTCGGCCGCCACCCTGGGTCTGCTCATCGCTTGCGTGGAGACCCTCAAGGCCCTGCTCGGCCGGAGCTCTCCCGGTCCGGGGGGCGGCCCGAGCACCGACTTCGGTGTCGGCGGGGCGGCGTTCCCGTCCGGCCACTCCGCCGGGACGCTGGTCGTGTTCGGGCTGGTCGCCGCGCTGGCGTGCGGGCCGGGCGGGGTCCACCCGAGCCGGGTCGGGCACCGGGTGCTGACCGGCCTCGCCGGCGCGATCTCGGCAGCGGTGGGGACCTGCACGATCGTGCTCGGGTGGCACTGGCCGAGCGATGTCGTCGGCGGCTGGCTGCTGGGGATCGCCGTGCTCGTCCTCGGCAACGCGCTGGTCGGGCGGCCAGCCGACCGAGGCGGGCGCTCGGACGGGTTCGGTGTCGCGCGCGACCGTTCGGGCCGGACCCGGGTCGACGCACTCGCTGGTCGCGTGGGTGGACGAGCCACGGCGACCGAACCAGCCGGGACCCGTCGACGGTGAGGGCGGGACTGTGAGGGCGGGGAGCGTGCGGGCGGCGACCGTGAGGAGAGCGGTACGCGGGCGGCGAGCGTGAGGTCGACGACGGTGCGGACCCGCCTCGCCGGGGCCGTCGCGGCGGGCGCCTGCGTCCTCGCTGCCTGTGGGACCGCGGGCGCCGTTCCTGCGGGCACCACGTCGGAAGGCACCCCGGGGCCCACCGCCACCGGCGCGCCCTCCCGCGGAACCGGCCCCGGGCAGCTCGCCGGTCCGGCGTCGTGGCCCGGCTACCACGCCGACCAGGCCCGCACCGGGGCCGTCCCCGCCCCGGCGCCTTCTGTCCCCCGGGTGTCCTCGGCGTCCCCGGTGTCCCCGGCGTCCTCCGTGTCATCGGTGTCCTCTGCGCCGGTCCGCAGCGCCTGGTCGGCCGACCTGGGCGCCGCCGTCTACGGCCAGCCCGTGGTGGCCGGCGGTCGGGTGCTCGCCGCCACCGAGGGCGACCGGGTGGTGGCGCTGGACCCGGCGACCGGGCGGACGGTGTGGTCGGTCTCCCTCGGCACGCCGCTCACCCACGTGGCCGACGTCGCCGGCTGCGGGAACGTCGACCCCCTCGGGATCACGAGCACCCCGGTGGTCGACCTGCAGACGAACACCGTCTTCGTCGTCGCTGAGGTGGTCGACGCCCAGGGGTCGGTCCACCACCGCCTGGAGGGGCTGTCGGTCGCGACCGGTGCGGTGCGGGTGGCGGTGGACGTCGACCCGCCGCTGCCGCCGGGCGAGCAGGCCGTCCACCTGCTCCAGCGGGCGGGCTTCGCGCTCGGCAACGGGCGGGTGTACGTCGCCTACGGCGGCAACTCCGGCGACTGCGGCACGTACCACGGCTGGGTGGTGGGGGTCATGGAGTCCGGCCCGCCGCGCCCGGTCAGCTTCGAGGTGGCTCCCGACGGCGAGGGCGGCGCGATCTGGGCGTCCGGCGGCGCCCCGGCCCTCGATGGCCGGGGCACGCTCTACGTCACGACCGGCAACGCCAACCCGGGCCCGCCGCAGGGCGGTCCGGACCCGAAGCGCTACACCGAGAGCGTCGTCGTGCTCTCACCGGACCTGCGGCCGCTGGCGTCGTTCAAGGACCGGGTGGCCGGCGGTGACGAGGACCTGTCCACCTCCAACCCGGTGCTGCTGCCCGACGGGACCGTGTTCGCCGTCGGCAAGACCGAGATCGGCTTCGTCCTGAGCCAGCGCGACCTGTCCCAGGTGGCGGCCATCGGCGGGATCTGCGGCAGCGACCCCGACGGCGGCCCCGGCTACGACCGGGCGACGAACCGGTTGTTCGTCCCGTGCCGCGACGGGGGCATCCAGGTGGTGGACCTCGCCTCGCGGGCTCTGGGTCCGCGCCTTGCCGGGGCGAACGGTCCGCCGATCCTCGTCGGGGACCGGCTGTGGGCGGTGGACTACCCGGGCGGCACCCTGGTGCAGTTCGACGCCGCGACGGGCCGGGCGCTGCAGACCGTGGCCGTCGGTTCCACCGTCCCGCACTTCACCTCACCGAGTGCCGGCCTCGGTCTGGTGCTCGTCGGCACCGACCACGGGGTCACCGCCTTCCGCTGACGCCGTTCCGCTGGCGCCACATCCGACTGACACCGTCCCGCTGACGCCGCTCCCTGACGCCGGGGCGGGTGGCTCAGGCCGGCGCCCATGCGTCGACCTGCTCACTGAGCAGGTGCAGCAGCAGGACGTGCATCTCCTGAATCCGTGCCGTCTCCAGCGACGGGACGAGCAGCAGGTGGTCGGCGTACGCGGCGGCCGCACCGCCCGAGCCGTCGGCGCCGGCACCGCCGAAGAGCAGCGTCACGGCGCCCTGGTCGCGGGCCGCCCGCAGTCCCTCGACGACGTTCGGGCTCCGGCCGCTCGTCGTGAAGCCGGCCACCATGTCCCCGGGGCCGACGAAGGCGCGGACCTGGCGAGCGAAGACGACCGTCGGGTCGAAGTCGTTGGCGATGCAGGTGAGCACGGACGCGTCGACGGTGAGGGCGTGCGCGGGCAGCGGCACCCGGTCCCGCAGGTACCGGCCGACGAACTCCCCGGACAGGTGCTGGGCGTCGGCCGCGCTGCCGCCGTTGCCGAAGGTGTAAAGACGACCACCGCCGGCGAACACCTCGACCAGCGCCCGAGCCGCCTCGAGGACGGCGGGGAGCAGGGCGGCACTCGCGTCGAGCACCCGGCGGTGGGCTGCCAGCTGGGCTGCCGGGTCGGCCGCGCCCGGGACGAGCGGCCCCACCGCCCTCGACACAGCCGCGCCCGGGACGAGCGGCCCGACCGCCCTCGACACAGCCGATCTCGACACGACCGTTCTCGACACGACCGCCGCGGGTGCCGCCGTCCGGGAGCGGGGCGCCGCCGGACGGGGCTCGCGCAGCCGCGGCGGCTGGGTGGGTGGCGCGGTCGGCTCGGGCATGGCGCCGATCTTCCCCCGACGGCGGGCGGCCATCGACCCGGGCTGGCCTACCGTCGCGCCATGACGCCTGTGCGCCTGCGGCCCGTCCTGGACAGCCTGCCCGCCTACGTCGCAGGTCGTCGGCCCGCCGCCGCCGCTGACGGGAGCCGCCCCTACAAGCTCTCCTCCAACGAGAACCCCTTCCCGCCGCTGCCCGGCGTCCTGGAAGCGGTGCAGGCGGCGGCCGCCGACCTCAACCGCTACCCCTCGCCGACGGCCGGCCGTCTCGAGGCCGCGCTCGCCGACCGCTGTGGGGTGCCCGCGTCCCGGGTCGTCGTCGGAGCCGGCAGTGTCGGGCTGCTCCAGCAGCTGGTCGCGATCGCGGCCGGGCACGGTGACGAGGTCGTGCACGCCTGGCGGTCGTTCGAGGCGTACCCGATCGTCGTGGCCGTCGGCGGCGGCACGGGGATCGCCGTCCCGCTGGCCCCGGGTGGGCGCCACGACCTCGACGCGATGGCCGCCGCGGTGACGCCGCGGACCCGCCTCCTCCTGCTGTGCAGCCCCAACAACCCGACCGGTCCGGCGCTGCGGGCCGCGGAGGTGGTCCGCTTCCTCGACGCGGTGCCGACCGACGTCCTCGTGGTGCTCGACGAGGCCTACGTGGAGTTCGTGCGCGACCCGGCGGCCGTCCGCGGCCTGGACCTGCTCGCGGCACACCCCAATGTCGCGCTGCTGCGGACCTTCTCCAAGGCGTACGGGCTCGCGGGCATGCGGGTCGGCTACGCGGTCGCCGCGGAGGCGGTGGCGAGCGCGCTGCGACAGGTCACGGTGCCGTTCACGGTCCCCGCGGTGTCCGAGGGGGCGGCGCTCGCAGCGCTCGCCGCCGAACCGGCCCTCCACGCCCAGGTCGACGCGATCGTCGCCGAGCGCGAGCGGGTCCTCGGGGCGCTGCGCTCGGCCGGGCACGAGGTCCCCGACGCCGACGGCAACTTCGTGTGGCTCCCGACGGGAGCCCGGACCGGGGAGCTGACCCGCGCGTGCGCGGCCCTCGGGCTGAGCGTCCGGCCCTTCGGCGAGGAGGGGGTGCGCATCACGATCGGCGAGCCGGAGGCCAACGACCGGGTGCTCGAGGTGGCGGTGGGGCTGCTCGGGCGGTCGCTGTCCGGGATCGACAGCTGACGGGCGGATCGGGGGCGTTCGGGTTGGCGGCCCGCCGCCGGCTGTCGATCCCGGACGCCCTCGGCTGTCGATCCCGGACGGCGTCAGCTCGTGCGGTCCGAAGGGTCAGGGGCCCGCGGGTGTCCCGGCGAGTGCGGACGTCAGCTCCGGGCCGGGAACCGGGCGCCCGACGTGCAGCCCCTGCACGAGCTCGCAGCCCGCGGCCGTGAGGTGCGCCAGCTGGGCGGCCGTCTCGACCCCCTCGCCGACCACCTGCAGGCCGAGGCTGCGCCCGACGGTCAGCACGGCGTCGACCAGGGCGCGCGACCGCGGGTCGCCGGGCAGCCCACCGACGAAGCCGCGGTCGATCTTGGCGTAGGCGACCGGGAGCCCGACCAGGCGCGAGAGGGAGGAGTAGCCGGTCCCGAAGTCGTCGATCGACAGCGGGTGGCCGCGGTCCTGCCACCGGCTCAGCACCGCGGTCAGGCCGGGATCGCCGAACTGGGCCTCGAGGACCTCGAAGCCGAGGTCCCCGGGTGCCAGCCCGTGCGTGCGCAGGCTCGCGGCGACGGTGTCGGTCAGCGCCGGGTCGACGAGCTCCCGGGGACGGAGGTTGACGAACACCGTCGACGGCGCCCGGGTCCCGACGGCCCGGCGCCAGCAGGCGAGCTGGGCGCAGGCCTGGCCGATGACCCAGCGTCCGATGGGGGCCAGGCTGCCGGTGTCCTCGGCGACCGCGATGAAGTCCGCGGCGGGGAGCAGCCCGTGGGTCGGGTGCTGCCACCTGAGCAGCGCCTCGACCGCGACGACCCGCCCGTCGCGGGTGGACACGATCGGCTGGTGGTGGACCCGCAGCTCGCCACGGTCGAGGGCACCCGGCAGCGTCCGTTCAAGCTCCCACCGCAGGCCGACGACCACCCCGGAGTCCGGGTCGTGGACGGCCACCCGGTTGCGGCCCTCGGACTTCGCCCGGTACATGGCGGTGTCGGCGTCGTGGAGCAGGTCGACCGCGGCGAGCTGGTCGTCGGCGACCGCGACCCCGATGCTCGCCGACACCACCAGGTCGACCCCGGCCACCGGGATCGGCTCGGCGAGGGCGGCCCGGACCCGGTCGGTGACGGTCTGCAGGGTGTCCAGCGGCGTGGCCGTCCCGGCCCGGGACACGTCTTCGCAGAGCAGCACGAACTCGTCGCCGGCGAGGCGGGCCACCGTGTCGCCCTGGCGGAGCGTGCGTGCCAGCCGGTCGGCGACGGTGGCGAGCACGACGTCGCCCGCCGCATGCCCGAAGGTGTCGTTGACGTCCTTGAACCGGTCGAGGTCGATGAACAGCACGGCGACGGCGGTCCCGTGGCGCCGAGCCGCCGTCAGGGCGTGCTCGATGCGGTCGAAGAGCAGGCCGCGGTTGGGCAGCCCCGTGAGCTGGTCGTGCAGCGACCGCCGGGCCCGCTCCTGCTGGGCGGTGCGGGCGGCGTCGCGGTCGACGGCCATCACGACGTAGGACACGGCGACGTCGGCGAGGAGCTGGGCGGCCGACACCTCGGCGGGGGTCCAGTCGGACACCGCGAGCCGGTACAGGTCCAGGGCACCCCAGGACCGGCCGCGGCTGCGGAGGGGGACCGCGAGCACCGAGTGCAGGCCGGCGTCGGCGGCCAGCGCGGTGAACTCCGGCCAGCGGCCCGCGTCCGCGATGTCCGGTGCCGCGACGGGCTGCCCACCGACGATGCAGTCGTGGCACGGCCCGGACTGCAACGACTCCTGCAGGGCCTCCACGCCGACCAGCAGCGGCCGGCTCGCCCGGACGAAGCGGGGCCGGGTGCCGTCGAAGGACATGACGCTGGCGCCGTCGACGCCGAGGGTGTCGGCCGCGACCTCGCAGAGCCGGTGCAGCAGGTCGTCGACGGAGAACTCCTGCGTGGCCGCGTGGGAGAGCAGGGCGACAGCCCGGACGAGGAGCTGGCTGTCCACGGCGTCCCCGGCCGTCGGGGGTCCGCCCGGCACGGCTTCGGCCGTCGCCGTCGGGGGTCCGCCCGGGACGGCCTCGGCCGCGTCCAGGCTGCCGTCGGGTCGGGCCGGCGCGGTGTCGACAGGTGGGCGCGGCCCGGTGTCGACGGGTCGGGTGGTCCTGGTGCCGGCGGGGTCTGGGCCGGTGGAGCCGTGCACGCGTCGTCCTCCTAAGGAGTGGCCGGTCGGTGTCCGCGAGGGCGGCGCGAGGGCTGGCCGACCGGAGCTCTGGGGTCGGTCAGGGGCACTGCGGGACCCGGTACCTCGGGTGGCGGCACCCCGGCCTGCCACCCTCGACCCGGCCCCCACCGGGGGTACCGGTCCCGCAGCCTCCGACCGCCGCGTAGAGCGGGCTGCGCCGCGGACGGCCGTTCCCCGGCGCGTCGACGGACGCGAGGCGAAGGAGGCCGGTCGCAGCACCCGCGCCCCCTCCGGGGTCGGCTCGCTGCTGAACCTCCCCGATGGTCTCCCTCGATGCGCTCAGTGTCCAATTGCTTGCGGCGTGTCGCCGATCGTCTCAGGTCGGCGCAGCCGGCGCGGTCGGTGGGGTGGCCCGGTCGATCGGCAGCCAGCCGCTGTCCTGCGCGCGCTCCTCGGCCTCCCGACGACCCCCGCCGCGGATGCCGAACAGCCGCTTGGCGACCAGCAGGTAGGCGGCGATGGCGAGGTTGACCAGCAGGGTGAGCACCTTCGGGGCGGACACCGTCCGGGTCAGCTCGTAGACCTCGAGCGGGAGCAGCGCGACGGTCACGACGAAGGTCAGGTACTCCGCCCAGGGCCGTGCCCGCCACAGGCCGACCATCTCCACGGCCTCGAGCACCGCGTAGGCCGACAGCACCCCGCCGGCCGCGTAGAGGGAGCCGGTGCCCAGGGAGAACAGCAGCGTGATGTCGTGGGCGACGCCGTGCCCGCCGGCGTGCACCGGCCCGCCCACGCTCCCCTGCAGGTCGGCGACCACCCGGGCGAGGCGACCCTGCAGCTGGTCGCGGTGCCGGGCGAACAGCAGCACCAGCGCGCCGAGCGCCGCGAGCACGACGACGTGCACCGCACGGTCCACGGCGATCAGCCGCAGGAGGTACCGGTCGCGGAGCAGCCGCCCGCGCAGCGGCGGCCGCACCCCGTCCCGGGCCACGGGATCAGCGCTCCCGACCCCGGCCCGCCCCGTCACGGCCCGCCCCGTCACGGCCTGCCCGGTCACGGCCTGCCCCGTCCCGGCCTGTGCCGCGCCGGGGTCCGGCGCCGCCTCGGCGGGCAGCCACGCGTCGCATCGCAGGCAGCGGTGCCAGACGAGGCCCGCCATCTCCCGCGCCAGCGCCGGATCCTCCGGTCGCCGGGCGCGACCCGGGTAGCGGGGCACGGCGTGCCCGTGCAACGCACACCCGATCAGCTCGTAGTGGACCCGCCGGCCCGAGAGCACGCCGACCGGGGCCGACCACGCGGCGCTGGCCGGCCGGCCGTCGTCGTCACCGACGGGCGGCTCGTCACCGACGGGCGGCTGGTCACCGACGGGCGGCTGCCCCTGCGGCGCCTGCGGCGGCTGCACCTGGTCGTCGGCGGGGGCGGTGGTCCCGGTGCTGGCGTCCATGCCTGGACGCTACGGGCGTACCGGGGACCGGCGTCGGCCGCGACCGTCGAGCCCGGCCGTCGCGCGACCGTCCCGCCCGACCCGGACAGCGGGTCCCGGGGCTACTCTCCCCGGACGTGACCACCACGGCCCCGCCGACGCGCACACCGGCGCCGGCCCGCGGGCGCGGCCCGGGTGGCGGTACCGCTGGCTCGTCGGCGGTCGGTCGGCTCGGCCGGGGCCGGCTGGGCCGCTGGGGCCGGCTGGGCCGCCGCGGCCGGTCCTGGCGGAGCCTGCTGCACTGGCGGCCGTCGCGCTCGGAGCTGGTGCTGGTGGTCGGCACGGTGCTGGGCGTCACCGCCGTCGTCGGCCTGGCCTGGCCCCAGCTGCCGGTCCCGCTGTGGCTCGACGAGGCGACGAGCGTCGTCTACGTCCGGGCCCCGTGGTCGCAGTTCGTCCAGGTGGTGACCGGCCCGGAGCTCAACCAGGTCCTCTACCACCTGCTCCTGCGGCCGTGGGCAGCGCTGGTGTCCAGCCCGGCCGCGCTGCGGGCGCCGTCGCTGGTGTTCTCGGTCGCCACCGTCGTGGCGGCGGCCGACGCCGGTCGCCGGCTGTTCCTGTTGCTGCCCCGACCCGGCCGGGCCCTCGCGCCGGTCGCCGGGGCCGTGGCCGCCCTCGCCGCGGGCACGAACGGCATGGTGGCCGCCTACGGCGCCGACGCCCGCGGGTACTCCCTCGAGCTGTTCCTCGTCACCGCCTCGATCGCCGCGCTGCTGCGGCTGATCGCCCGCCCGCGGACCCGCACGGCCGTCGTCTGGGGGCTGCTCGCGGGGCTCGCCGCCTACGCCCACTTCTTCGCCCTCCTCCCGTGGATCGCCTCGCTGGTGGCCGTGGTCGCGGCACTGCCCGCCTCGCGGGTGCCTCGGCGGCTGCTGCTGGTCTCCCTGGTCCCGGTGGTCGTGCTGGTCGTGCCCATCGCCGTCTACGTCGCGACCGGCAACGGCAACACCGCGTGGGTCGGCTCGCCCACGACGGGGCGCTTCACCAGCGCGCTGGCGGTGATCGCCGGCGGGGACGCGGGAGGGCAGCAGGCCGGGACGGTGGGCGTGCTGGTCGCCCAGGCGGCGGTCCTGGTGCTCGTCGGGCTGGTCGGGTGCGGGCTGGTCGACCTGGTGCACACCGCGCGCCGCACCGGACGGTCGACGGCGACCTTCGTCACCGCGCTGCCACTGGCGCTGGTGGGAGTGCCTTTCGTCCTGGCCCTGGTGGTCGGGTTCGCCTACCCCGTCTTCTTCAGCCGCTACCTGATCGTCTGCGTGCCGGGCGTCGTGCTGCTCGTGGCGACGGCCGTCGCCCGTCGACTGACACCCGACCTGCGCCCGGTCCCCGCCGACGGCGCCCGCCCGGGTCCGTGGGTGCCCGGGACAGGCCGGGAGAAGGTCGTCGCCACCGCGGCCACCCTCGGGCTGGTCGCCGGCGGCGGTCTGGTCGGACTCGGGGTGGTCGGGTCGTCGCGGTGCACCCACGGCGCGTGCGTCCGCGAGAACTGGTCCGCCGTCGCCGAGCGGATCTCCGGCCGCGCCCGGCCGGGTGACGTGGTCGCCGTCTACCAGGCGGACACCGTGCGCCCCTACCTCGCAGCGGTCGGCGCGCTGCCGGCGTCGCGGCGGGCGCCCATCGCCCGGGAGCTCGTCTGGCCGGTGCCGGGGCCCTACGACCCGGCCGGCGCGCGCGTCCAGGCACCGCTGGTGACGACGGTGGCCGCGGCCCGACCGAGCCGGGTCTGGCTGGTGCTCAGCCACGTCACCCAGACCGGCCGGGCGGGCACGGTGTCCAGGCTCGTCGCCGACCTGACCGCCCGGTACGGCAAGCCGACGAGGAAGGACCTGCGCGGGGTCGCCGTCCTGCTCTTCGCGGGGCGGACCCCGGCGACGAGGGGCAGGTGAGCACCGCGTGAGCACGGCGACGACGGTCCCGCGGGCGGGCCGGGGCCAGGTGGGCTCCCGGACCGGGCCGGCCGGGGCGCCGCGCGCGGGCGCCCGGACGCCGCCGACGGGCGACGTCGTGGCGGGTGAGGTGGTGGCGGTGCTGCGCCCGCTGCGGATCCCTCCCGCGCTGCGGCCGCTGGCGGCCGCCGTGGCGCTGCTGGCCCTGATCGGCCTGCAGTCCCCGCGCAGCCTGTGGCTGGCCGAGGCCCTCGCCGTCCGGGCCGCGAACCGACCGGTCGGTGCGTTCGACACGGCGCTGCGCGCGGACGACCTCGCCACCGCGGTCTCCCAGCTGCTGACCCGCCCGATCGCCCGGGTCACGACCGTGCCCGAGCTGCTCCGGGCACCCGGCTACGTCTGCGGTTTCCTGACGGTGCTGCTGCTCGCCTCGACGGCGCGCCGGCTCGGGTCGCTGGTCGTCGGCGACTGGCGGTCGCCGTCGCTCGCCCGGCCGGCGTCGATGGCGGCGGCCGCGGCCCTGCTGGGCGCCTGCAACGGCTTCCTCGGCGCCACCGCGACCGAGGTCGGCCCGTACGCGGTCACCCTGCTGGCGGTCGCGGCGGCGGTCGACCTCGTCGTCCGGGTCGCCGTCGGCGGCCGGGTCGCGACGGTGCTGGCCGCGGGCCTGGTCGGCGGGGTCGCCGCCGCGACGCACCTGGGTGCGGCGCTCACCGTGGCCGCGGCGCTCGCCGCGCTCGCGCTGCTGCCCGACCGCCGGCTCCGACGCCGGACCCTCGCTGCACTCGTCGCGCTGACCACCGCAGTCGCCATCCCGCTCGTGGCCCTCACGGTGCGCACCTCGACCGGGCGGGCCCAGTGGCTCGGCACCCCCGGCGAGGGCGGGTCGGTCAGCGGGGCCCTCGGGCTGCTCGCGGGCGGGGTGTCCCCCGGGGCCGGCCCGGGCCAGCCGGGTCGGGCGCTGTCGCGGCTGGCGACCCTCGCCCTCGTCCTGCTGACCGCGCTGGCGCTGCTGCACCTGGCGCGGATGCTGCGGGTCAGCGGACGGAGCACCGCGACCTTCGTCCTCGCCCTGCCGCTGGCCCTGCTGCTCGTGCCGGTCGTCGGGGCGGCCGTCGAGCGGCTGGCCGGGGTGTCCGACGCGGCCGGGCGCAACCTGGTGGTGGCGGTCCCGGGGGTGGTGCTGCTGGCCGCCGTCGAGCTGTTCCGGTCCGGCGGCCCGGCGTCGGCCTGGCTCGGCTTCGCCGAGTGGCGCAACGGCTACAGCGCGGCGGCGGTCGCGGCGACGGGTGCGCTGCTCGGGTCGCTGCTCGTCGGGGTCGGGGCGCTGGGGACGCTGCCGTGCGTGGGCGGGCGCTGCGCCCGCGAGCAGTGGTCGGTCGCCGTCGGGCGGATCGAGGCGCTGCGTGCGCCCGGGGACGCGGTGATCGTCTACGCCCCGGTGGCGGTGCTGCCCTACGACCTCGCGGCCACCCGCGTCGACGACCGCCTCCGCGCCGCCGGGGAGCGCCCGCTGCCGCGCACCGCGTGGCCGGGCACGCTCGCCGCGGGCCTCGCCGCCCGCGACGCGACCGACGCCCGGACCCGCCAGCTGCAGGTCTCCGGCGCGGTGCGGTCGGTGCGCACGGCGAGCCGGGTGTGGGTGGTCCTGTCCCACGACACCGGCGCCCGGGCCACCGCCGCGGAGGAGATCGACCGGGCCCTGACCCGCCAGTTCAAGGTCCGCACGGTGCTCAGCGGGGTCCACGGGTCGACCCGGACGGTCCTGCACCGCTACGTCTGGAACGAGCGCGGGGTGACGGTGCAGCTGTTCACCCACTCCGACCTGCCACCCCAGCCGCTGGCGGACTGAGCTCGCTCGCCCGACCGTCGCCCGCTGGCCGTCGATTCGAACCGCCGCCTCGAACCGTTGGCCGTGGACCGCTGCCTCGAACCGTCGACTCGAACCGCTAGCCGTCGGCCGCTGACCGCTGACCGCCGCTGACCGCTGACGGGCGGCCGCCGACCGCTCGCATGACGTCAGCCACTCCACGTCGAGGCTGTTCCCGCCCCTCAGATTGCGCTCAGTCACGCCTCGGTACTTTCTGTCACTGATCGGACGAACGGCCGAACACCCGGGCCGGGTCCACCAGTGAGGGGCGTCCATGACCATCTCGGCCACAGCCAGTCGAAGCACCCGCCGTTCCGACGACCGACGCGCCCGCACCGCGACGGTCGGCCGCCGGGCCGGGGCCGTCGCCCTCGGTGCCGCCGGTGCGCTGGTCGCGGGCCTCGCGGGTACTGCGGCGCCGGCTCACGCCGCGACGCCGGGCACCGTCTACCGCGCGTCCACCGTCGCCCAGATCAAGGCCGACGTGTCGGTGCTGCAGGCCGGGGACAGCGTGCTCGTGGCTCCCGGGACCTACGACATGGGCCGCGGTGAGCCCGGAGGCATCTGGCGCCCCCGACTGGGGACCTACGGGCACCGGGCCCTCGGGACCCCGACCGCGCCGATCGTCTTCACCGCCGCGGACGCCGCGCACCCGCCGCTGCTCACCGGCTCGATCAAGCTCGACGGCGCGAACTACTGGCGGTTGTCCCACTTGCGCATCCAGGGCACGGTCCGCACGACCGACACGCTCACCTTCAACGGTGGCACCGGCTGGTCGCTGTCCGACTCGGAGGTCTTCGGCGCCCGGGCGACCGGGGCGCTGGCGAACGTCGTCGTCTCGAGGGTCACCTTCGGCATGCCGACCAACTGGACCATCGCCCACGACGCCATCCACGACGGCGGCGCGGTCGCCTCCAAGGCCGGGATGCAGCACGAGATCTACCTGACCGCGGTCGGCAACGCCGGGCACGCCGTCATCCGCAACAACGCCCTCTACAACACCTCCGAGGGCGCGGCCGTGAAGATCGGCAACGGCGGTCTGGCCAACGCCCCCGGCATCTCCGGCGTCTCCGTCGTCGACAACACGATGTACGCCAACTTCGAGCAGGTGGTGCTGCACGGTGCCGTGTCGAACAACCTGATCCAGCGCAACCTGATGGTCCTGTCCACCCGCAAGATGGGCAACGGGAACACGGTCGGGGTGTACGTGCACGAGCTCGCCGGCTCGAACAACGTGATCCGCGACAACTACCTGTACGCGGTGACCACACCTATCTTCGTCGGCGCCGGCTCCCGCGGGTTCACCGACGGCGGCGGGAACATCCGCAGCGTCGACCCCCGGTTCGACCACGTGCTGGCGTGGGCCTTCCACCCGGGGACCGCCGCGGCGCGGGCCTACGGCTGCTGGGCCGCCTGAGGGGCGACCGGCCGGCGCGCGTCGAGGACGGCGAGGGCGAGGGCGGCCAGAGCGAAGAGCACCGCCACCGCCAGCGCCCGCTCGTACGCGCGCCCGTAGCCCACCGCGCGGTCGATCCCGACGCTGTGCACGGCGCCCGCGGCAGCGCGGTAGAAGACCGCCGAGAGGACGGCCGTCCCGATCGCCGAGCCGACCCGCTGTGACGTCTGGAGCAGCCCGCCGGCGGAGGACCCGCCCCGGGCGTCCACGTCGGCGAGGGACAGCGCCTGGTTCGGCGTGATGACCCCGCCGCCGCCGAGTCCCGCCACGAACAGCGGCAGTGCGAGGGCGAGGGCAAGCTCGCGGGTGTCGAGGTGGCCGACCGCCAGGTGCGACGCCACGGCCGTCGCGGCGACCCCGGCGGTGAACACGACGAGCGCCGCGACCATCAGCCGGCGGCCGAACCGGGGGACGAGCGAACCCCCGATCGGCGCCGAGATCACCGTGCCGAGCGCGTAGGCCGAGGCCGTCGCACCCGCGTGCAGCGCACTGAGGTGCAGCCCCACCTGGAGGAACAGGGACAGGACGAGCGGCAGCCCGGTGAAGGAGCAGAAGTAGACGACCGCGATCAGCACACCGTCGGCGTAGGAGCGGATGCGAAACAGGTCGGTGTCGATCAGCGGTGACCCGCGTCGGCGCGCCGGGCCGCGCTCCCACCAGGCGAAGACCCCGAGGACCGCGACCGCGGGCACGAGGGCGATCGTCAGGCGCGGGTCGTGGCGCGAGTCGACCTCGACGAGCGGGAACAGCACCCCGAACAGCCCGACGGCCAGCAGGGCGACGCCGATGAGGTCCAGGCGGTGCCCGACCGGGGCTCGGGTCATGGCCGGGACCCACCGCCGGACGGCCCACAGCGACCCGAGGCCCACCGGGATGTTGACGAGGAAGCACAGCCGCCACCCGATCCGGTCCCCGCCCAGGGCGATGACGGCCCCGCCGAGCACCGGCCCGGCGGCCGTGGCCGCGCCGACGTTCGCCCCGAGGAAGCCGAACGCCCGCGATCTCTCGGCGCCCTGGAACAGGTTCTGGATGATCCCGGAGACCTGCGGGTTGACCAGGCCGCCGGCCACCCCCTGCGCGATCCGGGCCGCCACCAGGACGCCGGGACCGGGGGCGAGACCGACCGCCGCACTGGTCACGACGAAGCCCGCGATGCCGATGATCAGCAGTCGGCGGCGGCCGCGGTCGTCACCGAGGCGGCCGCCGAGGATCGGGACCATCCCGAAGGCGAGGGCGTACCCGGACACCACCCACTGCAGCTGCGACGTGCCTGCGCCGGTGCCGGCGCCGATCGAGGGCAGCGCCACGTTGACGATCGTCGCGTCGACCAGCGTCATCGACAGGGCGGTCAGGCAGGCCGCCAGCGCCCACCAGCGGCGCGGGTCCACGCCGGCCGGCGGTCCCTGCCCGGCCGCCGGGGACGCCGGCGCCGTCGGGGGACCGCTCACGGCCGGCCGGGACGTCGGGGAGTGGGTGGGCCGGGGTGCTGCCCGGGTGGGAAGATCGGAGTCCGTCGAGAGAGGTGGTGCGGACCATGATCGGTCTCGTGGTCGGACTGCTCGTGCTGTGGCTGGTGCTCACGATCCTCGGGTTCGTGCTGCACGGCCTGCTGTGGCTGGCGATCATCGGGATCGTCCTGTTCGTGGCGACCTCGGTGTACGGCTGGGTCCGGCGCAGGACGGCGGGCCGCTGACGCACCTCCTCCCGGCGCGGCTCGTCGGCGACCATCCCACCTGGAGGTCAGCGCAGGTGCTCGGCGAAGAAGGTGCCGATGCGCGCCCAGGCGTCGGCGGCGGCCACCGGGTCGGGTCCCATGCCGGCCACCCGGAGCAGCGGCCGTAGGACCCGGGGGCCGACCTCGGCGTCGTTGAGGAAGGCGTGCCCGGCGGTCGGGTACTCCTTGACGTCGTGGACCACGCCGGCAGCGGTCAGCGCGGTCTCCAGCCGGGCGGCGGCACCCTTCAGGCTCGAGTCCCGGCCCCCGTAGCTCGCGACCACGGGACATGCGCCGGCCATCGCGGCGTCCAGGTCGCCCGGCAGGCGCCCGTAGTTCGGGGCGGCCGCGTCGAAGCCCCGGTTCGCGGTGAGCAGCGCGAAACCGCCACCCATGCAGAAGCCGATCACACCGACCTTGCCGGTGCAGCCCGGTGCGGTCTCGAGCCAGCTCCGCGCGGTCTCGATGTCGGTGAACGCCCGGCCCTCGCCGGCGGTCATCGCCCGCATCGTGGACACCAGGCAGCGGCGGGCGCCACCGGCACTGAACAGGTCGACCGCGAGGGTCAGGAAGCCGGCCCGGGCCAGGCGGTCCGCGTGCCCGCGCGTCATCGGGTCGACGCCGAAGACCTCGTGGACGACGACCACACCCGGCCACGGGCCGACACCGCTCGGGGTCGCGAGGTACCCGCGCAGCGGTGTGGAGCCGCCACGGAGCGTGCTGGCGTCGGTCAGGTCGAGGTCGGGCACCCGGCCATCCAAGCAGGCAGCCGTTCGAGCAGTCCGGTCACTCCGAGCAGGATGGGTCGCCGCCGCCGCCGCCGCCGCCGTCGCCGTCGGCTCGGCGGTCGGCGTCAGCGGGATCGGCCGTCGCCAGTCGCGGGCCGAGGTCGGAACCTGGTCGGGCGGGTCCCGATCCGGTGACGGCGACCGTGGACGCGTGCGCCGGGGGCCCGGAGCGGAGAAGCTGGAGCGGTGAGCCTGCCGCCCGTCCTGCCCCGGGCCTTCGCGCACCGGGACCACGCCCACGCCACCCCGCTGGCCGATGCCCTGGCCCTCGGCTTCCCCGGTATCGAGGTGGACGTCTGGCTGCGCGACGGGGTGCTGCTGGTCGGCCACGACGAGGACGAGCTGAGCCCGTCGCTGACCCTCGCCGGTGCCTACCTGGAGCCACTCGCGGCGCGAGTTCGTGAGCGCAGCCTGCTGCCGGGCTGGGCAGGCAGCTTCCTGCTCATGGTCGACGTGAAGACCGAGGCCCGCGCGAGCTACCGCGCGCTGGACGCCCTGCTGCGCGACCACCCGTCGATGCTGACCAGCTGGCACGACGGCCACGAGCGGACCGGGCCGGTCACCGTCCTGGTCAGCGGGAACCGGGCGACGGGGACGATCGCCGGTCAGCGGGACCGCCTCGCCGGCTACGACGGCCGGCTGCCCGACCTGCGCCGGCGCTGGTTCCGCCGCGTCGACGCCTCCCTGGTGCCGCTGGTCAGCGCTGACTGGGAGAAGGTCATCCGGTGGGACGGCACTCAGCGGCTGTCCCGGCGGGCGCGGCGCCGCCTGGCCCGCCTGGTCAGCGACGCCCACCAGCAGGGTCGCAAGATCCGCTTCTGGGCGACGCCGGACCACCGGGGCAACGCCCGGGCCGCGGTGTGGGCGCTGCTGTGCGACGTCGGGGTCGACTACATCAACACCGACGACCTCACGGGGCTGGCCGACTTCCTGCTCGCCCGACACGACACCGCCCACCCGCCGCTGACCCGCCCCCGCAGTGGGGCCGCGGTCACCCGGACCTGACGCTCCGCCCCCGGCCGCCAGCCGCCGGCGCGCAGTCGAGTACTCGATCGCGTGGCCGAGCCGTCCGCGAGGGGCGTGTCGGGGCGTGCGAGTACTCGACTGCGCGCAGCCGAGCCGAGCTGCGGCGCATCGACCCCACCGACCGTTTGACGCGTCAGGGTCGACCAGCGCCGGCCACTTGGGCCGCCGGCGTGCAGTCGAGTACTCGATCGCGTCCCTGAGCAGCTCGCGGCAGGCGTATGGAGGCGTACGAGTACTCGACTGCGCAGCCGAGTACGAACCGGGGCGCGACGACCGCCCGACGATCACGGGCGGCGCCTCGGGACGCGTCAGACGCGACCAGCGCCGGCCACTTGGCCGCCGGCGTGCAGTCGAGTACTCGACCGCGTGCCTGAGCGGCGCGCGGGGCCGTGTCGGGGGCGTGCGAGTACTCGACTGCGCAGCCGAGTACGAACCGGGGCGCGACGACCGCCCGACGATCTCGGGCGGCGCCTCGGGACACGTCAGATGCCGACGGCGGAGTCCAGCTGGCGCACCTCGTCGGCACTCAGGGTGAGGTCGGCGGCCCCCAGGGAGTCGAGGATCGCCGCGGGCCTGCTGGAGCCGGGGATCGGCACCACGACCGGGGACTGGGCCAGGTGCCAGGCCAGGCAGACCTGCTGCGGGCTCACCCCCTGCTCGTGGGCGATCTCGAGGAAGGCACTGTCGCGCCCGCCGAGGGTCCCGGCCGCCTGGTAGCCGCCGAGGGGTGACCACGGCAGGAAGGCGATCCCGAGCTCCTCGCACAGGCGCAGCTCGGGCAGCGAGGAGGTGAAGTCGGGCGCGAACTGATTCTGAACGCTCGTGAGCCGACCGCCCAGCACCTGCTGCGCGAGGCGGATCTGGTCGGGGTCGGCGTTGGAGATCCCGGCACGGCGGATCTTCCCGGCGTCGAGGAGGTCCGCGAGGGCCCCGACGGTGTCGGCGTAGTCGACGGCCGGGTCCGGGCGGTGGTGCTGGTACAGGTCGATGGACTCCACGCCGAGGGCTCGCAGCGAGGCCTCGGCCGCCGCCTTGAGGTGCTCGGGGCGCCCGTCCACGCCCCAGCCGCCGTCAGCGTCGCGGGTGTGTCCGCCCTTGGTCGCGACGATCACGGCGTCGGCGTCCCCGCCCCAGGTCTTGAGGGCCTTGGCGACGAGGCGCTCGTTGTCGCCCATCGACGGTGACCCCGTGTAGGCATCGGCGGTGTCGATGAGGGTGAGCCCGGCGTCGAGGGCCGCGTGGATCGTCGCGAGGGACTGCTCCTCGGTGATGTCGGGCTTCTCCCACATCGACATCGGCATGGCCCCGAGGCCGATCGCGGACACCGTCAGACCTGCCACCGCACGCTTCTGCATGGCAGCTGACGCCACGAGCAGCGACCCGCGGTGCGCCACTCGACCGGGCGCAGCCACCAGGCACCCACCCGGCCGCGGCCGGAGCGCCCTGACGGTCGGCTCGACCGTGTTATGTTCGGAGCAGTTGCAGTTGTATTTCCTCGTGCGTTCTCGAGCGGTCGCGGGAGTTTGACAGCGGGCGCTCGTTGGACCTTCGGCATCTCCCGGAGTGGGTTGACGATCACCTTCGCAACGCGGGGCGCGCACCGTGCGTGACCCGCCATCGTCCCCACGAAGGAGACAGCACATGGCACAGGGCACCGTCAAGTGGTTCAACGCAGACAAGGGTTTCGGCTTCATCGCCCAGGATGGCGGGGGCACGGACGTCTTCGTCCACCACTCCGCGATCGTGGCTGACGGCTACCGCAGCCTGAACGAGGACCAGCGGGTCGAGTACGAGGTCACCCAGGGCCCCAAGGGCCCCCAGGCAGACCAGGTCCGCCCGATCTGAGGGTCCTCCCCACGCACCATCGGTGACGCACCGGCTCCACGAGCCGAGGCCTGACCGGACTGGCACTCCGCAGTCGAACAGACGCTGACGCCCCGGCTCCCCGAGCCGGGGCGTCAGCTGTGTCAGGGCGTGGCTCGGGTGGCGGTGCGCACAGCGCCCGACCCCGCAGCCGTCAGCCGTTACCGTGTTGGAGCCCCCGACGGGGCAGCCCGCCGGTGGTCTGCGCCACCGGGTGAGTCGCGACCGACGAGGCGAGGAGGATCCGCTGAACGCCCCGCCCCCGGACCCGTTCGCCGACCTCGTCCCCGCTGTCGCGCCCGACGACGACGGCGCCGTGCAGCTGCTCGCGCCCGACGGGTCCCGGCGCACCGACGAACGGTGGCCCGCGTCGGCGCCGGGCTCCGACACCGAGATCGCTCAGCTCAGGCACGCCTACCGGGACATGGTCGCGACCCGTCTGATCGACACCGAGGCCACCGCGCTGCAGCGCCAGGGAGAGCTCGCCCTGTGGGCGTCGGCGCAGGGTCAGGAGGCCGCCCAGATCGGCGCCGGGCACGCCCTCGCCCGCCAGGACCACGTCTTCCCCAGCTACCGCGAGCACGGCATCGCCCGGGTGCGCGGGGTCGGCCCGCTGGAGATCCTCTCGCTGTTCCGGGGCGTCGACTTCGGCGGCTGGGACCCGGTCGCCACCGGCTTCCACCAGTACAGCCTGGTGGTCGCGGCCCAGGCGCTGCAGGCCGTCGGGTACGCGATGGCCGTCGCCCGCGACGGGCGGATCGGCTCCGGCGAGCCCGCGTCGACCGGCCGTGACATCGCGGTGCTCGGGTGTTTCGGGGACGGCGCGACCGCCGAGGGCGACGTCAACGAGGCCCTCGTGTGGGCCGGGACGCAGCGCCCGCCGGTCGTCCTGTTCTGCCAGAACAACCAGTGGGCGATCTCCCAGCCCGTCAGCCGGCAGGCCGGCGCGCCGCTGTGGCGGCGGGCGGCCGGCTTCGGGGTGCCGGGGGTCCGGGTGGACGGCAACGACGTGCTGGCGTGTCGTGCGGTCCTCACCGCCGCGCTGGACCGGGCCCGATCCGGCGGCGGGCCGAGCTTCGTCGAGGCGTTCACCTTCCGGGTCGGCGCGCACACGACGGCCGACGACGCGACCCGCTACCGCAGCGCCGACGAGGTCGACCTGTGGGCGGCCCGGGACCCCCTCGCCCGGGTCCGGACCCGCCTGGAGCACCTGGACGCCCTCGACGCCGACTACCTCGCGGCCATCGACGACGAGTGCGCGGACCTGGCGCGCTCGATCCGCCGCGGCATCCGCGAGCTGCCCGACCCGCAGCTGTCGCGGGTCTTCGCGCACGGCTGGTCGCGGCCGCCGGAGGGCGTCGTAATCCAGGAGCGGGACTACCGCGCCTTGCTCGACTCGTACGCCCTGGACGCCGCCGGCGCTGGTGCCGCGGCCGGGACCGACCCGGCGGCCGTGCGGTGACTGCTGCCGCGACGAGCCGGGCCGCAGTGACTGCTGCCGCCACGACTGCTGCCGCGGCGACCGGGGCGGCGGCTGCCGGCCGCGCCCCCCAGCTCCCGGCCGAGCCGCGCAGATCGGGCGGCCACGGGTCGGGCGGGCATGCCGGACAGGTCACGCTGGCGCAGGCGCTGAACCTCGGCATGCGTCAGGCCCTCGAGTCCAATCCGAAGGTCCTCGTCATGGGGGAGGACGTCGGCCGCCTCGGCGGGGTCTTCCGGGTCACCGAGGGACTGGCGAAGGACTTCGGCGACGACCGGGTCCTGGACACCCCGCTCGGGGAGTCCGGGATCGTGGGCACCGCGATCGGCATGGCGATGCGCGGCTACCGGCCGATCTGTGAGATCCAGTTCGACGGGTTCGTGTTCCCCGCCTACGACCAGATCGTCACCCAGCTGGCCCGGATGCGGACCCGGACCGCCGGCCGGGTCGCCCTGCCCGTCGTCGTGCGCATCCCGTTCGGCGGTGGGATCGGCTCGGTGGAGCACCACTCGGAGAGCCCGGAGGCGATGTTCGCCCATGTGCCCGGGCTCACGGTGGTGGCCTGCTCCAACCCGGTCGACGCCCACTGGATGCTGCGGGAGGCCGTGCGCGGGGAGGACCCGGTGGTCTTCTTCGAGCCCAAGCGGCTGTACTACCAGCGGGCGCCGGAGGACCTCCTCGAGTCGACGGCGGCGGCCCGGGCTGCCGAGACCGACCGCGGGGGCTACCCGCTGCGCCACGGCGCCGTCGTCCGGTCCGGCACGGACGTGACCCTCGCCGGCTACGGGCCGACCGTGACGACGTGTCTGTCGGCGGCGGCCGCGGCGGTGGAGGACGGGGTGTCGGTGGAGGTGGTGGACGTGCGCTGCCTGAATCCCCTCGACGCGGCGACCGTCATCGCCTCGGTCCGTCGGACGCACCGCCTGGTCGTCGTGCACGAGGCGCCGCGGTCGGGCGGGATCGGCGGGGAGATCGTCGCGCGGGTGACCGAGGCCTGCTTCGAGGTGCTCGAGGCGCCGCCGGTGCGGGTCACCGGCTTCGACGTCCCCTACCCGCCGGCGCGGGTCGAGGCCCACCACCTGCCCGACATCGACCGGGTGCTGGACGGTCTCGACCGGGCGCTCGCGCTGTGACCGCCGCCGCTCCCACCGAGGAGGTGGCCGCAGCCGCCGACCCCGCGGCGTCAGGTCCCGAAGAGGCCGTTCGTCCCGGTGCCGCGACTGCACCTGCTGCTGCCGCGGAGGCAGCCGCCGAGCGGTTCCGCTTCCGTCTCCCGGACGTCGGGGAGGGGCTCGAGGAGGCGGAGGTCGTCTCCTGGAAGGTGTCCGTCGGGCAGGTCGTGCACGTCAACGACGTCCTGGTGGAGATCGAGACGGCGAAGTCCCTCGTCGAGCTGCCGTCCCCGGTCGCGGGCACCGTCGCTGAGCTGCTGGTCGAGGAGGGCACGACCGTCGAGGTCGGCGAACCGATCATCGGCATCGACCTCGAGGCAGCCGCAGGGCCGGCGGCGCCCGCACAGCCGGCGGAGCCCGCACAGCCAGCGGGGCCCGCACAGCCGGCGGCGCTGGTGAGCACCTCGTCCGGCGGGAAGGGGACGAGTGCGCCGGCCGCGTCCGACTCAGCCGACTCAGCCGACTCGGACCACTCAGCCGACCCGGAACACTCCGACGACTCCGACGACGACGCGCCTCGCGAGATGATCGTCGGGATCGTGCCGAAGGCGTCTTCCTGGGTCAACCGCCGACGCCACCTGCACGCCCGGGTCGCCGGCTCGGCCCCCTCGTCGCCGGCGGTCCTGTCGACTCCGCCGGTGCGCAAGCTCGCGCGTGACCTCGGCGTGGACCTGGGCCAGGTCCGCCCGACCGGTCCGCGGGAGACGGTGACGCGGGCCGACGTCCAGCGGGCGGCCGACGCCGACGTCGTGGAGCTGCCCGAGTCCGACACCCGCCGCGCCGTCCGCGAGACCCGCGTGCAGGTGCGCAGCGTCCGCCGGATGACCGCGGAGAACGTCACCGCGTCGGCGTTCACGGCGCCGCACGTCACGGAGTTCGTCGAGATCGACGTGACCCGGTCGATGAAGCTGCTGGACCGACTGCGGGCGCGCCGCGACATGGAGGGGCTGAAGGTCTCCCCGGTCCTGCTGCTGGCCAAGGCGATGTGCCTCGCGGCGAAGCGGACACCCGAGATCAACGCGACCTGGGACGGCCCGAACAACGAGATCGTCTACAAGCACTACGTGAACCTCGGGATCGCGGCGGCGACCCCGCGGGGGCTGATGGTGCCGAACATCAAGGACGCCGACCAGCTGGCGATCCCGGCGCTGTGCCGGGCGCTCAACGAGCTCGTCGCGACCGCCCGGGCCGGTCGCACGACGCCCGCGCAGATGCAGGGCGGGTCGATCACGCTGACCAACGTCGGGGTCTTCGGCGTCGACACCGGGACGCCGATCCTCAACCAGGGCGAGTCCGCGATCCTGGCGTTCGGGGCGATCAACGACCGGCCGTGGGTGCACAAGGGCCGGGTCCGCCCCCGCAAGGTGACGACCCTCGCGCTCAGCTTCGACCACCGGATCGTCGACGGCGAGCAGGGCTCCCGTTTCCTCGCCGACGTCGGCGTGATCATGAGCGACCCGGCGACCTCACTGCTCTGGACCTGACGCCCGGCCGCATTCACCCGTAGTCCCTGACCAGTCCCCAGTACCACCTCTACGCGACACCGCGCACCCGCCGGGGCGGGTGCGGGAGTGGGGCAGCCGGCACCGGTCACGTTCCCTGGCCCGATGCCGGCCGCCGCCTCAACTTTCTACCCGCGTCGTAGTAACCGGCAACCGGGCCGACCGTCGATCGGGTGGCGATGCGGTGGCTGATGAGCAGTCCCGAGAACGGCGGCCGCCCACCGGCTGGCGGTGATGTGTCCTCCGCCCGGCCAGGAGGTCAGGCGGCTGTGGGGGCTGCCGTCGACACGGCGCGAGCTTCGGCGATCCGCCGTGGCGCGAGCGGGGCGGTCTTGCCCTCCGCCTCGAGCTGATGAACGTGCTGGCGGGCCCGTTCGACGAGGACGGGCGACACCTTGACCACGTCAGTTACAGCCCGCTCCCGCACCCGACGTCTGTCCGCTGAGGTCAGTGTCACTCAGGTGACCCGGCCCGCGACGAGGTCCCAGGTGACTGTCTGCTTGATCAGGTTCCCGACGGAGTCGACGTGAGTGACGGTGGTGGCGATCTTGCTGAAGTGCAGGCTGAGGGACTCGGTGGGGCGTGCACCACCGGTCGCCAGGCTGTACCCGGTGAGCACGACGCCCGACGCGGTGTAGCGCAGGTACTCGGTGGTTGCGTCGGCGTCCACCGAGGTGAACGCGATGAGGACCGGGGACAGGGTGGCTCCCACCAGCAGGTCCCGGAGCACCGGGACGATGACCGTGTCCAGGGTCTTCGTCAGGTTGATGTCCGACGCACTCGGCTTCCCGGTGCCGCTGCCGCCACCGGCCGGGGCGGCGGTGTTGGTGACGCCGAACTGCAGCGAGCTCAGCTCGACCCAGCCGGGGTAGTCGATCAGGGTGACCTCCCCCTTGATGTTCGGCAGCTTCGCGTAGATCGCCATCAGCGGGTCTCCTCGGCGGCGGTGCTCAGGGTGAAGTCGAAGACGGCGGTGCCGTCCCCGCCGTGATGGGGCAGTCGCTGGGTGGCCGTGTAGGAGCCGCGGGCACCGGCGTACTCCCCGGTTCCGCCGAGCACCGCGAACACCCCGTCGCGGCCGTGGTGCCCGCTCGTCCCCGCCCCGATCAGGGTCCCGGCGGGGAAGGTGAACACGTGGTGCTCGACGGTCGCCCGCAGGCCGGCGTCGGGGGTCGTCGCCTCGACCGTGGTGACCTCCGCCACGAACGTCACCGCCCCGCCGGCCAGCTCCGCGGCACCGGTGACCAGCCAGCGGTCACCCGGGCGGTGCCCGGCTCCCGCGGGAGGCAGACCACTGACGACTCCCATACCGGTGGCCGCGACCGTGAACCGCGGGGCCGTCGACGTCCTGGTGTCCGCGTGAGCCGGGGCCGCGGCCAGCAGGTCCGACGCCCCCGCGACCCCCAGACCGCCGCCGAGGACCGCACCGGCACGGGTCAGCGCCCACCGCCGGCTCCGATCCCCGACGGATGATCCCGAGCCGGGTCGACGGCCACGGGCGGGGGCCGGCACTGCGCTGGACACGTCGACGGGACGAGGGGGAGGCATGGAGCTCCTGCCGAAGAGACGAGCAGGGCGCGGAGCGCGTCCGGCGTCGGGTAGCGCCGACTGTCCCCCCGCCACCGTCGGATGGCCAGAGCGCTCGCCCCCGGATGCGCGCCCCGCGAACCGATCCGTCCGCGGACTGCAGAACGGACACCGCACCTGCGCACCAGGCACCGCAACGGCAGGAACTCCGCCCGCGGGCTACGGGTTCGGGTAGGTGACGACGTCGCTGGGCCCGTGCCGGGTGGCGGTGACGGGGGCTCCGGTGCCGTTGACGACGTGGTCGATGCCGCCGGAGCCGTTGAGGAATCGGGTGAGGATGTCGGTGAGGTGGATCCCGGGGGAACGGGGGACCGTGAAGGCCCGGGTGGCGTAGATGGGCACACCGAGGTCGAAGAAGCAGTAGCTGCCCATGCCGTAGCCGTGGAAGGTCCGCACCCGCCGCGACACCCGCAGCGCCGGGTAGCCGTCCGTGGTGCGGGTGGACTTCCACGCCGCCTGCGACGGCGGGTCGTAGGGCATCTCGTTCTGGAAGAACACGACGGTGCCGTCCTGCCCGTTCCAGATGACCTCGGTCTTCTGGTAGTGCTCGACGAACAGGCCGTGGGCGGTGACGTCGTCGCCGTTGACGACTATCCCGGTGTCGGCGACGTTGGCCGTCCACCCGACCCCGGCGCCGTGGTCGGCCCGCCACGCCCAGATGTCGTCCAGGATGACGTGGGAGGCGTCCACGACGAGGCTGTCGGTGGCCCGTCCGGCTTCGGCGCCGCCGACCCGGAAGAACACGTCGGCCAGCAGCGTCGGATCGGCCGGGTCCCCGCTGTTGCGGGCGGAGTGCCCGAGCCCGACCTGCAGCAGGACCGGGGACTTCACCGGGCCCGCGTCGATGATCATCCCGGCCAGCTTCGCCCCGGCCACGTTGGTCACGACCACCGCGGGCGCGCCGTGTCGGGGGATCAGGGTGGGGAAGCCGAGCCCGAGGACCACGGTGTCCGGGCGGGTGACCACGATCGGCGCGGCCAGCTGGTACACCCCGGGAGTGAGGAGCAGGTCACGGCCCACGGCGAGGGCGGCGTCGATCAGCCACACCGGGGTGGCCGGGTCCGCGATGAAGAACCGGTCGAGGGGGATCGAGGTGCCCGCGGCGGCGCCCGCGGTCCACGACGGGCCGGCGGCGTCCCGGCGCGGCGCGGGGACGAACACGCTGGACCCGCCGGCGTCGGATCGCAGGAACGGTCGCTCCCGGGTTCGGGGGCTGGTCGGGAGCGTCGTGTACGGCTGGGTGCCCCCGGCCAGGCCTGACGTCGCGGAGAACGTCTGCGCAGGCGCGCCCGGGTCACCGGAGAACACCTGGTTCCAGACGCCGTTGCTCCACCCGTCCAGCGCGGTGTCACGGACCAGGAACTGCTGCTGGCTGCCGTTGATGACGGTGCCGCCGGTGAACGCGGAGTCGGCGATGAACCCGCCGCTGGCGAACTGCGGACCGGCCGAGCAGTAGTCCATCAGGGACAGGTTCCCGCCGCTGATCGCGACCCGGCGCATCGGCGCGGCCTGGGAGACCGCCCAGAAGTCGGTCGCCGACCGGCACCCCGACCCGCCGGTGACGTGGATCGTCAGGTTGGACACCGAACGCCAGAAGTTGTCCAACGCGGTGCAGTTGGGGGTGCCTGGTGTGGTCGGTGGCAGGCACTGGTTGTACACGTCGATCGACCCGTTGATCGTGACCGCGCCCGGGGAGGAGCCCAGCCCCGCGACCTCGGTGTAGTAGCCGACCTGGAACACCAGCGGGTCCGCCGCCGACCCGTACACCCCCGGCTCGAACAGCAGCGCGTACCGCTGCGGCCCGAACTGGTCGGGGACCTGCTGGGCGGCGATCGAGTCGACCGTGGCCTGGATGGTGCTCTGCGCCATGCCCGGGTCGAACACGTACACGTGCGGGCCGAAGTCGGGACGTCCCGCGGCCGTTACGGCCGGCTGCACCGCCCTCGCCGCCGACCCCGCTCTGGCCGCCGACCCCGCGCCGGCCGCAGGAGACAGGTGGCTGGTCGCCGCGATCGCGACACCACCGCCACCCCAGGTCGTCGCCGCCACCATCAGTGCCGCCAGCGCAGCCCACACCCCGCGCCAGCGCCGCCGGCCGGGTCGGCGGACTGGTTCCCGGCAGGTCTGGACGGTCGGGCTGGTGATCACGCATCCTCCTCGACGCCTGACTGCTGGCGCGCCGCCGGTGGACCCGACCCGGCCGCGCCGACATCGCGCCGCCACCACCGGGATCCACCACGCCCGCCGATCGGATCATCCCCCCGGCCACCCCGCCGGTCAACGCACCACCGCACCCCGACCGGCGGCCGGCCGCGGGGCCCGACCGCCGTCCGTGACACCTGCCGTGCGATCGCTGCGCGCCGGCGGCCGCGACCAGCACCGACGGCGTCGCCGCGACCAGCACCGACGGCGTCGCCGCGACGCGATGGCGGGGACGGGATCGCGGGTCAGCCTGCGCGAACGTGGTCGAACTCGGGGAAGGACTGGGCGCCCAGGACCCGCAGGACCGCGAGCCGGTCGGCGGTCCCGGTGCCCGGCTCGTGGCGGAACAGCACCAGGCGCTGATCGTCGTTGTCCCACACCGGCCGATCAGTCGACGGTGAGCGCGACCTTGCCGGCCACCGTGCGGCCGCCGACCGAGATGACCCGTCCGCCGTCTTCCAGCAGCCCGAACGACTCGGCGAGCATCGGGCCACCCACGTGCTCCAGCACCCCGTACACCGGCGCGACCCCCCTGAGGCCGACCACGATCTCGTCAGCGCCCAGAGCGCGCAAGCCGACTCCGCGCCCGGGGCTCCCGACCGCCGCGACGACGTGGGCACCCGCCCGGGCGGCCAGCTGCACGGCCAACCTCCCGACACCACCCGAGGCGCCGGTGATCGGCACACGGCGCCCGACCACGGCGCAGAGTCGGCGGACGATCTGCACGGCGGTCACTCCAGCGATCGACAGCGCGGCTGCTGTCTCGAAGTCCAACGACGCCGGAAGGACCGCGACGTCGTCTGCTGTGAGGACTCGCTGCTGTGCCCACCTCCGTGACCAGTGCGCACCGACCACACGGGTGCCCGCCGGCGGCCCCGATCCGTCCGCCGCTGGTGTCAGGACCACTCCTGAGCTGTCCCAGCCAGGGACGTCCCCGGGATCCTCGGCGTTGTCGACGGTGAAGACCTCACCGGAGTTCAGCGAGATGGCCCGCACCTCGATCAGCAGCTCGTCCCCAGCGGCAGGTACCGGTGCCGGCACCTCACCGAACGCGAACCTCCGTGGGGCACCGGGGTCGAACACGATCGCCTTCATCATCATCCGGAGCGCCTCTCGATCGGTCGTCCGGCGGGAGCCGGTTGTCGGGGGCAACCTGCGATCGACAGGAGGGGAAGTGTGGCGGGCGTCGACACCAGAACCGCTCAGCGCCACTGCCCCGGGATCCGGGCCCGCGTTCTGTCGACCAGAGTCCTCGATCGCCACGCCGCGGACGTGGTGATGCGTTGCCGACGTCGCGACCTCGCGACTCGCCTCGGCTTGCATCCTGAATACGTATGTATCTACAGTCTCGACCATGCGCTTCACTCCTGCCGTTGCTGCGGCCCTGCAGGACCGATTCGACACCGTGAAGGTCCCGGCGCGGTCCGGGCCGCCCGGGCAGCGCGACCCGACGGTCCTGGCGACCGTGTCGGAGATGCTGAGCAGGATCGAGCGCGACGGCCTCGCCGCCGTCCGCGCGTACGCGTCGGCTCTGGACGGGATCGACGACGGCGACCTGGAACTGGACCAGAACGCGATCGGGGCGAGCGGTGAGCGGCTCGACCCGGCGCTGCGCACTGCGATCGAGCTGGGCGCCGACCGCACGGCCGCGTTCGCCCGCGAGCAGCGCGCGCACCTCGGTGACTTCGAGACCGAGCTCGTGCCGGGCCTGGTCACCGGGCAGCGCCACGTCCCGCTCCAGCGGGTCGGGGCATACCTGCCCGCTGGCCGTTTCCCGCTCACGGCCAGTGCGTTCATGACGGTCAACGTCGCGAAGGTCGCGGGCGTGGCGACCGTGATCGCGTGCACACCGCCCCAGCCCGGTGGCGGTCCGAACAACGCGGTCCTCTACGCGGCGTACGTGTCCGGCGTCGACCGCGTGTTCGTGCTCGGCGGTGTGCAGGCGCTCGCGGCGATGGCGTTCGGGCTGCTCGGTGAGCTGCCGGTCGACATGATCGTCGGTGCGGGCAACGCCTACGTCGCCGAGGCGAAGCGTCAGCTGTTCGGCCGTACGGGGATCGACCTGCTCGCCGGGCCGTCGGAGGTCGCCGTCATCGCCGACGCCACGGCCGATCCGGTGCTGGTGGCTGCGGACCTGCTGGCGCAGGCTGAACACGGTCCGGACTCACCGGCCGCGCTGATCACCACCGACGCGGGACTGGCCGCGGCGGTCGCGGCGGAGGTGCAGCGGCAGCTGGCGACACTGTCGACGAGGGAGATCTGCGGACCGGCCTGGGAGAACCACGGGTCGATCACGGTGGCCCGCGACCGCGAGACCGCGGCCGCCCTCATGGACGACCTCGCACCCGAGCACCTCGAGATCCAGACCGAGGACGACGGGTGGTACCACGACCACCTGCACAACTACGGCTCGCTCTTCCTCGGGACGTGGAGCACGGTGGCCTACTCCGACAAGGGGATGGCCGGGACGAACCACGTCCTGCCGACCGCTGGCGGTGCCCGGCACACCGCCGGCCTGTCGGTCGCCAGGTTCCTCAAGCCGCTCACCTACCAGCGGGTGACGCGCGACGCGACGCCGCTGCTCGCTGATGCCGTTGACGTGATCTCCGCCTCCGAAGGCATGTCCGGACACCGGGCGACGGCGACCCTGCGCCTGGACCGCGTGCCCCACTGACCCGACCACCCCGGCGCCGGGGCGTTCCCCGGTCGACTCGATGACGCAAGGAGCCGACGATGAGTGCTGACCGGACAGGCGGCCCCACCGGGCCCGCGGGGCCCATGGAGGGCGACTCCTCCGGTGCCCCGACTCCGGCCGACAGGAACGGGACGGTGGTGACGCCAGCAGCGTCCACCGGCGCCGCGAGGGGGCGGCGGATGCCGAGCGACCACCGGATCGCCGTCCGGGCGGGCTCGGGGAGCGACACGCTGCGGTCGGGCCGGGAGCGCGGTGAGCGCCGGCAGCCGATGCGGGGATTCGAGGACACCTACACCGACATCGTCGATTTTATCGTGCGGGTCACCCACCGGATCTGGGAGGACCAGGACGTCGGGTACATCTACGACACCTACGCTCCCGGCTGCGCCGTCCATGACGACAGCGGCCCCCAGTACGGGGTCGAGAGGGTCGTCGAAGCGACCATCGCGGCCGTCCACGCGTTCCCGGACACCCGGTCGTGGGCCGACGAGGTCATCTGGGCCGGCGACGACGAGGACGGCTTCGTGACCTCCCACCGCTACATCACCACCGGCCGCCACCTGGCGCCGTGGCGCTGGGGTGGCCCGACCGGTCGGAAGATCAACCTGTGGGGCATCGCCAACTGCGTCATCCGGGAGAACGAGATCGTCGAGGAGTGGGTGCTTTACAACATGGCCTCACGGTTCATGCAGCTGGGCATCGATGTCGGGTGGGCTGCGCGGGAGTACGGCAACGAGCTGAACCGGACCCGCGCCGACCGCCACCAGGGTGAGGTCAACCGGCTGATCGGCGGCCGCCAGCCGGAGTACTACCCGGCCAGCCCGGCCACTGCCGGGACCGCGCCCTCCGGGGAGTCCCGCGGGCGCGGCCTCGACGTCGAACACTTCGTCCGCGCGGTGTGGCACGACCTGTACAACCGCCGGGATCTCAGCACCGTCGACAGGGCCTACACCTCGACGGTGCGCTGGCGGGGCACGTCGAACCGCCTCGGGTACGGCCGCCAGGATGTCAAGGGGATGGCCCGGGCTCTGTTGGCGACGTTCCCCGACCTGGGGATGGCAGTCGACGAGGTCTACTGGATGGGCAACGACGCCGACGGCTACCGGGTGTCGGTGCGCTGGACGGCCCAGGGCACGCACCGCGGCTACGCCCTCTACGGTCAGCCCACCGACCGGCGGGTGCACCTGTGGGGGATCGACCAGCTCTACCTGACCGGCGGCCGCATCACCGAAGCGTGGAGCTGCTTCAACGAGTTCGACGTGCTCGCGCAGATCCTCAGCGACGAACCGGCCGGGATGTTGAGCTGACCAGGCCTGTCCCGCTGGTGGCGGCCGCCCTGCGGACGACCGTCACCAGCCACGACGTCGCCCGCCTCGCAACGGTCTCCCAGCCCACCGTTTCCCGGGCGCTGCGTGGTGACCTGCACGTCGCGGAAGCCACCCGGCTGCGGGTGCTGGCGGCCGCCGCGGAACTCGGCTACGTCCCCAGTGAGCGCGGCCGGAGCCTGGCCACCCGCTCGACACGTCAGATCGCCGTGGTCGCCGACGTCCGCAACGCGCTGTATCCCGTCCTCGTCGAACCCCTGCACGACCGGTTCGCCGAACACGGCCTGCGGATGGTGCTCCACGCCGTCCGCGGGGATGACGAGTCGACCTCCGCGCGCATCCTGGACGGCTCGGTCGACGGTGTCGTCCTCACCACGACCCGGGTCGATTCACCGCTCGCCGGTGAGCTCCTCCACCGGGGCCTGCCGTTCGTCGAGCTCAACCGCGTCTCGGGCAGTTCCCGGGCCGACGGCGTCACCGCAGACAACCACGCCGGCTCCGCGGACATGGTCGCCCTGCTCGCCGCCGAAGGTCATCGACGGATCGGCGCCGTGTTCGGCCCCCCGCAGGCCAGCACCAGCCGCGACCGGGAGGCCGGGGCGCGGGCCGCGCTCGCGGCGGCCGGCATCGAGCTGCCCGCGCAGCGGGTCGCCCGCGGGGGATTCGGCTACGCCGACGGCGAGCGCGGCCTGGCCGCGGTCATGACCGGGCGCCGTCGACCCACGGCGGTGTTCTGCGTCGGAGACCTGGTCGCGATCGGGGCGTTCAACCAGGCCAGGCGGATGGGTCTGCGCGTCCCGCAGGACGTGGCCGTCGTCGGCTTCGATGATCTCGCTCTGGCGGCCTGGCCGGTGATCGAGCTGACGACCGTGCGGGCGGACCTGAGCGCGATGGCCGTGGCCGCCGCGGACCTGTTGATCCGGCGGTTGTCCGATCCGTCGGTGCCGCCGGAGCTGACGACCTTTCCGACCGAGCTCGTGTTACGGACAACGCACCAGCGCGGCTGACATCGGGCGCGGGCGCGGACACCCGGCTGTCCGCAGCCGATGAGGTGCACCGACACGCTGCTGACCCACCGGACTGCATACGTATACTGCGTCGGATGATCACGGAGCTGAAAACGGCGGTGTCGGCGGCGTCGCTGAGGGGTGCGAAGCAGGACGTGGCGGTGACTGTCCGCGGTGTGCTCGACGATGTCCGCGCCCGCGGCGACACCGCGGTCCGCGAGTACTCCCAGAGGTTCGACAACTGGAGCCCTGAGTGCTTTCGGCTGTCTCCCGCGCAGATCGCCGAGATCATCGCCGGCGTACCATCCCAGGCCATCACCGACATCGAGTTCGCCCAGGCCCAGGTCCGCCGGTTCGCGCAGGCCCAACGGGCGTCGCTGACCGACTTCGAGATCGAGACCCTCCCCGGTGTGCGCCTCGGCCAACGGACCATCCCGGTCTCCTCGGTCGGCGCGTACGTCCCCGGGGGGCGCTACCCCCTCACAGCGTCGGCGCACATGACGATCGTGACCGCCAAGGTCGCCGGGGTGGAGCGGGTCGCCGCGTGCGCGCCACCGATCCGCGGCCAGGTCCCGGCCGCGACCGTGGCGGCCATGTCGATGGCCGGCGCGGACGAGATCTACCTCCTCGGTGGTGTCCAGGCCATGGCCGCGATGGCCATCGGGACGGAGACGATCGGGCGGGTCGACCTGGTCGCCGGACCCGGCAACGCCTTCGTCGCCGAAGCCAAACGTCAGCTGTTCGGTGAGGTCGGCATCGACCTGTTCGCCGGTCCGACCGAGGTGCTCGTCATCGCCGACGAGCACGCAGACCCGTTCGTGGTCGCGGTCGACCTGCTCAGTCAGGCCGAGCACGGGCCGGACTCACCGGCCGTGCTCATCACGACCAGCGCGGACCTCGCCCACGAGGCGATGCGCCATCTCGACGCGCTGCTCCCCGACATGCCGACCAGGGACTGCGCCGAGCCGGCCTGGCGTGATCACGGACAGGTCCTGGTCGTCGAGTCGATCGAGGAGGCGTTCACGGTCGCCGACGGCTTCGCCTCCGAGCACGTCGAGGTGCTGACCCGCCAGCCCCGGCGCGCACTCGAGCTGATGCACGACTACGGGGCGCTGTTCCTGGGCGAGGGGACCTGCGTCTCCTACGGGGACAAGGTCATCGGGACGAACCACGTCCTGCCGACCCGCGGCAGCGCCCGGTTCACCGGCGGCCTCTGGGTGGGCAAGTACCTGAAGACGGTGACCTACCAGGAGGTCACCGACGCGGCGTCCAGCGCGCTGCTCGGTGAGGTGTGCGGGCGCGCTGCCCGCGTCGAGCTGTTCGAAGGCCACGCCCGCTCCGGGGACGTCCGCGCCGCGAAGTACACCGGTGCGCCGCTGGCGTGGACCGGTCACCGCGTCGCGGCCGCTGATGGGTGAGCCGCGCACAGCGCCGGTGTCCCCGGCCCGGTCACCACGATGGCTGTCCTCGGGCTCACCTGCACCCTCGGCGCGGAGGTCGGGACGTCCGGCGTGCGGGTCGACGCCCTGTCCCCCGGGCCGGTCCGTGGAGACCTGATGGCAGCCCAGGACACGGCAGCCCAGGACACCGCGGCACCGGACAGTTCGGCCCAGCACAGGATCGGCCCGCTCCCCGCGGTCGCGCTCGGCCGGCAACCGCTGGTGCTGCTGAGCGGGATGCTCGGGAGCGGCGCGCTGTGGGACGAGGTGTCCCCAGCGCTGAACGACCTCGTCCTGCCCTGGCCGTGTCGGATCGACCTCGACGACTCCGTTGCCGAGATGGCGGCCAGCGTCCTCGCTGAGGCACCCCCGCGCTTCGCCCTGTGCGGCCACTCCCTCGGTGCCATCGTCGCCCTGGACATCGTGCGTCGGGAACCGCAGCGGGTGCGCCGACTCATCCTCATCGGCGCGACCGCGCGCGGTCCCACGCCGGAGCAGCAGCAGGCCTGGTCGGACTGGCGCGAACGCACCGAGCGGGGCGAGTTCACCGCTGTCGCCGACGAGCTCACCCGTGCGACGCTCGCACCCGCCAGACGCGGCGACGCGGGGCTGGTGGCGGTGAACACCCGGATGGCCCACGCCGTCGGCGCCGCCGGGTTCCTCCGCCAACTGCGGGCTCAGGCCACCCGACCCGACAGTCTCGACAGCCTCGCCCGGATCGACGTCCCCGTGCTGGTCCTCGCCGGCGAACGCGACGGGATCTGCCCACCACCGCTGCAGCAGGAGCTCGCGCAACGGTGCCCACGCGCTGAACTGGTCACCGTGGAAGGGGGTGGTCACACACTGCCGCTGGAATGTCCAGCCGAGGTCGCCGCGGCCCTCCGCGGCGCCCTCCTGAACGGTCAGTAGCTCCGCCCACCGGCGCTGCTCGGCCCCGTCCGATCCTGATGCGGTGGCTGCCCGGACCCCCACGGCGATCTCCGCGGCCGCGGCTCCAGCGCGGCCGTCAGGTCCCCCACCTCACGAGTGCGATGCCCGTACCGACAGCGGCCGACCGGCTCACGAGGACCTCCGGTCGTCCGTTGGCACGCCGGCCCGGGCCGCCGATGTGGTCCGGAGGTTGACAGCGGGACCCGACATCGGCACGATACATACGTATTCAGGTGATTTGCCGAGCAGGAGGTGAGCCGTACCCGTGTCTGCCGACGTCATCGTCACCGCCGAGGAGCTGCAGCACCGCACGATCCTGCGGCGAGACCTGCGAGCGGACCGCGCCGCGTTTCTCGACACGACCATCCCGGGGTCCGAGGCCAAGGTCAACTACCCGCTCATCGGCCCCGGGGTGTCGGAGAACGCGGCGCAGGTCATCCCGGTCACCGAGTCCCACGGGTTCAACCTCGGGGGAGCGGTCATGCCCGCCGGGGTGGTGAACAACCTCCACCTGCACTTCACCGCCGAGGTGTTCGTCTGCTTCGCCGGGGAGTGGCAGTTCCGCTGGGGCGTCGACGGCGGGGACGGTGAGGCTGTCGTGACCGACGGCGATGTCATCTCCATCCCCACCTGGATCTTCCGTGGGTTCACGAGCAAGACAGACGATGCGTGGCTGTACACCGCACTCGGACGCGACCACAGCGGCGGCCTGATCTGGGCGCCGTCGGTGATCGAGAAGGCCGCCCGCCACGGCAGGCACCTCGCAGCCGACAACACGATCATCGAAACGGCACCGGGAGAGCTACCGGGCGACGTCGAGCTGAAGAAGCCGCTGGACGCCGGGCAGCTGGCTGCCCTGACCACGTACTCGGTCGAGGAGATGCGCGAGCGGCTCGCCCGGCCCGAGGATCTGGTCTGGAACAGCGACGCGTTCCTCGACTCCCACCTGCCCGGAGGTGGCGCCGAGCTCGCGCTGGTCATCGGGTACGGCCTCACCGAGGACCGCGCCCAGCGTCCGCGGCTCACCGATCCGCACGGTCTCGGCCTCGCGTGGCTACGCGCGGCGGCGGGCAGGGGTGTCGGACCGCATCGGATGGCCGAAGCGGAGGTGTTGATCGTCAAGACCGGCACGGTGCGGGTCACCCTCAACCGGGCGGATCCGGTGTCGGTCGACCTCGGGCCCTACGACATCGTGTCCGTGCCCAAGAACGCGTGGCGTGCGATCAGCAACGTGGGTGCGGACATCGCGCATGTCGTCGTCATCATCGAAGGCGACGGGCGCGTCCACCTCGACTGGGACGAGGCCGTGATCACCGAGGCGAGGAAGGTCGACGTCGCCCGCGACGCCAACGGGTATCTGGCACCCGCGAGCCTGGTCGACCGCTGACCCCGAGGCCATCGCGCCCACCCCCGGGCCAGTCCACGCCATCCATCCACCGTCTCCGGCGGCGGAACCGGCGCCGCTACCACGCCTCCCGGGCCGCCCGGACCTGTCGGCACCCGCTGCCGCTGTCGCTGTCGTGGGCCACCACCCGGGAAGCGGTGTCCGTCACGTCACCGGGGACAGGTTGGTCGGGTGGTCCACCACGTCGACCGATGATGCCGGCGCCGTCCCCCGCGGCGCCGCCGCCGCCGAGGAATAGGACAGCACCTGATGAGCGCAGCTCCACTGGATCCGACACCCGCACCGATCGATCCCCTCCCGGGCCGGACGCCGACCATCGCGCCGGCGCACCCGGCCGGCGGGGCGGGCGCGGTCATCGCGGACCTCGAGTGGTGGCGGACCGCGGTGGTGTACCAGGTGTACATCCGCAGTTTCGCCGACGGTGACGGCGACGGGATCGGCGATGTCGCCGGGCTGCGGTCGCGGCTGCCGCACCTGCAGGCCCTCGGTGTGGACGCCGTCTGGATCAACCCGTGGT
>JAABVA010000764.1_pt1 | contig 38049 bp, 33 predicted proteins | sample 5560331 | NCBI WGS metagenome assembly JAABVA01 (sample SAMN12812661, study PRJNA571458) | rock metagenome | isolation source: Antarctica rocks | place: Antarctica: Victoria Land, Mt New Zealand sud | collected 2016-01-07 | reverse complement strand
GTTATTAAAGCGTCAAATGTATGGCAAAGCGAGCTTCCAGACGTTACGCAAGCGGGTGCTGCGATGCAGCTAAAGAAGCCACTCAAGGGAGACACAACCCCGAGTCATCAAAAGTGCGGAAGAGCCAGCATCATTTGAGCAGGTTTCTCGGGGAGATCCATGATGCGGCGTAGGATCGTCTGGCGAGTGGCCTGGATGCCCAAACGGGCGGCGAGCCGAGCCCCTCCTTTGCCACACGTTGCCAGCCCGATGGAAGTGAGTTGCTGGCAGTAGCGGATCGTCATCCTGGCCCACGGCTCCACAAAAGCCGGGAGCCTCTCGGCGAAGACTTTGCGCGGACAAAGGGGATTGCGGCAGGAAAATTTGCGGATGGTCAGGAACAGCTGGACACGTCGGCCTGCGCAAGGGACATCATGCACCACCCGGCGATAGTGACAATGGATGGACGATGACTGTTCAGTACACAGCGGACAACATGATGTGGAAGAGGTGGCACGAACCTCAACGACTAAACCATTTTCGGTAATCTGGATCTCATCAACCAACATCCCTTCAGGCAGGGAGAACAGCGCTGTCCCTTCCATCACAACCTCTTTCTTGGCAGGACAACAACCCATCTTTCAGGTTCTTCTGGAGGAGACTATATCATGCTATGTCAATCTATTCTGCCAAGCAGACAGTAAGCCCCCAAAGTGGTCATGAGCCGTCAACTCCTGTGCAGGATGAGTTTGTTGGAAACCTTCTCTCTTTCGGTGTCAGCTTCCAGAGCAAATCAAAGTTTGTCAAATACTCTCTTGATGAGATTTTTGCACGAAAGATGAACGATAACTATGTAGTTCTAGAATTACACCTGATGAGCAACTTAGCAGTGAATACCCTGATATGCACTTCCACATCTGGAATCATATTAGTTTTACCTGAAAAGTAGCCAGGAGTGAAAAAACGAGGCTTCTGTCAGCGCATCTTCATCAATACTATCGGGACGCATGAAGAACGATAGACTACCTATGTCACGCCGTTCAAATCTCTGATTCTTTGCTCTCATTGGCATCTTCTAAAACGCAAAGGTATCAACATCTACATCCACTATACCCTCACCTAGAGCTGCGTTTGCAGGCTCACAACCCATACAATGCGTTGGTCCGTTCACTTGAAGCCAATGGGCCGGAAAACTTGTCCTAGAACCTTGCAGCAGATCACGCGACCACGGCGTACCAAACGAAATTTCGCCGTTTCGATGCGGCACACAATTACATGGAAATACAATCCCATCACGTGGGGTGTAATAAAGCACAAGGTTGACAAGATCGCAGTTATCACGGGGTGTCATGGGCTGACCGATTTGAAGCAAGGTGTCGATCTCTTCATTAGATCGGCCCATCCAGTTGAGGCTATATCCTATAAGCCTCGGCCCGGGACGGTCGATAACATTGGAACGGAAGCTCTCGAACATTCGTCGCGCGTTCTCATGACTTCGAATTGGCCACGCCCCGCTACGAATCTTGCCCGTGCTAGTCTTCAACGGGATGATAGACCAATCGTCAACTCCTATTTCAGCTAAGAGGTTGAACATCACTTCCAAGTCGGCGATATTGTGCGGACCAGCTACCGTATTGACCCTTGTTCGCACCTTTGGAGCTCGTTGACGAATATCCCTTAACCCTCTCACTGCTCGCTCAAACAGACCAGGCGTTCCACGGTAACGATCGTGCTTGTCGCCGTAGGGCGAATCTAGGCTGACAATGAACTGCGAGATTCCAGCATCGACGAGTTCACTGAGACGGTCAGTGATATGCCCCCCGTTGGTAATTACGGATGTAAGGATTTGTGCCTCGGTGAATGCGGACACAATTTGCGAGAATCCATTGTGAAGCAGTGGTTCGCCCCCAGTGAAGCGAACTAGGCGCAAGGTACTCTGCTTTGCCCATCCCGCTACCTCACGAGCCTCCTCCACCGTGAAGCGATAGGAGTCGTTGGAGTGTGCGAAGCTACACATGAAGCAACCTGCGTCGCATGCCTCAAGTAGCCTGATAATCAGAATCCGTGGACCAGGAATGTTCATCTTTACCTCTCAACTTTAGAAAAACTCAAATCCTACATGCGATTTTAAAAAAGTCAGCTATGCCCGTTTTCTAATAAGTTACGAAGGCAGGAGAAAACTAGACTATCGTGGAAGTGCCCATCCATTAAGAGTCTCCGCTCATAGCTAAGATCCGGTGTGACCTCCGATTCTGGGAAAAATGGTGACCACTTGTCAGGATAGACATTTTGCCAGTTCTCGTCAACGTTAGGCTTCGAATCTCTGCGTTGGATATTTGGTAGATCTCCTCAGCAACGCGCGTTACAGTATCTCCAGGATTACCTGTGGATTCCCAAGTCCTACGGAGCACTAGCCTCTCCCAGTAACGGTGAAAGAGAGAGCGAATGTCTGCCTTCGTCTGATGTTGTCGATAACACCAAGACAAAAGATTTGGCTGCTGCTCATGCTCCCATACCATTGGATAGAGACCTAGTTTCGCGACATGCTCTAGCATAATGCCCAAGCGGCGTTTCTGTTGTAAATCTTTTTCCGACCAACTGAGCCCATCTTTCTCGTCGAAAACGTGGCTTGCTGCAACTGCTCCATAGACCGCATCCTTCGTGAGACCAACATTTACCCGACGTACGTTCGTAATCCCATACCGATCGTGATTTGTAAGCATGTCGCTTACACTGTTCAGATAGAATTGGTATGTATAGACTTCATCTAGCACGTCAACATGCTTCTCCAAGAAGTCCATAGTTGCTCGGAATTCATCCTTGGTTTCCGAAGGCATGCCGACTATGCATTCTAGTCCATTCCAGATTCCAGCCTCATGGGACATCTTCAAAACGTTAGCAAGACCTATGGTACGGACGGGTTTTCTCACATACTCAAGAATTCGATCACTCCCCGACTCGAAGCCCCATACGAGACGGATCGCACCAGCACGCCGCATTTTTTCGAGGGTGGCACGATCTATCCCCCGTCCGCTGGCACAAGCCATCCACTGAATTTTCAGACCCGACGCAAGTATACAATCACACAACTCGCTTATATATCGCGGAGAAATATTAATCGTGTTGTCCAGGAAGAAAAAAGTCTGACATCCGTAGCGATCTACAAGCTGTTCGAGTTTCGCAACGACGGTCTTGGGTGGCAATATCGTCATTTTGGGCATTCCCGAACACTCACAGAAAGAGCAATTGTAAGGGCATCCGGTGCTCATGTGAAATGGAAGGGTGAGTTCGTCTAAAGGCTTCGGAAGCGAGGGATCAGGAGGTAGACAATCTGCAGACCAGCGGTACAGATCAATTGGTAAACCTTCGAAGTCTGGAGGAACTACAGGATGCTTCAGACCGTAAGGATTTTTCTGTATTCGTCCCTTGTCTATGAAACATAGTCCCGGTATGGCAGTCAAATCATCTTTCTGCGTCTTCCCAGTTAGAACTCCTAACAGACGCGAGAGTGACTCCTCCCCAAAACCCATAACATAATAGTCAAGGATACCCAGTGGGAGAATCTTCTCTAGCTCGTCATAGATGGGCGCATGGTACTCGCCACCTAATACTATGGTCTTCTCGAATCGGCTCTTCAGATATCGGGCGAAAGCGAGCGACGCGATACAACAGCCGAGATCACTCGAAATCATCGATAATAAAAAGCCATCATAGCCACTGAAATCCGAAAGACTTGCTACTTTTTCCCCGAACCACTCCCAGTCAGGATCGTTGCCTTCAGCCAAATATCGCCACATCCGCTGTTCATCATCAGCTGGGAAGCGTAGCCTCTCCATATCCCGTTCGCTTGCCGCACTGAACCATCGACGATGAAGATTGTCCTGGTCTACGTCAAAGCCATGCTCCCGCTGGTATGAGTAGAGGATTCCAGTTGAAATTGGGGGAAAGGTGAGGGTTCCCAATTTTCCTCCATCCAACGGACTAACCACTCGAAAAAGTTTGAATCTCATCAGCTTCTCCTATAGACCTAATGCCTCTCCATCAAGGTGATGGGGAATGAGGTTCAATTAGTTGAAACGTATTGGACGTCGTGACTTAGTCTTTTATACGAGCTTCGCGAGCGATATTGACATTCACGTCATCTGCATGGGCTTTGCAACAGCAAGCCCTTATAAGCGCACATGAGATATCAAGCTCTCTGTTAATCGCTAATCTCCCACATTATGATAATATCATCTCTTCGAAGTATGAACAACCCCTCGTTGTAACTTTATTAACATTCAATAATTCAGTCAAAGTTCAGTATTTAGTGATTTTTCCTTGAGGTTAAACTACGATCTACAATAGTAACTGGAAACGTTCCTTTCCTATTTTGCGGCTAGAGGCTCTAAGGACATCCTCACCACACTGTCGGCTGCCTCATGTGAAAAAATCATTAAATTCTTTAGCATCATCGATCATCAGTGAGCAACAAACTCCTTTAGATGGAAACTCTACGTTTTCATTTGCATTGTCACTCTCCATAACGCACATCCTAGCTAGGGTAGAATTTATCCATCATCTCGCCGCAATGACGTAGAAATAACTCACGCCGACGCACTCCCCACTGCTTTGGTGAAGGAAACGGAGCGGGCCACTCTTTCTTAGCCTCCGACTCCGCCGCTTTTAACCTCATCGACTTGTACGAAGTTTGGTTCTCGCGAGGAAGCTTGTCATGGGAAGCCTGTAGTCCCAGTACGGTGAGTAGCCGAGTCCGCTCAGCTTGTTCGGAGGATAGCTTCTCAACCGTGAAAATGGTGGCGTTCCATGTTATGAGACGACGGCAGGCCCAGGACCAGTACTGACAACACTGTTCGAAGCGATCACCATCGAAGTGTGGCAGGAGCCTCACCCACTGCAACTCATGGCTCATTGGGTTCCAGTACCAGCCGTTAGTCATCCCTGAGCGCACAGTGTCACGAGCGTCACGAATCAATCCTACTAGCGGAATAGTTGTCCCAGATGGGAACTGGGGAGGTCTGCTCATGAGTAAGAGGAATGGACTCACCTCGATGTCATATGGCATCATAGCTAGGCGTTTATCCACCAAATCCTCCCGACCGTGATGTAGATAGTTTACGATCTCTTGCCAGTCCGTCTCGTGTCGCGCAACTACTGGCTTATGATTCTCTCGTGCCTGACCGTTCAGAAAATACGTAATGGAATGCGTGCCACAACGACCGGAGCCGGTAACTACGCTCAGCATCTCAGTTCACTCCTTCTAGACCTCGAATGGCCTCTATGACCTCTTCCACAGAAATCAACAAAAGCCCCTGATCGGGCTTTTCCGCATACGGTTCCCCTTCCATCCCAGCCCAAAGAACGCGATGGCACTTGAGGTGCTTTGGTGGTCCCCAGCGCGATGGAGATGTGGGTCCGAACAGGGCTACAGATGGTGTTTTGACTGCAACTGCCAAATGCACGAGGCCAGTGTCCGAGCAAATCAGCAGCTTGGCGGTCTGCATAACTGCGGCAAGTTGGAGTGGATCAGTCCTTCCAGCAAGCACACACTCCTCACTAAGGCCCGCGATCTCTGCGACTTTCAAAGCAAGGTTGACTTCATGTGGTCCTCCGGTCAGAAGCACGGAACTTCCACGCTGAACTTCCCATCGAGCGACAGCAGCCCAGCGTTCAGGTGGCCAACAGCGAGCATCACTGCCTGCACCAGGATGGATTAAAGTCGCTCCACGGGCAATTTCAGGGACATGCGAGTCAGGTACTGATATACGTAAATCATAAGGGTCTGCCTGAATACCGCTCTCGAGGAGAAGCCGACACCATCGGTCGACTTCGTGCTCTTCTGAATGCCAACAGGGACCCGAAGACGTCTCCTGAACTGCATCATTGTGGAAAGCAATAAGTCTATGCGGGTGCAAGGCTAAGAGAACACGATGTAGTTCTTCCCGCACGCCTCGAAGATTCACGGCTATATCTGGCTCAGCAGGCGCACCAACAAGTCCATTCAGTTGAGCTTTCTCGAGAGGAATACGCTCACGAGGATCCTCTGGAACCCACAGAGTCATGCCGGAATCGAGGCTTGATGGTACAATAGCACTGTCAATGAAGTGATCAACCACACCTGTGAACCGAATAAGCGATGTCAACCACCTCGCACTAGTCAAGTATACTTCATGATACGGAAAGTGGGTCCGTAGAGCACGCAAAGCGGGCAACGCAGTGAGGAAGTCGCCGAGTGCGAGTGCTCGCAAAATGACCATTGTCGGCCTAGTGCTCCCTGGCTTCTGCATCTGATACCTCCTTGGTTTAGCCTTTTCGTCGTATCCTTATCAAGAGGGAGATTGACTATGCCTAACCTTCGCTAGCGCAATGGACGTAGCAACAGCTGCATTCAAAGACTCCAGCCCCTCCCGCCCACCAGGGATACTAACAAGGACATCACAGTTCTCCTTGGTCATACGGCGCAATCCCTCGCCCTCAGCACCAACCACAAGAACAGTTCTGCCTTCAAAGTTTGTCCCCCAAATTGTAGCCAGACCGCGCTCATCAAGACCACAGATCCAATAGCCGAGTTTCTTCAACGAATTTATAGTCTGAACGAGATTGGTCACCTCATAAATCTTTACGAATTCGGCACCTCCGGAAGCCAAGCGAACCACCTCAGGTGTAATCTGTGCCGCCCTATGGCGCAACAGGATGAGAGCATCAACACCAAAGAATGCAGAACTGCGCAGGATCGTGGCTAGGTTTTGAGGGTTGGAGATTTGGTCGAGAGCAATCACCATGTGGTTCTCAGCGAGAACCCCAAGATCACCTTCGCCGTAAATTGGGCGAGGCTCCACGAATACACATATGCCCTGATGACTATCGTTTTCCCGTAAGCCTGTCACCCGAAGGAATTCATGCATAAGAAGTAGTTCAGGCTCAATGGAGGCCCTCCGTGTGAGTTCTAGATATTCCTCAGTCCATCGATTGTATCTCCCCGTCTTCTTGTCACGGCCTTCAAGAATGACCACTCGAATTACAGCAGAGGGACGCGTTAGGAGTATCGCACGAACGGAATGATTTCCGTAGACCATTTCTAACTTTCTTGCCACACTACCTCCGTATTTCATAAAGAAAATGCACTACACGATTCACGTAGTGGTGCCAGGACACTGGCACCGGATCATGGCGCTCACCAGTACTCTGTTTGACATCCTCTATCAATACATCTACGAAGTCGTTCAGAACAGACGGTGCTCGTACCACATTAGGAAGCTGAAGGATGTGGTCATGTTGCATCTTATCAGCAGCAACAATGTGTGTACCACTCGCATACATATCGGAAACAACACCACTGGCATAGGGGCTTGATTCGGCGCGTGTCCAGCACCAAATGACGTCACATGCCTGAAGACGCAAGTTCAAATCGTTTTCGTCGAGATGCCGGTAGTCGAGTACGAAGTGTCTAGAGTACTGGCTCCCTACCGCGATGATTTGGTCTATTAGTCGGGGAGACTCGATGTGCCATGGACTTATTGTGATCTGTACAATCCAGTCTTGCTGTGCCGCGGTGGGAAGCAGTCTTGACAGGATCTCAACGATTTGACGCTCAAAGCGCAAGAAGCCACAGGAGCCAAGCATTTTTTGCTCGCGTGGCAGGCCAAAATAATCGCGGAGAACACTGCGATTGGACAACCGCTCAGGAACCCGAGCTGGGTGGGGGAACACTATGCTTGATGTACTAGTTTGAGGGATTATTCCGGGATGCATTGCTATCACACCTTTTACGTGTTCGATAATGCCACTGATTCCGGGAGCATGAGCAAACAAAATAACGGGACAACTAGCTCGATTAACGATGTCACGAACGGTTTCATCATAGAGAAGTTCTGGATGGTGTTGGAGTAGCACGATATCGGCAGAGGTGGCATCTGACATCTCCCGCACCGTAGTTACATTTAGAGTACTGCCCTGCATTTCAGCAGCGAGCCGCTCCGCAAATAAAGCAATACCACAATACTTCCCCTGAGTTGGGCTGATCTGTAATACCCTCAACATTGAGGTATCCTCATAGGGGATGTATAGTTTTCAGGGAAAAGGAACACGTCAACTGGCCCACGCGCCATCACTAGTTGGTCAAGATAGGCGAAAAACTCCATTCGGTGTGAATCAATTTCCACTCCATAGCAGTCAAAGAATTTTTCGACCCACTGTGCACCAAGATTCCGACGAATACTTCGGCTTATAAGGGCGAGATCACGCCAAGGGTCGCTTGTACCTGCCATCCCTACATCGACGAAACCAAACTGACCGTCAGGAGTGATGATGATGTTCGGAAGGCAACAGTCTCCATGTGTGAAGACTGCTGCAGTCTTGAGAGGAAGGAGGCATAGTATGTGGTGCATAACCTGAATCGGAGTCAGGTGGCGGTACGCTTGGCTAAACTCAGATGGTTTGATGTGACCGCATTCCACAACGTGGCGTGCTTTGACGAGGAGCTGAGGAATGCTAGCATCGAACGGGCAATCACTTGAATTAATGCGATGAAGTGCTCGAATGGCCTCCCCGAGGATATTCACAACCCTGTCCGCCTCTTTCTGCCATCCCAAATAGTCAGCAGACCTACCAGGCAACTCACGCAACAACAAGAATTCCATCCCATCCTGTTCAGCAAATAGCTCAACCTGGGGAACCGGCAATCTGCTAGCTAACCATAGAAGGCGGTAAAGTTCGTCTCTCAAATTCGCGCCAACCTTAAGATAGAGCGTCGGCATACTTGCTCCTGTGATACGGTATACACGGGAAGGCGCATTATATGTTCGGCAAAGCGTCACGAACGTCCTTCCCTGGACTAGCACAGCCATAGAAGTTGGCAATTGAGGAGGTTTGCACTGCACCTCAACACATAGAGGTAACTCATGATTTCCATACATCCCAGATTTAGCCTTTCAGCAAATGACCAAACTTCTCGTTAACGTAATTCCACACATCAAGCACTGCTTGTGCCGACACCTCTACGTCCTGCTCACTCATATTTGGTCCCGTCTCAACCTCGACCATACGTGGCAGTAATTGCCCAGTCACAGGATAAAGCTCAGGGTCGTATGGTCTGTTTTTGCGGGTCACATACTCTGCAAGCCAGGGAACAGTCCAAGCTGGCGGGTGAGGTACGCGGCAGGAAATATTTTCGGCCTCGACGGCCTTCTTAAAGAGGTCACGGACAGAGGCCATTCCTTCGGGAAGCAGAATTGGCATCTTAAAGTATACGTGTGTACCCCATGAAGGATCTTCTGCTAACACAAGGGGGGTCTCTGCTAGGACACGTCGATATATAGTAGCCGCGCGGCGTCGTTGGTCAATCGTGGCACTAAGGTTCTGTAAGCCATCGAGGCCAATCACTGCGTCTAGGTCAGGCATGACGTAACTGAAACCCAAGCGATTGTACGCGAGCCACCCTTGCCCTTTGCCTTTATTGACTAGCTCTCGTACCTTGTCGCCATCCTCAGCCTTTCGGCTCGTGACCATACCTCCTTGACCCGTCGTAATGTGCTTACGAGGTGCGAAACTGAAGCAACCAAAGTCGCCAATTGAACCCGTGACACGCCCATTCACTGTACTACCATGGGACTGACCGCAATCCTCGATGACCAAAATATTTCGATCGTGCGCGAACTCATAGATCGTCTCCATATTTGCAGGACAGCCCCAGAAATGGACAACTATTACCGCCCGTGTCCGGTCAGTGACGTGTCGCCGGAGATCGTCTACTGACATCACGTAGGTATCTTCCGAGATATCGCACAAAACAGGGATTGCACCTTCTTGGACGACCACAGAGGCGGCGGAAACATAGCAGGCTGCCGGGATAACAACTTCATCTCCGGGCTGCAGACCAAGAGTAGCCACCGCCGCATGTAGTGCTGAGGTACCCGAATTCACTGCAATAGCGTTGGCCGCACCAATTAACGACGCAAACCTTGCCTCGAACTCCCTTGTGGCTGGACCTCCGTACCACTGTGAGAATTCGCCCGAATCCAAGATGTGAAGGATACGTGCGCGTGTCTCTTGTTCTACCCAATACAGTGGTTCTATCGAAACCGACCGAGATGGAGTACCACCTTCGATTGCAAGTTGTCTCTGCTTGCGGTTCATGAGAAATCCTTTCTAGATGTCCTCGGCATTTAGCCTGAGGGAGAAAAATGAGGGCATGAAGAGCAGTCATTCCCTCTCGATTAGACTCAAGAAATCACCGAGTCCGAGTTTGCATACCCGTAAGTAATCTTCAACAAGATTAAGAGGTGATTCGTATGTTAGCATTACTATCGTCGAAACAGCTAGAACGTTTAATCACTAACCCCGGAGCATGCGATCAAGATAAGTATTCGATAGTACCTATATTTCACCTCTATCGTAGCCTCATTGCCTTGTGATTATGCCGAATTTAGTTGAGTCGTGAATTTACCAACAGAAGTGACATGTCTTGTGGGTGCAACCCAATCTCCTTTAAGAGTGGAGATTCCCAGGCTCTGCATTCACTCCTCTTTCAAGCTCTTCCGGAATTTCAATCTCCTGTACCACACGCCGTGCAACATGAAGACTACCATCCCAGGCGAGGATACTTTGTCTAATATGCTCGAACTCTACTTCAGACTCATTGGAGAGAAGCAGTTTCAAGAAGGCTTGTGCGATCTCGGAAACATCTCGCTCGAGATATTCGGTGAGGAGTCGACTTACTTCTAGCACACCCTCATCCTCAGAAAGCAAAGGATCAGAAAGTTTCACCGTGTCGAATGGCTCAGGCCATAGCAACTGCGTAAGACCCAATGAGCGATAGCGCATTGAGATTCTAAATTGGCTGTAGTTCTGTGGCAGTAGAAAACGGCACGATACTCCCAAAGCGAGTGCCTCAAGCGTTGTCGTAAGACCAGGTGATGTCAGAAGTAACTCACAACGGCGCATCTCGAGCAGGAACCTGTGGTGCGCGACGAAGTTCAACTCTACAGGAAACGGCAGTTCGCTCCAATCCAAGCCCATATCCGTACCAAGCAGGTCGTTATTGCCACACACTAGAACTCGCCTGATTAAGCGGAGGTGCCGATCATGGATTTCGTGCAACGCAGCCTTGAGGCCTCGCAACAACATCTGGACGTATCGTGCATAATACCCCGGTGGAAGAATAGGATTTCGCAAGCCAGACAGATTGACCAACAGATAGCCATCCTCGATCTCCCAAGTTGCACGGGAAGTATTAATAGAAGGTGAGAGGATGGGAGGAACGAGTATGGTATTGTCGGGAAGGCTTTTGTCAGATATTCTCGCCCCCAGGAGATAGTCTTGCACGAAATACACGCGGGCAGACGCCACAGAGACAGGGATAGTAGGCCACATCCATGTCAGACTGTCAAGGAAGAAATGCGGAGACATTTGCGATTGCCACAAAGAGAGAACTTCGAAGTTAAGTCCATTGACTAGGGCATCATACCGAACTGCCTCACTGACAGCAGCCTTAGGAGCAATATCTACGTCAATAGATACAAAATCATCGAAAACATTTGATGCTCGTGCATATTGCTCGTTGATGTTGCTGCCAATAAACACTAGCCGATAGTCAGGACGGAGAAGTCGCATTGCCTCTGCGACGGCAACCACCTTCGATACGGGGCCAAAGCCAAAGGATGTGCAACAAAATGCCACCGTCCGAGTATGCGGAGTTGGATACTCTGTCCTCAACAACACGCGTCGCAGACCGCGGTAGAACTTATCTCCACTCACAGCCTCTTCGAGTCCAAATAGCTGGGTGTTCGGCGCGACATCTAGGAGACCATCGAACAGGTGGCTACGCCCTATCGCGTTGTCTTCGGTCACAATAAACAGGGGCTTGTTAAGTGCCATGGCCCAGCCAAGTTCCATAAAAGTGCCATCGGTGCGAACAAGCTGCCCATCGGTATCGGATGGGAACACTAGGACTATCGCCTTGGAGAGTTGTGCAAGGTACCAATCTCGACGGAAGATTTCGTCAGGTCGTTCGGGCATGCGGTTCCCAAACAACTCCTCGCGGTGCGCTGATAGTACTGCAAAACCTGCATTTTCGATGCGTTCGGCAATCCTCTCGATGAGGTATCGTATCGGAGCGTTAAACTCCCCATCCTTGATAACGTTTGTGATAGGGCCACAGAGGAACACTGCGGTTCGGAAGTCATTGCTAACCATCAGAATCGACCTCCCATAATCACGATACACAGCACCCAGAAATTAATATCGCCCTTCGTACTTCGTATAGCTATGAGACGAAACGTGTGTCGAGGAGAACTGTCCATGCCTCGTAAGGAAGAGGCGTACTCCAGTCTGACATTGTCATACTGTCTACAAAGACATTGATTCCCCCTATCAGTACTTCTACACAGATAGGTATGGCGAACAGTAAGCTGGCGTTGCGTTGCAGCAGACACATAATCCAAGCAGGCCTTGCCCTTGCCTTCGGTCAACTTACAGCAGACTGTGAAGGTGTCACCCCTACCATTTAACTTGGGATGGGCTGACGTCAACCTTATCGAAATATAGTCGCCTTTAGCCACCGACTTGCGGACTGTACTGTTGGGATACTGAATGATGCGTTTCTGAAGTGGAGCCGATTTTCGTGCCACAGAGTTTCCTCCTTCAGGGAAAACGGCGAAGACTTCTGTCCCCTGCCTCGCGTCGCTTCTTATAATATCATACACGCTAAATTAGTGCAAATACCAACTACCAGGTCACCAGGGCTGTTGCAAAGTCGGGAATAAAATGGAGAGGTAAGGGAATAAAAGAGAACCTCTCGGTGTATGAATGAGTGAAAGCAATTCAAATCATTCCCACGAAAGGTCTCTTTATGCAAGATACAACAATTTCCCAGCGGCTTTGCCGACAGGACATGTCTTGGTAGACATCATCGTTCCACTCAACAAGGACACATCCAGCAGGAGTTGCCCGACAATGGAAGCTAGAACATGCTTGCTCTTTAGGGATGAAGGCTTCCAATTCGACGAGGTCGCTTGCTAATAGTGTCTCGTAAGGTGTCATCGTTTCTACTGTGGTGCGGCATTCCACCACGAATACACTCATCGCTGTACTTGGTAATGCCGAGAGATTAAGGCTCGAAGATGAAACCGCTTATCCTTATTACAAATGACGACGGAGTCGAATCACCTGGTCTACGTGCTGCGGCAGAGGCAGTCGTAGACATCGCTGACGTGCTTGTTGTTGCGCCAGACAAGCAGCAGTCCACAATGGGCCGAGCGTTCTCTAAGCACGACGATGTCGGTGTTATCACGAGGTGTACAGATTATATTGTGGAGAATAACCATGTTCAACGATTTGCAGTTTGTGGTTCCCCTGCCTGTACCGTCGCACATGCAGTATTGGAACTAGCAGCGCGTCGCCCTGCACTTTGTGTCAGTGGTATCAACTTTGGTGAGAATCTTGGTACTACGGTATTCTTGAGTGGGACAGTTGGTGCAGCACTCGAAGCAGCATCATATGGCATTCCAGCAATAGCTGTTAGTGCTGAGGTCGGGCGAAGCGTCAAAGGATGGGGCAAAGATCGGCACTTGGACTGGATGCCAGCGATGTCAATAATTCGACGGCTTGCCGAATGGATCTTGCAGCAAGGGTTACCTCACCCTGTCGACTTTTTGAATGTCAACTTGCCTTACGGTGCCACCCTGGACACCGAGATTCGTATGACATATCAGAGCAAGCAGGGCTACTTCCTCTACACTAAGCCAGCACAGCGTGACCTGTCAATGCCTTTCAGGCTTTCTGCGAACGTTGAGATTGATATGTCTGCGCTCGAACGCGATAGCGACATCTATGCAGTTGTCGTCGACCGAGTGGTGTCGATAACAGCCATGAGTTGTGACCTTAGCGTTCGTGACACGATGGGTGGGCCAATCCGCATTGGTTTGGAATAAGCGTTGAAATAACTTACCACCTCGTTGTTCGACTTTGCCTTTTGGAGGCTACGCGACTAAATACCGTTGCTTAACGACTCCCTTGCTAATCAGTGTGTTCGAGGATATACAAAGGATCACTTTGTTGGTTGCCACTCGTCTCCTAGAGTGTTCCGCTTCTGCAGCAGACGGTTAAAGGGGTAATACCACTTGCCCACTGGATACCCTTCTTTGTCCTTACATTTCTCGCATAGCGAAATGTTGCTGAAGTCACCACTTCGGTGGCTTCTCCGAAGCTCTCGAGTACTTTCCCCGCGCCAGATCTCATCGAGGGATTGGTCATTAACGTTTCCCAGTGTGAGCAGCCCATCGTGGTCGAAGCAGCATGGAACGACGCGGCCATCCCAGAGAATAGTCATGGAAGTCCATGGCTTATCGCATGTGACAGATGTCGGATCGGGGCTGCCATTCAGGCTTAGCTCATTGATCATCTCTTCACGACCGTTCCAGACCACGTAAGATTTGACTTTCACCCGATCCACGCCAGGCATACCCTTCCACTTTCGGAGCCACGCATCAACCTCATGAACATTCTGTTTCTGCCGCACAATTTGTAAGATGATGACCGGTGTAGTGCGACCAGCTTGCTTGCGGTACTCGATGAGTTCTCCTATCCGCCTTTCTGCTCGCTCGACGTTTTCAGCAGCAGGGCCGCGAACCGCCCGTGAGGTCGAGGCAGTAACACCGTCCAATGATAAGACAAGCTCGTGTAAACCGTTATCCACTAGAGCGCGTATCCTAGTCTCGTTTAGTAATGCTGGATTCGCAGAGAGGTAGCACCAGATGCCACGCTCCGATGCGTAACGGATACATTCACCGAGGGCAGGGTGTAGCAGAGAGTCTCCAAAGTGATGAAGAAAGACATGTGGTGTACTGCGAACCGCTTGGTCGATGATGCTACGAAATAGCTCTAAGCTCATAAAGCCATGTGGACGGTGCATGGAGTGCGTACGCGGACACATCTGGCACGTCATTGGACAATGGTTCGTGAGTTCGATTTGGTAGACGACAGGCCAGCCAGCTGCTTCATCACGCTGCCAGTTGTAGGCAATCTGCTGTAATTCCCTATTTAAAATTCGCAGTGGCCTTCTCACCATGCCCTGCAGCGGTGTATCTGACCGCAATTCCATCGTGCTGCTCCTTCCACGAAGAGGTGATCCATCCTGTCGCTGCGCTGTTAATACTCGACACTAGGATCTATCATGTAACTAACCCGATGTGCAAGTTTTTTGCACAAGAAAAGGCTCATGAGGTATCCTTCAGAAGGATTGAAAAGAATTTTGAGGAGGAGCATCATGAACCTGGACGACTTTATTATCACATGTTTTTGTCTGGTTGACGAGATGCTGCCCACGGTGACTGCGGGACAGCGATTGCGAACCCGAGGACCCATGCCCAAACTCTCGGATAGCGAGGTGATCACGATGGAAATCGTTGGTATCTACCTGGGAAAAAGCCAGGACAAGGAACTCTTTGAGTACTTTCGTCAGCATTGGAGCCACTTCTTCCCTGCTCTCTCGCAGATGCATCGGACGACGTTTGTGCGACAGGCTGCCAATCTGTGGGCCATCAAAGAGCGATTGTGGTGTCTGCTTCGCGATGAATTGCTCTCTTACGATCCGACCACCGCAATTATCGACAGCTTTCCCATGCCTGTCTGTCAATTTGCCAGAGCGTATCGTTGTTCGCGTTTCAAGGGCGAGGCAGGATTTGGCAAGGATCACACAGCGCGGCAAACCTTTTACGGGTTTCGGGTGCATGCACGCGTGTGCTGGCCCGGCGTGCTTACTCAGGTCGAGCTGGCAGCTGCCAATGTGCATGAAGGAGAGGTCGCCTACGACTTGACCAAAGGCACCACGGGACTGCTCTTGGGGGATCGCAACTACTGGTTGCCCACTCTTAAAGCGGACCTGCGACGGCAAGGAATTGTGTTGCTGACTCCGTTTAGAACAGCCAAGCATGCCCCGCCGCACAGGTGGAGTCCGGTGTTGGGTCGAGTGCGCTACCGAGTGGAAACCGTGTTTGGACAATTGGTCGAACGCTGTGATGCCAAACGCGTGTGGGCGCGTGATCTGTGGCATCAAAGCAATCGCCTCTTGCGCGTGATTTTGATGCATACCCTCTCGGTCTTCTTGACTATTCAAGCTGATGCTCCTCCGCTTCAGTTAGAGCGGTTGGTTGCCTAACAAAAAACTTGCACATTGGGTTAACTAACTATATGAAGCCAATCTCGAACTACTCGACGGAACGACCATCGATCGGATGATACTCTTCAAGAATACTTTAAAGTGGAGCTATGTGTCAAGATGAGCTTCACCCGATTTCATAGAGTCTCTAACGTTTTAAGCTGAGGGGAGCGAGAAAGTTTCTACGTCAAGGAGCATATATATTCTTAATTATAGTGTAGAAACTGTTTTACGTCAAATGTGTTTTCAAGGTACTGCTTCCCCGTCTGTTCATAGACATGTGGACTTACATATCCAAGGGCCGAATGCCTTCTTTGTCAATTATAGTAAATTTCAAGATACTCAAAAAGTGCTTGCCTAGCCTGCTCGTGAGATGAATAGACTCGCTTGCCAACGCACTCATCTTTGAGTGATCCGAAGAACGACTCCATCACAGCATTGTCCCAACAATTGCCTTTACGCGACATACTGACCCCCGCTTCCAAGTGCTCAAGCTGTTGGCGATACGCTCGGCTCGTGTATTGGCAACCGCGATCACTGTGGTACAGGAGTGCGGCTTTGGGCCGACGACGAGCCACAGCCATCTTCAAAGCGTTTTCTGCCAGAGCTTCATCACAGTAGCTCGACATGGACCGGCCCACCACTGCCCTGGAATACAAGTCCAGGATCACGGCGAGATAGAGCCATCCGGTTGTCGTTGAAATATATGTGATATCGGTCACCCATTTCGCGTTCGGTTTAGTTGCAGTAAACTCCCGATTGAGCACATTGGGAGCGACTGGATGAGTAGCATCCCGTTTGGTCGTCAGTACCCGCCGCCGTTTGCGCCGGGCACTCATGTGCGCCTCACGCATCAGGCGGGCCACCCGTTTGCAAGAGAGATGTCGCCCCTGCTCGTGGAGTTCCCTATGGATGCGTGGATTCCCATATCTGCCCTGGTGCCTGTCAAATACCTGCCGAATCTCCTGAGTAAGTTGAGCATCTTCTCGTTGGCACTGGCAGGCTTCTCGTTGGCGCTAGGCGTAAAAGCCGCTTTCCGAGACTCCGAGCACGTGATCTTGACCCAATCCTGGATGCACACCTACCAGTTGCGCCTGACAGAGCAGTTCAACCCGGAAGCGAAATCATCAAGTATTTTGTAGCGCAGTTCTCCATCATCGGTCTTCGCATACCATTTCCACTTAACTGGGGCATGATAGCTGTTTGTAAGTTTGTACGCCAGACATTCTTCCTTCTTAATTCTGCGTTACCTGCACTTTCGCGTATTTGAGTATTTCTTGGCTCCTTCCCCCTTGTATCTTATTATCATTAAGAAACAGAGCATAATAGCTACTTTACACGTTCAATATACTGCCCCGTACGGGTATCAATGCGAATCCTATCGCCGGGATTCACGAACAATGGCACATTGACAATAGCACCTGTCTCTAGCGTAGCAGGCTTGGTCACGTTATTCGCGGTATCACCACGCACTCCTGGTTCGGCACTCTCTACCCGCAATTCCACGAAGTTAGGCAGTTCTACAACAATAATGTTCTCGCCATCCACTAGCATCTCTACAATAGCCTCTTCCTTGAGAAACTGAACGGCAGTACCTAGCATTTCTTTAGGTATGGGCTGCTGATCGAAAGTCTCCGTATTCATAAAAACGTATTCATCGCCATCGACATACAGAAATTGCCAGTTCTGGTGTTCAACGCGCACTTCCTCAATTGCTTCACCTGCGCGGAACCGTTGCTCTAAGACACGTCCAGTCTTCAGATTTTTTAGACGAGTCCGTACGAAGGCACGCCAGTTACCTGGATTAACATGTTGAAATTCAGTTATTGTGTACAATTCGCCATTATGACGAATAACCATACCGTTACGAAAACCAGCTGTTGTTGATGCCAAGGGGCTTTTCTCCTACCGATAAGGGCCCAATGCTAGTAAAGAAGCATAGTAACCCTAAAATAACTTGTTTTTCTTTCTTCTGACTATGTTTCTATCAGTCAGTTGGTGCTAATGCAGTTCAGCACATAGTTTATCATGCCTACGCAAATCTTGCGAGAATAAAAACAAGGCCAGGAATGTTCAATAGTTAGCAAATTGAGGGTTGGTCATAATTCGCTGAATGCTGATGGCAAGCGTGACCATGATTTACTCAAGGTGGTCATCCCCTGTTGCTGATTTAAGCTCAATCATCGTCATGAGCGAGGTTTGGCTTGCTGAGCCAAAGGAACTATGACCAACCCTCAGCAAATTAAGAGATTTTTCCTTTCATCTTGTAAATCCCAGCATTAAAATGGCACTCTCGCATTTTCGATACTGTTGGAGCGCATCAAAGACCTCGCTCAGTTCGAGCTTCAGCATAAAAATTGACTTCGCTACTAGTATCAAGAGTGAGCCAGAACCACATTTCAGGTCATTTACTACCTGCGACATCATCAAAGAGATAAAGAGCTTCGTTGTTGGTATTGAACGTGATTATGATGCGGTCAGAGCTGGCTTGAGTGTGCCATGGAGTCACAATTACGTTGCATAATGTACCTCGTCTCTCAGATCACTATTAGTGGAAGGCCATCATCACTTGTCACTCTCATCAGGAGGAAGAAAGAGACACGACCCCCGATCATTGTACCGTACTCCAACAATGCGTCTTTGATGATATCTTCGCCAAATGACTTGAGCGGAGACGCCCAACTTCCTCGCCAGTTCTTCTGCGGTCAGCATCCCTTGTGCTCGTAATCTCGCATACCGATCTGGAATGTGGTGATGCCGACGCAGTTGATAGACGTGGATGCTCTCAAAGAGCAGCCCATCGAAGGTCCGATAGCCTTGCTGATTTAACTGCTCAGCGACCTCTGCATCCGTATACTCTTCAAGGAGGCGATCCATCGCTGTCAGGGTCTCGGGAGCAGTCAAGCGGGATTGAGCAAAGGGGGGAGGCAGGGGCACCGTGAGAGTTTGAGTCGCTCCCCCCTTGAAGCGAATGTGTGCGACAATTCGGTCGGTTTTGTGGAGGGTCACATCCTCAATCACCAGGCGCACCGCGCGTTTGCGTTGGCGTGCTGTGGTCTTGGGATCCATCCAGAATTGGCGAAAGCGTTCCGGAGTTCCTTCTATTTCGGTACGCTCTTCCATGCTCACTTGATACTGATCGCTTTGGTTGCAGCGTTCTTCGATGGCTCGTGCCTCTTCCAACTCACGCAGTTTGGTGTTCCATTCGGCTTCTAACACGGTTGCCACCAAGCGATTGTCAGGATCAACTTTCAAGTAGCGGCGTTGGGCTAGGTCTGCTTCATATTGCGCGCGTTCCACTTGCAAATGGCGCAAGCGTTTTGCTTCATCCGCTCGCCGGACGAGTTCATCTTGCACAGCAAGTGTCAGTACCAGAGTTTCTGGGGTTAGGCACTCCATGAGCAGAACTCCAATGGCTCGATCCAGGTCGGAGCCAGGAACGCGCTGGCAAGGAACACATCCTTGCTCAATACTTTTGCGCTGGCAAAGGTAATCAGGCACAATACGCTGCCCTGCTCGCTGATGGTAGCGCACCGTCATGCGCTCTCCACATAGACCACACAGGATGAGTCCTTGCAAGAGCGCTGGTCCTTCCCGTGGGGGAGAAAAGCGTTCAGGTGCATAGGCTTGACTATTCATTTCCAGTTGTGCCTCATTTCGCTCAAACTCCTCCCAAGTAATGTACCCCACATGGGCATTCTTCACAAGAGTATCCCATTCTGAGCGAGGCACGTCCTCAATATGAAACTTTCCATCTGCAGACTTGGTCGTGCGGGTGTGTCCAAAGACATATGCCCCTGCGTAAGCAGGCTGGTGCAGAACCCGTAGCACATCATGATGCTGGATCGCTCCCCAAGCCACTTCCCCTTGATAGGGTCCGCGACGAATTCGTCGTGGAAAGAACAGGTGTTGCTGGTGAAAGTGGCGTACAGTCGCACAGGCAGATCCGGTGTGCTGGAAGTTAAGAAAGACCTCGCGGATGGCCGCCTGTATTTGTAGATCGGGATCAAGTACAATTGCGTCGGCTTCGGTGTAACACAATCCAATGGGTAAAGTCAGTTTGAGGGCACCACGCCGAGCCTTGTTGAGGATACCCCCTTGCAGGCGGGCACGCATCACAAAGAGTTCGGCCTCTGACATGGCCCCTTTCAACCCAAGTAAGAGGCGATCATTGAAAGTCGAGGGATCATAGAGACCCTCCTCATCCAGAATCAAGGTCTGAGTCAGCGCACAAATTTCTAGGAGCTGATGCCAATCACTAGAGTTACGTGCGAGCCGAGACACTTCCAACCCTAAGACGAGGCCCACCTGTCCAAGACCCACCTGCGCTACGAGCTGCTGGAAGCCGAGGCGGTCAGCAGTGGAGGCGGCTGAGTGACCTAGATCCTGGTCAATCGCGAGGATATGCTCCTCGGCCCATCCTAACGCCAGAGCCCGTTCACGCAGCGCATATTGGCGAGCAGTACTTTCCGTATTTTCAAACACCTGATGGAGCGTGCTTTGACGAACATACAAACACGCCAGACGCTTGAGATGATGAGCAGCCACCTGATGAACCATATCAGCGATCCTCCTGAGTGTAAGCGGACTTCTGTCGAAGGAACTGTGCGAGCTGTTGTAGATCTTGCAAGCGTAGCACAGCGTTGCCGTCGGCAACAATCAGAAAAGGATCAGGTGGGGCAAGACTTGTCCAAGCCAGGGGCAGAGAGCGAAACTCTTGTGTTTGTGGATCAGAAAAGAAGACACGCTCCTCTCCCCAAGCAACTCGTTGTGAGAGCAGAGAAAAAGATTGCCCAAAGAGGGGGTGAAAAGGATGAGTAATGGTAAAGCATTGCTCACCATTCGAGTTATCAGGTGTAGTTGACAGTTCGTTCTCAAGGAATTACGGAGGGGAAAGTCAACAAATAAAAAACCCTAAAAAGACAAATGTACGGACGCGCTGGATTTAGGCTATTGCGCCAACGACTTTTACACGACGCATAAATCCTGGAAGAACCGTTTATAAGGAAGAAGTTTTCAGCAGGTTCACCAAAAACGATGATACCACTGGCGAATCGTCAGATCGGATAGACGGGTGAGAAGAGTATTTGCTAAGATAGAGGCATGTCATAGAAAAATGTCCGTCTACTCGTGTTGAAGGAGAAATGCTATGTCGCTGCATCCTCAAGTACTCTGCCCTATTCCCGAAGAAACGGCTCGTGTAGCTCGTGCTGCCTACGCAAAAGGGAATGTGTATCTGCGTATTCGAGACGAGTTGGGAACTCTCTATAAGGATGAGTCCTTTGCCCATATGTTTCCTCACTGTGGACAACTGGCAGAAGCCCCCTGGCGTTTGCTGCTGGTGTGTCTGATGCAATTTGCCGAGGGGCTATCGGATCAGCAAGCGGCAGAAGCCGTTCGTGGACGATTGGACTGGAAGTATATGCTCAGTCTTGATCTCACTGACTCTGGCTTTGATGCGTCCGTCTTGTGTGAATTTCGCCAACGTTTGCTGGAAGGAAATGCGGGACAGCTGATTCTACAACCTCTTCTTGAGCTAGCACTCTCTCGTGGATGGATCAAGGCACGAGGGAAACAGCGGACGGACTCAACGCATGTGTTTGGTGCCATTCGAACGCTCAATCGGCTTGAAACCGTTGGGGAAACGATGCGAGCAACGCTCAATGTACTGGCCACTGTGGCTCCCGAGTGGCTGCGTGCCCAAGTCCCAGAAGCATGGGTTGACCGGTATGAAAAGCGCTTCGAAGGATATTGCTTGCCCAAGGGGAAAGCGGAGCGCAAAGCATATGCACAAGTGATTGGAGCAGATGGCTTCCAACTCCTTTCAGCCGTCTACCATGAAACCGCACCAATCTGGCTGCGAGAAGTGCCCATGGTTCAGATCTTGCGGCAGGTCTGGGTCCAGCAGTACTATGCACCTGCTGGACCAATCCAATGGCGGACCGAGGAAGACCTCCCTGCAGGTGCCTTACAAATCCACTCACCTTATGACGCTGAAGCTCGTTTCAGCATCAAACGCGAAATTTTATGGGCGGGCTACAAAGTCCATCTCACTGAAACTTGTGATGAGGAACAGCCTCATTTGATCACCCATGTGGAAACGACCCCTGCAACCACCTATGATGGAGCAGTGACGGAAACCATTCACGCAGCTCTCGAGGCGAAAAATTTACTCCCGAGGAACATATGGTCGACTCAGGCTATCTGGATGCGGAAGTACTGGTTAGCGCAGAGCAGTGCCACAAGGTCACACTCATTGGTCCGGTGGCTCAAGATACCAGTTGGCAAGCTCACGATGAGCACTGCTATGACAAGACCCAGTTCACGATTGATTGGCAAGCGCGTCAGGTGACGTGCCCACAAAGCAAGACTAGCCGCTACTGGATTCCAACCTATGATCGGCACGGGAAAGACGTCATCCATGTCAAATTCAATCCTGCCGATTGCAAACAGTGCGTTAGCCGTGGGCTCTGCACACAAGCGAAAGCAGGAGCACGGATGCTTGCGCTCCACCCCGATCAAGATCAGCACCAGGCATTACAGAAAGCCCGTCTCCGACAGAAAGCCCCTGACTTCAAACAGAAATATGCCAAACGGGCTGGCATTGAGGGCACGATCTCGCAAGGAGTTCGAGGGTTTGACTTACGTCGCTCACGCTATATTGGCCTTGCCAAAACACGGCTTCAGCATCTGTTTGTTGCCGCCTCGCTGAATATGGTTCGCATGGGGGCTTGGCTGATAGAAAGACCCCAAGCCCAAACTCGACGCTCTCAGTTTAAAAAGCTCATGGGTTCCGAGCCGATTCAGATCGCAGCGTGACGATGCTTGGGAAGTCTGGGGATTCGCCAGTGGTATCAACGATACTGGTGGCGAACCCTCTTTTCTAAGAGCTGTTTCCCCACATGGAGATCATTCGAGCATCTAAAAGGATATGTAAGACCTCCTCTGTCATGAAAATGGTGTCTTTTTCGAGGGAAATTCCCTCTTTTAGGGTTCCCACCAGTATCAAAAACCAGGAAGACCCATACTTAGGGCTTTTTGGTTTACCCGATTTACCCTTACTGTGTATAGCCCTGTATGCACGAAGCGTCTTTGATGAGGAATGAAAAAAATGCAATTCAGGTAAACCAAAAAGCCCTGCATACTTCTTGCTATTGACAATAGCATGAGGATAAGGTAGCATGAAAGGGATTTGAGAAGATAATCAGAAATGCATCACGGCATGGCTGAGGTGCTGGCTCGCTAAAGAAGGTGTCTCGAAAGCTTCCAGCCTGAGAACATGAAAACCACATTGAACGCGTGAGGACGACACTCGCTGAGGAAGTAGTATGTCAAAAGCCGAACTATTCTCATCGCTTCTGGCTTATTGGAAGGCACGACTAGAGGGTGTTCCGACAGTACTTAAGTTGCATACCGATAAACCACGCAAAGCTACAGAGACCTTTCAAGGTACAAGTTGGTCCTTCCTGCTACCTGAACCACTGATGCTAGCCCTTAAGTCGCTCTGCCAACGTGAGTGCAGCACGCCATTCATGGTGTTGTTGGCAGCTTTCCAGGTACTGCTCTACCGATATACGAGGCAAGAGGATTTTTTGATTGGCATCGCGCTTCCTAAGGAGGTACAGGGGCAAGAAGAGCCAGGCATCCTTTTTTCCACTAATACGATGGTTCTGCGTGCGACACTCTCGCACACACTCACATTTCGTGAACTGCTGTCCCTTGTACGTGAGGGAGTTTCGGAAGCATACGTGCATCAAAAGTTGTCTTTCGATCAGCTAATCGACGAACTACAGCCTAAACATAGCCAGGATTTTCCTCCTCTGGTTCAGGTGCTTTTCTTGCAACAGAACGTCCCTTCACAAACTCCCGGACCTCCTGTACTCTCTTTAGAAGAAGGGAGTCGAAGTGCGATACAGTTTGATCTGGCCTTCGAACTTCTGGAGACGCTCCAGGAACTGCGTGGTCGCTTCACATATAGCACGGTGCTTTTTGAAGCAGCCACCATCGAACGGATGGGAGGGCATCTGCAGTGTTTGCTTGAAGGACTTGTGGCTGATCCGACGCAACCCATCTGTACCCTCCCGCTTCTAACAGAGACCGAGAGGCATCAACTACTCGTTGCATGGAACCAGACAAGCACGAACTACCCACGCGAGTACTGTGTTCACCAGCTATTTGAGGCGCAAGTGGCCTGCACTCCTGATGCGGTCGCTTTGGTATACGAAGAGGAGTCGCTCACGTATGACGAGTTAAACCGCCGGGCCAATAGGGTTGCCCATCATTTGCAAAAGCTTGGTATAGGGCCAGAAGGGCTTGTAGGTATCTGCATGGAGCGCTCAGTAGAAATGCTGGTAGGGCTGCTGGGCATCCTCAAAGCGGGAGGAGCTTATGTACCCTTGGATCCAGCTTATCCAGCAGAGCGGTTGGCTTTCATGATCGAAGACGCAAGGGTGCTCCTCCTCCTTACTCAAAAGAGACTGCTTGCACGCCTGCCGCAACATCAGGCACGAGATGTCTGCTTGGACACAGACTGGGAGTACATAGACAGTGAGCGTATTGACAATCCCTTATGTAGTGTGACTGGTACGAATCTGGCCTATGTGATCTACACTTCGGGATCGACCGGTAAGCCCAAGGGGGTTGCCATGTGCCACCACTCTCTTTGCAACTTGATTGTCTGGCAGTTAGAGAGTACGGCTCTTTTTGAAGGAGCAAGAACTCTTCAGTTCGCATCGCTGAGCTTTGATGTCTCCTTTCAAGAGATTTTCTCCACTTTGTGCTCAGGAGGAACACTTGTTTTACTTGCAGAGAAGTTGCGACGAGACATGGAGCAGTTGCTGCATCTGTTGAACAGGGAATCTATCGCACGACTCTTTCTTCCTTTTGTCGCCTTGCAGCAACTTGCCGAGGTGGCTGACAGCCACAAACTCTTTCCCGTGCATCTTTGTGCTGTAATCACAGCCGGTGAGCAGTTACTGATTACCTCTTCCATCAGGTGCCTATTTGATCAACTCAAAGGATGTATGCTCCATAACCACTACGGACCCTCTGAGAGCCACGTTGCTACGGCCTTCACGTTGGAAGGCTTTCCAGAACAATGGTCTCCTCTTCCTCCCATAGGTCGTCCCATTGCCAATACACAGATATATCTCTTAGACGAACACCAGATGCCAGTACCGATAGGTTTGCCGGGTGAACTCTACATCGGAGGTACTGGTTTAGCGAGAGGCTACCTGAACCGCCCGGAGTTGACCGCCGAGCGATTTATTACAAATCCGTTTTGCGCCGAACCTAGTGCACGGCTCTACAGGACAGGAGATATGGCACGCTACCGATCAGACGGCACTATCGAGTTCCTAGGCCGACTCGATCAACAGGTAAAGATTCGTGGCTTCCGCATCGAGATAGGAGAGATTGAGGCCTTACTCTCAGAGCATCCAGACGTGCGAGAAGTAGTCGTGCTCGTACGGGAATTAGCACTTGGGGAGAAGCGCTTAGTAGCCTACGTGGTTCCGCACGAGAGATGCGCACTGTCTAGCAGCGGATTTCGTGGCTTTCTGGAGGAGCGATTGCCAGAGCATATGGTTCCCTCGTTCTTTATCCTGCTGGAGAGTCTTCCCTTGACTGCAAGCGGGAAGATTGATCGTCGAGCACTTTCGACAATGGCTTGGACTGCATCCAATGCAGAAGAGACCTTGGTTGGAGCACGCACTCAACTGGAAGAGACACTGACCGAGATATGGGCAGCAGTACTCGGTCTGAGACAAGTCGGAATTCACGATAACTTCTTCGAACTGGGTGGTGACTCTCTCTTTGCCACACGCATTACAGCTCAAGTGTATCGTATTTTACAGGTGGAGGTGTCCGTGCATACTCTATTTGTGTCGCCTACCATCGGGGAATTCGCTCTCGCCGTTGAGGAGAAGCTCATTGAAGAGATCGAAGCTCTGCCAGAAGAAGCGGTACAGGATTGGCTATAATTATATGTATGATACATTCCGAGGGAAAGAGCATTTCTATAATGGATGATACAACCCAACACCGCTCACAGCTATCTGCCGCGAAGCAGAGATTACTTGCAAAGCGTATGCGGGGACAGACTAAGGCAACGCCTGTGGTCGAGGGTATTGAGCATCGCGCTGAGGACGAATCAGCCCCACTGTCCTTTGCACAAGAGCGATTGTGGTTTCTCGATCAGTTCACTGCACACAATGCGCTCTACAATATTTCCCTAGCCGTACGTTATAGAGGGAAGCTAGATGTAGACGCGTTAAAACGGAGCTTGTACGGTATTATTCAGCGGCACGAAGCCTTGCGGACGACCTTTATTACCATAGATGGGCAACCACGGCAGAGGATATCACCCACTTGGTCCATCTCGCTTCCTCTTGTCAGCTTAGAGATGCTTGCAGAAGTCGAATGCAAGAAAGAGGCTCAACGATTGATGGATGAGGAGGCACAGAAACCCTTTGATTTAGCACGAGGACCCTTGGTGCGCACAACATTGCTGCGACTAGGAGAGATGCAACACATACTCCTCTTAACTATGCATCATATTATCTCAGATGGGTGGTCCTTACGGATATTCTTCAGAGAGTTAGCAGTATTCTATGAAGCTTATACGAGTGGCAAACCATTATCGCTTGCTGCTTTGCCTATTCAATACGCTGACTACTCAGTCTGGCAGCGACAGCACCTACAGGGTGAACCTCTGCAGGCGCAGCTCGCCTTCTGGCAACGCCATCTCACGGATGCACCACCGTTGCTGGAGTTGCCGACCGATCACCCTCGACCGAATAAGCAATCTTTCCGAGGTACCAAGCACGATTTTGTCATCCCGGCGTCACTCTTAGAAGCACTCCAAACGTTGAGTCGCCAAGAGGGAGTTTCGCTATTCATGATGCTACAAGCGGCCTTCCTGACCTTGCTCTATCGTTATACCGGTCAGGAGGATCTCTTAGTGGGTACACCTGTTGATGGTCGCACAAGGCCGGAAATCGAAGGGCTGATTGGTTTCTTTGTGAACACACTCGTATTGCGCTCGGACCTTTCAAGCAATCCCACCTTCCGCCAACTGCTCAAGCGGGTGCGACAGGTGACGTTAGATGCCTATGCACATCAGAATGTGCCTTTCGAGCGGCTGGTGGAGGTGATACAGCCTCAGCGAAAGATGAGTTACTCACCGCTGATTCAGGTAATGTTTGCGCCTCAAATCGATCCACTAGAGCATCTCCAGCTGCCAGGTCTGATATCGCACTTAGAAGAAGTGCATAGCGGCGTAGCCAAGTTTGACCTCACTCTCGAACTGACAACGAGGCAGGGAGAAGGTATCATTGGAACCATAGAGTACGCAATTGATCTGTTTGATGCGGCAACGATTGTACGGATGGCGGTTCATTGGCAGAAACTGCTGGAAGGGATTGTCACATCACCTGATCAACCAATCTCTAGCCTTATCCTACTTACTGAAGCAGAACGGTACCAGTTATTGTTGGAATGGAACGATGTCAGAACAGATTATCCACACGATAGTTGCGTACATTACTTATTTGAAGCCCAGGTAGAACGAACACCCGAAGCGATTGCAGTGATCTTTGAAGACAAATACCTAACCTATCGGAAGCTCAATCAACGCGCAAATCAACTCGCGCGCTATCTGCAAACCCTCGGTGTCGGGCTAGAAGTGCGGGTAGGCATCTGTGCAGAGCGTTCCTTGGAAATGGTGGTAGGACTGCTGGGCATCCTTAAAGCGGGAGGAATCTACGTCCCCCTAGATCCAGCTTTCCCGAAGGAGCGACTCGCCTTCATGCTGCACGACAGCGGGGCATCAGTTCTGCTTACACACGAGCGACTACGAGCCAACTTTCCCGATGATCAGACAAAGGTCCTCTATCTCGATGCGGACTGGCAGGCAATTGCTCACATGAATGAGGAGAACCTAGGTAGCGCAGCCACCAGTGGCGATTTGGCCTACGTGATGTACACTTCGGGTTCTACAGGTGAGCCAAAGGGAGTTGCCGTGCCACACCAAGCTATAAATCGGCTGGTGCTTAATACCAACTACATAGACCTGAGGGAGACTGATAAGGTCGCCCAAGTCTCAAATGCTTCCTTCGATGCAGCTACCTTTGAAATCTGGGGGGCACTCCTTCACGGGGCACAACTCATTATGATCACAAAAGAAGTTGCACTCTCTCCTCTTGATTTTGCTGCGCGACTTCGCGACAGCGAGATTACTGTGTTGTTTTTAACCACAGCACTGTTTAACCAGTTAGCTTGCGAAGTTCCTTGGGCCTTCGCTTCGCTGAGGTTTCTTTTGTTTGGGGGAGAGGCTGTCGAGCCTAAGTGGGTCAAAGAAGTGCTGCAGAAGGGAGTTCCCGAGCATTTACTTCACGTTTACGGACCTACAGAAAATACAACATTTACTACATGGCACCCAGTGAAACACATTTCAGAAGAAGCTACGACCATCCCGATAGGGAGGCCAATAGCCAATACGCAGGTTTATATCCTGGATAACCAGCAGCAACCGGTACCCATCGGCGTGCCTGGCGAACTTTATATTGGGGGCGATGGGCTGGCACGCGGCTACCTCAACCGCCCTAGCCTCACCAATGAGTACTTCGTCCCTCATCCCTTCAGCGACCAGCCTGGAACACGACTCTACCGCACTGGGGACCTGGGACGCTATCTGCCCGATGGCTCCATCGAGTTTATCGGGCGTATCGACCATCAAGTCAAGATTCGGGGTTTCCGTATCGAGTTAGGTGAGGTTGAAGCAGCCTTAAGGCGTCATCCAGCAGTGCGGGAGGTTGTGGTTATGGATCGGGAAGAGACCCTTGGTTGGAAGTACCTAGCGGCCTACCTAGTTGTTGATCAGCAAGCTGCTCCCTCGGTTAATCAGTTGCGAAGCCATATACAGCAACAGTTGCCCGACTACATGGTGCCCTCTGCCTTCGTCTTCCTGAACACTTTACCCTTGACGCTCAATGGGAAAGTGGATCGGCGTTTGCTGCCGACACCAGATAGGATCCGATTGAAAATAGAGGAACCCCTTGTTGCTCCTCGTACCCCTATTGAGAAAGTGCTTACGGAGATATGGACACGTATTCTGAACGTGGAACAGGTCGGTATATACGATAACTTCTTCGAACTGGGAGGCCATTCCCTTATGGCTACCCAGGTAGTATCGCGCATTCGCGACGCCTTTGATATAAATGTGCCGCTGAACGCTTTCTTTCAGTTCCCAACAGTGACCGATTTGACCGTGGCAATTTTGCGGATACAGGCAGAGCAAGCAGATAGTGAAGTTCTCACTCAAACTTTAGTAGAAGTGGAACAGCTGCCAGAGAATGAGATACGTAAGATGCTCTTCACCAAAGGCGAAGAGTAAGGAGAAGAACCGACATGAGTGATTTGCTCAATAGCATTGAGAAGCTTTCTCCAGAGAAGCGCGAATTTCTATTTAGAAGACTTAGGGAGAAAAATGGAAGCGTTCAAGGCTCGCCTATTAATGTCCGGAGGAAAATGTCTGGAACTTTACCTCTTTCCTTCGCGCAGCAGCGCTTGTGGTTTTTGGATCAATTGGCCCCAGCCAACCCGGTCTACAACATCCCTCTCGGCTTCTGTCTGCGAGGGCTATTGAACGTCGAAGCCCTTGAGAAGAGCTTCAGACAGATTATCGCTCGTCACGAAATCCTACGCACCAGCTTTCAGGCCGTCGAGGGTCAACCCGTGCAGGTAATTAGCCAGACTTTACCTTTCACCTTAGAACGCATCGACCTGCGCAGCCTTTCGCCTAAAGAGCGTGAAAGGGTCATCGAGCAACGCACCAGCTTAGAGGTTCGGCAGCCTTTCGACCTGTCTAATGGTCCTCTGTTGCGTGCCACCTTACTCCATCTACATGATGAAGAGCAGTTACTGTTGCTGACCATGCATCACATTATCTCGGATGGTTGGTCCTTGGGAGTACTTTACCATGAGTTGACCACTCTCTACGATACCTACACCAATGAGCATTCTCCAACTCTACCTTCCTTGCCAATCCAATACGCTGACTTTGCTCAATGGCAACGTGAGCAACTCCAAGGGGAGCGGCTAGAGGCCTTGGTGAGCTACTGGCAGCAACGATTGGCGGGAGCACCACAGGTGTTATCACTCCCCACTGACTATCCACGTCCCACAGTGCAGAGCTTCCGTGGTGCTAGGCAAGCCTTCGTGCTACCTGCCTTCCTGACCGAGACTCTCAAGCTGCTCAGTCGTCAGCAGGAAGTGACCCTCTTCATGACACTGCTGACGGCGTTCCAGATTCTGTTGTACCGCTATAGTAGCCAGGATGACATTCTAGTAGGAACACCCATAGCCAACCGCACCCAGACGCAGACCGAGGACCTCATTGGCTTCTTCGTCAACACCTTGATAATGCGGTCGCAACTCTCGGGTACACTGAGCTTTCGAGAGTCGCTCGGTCAGGTAAGCAAGATAGTACTAGAAGCTTATGCCCATCAGGACTTACCCTTTGAACATCTAGTGGAGAAATTGCATCCCGAACGCGATCTCAGCTACAATCCGCTGTTCCAGGTCATGTTCGTTTTACAGAATTCACCGATGCAATCCTTGCATTTAGGGAATTTACAGATGAGCCCTTTGCAAATCGAAAGTGGTGTAACACATTTTGATCTGGTCCTTGAGTTCAACGAGACGTTGGAGGGAGAATTGCGAGGGCAACTCTCTTACAACACCGATCTTTTTGAGTCCTCAACCATCACACGCATGGTTGAGTCCTTGCTGATCTTATTGGCAGGCATCGTAGCTGCTCCGGATCAACAAATAGGTCAGCTCCCCCTACTAACCAAGACTAAGCGACATCAAGTGCTGTTTGAATGGAACGACACACGGGCTGATTTTCCCAGGGAGCTGTGCATTCATCAGATCTTTGAAGCACAAGTGGAGCGCAGTCCTGATGCTGTAGCAGTCGTCTATGAAGAGAAAAGTTTGACCTATGAGGAGTTGAACCGACAGGCAAACCAGTTAGGGTATCACTTGCAGCGATTGGGGATCGGCCCTCGGTCACTGGTCGGGTTATGTGTGGAGCGCTCACTAGAAATGCTAATCGGGCTACTGGGTATTCTCAAAGCAGGAGGAGCCTATGTGATGTTAGATCCCAACTATCCAGTCGAGCGACTAGCCTTTATGCTCCAAGATGCCCACATCCCAGTGCTACTTACACAGCAGAAGTTGTTGCCTAGGTTAGGTGATAAAGATGTAGAATTCATCTGTCTTGATTCTGATAACAACAGCATTGCCCAGGAGAGCGAAGAAAATCTTACTAACGAGATAACAACCGGCGATTTGGCCTACGTGATGTACACTTCGGGTTCTACAGGTGAGCCAAAGGGAGTTGCCGTGCCACACCAAGCTATAAATCGGCTGGTGCTTAATACCAACTACATAGACCTGAGGGAGACTGATAAGGTCGCCCAAGTCTCAAATGCTTCCTTCGATGCAGCTACCTTTGAAATCTGGGGGGCACTCCTTCACGGGGCACAACTCATTATGATCACAAAAGAAGTTGCACTCTCTCCTCTTGATTTTGCTGCGCGACTTCGCGACAGCGAGATTACTGTGTTGTTTTTAACCACAGCACTGTTTAACCAGTTAGCTTGCGAAGTTCCTTGGGCCTTCGCTTCGCTGAGGTTTCTTTTGTTTGGGGGAGAGGCTGTCGAGCCTAAGTGGGTCAAAGAAGTGCTGCAGAAGGGAGTTCCCGAGCATTTACTTCACGTTTACGGACCTACAGAAAATACAACATTTACTACATGGCACCCAGTGAAACACATTTCAGAAGAAGCTACGACCATCCCGATAGGGAGGCCAATAGCCAATACGCAGGTTTATATCCTGGATAACCAGCAGCAACCGGTACCCATCGGCGTGCCTGGCGAACTTTATATTGGGGGCGATGGGCTGGCACGCGGCTACCTCAACCGCCCTAGCCTCACCAATGAGTACTTCGTCCCTCATCCCTTCAGCGACCAGCCTGGAACACGACTCTACCGCACTGGGGACCTGGGACGCTATCTGCCCGATGGCTCCATCGAGTTTATCGGGCGTATCGACCATCAAGTCAAGATTCGGGGTTTCCGTATCGAACTGGAAGAGATCGAGGCGGTTCTCAATCAGCATCCGGCAGTACAGCAAAGTATTGTCATAGTACGAGAGGATACACCTGGAGACAAAGACTTGGTAGGGTACGTGGTTGCACATGCCGGGCAATCACTCATGGCTAGTAAATTGCGATCCTTTGTAAGTGATAAACTACCAAATTTCATGGTCCCTTCCACTATATTGCTTCTTGAGGCTTTACCACTAACTTCGAACGGCAAGGTAGATCGAGACGCTCTGCCTGCACCAAAACAGGTGAGGCTGCAGGAAGAGAAATCAAATAAAAGACCACGAACACCGGTCGAAGCAGCACTTGGAATGATATGGGAATCATCTCTCGGGCTAGATAGTATAGGTATCCATGAAAATTTCTTTGAACTAGGAGGTCATTCGCTCAAAGCGATCGAATTGCTCAGTCGTATCAAGACTACCATGAACGTTGAAGTGCCGTTAACTGTTCTCTTTGAATCGCCCACAATCGCTGGCATTGCTGCACGTATACATGAGAGACCATCACACCTTCCCTCAGGCACCTTCTGTATTCAAAAAGGGCAGCCCGATTTTATACCCATTTTTTTAATTCCAGGTATAACAGGCTACGTCACCCAACTTTGGCATCTAGGAACTTTTTTGGGTTCTCATCCAGTCTTTGCGATCCAAGGGGCTGGTTTGGATGGCGAGGTTGATTTTTTTCACAGCATTGAAGAGATGGCTACCTATTATGTTACAAACATTAGGAAATTGCAGCAGCAAGGCCCATATATGATCGTAGGTTACTCGAGTGGGGGCATTATCGGACTCGAAATGGCTAAGCAACTAGAGTTGTTGAATGAATCCGTTACCTTGGGTTTACTAGATTCGACACCGCCACACTATTTCCAAAAATATCAATTTGATATACGAGAAACATTCGAGATGATTTTTGCCAAATTCTCGTTCAAGATTGCTGAAACTCCTACCTATATGTCCGAAGAAGAAATGGTTTCATACTACTTTCAGCTCGGTCGTGAATTAGGAATTTTTCCAGAGAACTGGCATTTCCAGGATTGGCAGGGAAGTTTGGAGTTCTGGGCCATTCTATCAGGAGCACTCGAAGCATACTCTTATCATCCTTCAATAATTCAGGCACCTATTCACCTGTTTAGGGCTTTTGAAGAAGCAAAAGCAATTAGAAGAGTAAAAGAAGATTATCAGGAATGGTCAATTTATACTGTAAGTGGTCTGCATACAACCTACGTACCTGGCAGTCATGATAATATGATAGAACCGCCGAACGTTACATATTTAGCCAAAGCCATTACAACCGGCTTTGGCTAAACTCGAGAAAAGTTGATGTGAAAGCAAGAGTTTCAAATTGACCGCACTACTGTGTAGTAACTGCTGACAAATGCGCTAAATGGTCGACGGAATCGACCTACAAGATCGCACTTTGCGTTCAAGGTTGATTCATGCGGAAGCTGCACTGATGGAGTCGCTTCTGAGTGGAAGCGTCATGCAACTGATAAAAGCTGGTGTTACTTTTTGTTCATCGAAAATATCCAGTTTTATGAAAATCAGCAGGATATTGGAAATAGAGTTGATATTCACCTCAAAATTTTTCGCTGAGCGGTCGACGGAAAATGTGTGTGGACAACCCGTGCGTCGACCATTCAGTGCAATTACCATGAGTATTAAAGCCTGGGATCTGACACAACTTGATAAAAGATGAGCTTATCAAAGAAAAAGCAGTCTTTACGAGAGCATAAAACAATGACTGTGAGTTTATCATTGATGAACTATCATCAAATCTGTGTCAGGATCAAGATAAAGTATAATTCCTACCTCTGAACTTGCATGCTGGAGTGCGTAGTCTCCACACGCGCCTAGATAAAGGAGGAAAGACTCTCTATGTCAAGCCCTTGTGAGAACAATTTCAAGAAGAATTAGCCAAAAAAAGAGGAGAAAAAATAAATGGCTTCAACAAGGCATAGGCCAGTATACCACGCCGCTCACTGTCTTCAAGCCGCTTTGCTTTCCTTGACGACTTCTCGCCTGCGTGGTCTGCATGAGGAATACCAGGTTGAAGGCAAAAAAACATTGGGTCTTTTCGCTCTTCAGCGACAACAGATCATCGAACGTCCGTCATCAAGCCACGCGAGGGGCATGAAGCTGGCGAGCTTGTTCAAAGGTGGCTCGCTGATAGTACTCGCGTTTGATCCAGATGGCAAAGAGAATGCGGACCCACACGTTGACCAAAGCTCGAACCGCCACGGTATGGCTCTTGCCTTCAGCCCGCTTGCGTTGGTAATATTCCTTGGCTCAGGGTTCGCTGTGAGTACTGAGCAAGGCAAACTGCTGCAAGGCATTGCGCAACGGTTTACTACAGCCCAGGTGTCGATGAGCCTTGCAATACATGCCGCTTTGGAACAGGACCGGCGAGGTCCCAGCGAGGGCTTGCAGACTGGACGCGGCGACGTAGCGTGTCCGATCGTCGCCCACTTTAGCCAACAGACGAGGGGACAGACGTTTGCCGGCACCGGGCAAGGCCTGGAACAGTTCGTTGTCGGCATGCATCAAAAAAAGGCGTGCGATCTCCTTGTCGTAGTCGGCGATCTGTTGCATCAAGAGTTCCAATTGAGCCAACAAGGCCAGCATCAACCGCGATTTGGTTCGCGTGGTGATCTCATTGGCCTTCAGATGCGGTTGCTGGAGCTGCTCTGCGATCTGCTGTGCCGCCCGCGCCGCTCCTGGATACAGGGTCTGCTTGAGGGTGCTGGTCAGCTGCTCCACCGATGCCGAGCAAGCCTGTTGGGGGGTGGGATAGGTGCGCAAGAAGTGGAGAGTCGAGGGTTGCTGCAGCTTCCCAAAGAGCTCCAAGGCGACGGGATAGTAGGCTTTGAGGCAGGCGGTCAATTGATTGACCAACCGGGTTTGCATCTGGATCGAAGTATCCTGATCGCGGGTCAGGGTTTTCAACTCCTGGATCTTCTCACTATCGGGAGCCAGCCAACGCAGATCGGCCAGGTCGGCCCAACCCGTTTTGACCAGCAAATAGGCGTCGACGGTGTCTGTCTTGGCTACCGATGGGGCATGCCGCCGCTCCACGGTACGAGGATTGATTGGATAGACCTGCCAGTCCTGTTCCAACAGATGGGCAATCAAGAGACCAAGCATGGTCTCGACAATGCAGGCCATCTGCTCATGATCTGGCCCAACCATTTCTTCCAGATAGGCATCCAATTGACGCAGTCCTTCTGGGGTATGAGTGATCCGGATCGAGCCTGCTCGGTGTCCTTGTTCGTCAATGGTCAGCGCGTCGTGATGCTCATCAGCCCAATCGATGCCGCAAAACCACATAATGGTGTTCCTTTCCTGCTTGCATATTCGTTCCTGAACCTCTGTGTCCTTATACTGTGGAGATCGAAGCGTGGCTCTCTGATGACCAGTCTTCTTCAGGAACGACGCTAGGGAAGAACGAGCTTTCCTAATCGGTCGAGCCGTGTGGAGAAAAAAGTCTTTCCCCAGCGTGTTTGATGGTTCTCTGAGCAAGTGTACTGCTTGCTCCCACCCCATGTCGAGGAGGCTTGGAAATATATTAACGTATAAGGGGCAAAATAAAAGGAGTATTTAGGCTTATGTTTGCGTCTTCGTTGAAACGCCTGATGTTTGTACATGCTTTCAAGTCACGCCCATTTGCGATGATTTGGATAGGTCAGACGATCTCGAGCCTAGGCAATGGTGTGTTCTCTCTGGCCTTAGCCTGGCAGGTTCTCCTCATGACTCACTCTGCTACTGCCATGGGTATCGTGCTAATTGCCGACATGCTTCCCCGTCTGATCTTTGTCCTAATCGGTGGAGTAATGGCAGATCGCCTGTCACGGCGCCTGATTATCTTGTGGTCGGATGGTGGGCGAGGTGTAATCACGCTAATCATCAGCATTTTAGGCTTTACCGGCCATCTGCAATTCTGGCACCTGATTCTTGAATCGTTGATCTTTGGCATCGTCGATGGCTTTTTCAGTCCCGCCATCCTCGCGATAATCCCTGATCTTGTTGAGAAGGATGATCTGCCTTCGGCCAATGCATTGAGTTCACTCACCAGTACATTTGCCCAATTACTGGGTCCCGTGCTAGGAGCCGTCTTTATTGCACTAGCCGGACCAATGGGGGCGTTTGCCGCCAACGCTTTGAGTTTCTTTCTATCATTTGCCTTCCTCCTTCCTGTCCGCATCCCGAAGCGTTCTATGAACAAGTCTCTTCACGTACAGCAGCTTGACGCTGATGGAACGCAAGTTGAAGACGTCCTGGTCACCCAGAGGATTCCAAATGAAGAGCCGACTGAACGGCGAGGCATCCAGAGCGTCCTAGCTGACATCTGGGAAGGCATGATATACGTACGTCATACCCGATGGCTATGGGTCACCTTGACCTGTGCGGCCATGAGCAATATTGGCATCACAGCATCACTGGTAGTGTCCATGCCCAAACTGGTTCATGACGTCTACGGTCAGGGGGCGTGGTTGCTCGGCTTGCTCGGCATGACCGGAGCCATCGGTTCGCTTCTGGCGGTGCTCTTGATAAGGCAGGCTACGCGCATGAAGAAGCGTGGCCTGCTGGCTTACTTCTCGTTGACAGTGAACAGCGTCGGCCTTCTAATGTTGGGCCTGCCGTTCCCGCGCATTGCTGCGCCAATTATCGCGTCACTTGCTAGTGTGCTAGTAGGTTTCGGCATTGCCTTTTTCAATACGATCTACTATACCATCCTGCACGAAAGAGTCCCTAGTGAGAAGTTGGGGCGTGTCATCAGTCTGGATATGCTTGGCTCTTTCGCCATGATACCAGTCGGACAGGCAATAGGCGGCATCTTGACTGATTACTTTGGCCCAGCCCTAGTCTTCATCGTCTTCGGTGCATTTAACGTAGTGAACAGCTTGCTTCCTCTTTTGGTACAGGAGGTACGTGAGACAGAGTAAGCCTGCAGGTTTCAGACTACTCCTATGATGCTGATGGAAAACCAAGCAATGGAGGGTTGCCTGCTACTGCGACTTGTTCTTGATCCGCAAAAGCAGGAATAGCCTGAAAATCCTGGTAGTAAATGTTATGAAATCTGGCTCTGTCTCACTTTTAACACTGGTGGAAAACCCTCTTACAGCGGGAAGCCAAAGAATTGAGCCATCATTGCAGCTCCTTTGCAGGAAGGTAGCCACAGTGACCAAACCATCCATGCGCGTCCTGTGCTGTCACGGTCAAGAGAGCTTGGCAGATGGCGTCTGTAAATACGATAATTAAATGGGTGGATTATTAAAATTTTGGACAATTAAATGGGCGAGCAAGCGAGCAGTAGGAAAGAGCCAGTAGAGCCGTGAGAGACAAATTGTCCCATTCTACACATCTTTTTCTGCATACTTATGCCCGTTTTACCGCCCATCGAATTATCAAATTTTCGCCCACTTAATAAAATGATTTACAGGGAGACAATCCAGCGAAGTGCTTGGCCTATCTTCTTCTCATCATTGGTTGCTTCCATGTTCTCCTCTTTTTCATGATCTCTTCCACAGAAAATATATCTCTTTCTAGTGTAACACATATCTTGATAGAAGAGCTTGTAAGCAAGCGAGCGGATTCACCAAATGTGACCATGAACCATATCTTGGAACTCCGTCAACTTTGGTGCAGACCGCTTGTCTGCTTGGAGAGAGCCACCCTGATATACTCGTCACCAAGAAATTGGTGTATGTAATCTCTTCGTTACAAGGATGAGGTATCAGATGGAAGGG
>JAABVA010000759.1_pt1 | contig 38131 bp, 27 predicted proteins | sample 5560331 | NCBI WGS metagenome assembly JAABVA01 (sample SAMN12812661, study PRJNA571458) | rock metagenome | isolation source: Antarctica rocks | place: Antarctica: Victoria Land, Mt New Zealand sud | collected 2016-01-07 | reverse complement strand
GGCGAACCTGCTCGTGAGGGCCAACAACTGGATATTCAGGCGCTGGATTTGGCATTACGTTGGTCATAACGCGCGTCCGTGGCACCAAATCGTGGAACCATCCCGGAAAATGAGCGAACCGAGAGTCGTAAGCCATGCTATGCTGCCAACCAGGGGCAGCATAGCCCGCTGCTCCAGACCATCAACCAAACCCATCGAGAGCGGCACGGCCCACTGCTCCGCCCACGCGCGCCGCCAACAGGCGCGAGCGAGAATGAAGGAATGTTGGGATGAGCGCGACGCTCGAGCCCTCACCCGTAATCGGCAACCTGCTGCGGCACTACCGCGAGGCCGCGAGGCTCACGCAGGAGGCCCTGGCCGCGCGCGCCGGATTGAGCGTGCGCACCCTGAGTAACGTGGAGCGCGGCGCCGGTCGCCCCTACCCGGACACGCTGCGCCGCCTGTCCGATGCCCTCGCTCTCGCCCCGCCGCAGCGCGACGCGCTCACGGTCGCCCTCCTCCGGCGCGCCGTCCCTCCCGACGCGCCCTCCCCACCCCTCCCGGCCCTCGCCCCCGCTGCCGGCGCCTTGCGCCCCGCCCCCGCCATGTCCGCCGTGGACCTGTCACCGCTCGCGGGGCGCGCCGACGAGGTGGCCGTGATCGAGCGCTACCTGGCCGGCGAGGCGCCCCCCGTGCTGCTCTTCGCCGGCGAGCCCGGCATCGGCAAGTCGCGCCTGCTCGCCGAGTTGGCGGCGCGCGCCCGCGCCGCTGGGTGGGCCGTGCTCGCGGGCGGCGCCCATCGCCACAGCGGCCAAGGCCCCTACGCGCCCCTGCTCGTCGCCCTCAAGGGGCGCCTCGTCGCCTTGTCGCCCGCGCGTAAGCACGCCAGCCTGGATGGGTGCGCCTGGCTGGTCCGCCTGCTGCCCGAGCTGACCCTCGACCCGGTCGCCCGCGCCGCCCGCGCCGGCGCCCTGCCCACCTGGACGCCGCCGCCCGCGCAGGAGCGCCGCCTGATGTTCGAGGCGGCGGGGCGCTTCCTCGCCAACGTCGCCGGCCCCGCCGGGACGCTGCTCGTGCTCGACGACCTGCAGTGGGCCGACGCCGACGCCCTCGACTTGCTCGCCACGCTCCTCCACTCCGCCGGCACGGGGCTGCGCGTGGCCGGGGCCTACCGCGACAGCGAGGTCGGCGTCACCGCTCCGCTCGCCGTCCTGTTGGCGGACCTGGCGCGGGAGGGCCGCCTGACGCGGCTGCCGCTGGCCCCGCTCGCCGACGCCGCAGCGCGGGCGGCGCTCGCCAGCCTGCTCGCGGGAGCCGCGGAACTGGACGGTAATAACGACGCCCTGGTGGAACGCCTGCTGCGGCGCTCCGGCGGCGTCCCCTACGTCCTGGTCAGCTACGCCGAGGGCCTGCGCGCGGGGACAATCGCCGCGGACCTTGGCGCGCCGGGGGATGTCCCCTGGGACGTGGCGGAGAGTATCCGCCAGCGCGTGGCGGCCCTGCCCGACGCGGCGCGCGACCTCGTGGACACGGCGTCCGTGGTGGGCGCGGCGGCGTCACGGACCATGTTGCTGGCCGTCGCCGCCACGGCGGGGCGCGCGGAGCGTGAGGCGCGGCGCGCCCTGGACGACGCCGTGCGGGCGCGTCTGCTGGCGGAGGACGGGCCGGCGGCCTACCGCTTCAGCCACGACCTGATCCACGATGTCGTGGCGGGGGACCTAGGCGCGGCGCGCCGTGCGGCGTTGCACCGCTGGGTGGCCGAGGCGCTCGAACAGGAACCGGACGCCCCGCCGGTCGAGGCGCTGGCCTACCACTATGGGCAGGCGGGGGACGAGGACAAGGCGGCCACGTACCTCGCGCGGGCGGGCGAGCGCGCCCTGGCGCTGCACGCCAACGCCGAAGCCGAAGGCTACTATCGCCAGGTGGCGGCGCTGCTGGATGGGCTGGGGCGCCCGGTCGAGGCGGCGGGCGCGCGCGAGCAACTAAGCGCCGTGCTCGCCATCGTGGCGCACTACGATGAGGCGCTGGCCGTGCTGGAGCGGGCGGCGCAGGCCTACCACACGGCGGGCGACCTCGAGGGGCTGGCGCGCGCCGTCGCGGGGATCGGGCAGGCGCACGCCGAGCGGGGCACGCCGGAGCAGGGCCTGCGCCGCCTCGCGCCCCTGGTGGAGCCCTCCCGCGCGGACGGGCTCTCGCCGCGCACGCTAGCCGCCCTGCACATCGCCCTGGCCCAGCTGTACTATCTGCGTGGCCGCTACGATGAGCAACTGGCGGCGGCCGAGGCGGCGGCGGGCCATGCCGGCGTCGCATGCGATGACCGACTCCTCGACCAGGCGCAGCTACAGCGCGGGACGGCCCTCTACCTGCTGGGGCAGTTCACCGCGGCCCTGTGCGTGCTCGAGGATCTAATCGCGCGGCCCCAGGCGGCGGACGACCCCTGGACCCTGTGCTGGGCACTGGCGAGCGCGGCGCTGGTCCACCTGTTCCGCGGGGAGTTCGACCGGGATCGCGCCTACATCGCGCGGGGACTGGAACTGGCCGAGCGCCTGGGTGATCCCGTGCTATTGGCCTACATGACGTTTAGGCGCGGCATGGAAGCGTTCTTAAGGGGCGAGTGGCGCCTGGCGCGCGGGCAGCTGGAGCGCGCCGGAGCCATGGACCAGCGCACGAGCGCGTCCTGGCGGTCCCCCTATCCCTTGTTCGAGCTGGGCCAGTTGTCCCTGGCCGAAGGGGAGCGCGAGGCGGGCGTCTCCTACCTGCGGCAGGCTCTCGCCCTAGCCGAACACAGCGGGGACCTGCAGCCGCTGCGCTACGCGCATACCGTGCTGGCCGAGCTCGATCTGCTGGAAGGCCGCCCCGACGCGGCGCGCGCCCGGCTCGAGCCGCTCCTCGACGGCCCCGGCCGGCAGGACACCTTCGTGACGACGCTCCTGCCGCTGCTGGCCTGGGCCTATCTCGACCTGGGCGAGGACGCACGGGCGATCGCGTCCGCCGCGCGGGCGGTCGCGCGGGCCGCGCGGGAGAACATGCGCGTGGTCCTGGTCGAGGCGCTGCGGGTGCGGGCGCTGGTGGCGCTACGCATGGGGCGCCGGCAGGAAACCGAAAGCGACCTGGAGGACGCCCTGGCCCTGGCGCGGGCCATCACCTATCCCTATGCCGAGGCCAAGACTCTCTACACCTACGCGCTGCTGCATAGCAAGGAGGGCGAGTCAGCGCGCGCCCGCGAACGGCTCGACGCGGCGCTGGTCATCCTCGCGCGCCTGGGCGAGCGGACGTTCGCCGCGCGGGTGGAGCAAGCCCGCGCGAAATCCGGCTAACGTAGGACCCTCTGGAACGCGACGTGCTACTATACACACTACGCGCAAAGGCGCCTATGTGTGCGGGCCGTGCGCGCCATACCTTGGACAAGCGATAACGACGAGGAGAGCTACTAGTGGTCGATTACGACAATTCGCGCGACCCCCTGCAGGCACGCCGCGCCGGCATCGACGAGGAAGATACGGGGACGCTCGGCCTGGAAGGCGCCGACGACAGGACCGGCGTCACGGACGACCCCCTGGCCGCCGCAGACTATGCCGAGCCCTACATCGCGCCGACGGACCCTCCGGTTGTCCCAGGCGGCCGCGATACCATCGAAGTGGCGCAGGGCTTCGCGGGGACGAGCGAAGGCGCCGAGGAGCGCGCGGGGTCGCCGGGCGACGATGAGATCACCGAGCGCGTGCGCGATCTATTACGCACCGACGCGGCGACGAGCGCCCTCAACCTGCACGTCTACACGGTCGACGGCGTCGTCTACCTGCGCGGCCGTGTGCAGAGCCTGGACGACACCGACCTCGCCGCCGAGATTGCCTCACGCATTCCCGGCGTCGTCGACGTCGTGGATGAGATGGCCGTCGAATCATGACGGGGCCACTATTGTAGCCAGTGGCCGGCTCGTCCGGTATCTTAAAACCGTCAGGAACGGCCGGGAGGAAATCCTCCTGGCCGTTCCTGACGGTCAAAGACGCGGCTACTGTAGGTCGGGCTTTTAGCCTGTTACTGTTACCCTTTGCCAGTCGGAGCGGCCGCCTTGATGGCCGCCGCCGCCTCGGCCACGGCCAACCGCGCCTGTAGGAGCGCGATAGACATGCTGAAGAACTCGTGCGACACGCCTGTATAAAGGGTCCGCGTGGTGGGCACGCCGGCCAGGCGCAGCCGTACGGCGTACTCTTCGCCGTCACTGCGCAGTACGTCGTCGTTGCCGTTGATGATCGTCGCCGGCGGCAGGCCGCTCAAGCTTGGCGCGCGCAGCGGTGAGGCGTACGGGTTGGCTCCGTCGGCCGGCGTGCGCAGGTACTGCTGCCAGAACCACATCATCGCGGCGCGCGTCAGGAACGGCGCGTCGACGGCGTTCTGCAGGTACGAGGGGGTATTGAAGGCATAATTGGTGATGGGGTAGACCAGCACCTGGTGGTTGGGCATGGCGCCGTGCCGGTCGCGCGACATCAGGGCCGCCACGGCGGCTAGATTACCTCCGGCGCTCTCGCCCACGACCGCGACGCGGGACGGGACGCCGCCGAACGCGGCCGCGTTGGCGATGGCCCACTGCGTCGCCGCGTAGGCGTCCTCGGCCGCGGCGGGAAACTTGTGCTCGGGGGCCAGGCGGTAGTTGACGGAGATGACGACGGCGCCCGCCGCGTTGCACAGCGCGCGGCAGGAGGTATCATAGGTGTCCAGGTTGTAGACGACCCAGCCGCCGCCGTGGAAGTAGACCATTACGGGGTAGGGTCCCGGAACCGCGGGCGTGTAGACGCGGGCCAAGATTGGGCCGCCCGGCCCGGGGAAGGTGATGTGCTGGACGTTGCCGACCGGTTCGACGATGTGCGGGCCGTTCTGTTGCGCGAGCACTGCCTCCACCGCGTCGCGCGGCGAGGGCTGCGCGCGCGCATTGTCGGGCGAGAGCGTCTGGATCGGCAGCGCGTGCCCCATCTGCGCCGCGTCCGCGATCGCCTGCATCTGCAGGGTCAAGGGGCCGGTGATCCTGCTGGGCGTAGCCGCCGGCGCGGCGCCAAAGGCCGGCGCCGCGGGCAGGAGCGCGGACCCGGCCGCGGCGCCGGCAAGACCGGTTCCAGCGCGCCGCATCAAGGTACGCCGTGTGAGTGCTGTGTCCATGAACAACCTTTCCTCTGGTGGGGCCATAGGGGCGTTTATGGGGGCGTGATCTCACGGGGCGGCGTGGAGCATCAATGGGGGCGCGATCTCTAGCTCGTTTCCACGGCCGCGTGTGACCATGGCGCCATGTAAAGCAGGAACCATGCCTCGCTCATCCAACCGGCAGGTAGGCTAGTGTCTACAATAGATCGCCGTAGAGTCCAAGGCTGTAGTCTTGGGAGTGTCATGGACATGATCCAAGGGGTCGGCGTCCGCGTATTTAAGAGAGGAGCAGACTTCGGAATCGATTGTAGGCCGGGGGTAAGCGTTCGTGTCCCGCTCTATGACCCGACATGGATGGACAGGGACACAACCGACATGGGCGGCAGGGTCGCGACGATCCGGTCGCGCTGTAGCGTCATCTGGGTGAAATCAGCCGGGCTGACGCGATCGGGGTCCGCGAACGTGTTGTGCGCGTTCATGGCATCCGCGGTGAGGACGGACCCCTCCGCCTCCTCCAGCGCATGGCCGCGCAGGTCGCAGCGCGCCTCCATTTCTAGGCGGGGATGCAGATTGCAGAGCGTGAGGTTGACGCGGCCGTCGGCGTCGCGCGACGCGGAGACGCTCAACCGCGGTATCTTCTGGCTGTTCAGGTCGTAGGAGTCGCATGCTACCTGACAGGGCAGCAACGTAGCGTCCTGATGCGCTTTGTACATGTCGAAGACGTGGTAGGTCGGCGTGGTGAGCATGCGCGGCCCATCGGTCAGGATAAGCGCCTGCAACACGTTGACCGTCTGCGCGATGTTGGCCATACGCACGCGGTCGGCGTGATTGTTGAAAATGTTTAAGGAGAGCCCGGCTACGAGGGCGTCGCGCAGCGTGTTCTGCTGGTAGAGGAAGCCCGGATTCGTGCCCGGCTCCACATCGTACCAGGTCCCCCACTCGTCAACGATGAGGGCCACGCGCTTGCCCGGATCGTAGCGGTCCATGATGGTGGCGTGCTTGCGCACAAGCTCGTCCATATGCAAGCCTTTTTGCATCGTGACGAACCACTTCGCCTCGTCGAACGCGGTGGCCGAGCCCTTCTGCTGCCAGGAGGAGCCCGGCGTGGTGTAGTAGTGCAGGCTAAGCCCGTCCATCGCGGGGGCCGCCTCGCGCATCAGCACATCGGTCCAGTGGTAGTCGTCGCGGTTGGGGCCGCAGGCGATCTTGAACACATTGTTGCCGCCGAGGTGGCGCACATACGTCTGGTAGCGGCGGTACAGGTCGGCGTAGTATTCGGGGCGCATCGAGCCGCCGCAGCCCCAGTTCTCATTGCCGACGCCGAAGTAGGGCAGGCGCCAGGGCGCCTCGCGGCCATTGCGGCGGCGCAGGTCGGCCATCGGCGACACGCCGTCGAAGGTGCTGTACTCTACCCACTGCTGCATCTCCTGTACCGTGCCGCTGCCGACGTTGCCGCAGATGTAGGGCGCGGCCCCAATCCGCTCACACAGGTCGAAGAACTCGTGGGTGCCGAACCCGTTGTCCTCGGTTACGCCGCCCCAGTGCGTGTTGACCATGCGCGGACGCTCCGCGCGCGGCCCGATGCCGTCCTGCCAGTGGTACTCGTCGGCGAAGCAGCCGCCGGGCCAGCGCAACACGGGGACCCTGACGCGCCGCAGCGCCGCCACCACGTCGTCGCGGATGCCGCGCGTGTGGGGGATGGGCGAGTCCTCGCCGACCCACAGGCCCTCGTAGACGCAGCGGCCAAGGTGCTCGGCGAAGTGCCCATAGATATTCTTGTTGATGCGCGCCGCTCCCCCGTCGGCGTCGATGATGACGCGATTCACTAGCCCTTTGCTCCCCTCATATTCTGCTCTTGCACAAGTTCCTCCATGACCTGAGACGCCTGATCGTGCGCCAGTCCTGCGGCAGCTAGACCGCGCTACGCCGATGCGTGGAGCGGCGCGTCGAGGTAGTCGGTGGCGGCCAGCGTCGCCGCGCCGATCACCTTGGCGTCCGCGCCGCGCGCGCCGCGCTGCCCTACAGCGCTACAGGGGCAAATAGACGACTTGCCCTTCCCATTCGCCCTCACGACTGCCCTCGGCTAGCAGCAGGATGTCATCGACCGCCTCGCCGATGGGTATGTCGCGGCCGACAGCGACGACCCCGGGCATCGATTGACCAGTGCGCACCCGCGCATACGCATAGCCCGGGACGGTTTTGATGTCTTGAGTGAGCAAGAGTCGTCCTTCCTGAGCCGCGAAGGCAAGGATCGTCGGATCGTCCGCCGTCAATAAGCCGATATCCTGGACGCGGATGATGTCTATATCCGGTTTGCGACGCATCAAGCCATGAATGACATCATTGTCGAAGTTCTCGTCGGCGATGAATCGCGACACACTGAGCTATTGACTTTGTAGGCGCGCCAACAAGCGGGCGCGGATGTCATTCTGGTTATGGTTAGAGTCCGCCTCGATCCGCCTGCGAATAGCCACGGCTTCCCGCTCCTGCTCACGCAGGTAGGCGTCGACGTCGGCACGACGCCGCAGATAAAAGGAGAGCACCGCGTACACGTCGGCCAAATTGAGCGTTGGATACTTGCGGACGATATCCTCGGCGGTCGCCCCTTGGAGGAAAGCGCCGACAACGCTGTCCAGCGTGACGCGCGTGCCGCCAACGCGCACGGTCCCGTGCGCGTCTGTCCGCAGCGGGACGGGCGTTTCTACAATAGAGAGGGTCATGGGATAAGCCTTTCTGTTAACACCCGGTGGGTCACTGTGATTGTACGGCGATAGGGGCGCAACATGCCAATCGTGCTATGTCGACGCGTGGAGCGGCGCGTCGAGGTAGTCGGCGGCGGCCAACGTCGCCGCGCCGATCACTTTCGCGTCCGCGCCGAGCGCGGCGCGCGCGACGGGGACGCGCGCGCGTCCCACGTCGAGGATGGCGCGCTGCCCACCGACGAGCGCGTCGTCGAGCAGATCCCCCACGGCTAGCGCCACGGGGCCGCTGAGCACGACGCGCTCGGGGTCCCAGTTGTCGATCGCGTTGGCGACCGCCAGACCCAGGTATGTCGCGGCGCGCGCCAACAACTCACACGCCAGGGCGTCGCCCCCTCGCGCGGTGGCCACGATGTGGTCGAGCGTGAGCCCGCCAGGAGCGTTTACGTCCGCCGTGAGCGTGGAGGCGCGCCCGGCGGCCAAGGCGTCGGCCGCACGGGCGACGAGACCGTGGGCCGACGCTACCGTCTCCAGGCACCCCCGGTTGCCGCAGCCGCACACGGCGCCGTTGGGCTCGACGATGTTGTGGCCGACTTCTCCCGCAGCCCCGTGGACGCCGCGGTACAGCGCGCCGTCGATGATAACGGCCCCCCCGACGCCGTACGCGGCAGGGTCTGTGAAAAGTCCTGGGAGCGCGGGCGCTCGCTGCGCTGCTCGCCCGTCCCCGCCGACTTTTCACAGACCCTGCCGTACGCGGCGTCGATAACGACGACCGTGCGCGCGCCGCGCGCCGCTCCGTAGGAATGCTCGGCCAGGGCCAGCGCGCGCACCTCGTTGTCGACCAGGACCGGCCGCCCCAGACGCTCTTCCAGCATGGCCCGGATAGGTACGTCGCGCCACCCTAGGTTCGGCGAAAAGAGGATGGCGCCATCGGGCCAGCGCACCAAGCCCGGTACGGCCACCCCGACACCCAACACGTCGCGGCTAGCGACGCCGCGTAACGCGCGCCGCGCCACTTGCGTCACCGCGTCGACGATCGCGGCTGGCCCGGCTTCCGGCGCGACCACGGCGTGTTGCGTGGCGCGCATCTCGCCGCCGAGATCGACGAGTCCCGCCGTGACGTCGCGCACGTCGATGGCGATCCCCAAGGTCACGCGCGCGGCGGGGTTGAAGACGAGGCGCACCGGGCGCCGACCCACGGCCCCCGTCGCCGCGGCCGCTTCCTCGCGCACGAATCCTTCGCGGATCAGGTGATCGACGATCCCGCTGACCGACGCGGGGCTCAACGTCGTCTGACGAGCGATCGACGCGCGCGAGAGCGTGGGGTCGTGGCGAATCAGCGTGAGCATCAGGGCGCGATCCGTGTTATACCTGTATTTGTTCAGCGAGTGATGAAAATAGGTAAAAGCGTGGGGAGGTGGTATGGCGGTCTCGGTGGGAGAGGACGTGCCAGGGCGATTCTTCGAGCCCGGCCGCCCCGTCGTCGTGGCGCGCGCCCCCGCGCGGCTCGACGTGCTGGGCGGGATCGCCGACTACTCGGGCGCGACGGTTTTGGAGTTGCCGTTGGATCGCAGCGTCCGCGTGGTTGCCCAGGCGACCGGCGATGGGCTGCTCGTGGCCCGCAGTGATCGCACCGATGGGCTGCGCGCCACCGTCGTCGAGGCGCGTGTACCCAGAGCCGTCATCGACGACGGCCCGGCGGCGAATGCGCCGCAACGCCTGCGCGCCGCCCTGGAGGCGGATGACGCCCACTGGGGGGCCTACGTCCTTGGCCCGCTAGCGGTGCTCCACGCGGCCGGCCTACTCAGCGCTGGTGGCGGCGTCCGTCTCTTTGTACGGAGCGACGTGCCGGCGGGAGCGGGCGTCTCGTCGTCGGCCGCATTGGAGGTCGCGACCCTGCGCGCGCTCGCGGCGCTCTGGGACCTCGATCTGGACCCGCTGGGCCTGGCGCTGCTGGCGCAACAGGCCGAGCACCGCGTGGCGGGCGCGCCCTGCGGTATCATGGATCAGGCCGCGGCGACGCTCGGACGGGCCGGACATCTGCTGATGCTGCGTTGTCAAGCCTCAGGCGGGCAGCCGGCCGCGCTGATGGGGCAGCGGCGGCTGCCCGCAGGCGTGCGAGTCTTGGGGCTCGATAGCGGCGTGGCCCACCGGGTAGCTGGAAGCCAATACGGCCGCGTGCGCACCGCCGCCTTCATGGGGCGGGCCATTATCACCGCACACGACCCCGCCGAACCGACCGGTGGCTACCTCTGCAACCTCGCGCTCGCGCGCTTCCTGGCGCGCTACGCCCCGCTCTTGCCTCAGGAGTTGGGCGGCGCCGCATTCCTCGATCGCTATGGCGAGACCGGGGACGATGCGACGCGCGTCGAGCCCGACGCCGTCTATCGCGTGCGCGATTGCGCGACACATCCGGTGTTGGAGCAGGCCAACGTCGCGGCGTTCCTGGACGCCCTCGACGGCTACGAGCGGGACAGCGATTCGGCGGCCCTCGTGGAGGCGGGGGCGGCGATGTATCGCTCCCACGAAAGCTACGGAACGCGCTGCGGTCTGGGCACGTCTGAAACGGATCTGATCGTGGACCTCGTCCGCGACCTGGGTCCCGCGCGCGGTCTCTATGGCGCCAAGATCACCGGCGGCGGCGCGGGGGGTACGGTAGCTATCCTGGGCGCGGGTCCAGGGGTGGAGGACGCCGTGGAGGCTGTACGCGCGGAGTATACGCGGAGGAGCGAGCGTCAAGCGACGGCGCTCGCGGGGAGTTCCGATGGGGCCTGGGCGTCGCCGGTGCGGCGCGCCCTCGTCGATGAGAACGGAGGGGTGCATGACTGCTAGTTTGCCGCGCGACGCGGCCTATTTCGTGGCGCGTCTACGGGCGCTGGCGCTGGAGATGCGCGACGCGGTGGGGCGCGGCGTGCGCGCCTCGACCATCGAAGAACTCGCTATGTCCACGGGTGAGCGCGGCGGCGATACCGTCTTCCGGCTCGACGAACACGGCGAGGGCGCGCTGCTCGCCTACTGCGCGCGGTGGGGTGAGGAACTACCCTTCCTGCTCGTGGCCGAGGGGCTGGAGGGAGGCCAGCGCGTCTTCCCCGATGGGGCCGACCCGGCGCGCCTCACCTTTACCATGATCGTCGACCCGATCGACGGTACGCGCGGCTTGATGTACGGCAAGCGCAGCGCCTGGGCGCTCTTCGGCGTGGCCCCGCCCCCGTCCGACGGATACTACCCGACCCTGGCCGATATCTCCGTGGCGCTGCAGGCCGAACTGCCGACCGCGCGCGCCGCGCTGGCCGACGTACTGTGGGCGGCGCGCGGCGAGGGCGTCGGCGCGGAGACACACGACCTGCGCGCCGGGACGGTCGTCCCCTTCACGCCGCGGCCGAGTCAGGCCACGACGCTGGCGGGCGGCTTCGCCGCGATCAGCAAGTTCTTCCCCGGCGGCAAGGCGGCGGCGGCGCGCCTTGAGGAGGATCTTTATCGTGAGTTGTTGGGGCCGCCACCGACCGAGTCACCGCAGGTCTTCGACGACGAGTACATCGCCTCGGGCGGACAGCTCTACGAGTTGATGGTGGGCCACGACCGCTTCCTGGCCGACCTGCGCCCCCTCTTGCACGACCCATCGGAGGGCGTGCCGCGCCTGTGCTGTCACCCCTACGATCTTTGTACCTGGATCATCGCCCAGGAGGCAGGCGTGATCGTCACCGGCGCGCGCGGGGAAACGCTCGCGGCGCCCCTCGATACGACGAGCCCCGTGGCGTGGGTGGGCTACGCCAACGACACGTTGCGCCGGGACATCGCGCCCGTGCTGCAACGGCTATTGTACAAGAGTGATTAGGGGATAAACGGATGAAAGTACGCAAAGCGGTTATCACGGCGGCGGGACGCGGGACGCGGCAATATCCCGCCTCGACCACCGTGCAGAAGGAGATGTTCCCACTCGTTGATGTCGACGGGCTGACCAAGCCGACGCTGCAGATCATCGTCGAGGAGGCGCTGGACGCCGGCATCGATGAGGTCTGCATCGTGACGGCCCCCGGCGATGAGGAGATGTATCGCCAGCACTTCCGCGGCCTGTCCGAGGACCTGCTCCCCGCCTATAAGGGCAAGGAGTGGGCGCTCCAGGAGTCGGCACGGCTCGCGCGCATCGAGCGGGCGCTGTCCTACGTCACGCAGTCTTCCCCCGAGGGCTACGGTCATGCCGTCTACGCCGCCAAAGACTGGGTCGGCGGCGAGCCGTTCCTGCTGCTGCTCGGCGACCATGTGTACGTGTCGTCCGATCCCACCGGCCGCCGCTGCGCGCGGCAGGTCGTGGACGTTTTCGAGCGCACGGGTCAGACGGTCTCGGCGGTCAAGCGTACGCCCGAGCGTCTGCTGAGCCTCTTCGGCACGGTCCGGGGCGCGCCGGTCGACATCCCGGACGGCGGGCATAATGGCGGCCAGAGTGATGTGTATCGGGTCACGGCGATGGTCGAGAAGCCGAGCCCGGAGCGGGCGGCACGGGAGTTGCGCACGCCCGGCCTGCGGCCTGACGAGTATCTGTGCTTTTTTGGCATGCACGTCTTCACCCCAGCGCTGTTCGACTGCCTGGGCGAAAACATCGCGCACAACGTGCGGGAGAAGGGCGAATTCCAGCTCACCTCGGCGCAGGCCATGCTGGCCGCGCGCGAGCCCTACCTGGCCTTCGAGACGCTGGGCGAGCGCTACGACATGGGTGTTCCCTTCGGGCTCGCCGAGACGCAGCTGGCCCTGGCCCTGAACTCGCCCATGCGCGAGGAGATGGTCGCCTCGCTCATCCGCATCCTGGCCGATCAAGGCAAGGGTGCGCCGCGGTTGGCGACCGCCGTGGGGGCGTCGGCATGAAGATACTTGTGACGGGCGGCGCCGGCTTCATCGGCGCCCATCTGGTGGCCGCCTCGCTGACGGCGGGCGACGAGGTCGTGGCGCTCGACAATATGCGGCGCGGCGTCCGCGCCAAACTGTCCGGTGAGGCGCGCCTCGTCGAGGGCGACATCCGCGACCGCGACACGGTTACCCTCGCCATGCGCGGCGTCCAGCGCGTCTACCACCTCGCCGCGCAGAGCAACGTGCTCGGCGCCGTGACCGATACGGACTACTCGTTCACGAGCAACGTCGTCGGGACATACAACGTGCTCGTCGCGGCGCGCGACTCCGGCGTCGAACGGGTCGTTTTCACCTCCTCACGCGAGGTCTACGGTGAAGTCGAGCAACTGCCGGTGGCCGAAGATCGCCCCATGGATCCCAAGAACGCCTACGGCGCGAGTAAAGTAGCGGGGGAAGTCTACTGCCGTACCTTCCAGAACACGTACGGACTCGACGTGAGTGTGTTGCGCCTGGCCAATGTCTGTGGTTCGGGCGACCGCGACCGCGTGATCCCGATTTGGCTCGACCGCGCGCGTCGCGGTGAGGACCTGGAGCTCTACGGCGGCGCGCAGGTGCTCGACCTCGTCCCGGTCGACCTCGTCGTGGCGGCGCTACGCCGCGCGGCCGAGGTGAGCCTGGGCGGGCGAGTGGTCAACGTGGGGAGCGGGGTTGGCACGCCGCTGCGCGACCTCGCCAACCGGATCGCGCGCCTGCCGTCGCGCGAGGTTGGCCTGCGCGTGGCGCCGGCGCGCGCCATCGAGGTGACGCGCTTCGTCGCCGACGTGGCGCGGATGCGCGGCCTGCTCGGCCTCGCGCCGCCCACCGATCCGCTGGAGGGCCTCGCGGCCCTATGGGTGGATTGTATGCGGTCGCACGAAAATGATACTATGTACAAGCTACCACGCGATGGAGCGTCGATGTAGCGCAGGTATTATAGAGGAGGCCTTTGATCATGACGCGTATCCCTTGCTCGCGTAGGCTCCCGCTCGGGGCTCGCATTGGCGTCGCCGCTCTCTTGCCGCTGGCGGCGGCGGGGGCGTGGACCAGCACACACGCCGCGGCTCCGCGCGTCCCCAGCGACCCCGGTGTAACCAGCAACTCGATCTTGTTCGGACAGAGCGTCCCACAGTCCGGGTCTGCCGCGCTGTACGGCCAATCGACGGCCGGTATTCAGGCGTACTTCGACGCTATCAACGCGCACGGCGGCGTCAAAGGTCACAAGCTGCAACTCAAGATGTACGACGACCAGTACCTGCCGGCGATCGCCCGGCAGAATACCGTCAAGCTCGTCGACCAGGATCACGTCTTTGCCACCGTCGGCATGAACGGGTCGGCCGCGATCAAGGCCGATCTGACCGTGCTGGAGCCGGCCGGCGTACCGCTTATATCGCCGCACAGTGGGGCGACTTACCTACAGAGCCCGTTCGTCAAGACGGTCTACCTGAGCTGGCCGGCGTACAAGTCCGAGGGCCAGCTGCTCGCCAAGTACGCGATGAGGAGCTTGCACGCCAAGAAAATGGGCATCATCTACCAAAACGACGACTATGGGAAGAGCCTGCGTTCGGGTGTGATCGCGATGGGTGTGTCGCCGGCGGCGGACATATCGTATGACCTTTCACAAGACGACTTCAGCGCGCAGGCCGAGCAGATGAAGACCAAGGGCGTCGACGCCGTCTTCGTCCTGGCCAGCCCCGGCAAGGCCGTGTCTTTCCTCAACGCCATGGCCAACATCAACTATCACCCCCAGAAGCTGATGAGCCAGGCATCGGCGCTCCCAACCTTCTACTCTTCGTCGCCCAAGGAGTTCCCCGGCAGCTACGTCGCGTCCTTCATCCCGCCGCTGCTGGCCAACTCATCAAACGCGCAGGTCAAAGCGTTCCTGTCAGACATGTCCAAATACCAGTCCGGCAAGCCGGCCTCGATCTTTGCCGCCTGGGGCTACATGGACGCGCAGATCGCGGTGGCCGGGCTGCAGCACATCGACGGCAGCGTCACGAGATCCGCGTACATGGCGGCGCTCAACGGCCTCAAAAACCTGCAAACTCTTGGCGGTTCAATCAGCTATAGCTCGACCAACCACCACGGCCTGCAGGATACATCAATCGTGAAAGCTGGACCGACCGCCTTCCAGCCAGTAAACGGTTAGTGTTGAGTGACGAGTGTTGAGTGTTGAGTGACGAGTAACCAGTTGATTGGGATCGAGCGCGGCACTTGATGCCGAGCAACTCAACACTCAACACTCAACACTACACATTCTTATGACACAGTTTCTTCAAGACGTCGTGAGCGGGCTGGGGTTCGGGGCGATCTACGCGCTGGCCGCGCTCGGGTTGGTCTTTATCTTCAAGACGACCGCTGTCGTGAACTTCGCATCGGGCGTGATGGGCATGGCGGTGGCTATGATCCTGTGGTCCGCGCTGAACCAGGCCGGTCTGCCGTTGGTCGGGGCGTGGTTGCTGGCGCTCGTCGGCGCATTGCTCATCGGCGTCGTCACGGAAACGGTTTTCCTGCGGCGCATCGAAGGCTCACCCCTGCTGATCCAGATCGTGCTCACGTTGGGGCTACTGCTCTTCATACGCGGCGTGGCGGGGCGCATGTGGGGGTACGATCAGAAGACGGTGCCCAAACTATCCAACGCCGACCCGGCGCCGCTGGGATCGCTCTATATCAATGCCAATGACCTCTTAATCGTGGTCCTGACGGTCGCGCTCGCCATCGTCTTTTACGTCGTATTCGAGCGCACGCGGGTGGGGCTGGCTATGCAGGCGGTCTCGCAGGACCGCGAGGTGGCCGCCCTGATGGGCATTCGCGTGTTCCGCTTCGTGACGGCGTCATGGGCCATCGGTGTGCTGGTTACAGGTGTCACCGCTATTCTTGTCGCGCCAACGGTGAGCTTGAGCCCAACCATGATGGACAACATCGCGGTTTACGCTTTCGCTGCGGCCGTGCTCGGCGGCTTCGGGTCGCTGGCCGGCGCCGTCGTAGGAGGCTTCCTGGTCGGCATCATCTCGTCGCTGGTGGGGGCGTACCTGAGCACGAACTACGAACTCAGCATTATCTTCCTGCTCATCGTGGTCTTGCTGTACGTGCGGCCACAGGGTCTGTTCGGCGTGGAGGCCAAAACACGGCAATGACGACAGTGAAAAAATGACGGTAGTGAAAAGAAGCATGGTAAAGCCCCTTGGCATCGCGCTCCTCGTCGTGGCCGCAGCCGTCTTCCCGGTTATCGCCGGCAATGACGCGTTCACGATGTCGGTGGCGACGCGCTGCCTCGTCTACGGGCTCGTCGCGGTGACGCTCAACCTACTCGTGGGCTATGGCGGCCAGATTTCGCTCGGCCATGCGGGGCTGCTGGCCGTGGGCGCCTATACGGGAGCCATCATCGCCAACAACGGCCTCATACCGTCGGGAGTAGTGGACCATTTGCCGGGCGGACTGCATCGCCTGGCCGCCGTCGCCAACGGGCAGCCCGTGCCCATCCCACTGGAGTTGCTGGCGGCGGCGGTCGTCACCGCCGTGGTCGGTTTCCTACTCGGCTTGCCCACGGGGCGGCTGCGCGGGCATTACCTCGCCATCGCGACGCTCGGGTTCGGCGTCGCCATCCCGCAAATCGCGCTCAATCTAGACACCGTCACCCAGGGTGAAACGGGCCTGACTGTGCCCACGGCCACGCTGGGCCCACTCTCGTTCGGCGCGCAGCCGTCTCCGCAACCCTCGCTCTATTACTTCGTGCTCGTCGTAGTCGCGCTCTGTCTCGCGGCGATCCTGAGTATGCTGGGGACACGCACGGGCCGCGCCTTTATGGCGGTGCGCGACAGCGAAGCCGCGGCGACGGCGATGGGCGTCAACACGCGCCGGACCAAGGTTATCCTCTTCACCACCAGCGCCTTCTTCTGCGGCATTGCCGGCGATCTGTTCGCGCACAGTGAGGGATTGGTGGCTCCGGCCAGTTTCGACTTCTCGCTCTCGTTGTTGTTTCTGGCCATGGTCATCGTCGGCGGCCTGGCCTCCGTATGGGGTGCGCTGGCCGGCGCTATCATCCTCGAGATCGTCAGTGAAGGGGCCGCCAACTCCGGTGGGTTGTCGGACGCCATAATCGGCGCCGTCGTGGTGCTGATGCTATTGCTGGCGCCGCATGGACTGGCCGCGCTGCCGCGTCGTCTCACGCGCTTTATCACCAGCCGGCGCCCCGTCGCGGACCCCGTGGCGGGCAAGGTGAGCGCATGACGCCGCGCCACTCGCTTAGCTTGAGGAACATATCGCTCTCGTTCGGCGGCGTCCAGGCGATCCGTGATCTGTCATTCGAGGTGGACGGGGGCGCGATATGCGGCTTGATCGGCCCCAACGGCGCGGGTAAGACCTCGGTGCTCAATGTCATCAGCCGCTTCTACCGCCCGCAGCAGGGCGACGTGCGTTATGGCGACGTCGACTTGCTGCGGCTGCCGCCGTACACGATCATCCGGCACAACATCACGCGCAGTTTCCAGAACGTGGCTCTGTTCAAGGAGTTGACCGTGCTCGACAACCTGCTGCTCGGCTACGACCATCGGTCGCGCGCCGGTCTGCTCCAGGATACGCTGCGGTTACCGGCGTCCCGCCGGCACGAGCGCGAGGCGCGCGACCGCGCCGAACGCGCGCTGGCCTTTCTCGATATCGAACGCTTGCGCGGGCGGCGCGCGGGAGATTTGTCGTTCGGCGATCAAAAGCTCGTCGACATGGGCCGCGCGCTCGTCGGCAATCCCACGCTGCTCCTCCTCGACGAGCCGGCGGCCGGCCTGCAAGACACGCAGAAAGTGTGGCTGACCGAGGTGATCCGGCGCATCCCGCGTGAGTATGGCGCGACGGTGCTCCTGATTGACCATGACATGGGCCTCGTGATGGGCGTGTCGTCGCACATCGTGGTCATGGAGTTCGGGATCAAGATCGGCGAGGGCGCCCCGGCGGACGTTCGCGCCGATCCGCGCGTCATCGCCGCCTACCTCGGGACGGAGTAGTAGGCCATGCTGACAGTTGAGGCTATCACCTGCGCGTACGGCCCGATCGTGGCCGTGCGCGCGCTCTCGCTCGAGGCCGCGGACGGCGCGCTGGTCTGCATCCTGGGCGCCAACGGCGCGGGGAAGAGCACCACGCTCAAGGCTATCGCGGGCTTGTTGCGTCCGCGGCAGGGCCGCATTATCTTCGATGGGACGGACATCACGCGGCTGGACGCGGCGCGGCGCGTCGCACGCGGCATTGCGCTGTGCCCCGAGGGCCGGCGCGTCTTCACCAATTTCACCGTCGAGCAGAATCTGTTGGCGGGGGGGCATCTGCTGTCCCGTCAGGAGACGCGTCGCCGCATCGCCGACGCCTGCGACCTGTTCCCGGTGCTCGCGGAGCGCATGACGCAGGGGGCCGCCTCGCTCTCGGGGGGCGAGCAGCAGATGCTGGCCATCGGGCGCGCGCTGATGACGCGCCCCAAACTCCTGCTGCTCGACGAGCCCAGCCTGGGCCTGGCGCCGCTGGTCACCCAGCAGGTCTTCGCCGTTATCCAGGAGATCCGCGCGCGCGGGGCCAGCGTCATAGTGGTGGAGCAAAACGCCAAGATGGCGCTCAAGATCGCCGACTACGCCTACGTCCTCTCGAATGGACGTATCGACGTCGCGGGCAGCGCCGCCGAGATCGCGGCCGGCGGCGAAATCGAGCGCTCGTATTTAGGGGATAGGTAGCGTTAGCGCTTAACCACATGGCTGCTATTAACTGGACGAGGCTCCTCGTCATCCTGCTTACGATCCTGGTGGCCCTCGCCCTCGTGTCATTCGCCGCGTGGCTCGTGTCGCACGTCATCGCTGATCTGCTGCTGCTGTTTTTAGCGGTTATCCTGGCCTACCTGTTCGCGCCGATCGTCGATGCCGTGCAGCGGCGCGTCCGCCTGCCGCGCCCACTGTGCATCCTGCTCGTCTATCTCACGGTCGGCGCGTGCGTCCTCGGTATCGGTTTCCTGTTCGCGCCCGCGGTCGTGGGACAGGCGCGCGCGCTACAGGCGCGCCTGCCCGCCCTACTGCAAAGCGTCGGCGTGCGTTCGGCCGATCTGGACCGAGCGCTGCGGGCGCACGGCGTCGCGCTGCCGGTTAGCAATGTCGCGGGCAACGCCACGGGGGCTATCGGCAACGTTGGACCGGGCATCATTGCAGGCGCGCTCACCGTCGCCGCCTCGCTCGGAACCGCTCTGCTCGACACAGCGCTCGTCCTGGTGATGACCTTTTACCTCATCAACGACCGCCACACCATGAGCGCGAACGCGGCGCGGATCGTACCGGCGCGCTATGCCGCCGGCGTGACGTTCGCCGTGCGTAGCGCCAGCGGTATCATCGGCCGCTACGTGCGCGCGCAACTCCTGGTCGCGCTCATGGTCGGGCTGCTCGGCGGGGGCGGCGCGGCCGTGCTGGGCGTGCAGTACGCGCCGCTCATCGGCATATTCGCCTTTATCGCCGAATCGATCCCCGTGCTCGGCCCCATCATCGCCACTGTCCCCGCCGTGCTCATCGCGCTGGTGGAATCGCCCTGGAAGGCGCTGGCCGTGCTGGCATGGTTCATCGTGGTGCAACAGCTGGAGCAAAATGTGATCATGCCGCGCCTCTCGGGGCACGCCGTGGGCATCCACCCCGTCGCGGCGATCATGGCGGTGCTGATCGGTTTCAGCCTTGGCGCGGTATGGGGCGCGCTCTTCGCCGTCCCACTGCTGGGCTTCGCCTACGCGCTCGTGCGCGAGGTCTATCGCGTCTACGTAACGGTCCCGGCCGCTGCCCACGCCGCCAGCGAGGCGCCCGTGGGCGCGACAGTCGAGTGAGCTTGTCTATGCGCCCTCTCCCTAGCGTACGTTTCGGGATACATCTCACCGGGAACATGGGGCTGCTACCGCGCTTAGTCATGGTGCTAAGTGTGTACGCGGCGCTCTTACCGGGCGGAGTTCGCGCCTATCAGCGCCCGGCGCACGTACGGGTACTGGCGGGGGGCGTCGGCGAGGTTCAGACGACGGTCGTGGCCGACCTGGGACGGGCCGCGCGCTACACGCGGCTCGCCGCAGCAGGCGACGACCTCTACACGCTTGACGCGGCGGCGGAGCATGTGCGCCGCTACATCCTCAATGGGTTGCCCTATGCCTTGCAGTTCACGCAGGTCATGCGCTGGCGCGAGGGCGACAACGGCTTGATTATGGGCCGCCCGCTCGACTTATCACTCACGGGTGAGCGGTTGTTCATCCTCGACGGCCTGGGCGCGTTGTGGAGCTACTGGGGACCGGACTACACGCGCGCCATCGTCCCGCTGCGCTTGCAGAGCAGCCAGGGCACGCCCGTCTCTGTCGCTCTACACGGAACCGACCTACTGCTGCTCGACGACAAGCCACAGGTATGGGACTACGCGCTGTCGGGCGGCGGTTACGACACGGTCCCGCGCCCACTTCTAGCCCGTCCGCTAGTAGGCCCCGCCGCCGCGCGCCTGGGCGTGACGGCGCGCGCGCTGCTCGTCCTGCGTACAAACGGCGCTATCACGGCTGTTCCGTGGGGGCAAACGTCGGATATAGCCCTGCGCATCCCTTTGTCCATCACCGGCCTGTGGTCTGACGCGGCGCGCGCGCGTTTCCTGGTAACGTCGGCGCGCGAGCTCGCCATCGTCGGAGCTGATGGCGCGGTACAGTGGCGGGCGGCCGTGGGCGGGCTCGGCGGCGAGACTCTGCGCGACATCGCGGTGAGCCCAAACGGCAAGCTCTACCTGCTCACCGATACGCGCATCCTGCTCGTCACAGCGCGCGTTCCCGCTCTTTGACAGTGGGAACCTGGATTGCGTATACTAGGGCGTAACCACTGGGAGCGTAGCTCAATTGGCAGAGCAAGTGACTCTTAATCACTAGGTTCAGGGTTCGATTCCCTGCGCTCTCACCCCCATCTATGTGTGAAACCGCCTCTTATGAGGCGGTTTCACGCATTTGAAGAGCCAGAGGCGCACATTGCGTCCGATCCATGCGCTATCAGACGTCAGCCCTCGTTGTCCACGCTGTCATCATGCCGCTAGGGTCTGTGAAAAGTCGGAGGCTGCCGTCCCTGGGACCGCCGGCTTCCAGCCGGCACTAGGTCGCGCCGGATGCGTTCGCTATCATCGACGCGCTCGCCCGCACTGGCTGGCCGGCTGGAAGCCGGCGGTCCCAGGATTTTTCACAGACCCTATCATGCCGCGGAGCCGCCGGCCAGCGTCGTCGGTTTTGGTATCGCCCGTGGAATTGGAGTGGGTATCTCGTTCGGGGTCGGCGCCGGTCCTGGAATCGGTGTGTCCACCCGCGCCAGCGGCGGTCGCGCGACAACCGTCACGGTCGGTCCCGGCGCGACGGTTACGGTCGCGGCGGTTACGGTCGCGGCGCTGGCGTTTGTGGCGACAAGGTGAAACGATGTGACCGTCGTCGTCGGGGAGGGGACGCTGACTGGCGTCGGGGTCAGGGTCGGAGGCGCCAGCGGCGTGGACGAGGGGGACACCATCGTCGTCGGAGGCGGCGTGGACGAAGGGATCGGTGTCGCGGAGGACCTTGGCGTGGACGAAGGGATCGGTGTCGCGATGGGCGTGGCCGAGGGCGGCGCGGTGGGCGTGGCTGAGGGCGGCGCGGTCGCCACGGCGCAGGAGGCAGCCGGCGCCGACGACCGCCCGATCGACAGCGCGAAGATGTGTTCCTCGATCTGTACCCGCGTCGCGCCGCGCTCGCCGCGCGCCGGACGGGGCACGACGGGCAAACGCAGCGCGGAGACCCGCTTGTTCCGCTCTAGCCCAATCGCCGTGTAGTAGAGGCGCGTCGCCGGCTTCTGACTCGACCCGACATCTCTGTTGTTGCGATACGCCTGGCGCGCGATCACCTCGTCGCCCGGCGCCGCGGCGCCGATCCAGTCGCCCAATGCCAGGCTGAAGCATTGGCTCACGCCGTTGGTATAGGTGATCACACCCGTCCCAATCGCCGCGCCGCCCACGGACGCTCCCACCACACCGAGCGCCGTCCCGCTCAACGGCGTGGTCAGGCTGATCGTTTGCCCGCGCGCGACGACGTTGTTGAGGTGGCCGCCGGAGGCGTCTGGCCACGCCAACGCGATGCCGTGGTAGATGAACCGCTCACCGGGGCTGAGGCGCTGGCCATGCGCGGGCGCGGCCAGCGCCTGGAGCGAATAGCTGTCGCCCGCGCGGTCGAAAGCGGCAAGGTACGTATCGTTGTCGTCGCTGATACCGGCGTCGTTGACGTAGGGCGTGAGGTTGATGCCGACAGGCCGTACTGGGGAAGGCAGCCGGCGGACGAATATCGTCCGTATCCGCCACTGCAGACCGATCGGCGCCGTGAACGTGACGGTCCCACGCCCATCCGTGACGGCCCGCGCCTCCCGCACGCGCCTGTCGCCGACATCCGTGACATCCGTCGCGCGGACGTTGTAGAGGGCGTTGGGGATCAGATGGGCGATTGCGACGCGCTTGTCGCCGCTGCCCGGAACGGTAAAAGCGACGACGGTGGGGCTATAGTCCACGTCCACGTTGCCGATGTGATAGTGGTAGCGCGTGGGTCCGAGGGGACTGATGTCGACCGTGCGCAGCCCGATGTTGACGCCGTATCTCACCTCGCGCAGCAGCATCGCCACCATCTCGGGATATTCATGGTAGTAGCGGGCGCGCACCGCGACCCCGCCGCAGGTGTACCGCTCATTGAGCCATGTGCGCGCCAGCAGGGCCGTGCGTACGGGGTCCAGGACGCGGCCATCGAACGTCGTGAGATCGCCGGCGCGGGCGCTGGCGCGCCCATCGGCCCATGCGATGCGGCCCATCGCCAGCGACGAATCGCCCAGGTTGCGGTTGTAGGTGTCGCCGGGCCCGTAGTACACACCCGACGCGTCGAGCAAACCCGCCGCGTTCACCGTGGAGGCGTACCCTGCCTCCACGGGCGCCGGCCCACATCCGCCACCGTTGATGCGGCGCATGATCAGGGCGGCGCGCGCGGGCGACGCGATGCCGAAGGCCACGGCGAGCAGGTTGGCGTCGTAGTCCACGAAATCGCGCACGCTCCCGTCGGGATTCATCTGGGTGATGTAGTGGTCGCCGGCCCACAGACGCGCGTTCATGGCCGCTGCGATCGAGCGGGCCACGGCCTCGTGCCCCGCGGCGAGTTCCACGCCGGCGCTACGGCTGGCGTGACCGTCGTTGACGGCGAGGAAACGCTCGGCGTCGGCCATCTCGCGTAGGATCTCCGCCATGTAGGCGTTGGTGTCGGAGGCGTAGTGGTCGCGGATGAAGACGTCGATCCACAGGGGGCCCGGCGCGTCGACCAGTCCCACGCGCGGGTCGTAACGGCCGGTCAGGTAGCCCAGGGCGCGCTCCAGCAGCGGCATGCGGGCGCGCAACCAGTCATAGTCGCCCGTCGCGCGCGCGTACTGCAAGGCGGAGGCGATCCAGAAGATGTTGGGGCCGGTCATGGTCGCCCCGCTGATGGCGACGTAGGACGGCGTGGTATCGACGAAGTGGTGCGGGACCTGCCCGCTCGGCAGGATGTGCGCGCCCGTCTTGTCGATGATCGCGCGGGCCTGACCTTGCAGGTAGGGGTCACCGGAATAGACGAGCGCGCTGACCGCCATCCAGGTGTCGGGGTCGTAGAAGTTGTAGCCGTGCGCGTAGTCGCGCCACGGCGTGGCCAGTGTCGTGGCCGTTTCGCCCGGCAGGGCGTAGGTGACCAGGGCGCCGGCGGACGAGGCGTAGATAGCGGTATACAGCGCGCGCAGATCGTCCGCGGGCAGGTTGGAACCGGGCGGTAGGTTCCCCACCGGGAAGTCGGCGTCGTTGACAGCGATCGTGTCACTGACCGTCCATGTCTCGCCGGCCGTCACCCGCGTCGGCGCGGCGTCTCCCCATCCGGCGCGCGTCCAGGTGTCGTGGCGCGGGTAGTGCCCGGCTAGGACCTGTTGGATGCCGCCGCGCACGACGGAACCAGGCCGGCCGCTCATCAGCACCGTCTCACGCGCGCTGCCCGTGGCCGTCAGGTCGACGGACCCGCCGCCGCCGAGCGCGTAGAAGCGGCGCAACGGGCTGTCTGAGGCGAAAAAAGGCGCGCGGCTGTTCATCATCTGCTCCACGCCGCGCGCGAAGAAGCCGTAGGTCGAGAAAGGCGCCAGGTAGCTAGAGAGGCGAACCCCGGCCACGTTGCCGGCGTCGCGCAGGGCGCGCGCCGCAACATCAAGCGTGAACGCGCGCGCGCCCGCGGGCAGGGAGACTGTCCAGTCCGAGGTCACCAGGGGCGTGATGGGGTCGTCGGCGATACCGTCGATGCGCACGCGCACCAGGCCCGGCGCCTGTGCGAGCACGACGATGCGCGGTGGGGCGCTTGCTCCCTGAGACGAGCTGTGGGCGCGCGCTTGCGCGGGCGGCGCGGCGGCCGGCGCGACCGTGCCGGGGCCGGCGGCACCCGTGATAGCGGCGACGCTTCCCGTCTTCGCGTCGTCGCGTTCCAGGACGATGCCCCCGCGCGTGAGGCCGGCCGGGTCGCGTCCGGCGGCGAGGAGGTTAGGCCCGTAGTTCCCCGCGCCGGAGAAGTCGGCGCGCACGATGTCGATCTGAGGATGGGTGAGGTTGAACTCGACGCGCACATAGCCGTTGGCCAGGATGAGGCGGCCGGGGGCGCGCGTGAGCGTCGCGGGTAGCAGCGACGACGCAGGCGTCGTCGCTGTGCGCACGCGCACGCCCTGAACTGCCGCGACTGCCGCGGGCCACGGGGCGCCGAGTACCAGGACCATCGCCATGGCCGCGCGCCGGCTCGCTCCGACGACGCGCCACGCTACGCCGGTCACCGCGGCCCACCCTGACGACGCGCCTGCCAGATCTCGACACAATGAAACGCCCACGCGACAAGGGACGGAGGCGTCGCTAAGGCCAGCGGCCGTCGACCGCAGGACAGCGCCCGTCGGCGCCGTTCTCCCTCAGGTGTACATGGTGTGCCGCTAATCCCCGCCATGAGAGGCCATCCTCCGTCTCCCGACACCGCTGCGCGCAACCAACGTCCGGCGCGCCCTGCACACTACGCGCAACGTATCCATCGCACCGCTATGCTATCACGGATGGTGAGCGCGTGGCTAGGGGCGACATGCGATGCGCGGTCGGTATCCGCGCTGCAATATATCCATAATAGTCTTTTACCTACGGCTCTTATGCATTATTTCGTGGTTGGGTGACGGCATTTTAACGCCCGCGGGCAATTTTCCCCCCAAATCTTAACCAGATTTTGACATCTTTCTGCTATGCTGATCCCATTGCCCTGGTTGGTCGGGCAACAAGGCCGCGTCACGCTGAGCTGAGAAAGGAGGATCTTCCGCAGTCTGTATGCCAACACGTCTACCCGTGATCCGGCATGCGTATCACCCTGGGCTCCTTTGACACCCCTAGCGGGCTGCCGTTCCGCGGCATGCCTCGACGGGGCGCCGACACGATGATTGTGCCGAAGGTACAGATAAGGACTATCGCACGTGCAGACTAAGTCTTCTCGACGATCGATTCGGAGACTCCGCGGGGGCGGCAGGCGCCTGCTCACCGCATTCTCCCTGCCCGTCCTACTAGCTTTGCCATTTGGATTCGCGGTCCCACAAACGGCGTACGGAGCCCAAGCGCACGCCGCGCAACACGTGGGCGACGACCCGCAACCCTCCCCACAGCGTTCCCTGCCCACGAACCTGCCCGCGACGCTCGCGCACCCAGGCGATGTGCTGGTCGCGTTCCGTGCCCCCGTGGGCGTCACTGCCACGCGGGTTGCCTCCGCCGGGACAAGCGGCGCGTATCATGCCAACGCGGCCACCGCGCAGACGGACGTCGCCACGTTGAACCAAACGTTGAGCGGGCTTGGCACGACGCGCATCACGCACCTCTTCGCGGGCATCGACGCGACCGCGCTCAACGCGGCGCGCGCACGCGCCATGGCCAAGACCGGCCGCTACATCACCGACTTCACGCAGGTCTACCAGGTGTCGTTCGACCCCAAGATCAACGACGGCAAGGCGGCCAATGAGTTGGCGCGTTCGCCGCTCGTGGCGTCCGCCTCGCCGGACTTCATCCTCCCCAAACCGGTGGTCCAAAAGGACGGCCTGCCTGCGGCGACGACGCCCAGGGAGGCGCCCGGCGCCCACGCCGCTGTGACGCGGTCGCGCGCGGCCGCCCTCGCGATCCCCAACTACAGCTACGTCACCGACGGGCAGTCCTACCATGACGCCGCCAGCAACGACCTGACCGGCGCCGTCGCGATGCTGCGCAACAAGTTCGGTCGGGCGCCCGGACGGGGCGAGACGATCCTCAACATCTCGCTGGGCCGTATCGCCGACGATTCGACGGTGATCGAGAACGGGCAGCGCTACCTCGAGCAGCGCGGCTACCCCAGGATCGCCACCTACACATCGAACGCCAATGTCAGCACGCCCGACGAGGCCGGTAACCTGGGCTGCCTCGACCCACTCGGCACCAACGTGACCGACCCTAACCAGCAGTACGACCTGACCGAGCCCATGCTCGACTTCAGCGTGATGGCCCCACCGCCCAACGGCAACCCGCGCGTGCGCAACCCGCAGGCGCCGGGACAACTCGGCAACATCCTGGGCGCGGCCTACGGCGCCAACTTCCGCCTGGTCAATCCGCACAGGAACAGCACGGCCGACTTCGTCGCCGCGTTCCTGTGCGGTGGAGACACCAGGCGCTTCACGCCGACGATCATGACCGCCTCGATCGGCGACGGCGCCTTCCCCGGCTTCAGCGGCGACTACTTCTTCACGGAAGAGGCGCTGATCCACGACGCGGTCCAACTGGAGGTGCAAGGCAACGACATCTTCGTGTCCATCTCGGCCGGTGACGGCCAGACCGACACGCGCTCGGCGGCCTATCCCAACGGCATCATCGGCTCGACCGAGGTGACGACCGATATATCGAAGCCGGTGGACATCAACGATCCCAACGGCTTCACCAACCCCAACTACAGCTACCTGCTGACCTTCGAGCCGCAGTTCGTGCTCGATAGCGGCGCCAGCGACGCTGGCGGCGACACGCTCAATGATATCTTCAACAACAGCCCCTACAACATAGTTATCGACAGCAGGACGCGGCATACGCAGCACACCACGGAGACGCGCTGGACCGGCCAGCAAAACTTCAACTCCGGCTACGGCTCGCGCACCAACCTCTCCGCGCCCGCCGACGACGTGCTCTTCCTGGCGCAGCCCAGCTTCTTGACCGGAAAGGCTACCAACCCCAACCCGATCGATGATGAGCCCGGCCTCATCGGCGGTACCTCGGCCTCGGCCCCAGAGATCGCCGCCGCCGCCGCCGTCGTCCGCCAGACCGCGCGGCTGCTCGGCCATCCCCTGAGCGCCACGGATATCCGCGACGAGCTGATCGCCACCGCGCGCCCCCATCAGTTCCCGGCCTTCGACCTGGACAAGGCCTACGTGGGACCGGAGCTCGACCTGACCCGCGCCGTGGCCGACCTCTTCAGCAAGTATAGCTCTGGGACTACCACGCCGTCGTTCGTGCGCATGACCGTGGCCCAGCGCAAGGCGGTCCCCTACAGCACGGGCTTCGGGCGCGGCTTCTACACCGATACGCCGCAGGACCCGAAGGCGATGACCGCGACGATCGACCTGAGCCAGGGCCTCACGCCACAGTCGAGCTTCGCCAACGAGACGCTTGGCCCGACCGGCGACAACCTCAACGCGCCGATCACCTTCGGGGCCGACGGCAAGTTCCTGCCCGCGGGCGCGACGTTCAGTTGGAGCCTGGGCTACAACGGCACGACGACCGCCGTCCCGACGGGCGACTATGACGCCAGCCTGCCCTATCTGCGCCTGCTGCCCTCCGAGATCTTCACGATTGTCGGGCAGCCCGTGACGGCGCCGACAGATCGCGTGGTCACGGTGACGGTCACGAGCGGGGCGGCCACGACCGCGATGGCCGTCACCTTCAAGGGCCAGAGCGACGCGACGTACACGCATGCCGTGCCGCCGTCGTTCAAGCCGGTCTTCCAGCCGAGCTCGCCTGCTGACGGCGTCACCTTCAGCTACGACCTGACGGGCCTGCGCGCCAGCTCGACTCCCGCCAGCGGCGCGTACCCCACGGTCACGGGCGGCGAGTTGATCATCAGCGATATCGACCGCGCCCTGCCGCGCGCGTTCCCCGACAGCAATCTGGACGCGCATGGCTGCAAGGTTACGCTGGCGGGCCTCACCGGCTCGATCACGCTCACGCCGGCTGACCCGCGCGTCGCCGCCTGCCTGGGCCACGGCGCCGGTACGTACGGCATCGCCCTGCGCGGCACGACGTCGAGCGGCGAGATTGTGGGCAGCACGAGCGCCTGGACACCGTTGCGCTACGCCCCGGCGCTCGAACAGCACCCCGATACGCCCAAGGTGCAGGCGCAGGTCTCGGGCCTGGCCGACGTGTACGGCCACGGCTCGTCCGCGCCGGTCTTCTACGATCTCCCGGACCTGGGCATCGGCGGCTCGTCACTGTTCACCGTCACCTATACCACGACCGCCGTTCAGGGCGCGACAGGGAGCATGATCGAGATCTCGGCGCCGACCGCCGATTTCTTCAAGGGCGCCTTCCTGACGGGCAACGTGCCGGACGCCAACAAGTTCACCAACCCGTACGGCGACCGGCTCGACATGGGCGACAATTACGGCCAGTCCGGCAGCGTCTACCATACGTCCGTGCTGCCCAGTACGTCCGGCTCGATCACGCTCGACGCCGCGGCCCTCGGCCTGACCCCGCAGGCAGGCCGGTGCGATAGCGCCTATCAGGTGCGCGTGTTCGCCACCGACGCGTCGGGCCACATCGTCGGTGTGGCCAGCAACCCGTCGATCATCGATCCCGGCTACTACAACGTCAACAACAACAGCGCCATCTGCGCCGCGCCGGCTAATGGCGGCGGTGGCGGCGGCGCGCCCACTCCTGAGCTCGGCTCGGGCGAACTGCTCGCCACCGGCCTCGTACCGCTTCTGGCCGCGTTGGTCTACCGCAACAGGCGTCGTGCCCGCCGCGGCGCGCCCACGCAAGACGAGGAGGAGGATAATCTGGTATAGCGTAGCAGAGTAAACCGACAGGAACATTAGGAGAGGGGCAGGAGTGGTGTTGATACCGCGCCCGCCCCTCTCCTATGCTACTGTGCTACAAATGAGCGTAGGTTGTCGTTGCAAGATATCCGCGATAGGCCTTTATTTGCGGCGCTAGTGCATTATTTCGTGGTTGGATGACGGGATTTTAACCCCAGCGGGCAGTTTGCCCCCCAATCTTAACCGGATTTTGGCATCTATCTGCTATGCTGATCACATTGCCCCGGTTGGTTCGGGCAACAAGGCCGCATAGAGATTGAGAGCCAGGAGGTGTCACCCGCGCGCTGGCGCACCCTTTTGCTACAGTGATAGAGAATCCCTTGCAGCCCATCGCCGCCCAACTCAGCCCATCGCGCTGTCCATCTATTTTGTCATCGCGTACGTGCAAAGGAACAGCTAGTGAAGCTTCTGCGTACATCCCTCGCCCTGACGCTGGCCGTCGGAACCCTGGTAAGCCTCCCGCTCCGGCCGGGACATGCCCTCGCGGCCGCGCCGCGTGTCGCTGTGTCGGGGGGTCAGAGCCCGACCGCCACGACGGCGACCTTCCTGCGGACCACCAGTCCCGTCTCCATGACCGCCACGAGCGCGTCCGCGCGGGCAAGCACCCAGAGCTCCGGGAACGTGGCGGCCACGGAACTCGGCCCGCAGAAACCGGAAGGGGATAGGCCCTTCAATCCCAACGCGTCGCCGCCATCCGGGCTCTCGATTCCCTCGGTCACCGGCAGCGCCTTCGTGACGCCGGCGCCCTCGGCCTCCCGCGTCGCGCCCAACGCCGCGACGACGATCCTCGTCAACGGCTTCGACGGCCTCTCGCACCTTGATCAGCGGACGGCCGATGGCGGCAACCAGTTCAGCCTCGAGCCGCCGGACCAAGCGCTTTGCGTCGGCGGTGGCTTCGTCCTGGAGGGCGTCAACGACGCCCTGCGCGTCTACAACAAGGGCGGCACGCCCGCGTCGGGCGTAACGAGCCTCAACCAGTTCTTCACGGGCACGTCGGCGTTCATCCGTAGCAAGCCCCGCGTGTTCGGCCCTTCCATCGGCGATCCCCGCTGCTTCTACGATTCCGCCACGGAGCGCTTCTTCGTGTCGGTCTACGAGCAGACCATCAACCCCGCCACCGATGGCGGTTTTGGCACGCTCCCCACGAACCTCCTGGTCGCGGTGAGCCAGACGTCCGACCCGCGTGGCGCGTACAACGTCTACCAAATCAACACGACTAACGACGGCGGCAACTGCAACGCCGGCCGCCCCTGCTTCCCCGACTACCCGCAGATCGGCGCCGACGCCAACGGCTTCTACATCAACAGCAACGCGTTCTTCTTCGGTAACACGGTCGACGTGACGCAGACCTTCGAGGGCGCGCAGTTCTACGCCTTCCCCAAGACCCTGCTGGAGGCGCCCGTGGGCGCTGCCGTGCGCGGCGCGCACTTCGCCATCAACCCCATGCAAGAGGATGGCTTCACGATCCAGCCGGCGCAGCCGGCGCCCGGCGAGGCCGGCGACACCAGCAACGGCGGCACCATGTACTACCTGAGCTCGCTCGATCCCAACTCCATCGCGCAGGCGGGGATCGACAACCGCCTCGCCATCTGGGCCCTGTCCAATACAAGCGCGCTCACGACTAACCCGCTCAACACCTCGCTGAAGGACACCGTCTTCACCAGCCAAACATACGCCACGCCGAGGGCACAGTCGCAGCAGCTGGACGACGGCGTTCGCCCGCTTGGCAACGGGCTGTATGATCCTACGGGAGCCTCTACAGGGATATCGCCGACCGTCCAGCCTACGCCGGTGCTGAGCACGGGCGACGACCGCGTGCAGCAGGTCACCTACGCCGCTGGCATGCTGTGGGCGGGCCTCAACACCGCCGTGACCGTGCAGCAGGGCAGTGCGACATCCAATCAGACCGGTGTCGCCTACTTCATCCTCAGCCCAAGCGCGCCCGGCGGCACGCCGGCCGCCACGGTCGTCAACCAGGGCCTGCTGGGCTTCCTGGGCATCGACGCTTTCTACCCCTCGATCGGTGTCAACAGCGCGACCGGCGCGGGCGTGATGACCTTCGCCCGGAGCGGCGCCACGGTCTACCCGAGCCCGGCCTACATCCCGATCGACGCCTCCGGCCTTGCCTCCACCGCGACGGTCCCCGTCGAGGGCAATTCGTCCGACGACGGCTTCAGCGGCTACACGCCGTACTCCCAGACTAACCCCCCGTCGGGCCGCTGGGGCGACTACTCGCAGGCCGCGACGGACTCCAACGGCTCGGTTTGGCTGGCCCAGGAGTATATCGCCGCCACGCCGTGCGACCCGAGGGCGAACAATAAGGCCGGATCGCCCGGATGCGCGCAGCGCACGGTGCTAGCCAACTGGGGCACGCGTATCACCAACGTCACGCCGATAACGAACCTCCCACCGCCCGGCGGCGCCCCGACGCCGGAGCTCGGCAGCGGTGAGTTGCTCAGCACCGGCCTGCTGGTGCTTGGCGGCCTCGTCCTGGTTCGCCGGCGGCGCGCGCGCCGCGCTACGCCGGAGCAGGACGACCCCACGGCCTAGCCGATTCCGGTACATTGGCACGAAAGGGCCGGCGTGGATACAATCCACGCCGGCCCTTCGGCTGTGTTTCGACGCGAATGTCCCCCGCTGTTATACTCACAATCGATGTCCCCAGTGCGGTGGAACCCTAGCCTATAACAGAGGTGGACCGATGAGACGCAACAGGTTCCTGGCCGTCATGGCTGGACGAACAGCTTGTATTGCCGCCCTTGGACTCGCGCTCAACGCCGCGCCACTCGCCCCACGGGACGGACACGGAGGACTCATGAGCCGTTCAATAGACGCGCCTCGCGCCGGCGTAAACGTCGATGGACCTGTGCTCGTCCTTGGCCTCCATGCGCCGGAGGTGGCGATCCCCCCCTACGGGCCTTTGACCACATCGGGGGACCTGCTGGCGCTGCGGGGCGGGAACGCGACCGTCGTGATGCGCGGCGTGTCCGCGGCTGGGCAGTTCGCGCCATCGCCCGATGGGCGCTACCTGGCCTTCGCACGGGGCAGTGCGGGGCTGTGGGTGTCGGGCCACGATGGGACCGCCATGCGCCGCATCGTCGAGCCCCCCCCCACGGGAACTGCCGTCGCGGCCGGCGTGAGCGCCGTCGCCTGGTCGCCCGATGGATCCACCCTGGCCTACGCCCTCAATCCGCTGCCGCCGGGCGGAGAACCGCGTCCAAGACCCCGGCAAGGCGGCGCCGGGGCCACCGGAATAGCCGGCCTATGGGTCGTCCACACCGACGGGTCCGGCGCGCGCATGCTGGCGCCGGACGCTGGGCTTGCCGCCGCCGGGATTAGCCGGCTGTCCTGGTCGAGCGATGGGCGTGCCCTCGCCGTTAGCGCGACGCGCTCCATCGGGGGGAGAGCAACGCCGGTAGTCCTCGCGGTCGACACGGCAAGCGGGCAGTCACGCCTGTTGGCCGCGGGGGCGACGGATGGCGTTTATGCCCCGGCGTCCGCAGCGTCCGCCACGCTTGCGTATGTGCTGCCGTCCATGGGCGCGGCAAGCGGCGGGAGGCCAACCGTGTCGCTGCATGTGGTCGACACGCAAACGCGCCATGACCGAGCGCTCGTCAACGGGCACGACGCCATCTCCTCGCCGGTGTGGGCGCCGGATGGCCGTACCCTCGCCTACATACAGGGCCCCGGCCCCGGCGGTCAAGGGGGCACGGTCGGGACGGATGTCCGCACGGTGGACGTGGCGACGGGGCAGGCGCATGTCGTGCTGACGCTCCCCAAGGCCGGCGCCTATATCCGATTCAGCGCCCTTGCCTGGCCCCGTGCGACGTCCTAACGCCCCGGCAACCCATGCCGTCAGGTTCCTGTTCCTGTCGGATAGGCCAAAGTCCGGATCGTCGGGGGCAGAGGGATAGTCGATGCGCGTGCTCCTCGTGATCAACGCGACGCTCGACGCGGCGCGGGCACGCGACGCCGCAGACGGGCGCTACCCGCGCAAGGACTATGACGAGTTGCGGCGCGCGCTCGGCGCGGACGTGCTTGATCTCGCCGCGCTTGACGCGCGCCTCTGGACACGTCTGGCGCGCCGCCTCGCCGGCCCGGCCCTGGCCCAGGCGCTGCTGGCCCGGGTCCTCTCACGCCGCTACGACGCCGTCTACGTCGACCAGGAGACGAGCGGCTTCGCGCTGGCCGCGCTCTACTGCTTCGCGCGCCCCAGCTCGCGGCCGCGCCTGACCATGATCGGGCACCTGCTCTCGCCGCGGGGCAAGCAAGCGCTCGTCCGCGCCCTGCGCCTGGGGTGGACGATCGATTGCGTGGTCGTACATTCGTCCTTGCAGGAGCGCCTGGCGGTACGCACGCTGGGCCTGTCGCCGGAACGGGTGGCGCTCATGCCCTACCAGGTCGACGAGCGCTTCTGGTCGCCGCGCGACGCGCCGGCGCCGGCCGAGGGCCGGATCTGCAGCGCGGGCCTGGAATATCGCGACTACGACACCTTGATCGAGGCCGTCGCCGGCCTGCCCATCGAGGTCACGATCGCGGCGGCGAGCCGTTGGTCGGCCTTCAGGTTCGAGCGGGGCGCCGGGGCGACGCCGCTGCCCCCCAACGTGCGCGTCGTCTCGCTCGACTACGCGGCCCTGCGCGCCCTCTACGCCTCCGCGCTGTTCGTCGTGGTCCCGCTGCGCGACGTCGAGAATCAAGCCGGCATCACCACGATCCTGGAGGCCATGGCGATGGGCAAGGCCGTGATCGTGTCGCACACGCGCGGCCAAACCGATGTGGTGCGCGACCGCCGCCGCGTGAGCCGGGCCGACCCGCGCCGCGAGACGCAGCCCGCCTGGGCGCGTCTACTCGGAGCGGCCGGCGACACGGCGGAGGGGCACACCGGGCTCTACGTCCGGCCGGGTGACGCGGCGGATTTGCGCCGGGCCATCCTTTTCCTCCTCGCGCATCCCGAGCAGGCGCGCCTCATGGGCGCGAACGGGCGGCAACTCATCGAGGAAACGATGGGCTTGGACCTGTTCACGGCGCGCCTGGCGGGGCTCATCGCGGGTAGGGATCAGACAACGATTCCTTAGGTCTTGCTGTTGTCGCCGGCGCCTCCACGGCGGGACCGCTTCCGCCTGAGAGACAGCACAACGCCGAGGCCGGAGATGAGTCCCAAACCGAGCAACTCGCCGCTGCCCAATTCAGGAGTGTTCGCGGGGGGAGGCAGTGGCTGCGTGGGTGGGATGGTCGTGGCCAACGGCGTTAGCGGCACACTCGAGGCAGACGTCGCGGCCGGCGTTGTGGGGCCGCCTGGCGTGTTGATCGTCACTGGCCCGCCTGGCGTGTTCACCGCCGCCGGACTGCCTGGCATAGTGGTCGCCACTGGTCCGCCTGGCATAATGGTCGTCACTGGCCCACCTGGCGTGTTCACCGATGTCGGTGTTGACGTCGCGGCCGCGGACAGCGTCTTGAGACTGCCCGCGGTCATGCTGGTGGGTGTATGTGTCGGTGTCGCTATTGACACACGTACCGGCGTCGTGAGCTTTTGGGTGGGCCGCGCCTTATTATTATGCGTCGTACCCGCCGACTGGGGCGTCAACGTTGCGCGTGACGCGGGTGTCACGCTACCTGTTGGCGCGCACGGGGTTATGGCTCCCGTCGGGGCCGCCGGCAGTCCCGGAGCATTGGTTGGCCGCGGCGCTGGTGTTAGACACGGCGCTACCGGCGCGTTCGCGGCCGGCGCCGCTTGTCTGTGTGACGTCCGCGCCGGAGCCTGACCGCCGCTCGGCGACGCGGGCTTCGAGGGGTCGGCGGCGCTGTATCGACCGGTCTGAGGCAGGGCTACGGGCATAATCAGTGTCGCGGCGGCAGCGGCGGACGTTGGGATCGCGGTAGACGCGGCAACCACTGGAGCAGCCGTAGACGCGGCAACCACTGGAGCAGCCGTAGACGCGGCAACCACTGGAGCAGCCGTAGACACGGCAATCGTGGTAGGCGTAGACACGGCAGGCAGAACAGCGGTAGGGGAGATACAGGCCGTCGCTGCCGGCGCGGGAGCCTGACCGCCGCTGTGTGAGCCTGCGGGAGGACCACCTGACCCGCCGCAGGTACTGCCTACGACGAGTGTGAGGAAAACATGACGAGCGGCGATGAGATGCAACATGCCTTTTTGTCCTTGTAGGATAACGGACTATATACCAGTGCGACGCATAGCTATAAGACACATGCGACGCGTGGCTAGGGGACAAACGGGCTGTTGTGAATGGGACCAACCATTCATAAGCTATAGTACCACAGCCTACTATCAGGGTCAAATTAGCAGGGCTATTCGGGCGGGGTGGCTACATACAGCCGGGTACGGCAATCTGTGCTATCTTCCTGATGGACAGGCTGGATGTCCTCGCCCCGTTACGCATGCGTCATTCCTACCAGAGGACGTTGAACCGATGGCGCGGCAGCGTTTTCGTGGGGGCCGGCGGCAAGCGGAGGATTGGGTTTGTACGTTTCTACCATCGTTGGGGCTGACCTAGAGTGATTGCTAACGGCTGGATAGATGGTGTTTTCGGCGTCTCGTGGATCCTACTATCCCTCGCGGCGACGCTGACACTGATTCCCGCGTACTTTGAGAGTCGGCGGCCGGCGCCTCGTTTCGCACGGCACGTCACCCTCCCGGTGATCGCGCTTGCGGGGCTGATCGCGCGGCTTATCCCGGCGCTGATCTTCAACCGCGGGGCTACCTTCGACATCACGTCATACCACCTCGTCGGCGGGGTCGTGCTGGCGGGCCAGGATGTCTACACGTCGCCCCTGGTCGCCGGCCGCTATCCGTACCTGCCGCTCCACCTGTGGTTATCGGGCCTCGAGGTGGCGCTATCGCGCGGGACGGGCGCGCTGCTGCCGTTCGTCGTGCTGGTCAAGATCCCGCCCGTCCTCGCCGATGCGGCCATCGGCCCGCTCATCGCGGCGGGGTTGGCGCGCCGCGGCGTCGCCCGACAAACGGCGCTCACGGCGGGCATGATCTACGCCCTCAACCCCGTCAGCATTCTGGTCACCTCGTTCCACGGGCAATTCGACGCCATCCCTTTGCTGTGCGCTCTTGTCGCGTGGTATGCCCTGGGGGCGGCGCGCGGCGGGCGTTTGACGCGTTCCACGCTCGTCGTCGCCGGCCTGGCCCTCGGCCTGGCCGTGCTCGTCAAGACGTGGCCGCTGCTCATCTTGCCTGCTTTCGTCTTGCTGCCGCGGTCGTGGGCGCAGCGGATCCTCCTGGCCGTCATGGCCGCCGTGCCGCCGGCCGTGGCCACGGCGGTGTACCTGGCGGCCTACCATACGCCGCTCCGAGCCTTTGCCGGTCGGGTCCTGGGTTACAGCAGCTTGATCGACTGGTGGGGTATCGGGCTCTCCGTCGGCATTCTCGGGCCCACCCACCTGATCACGCCGGCGGTGGCCAGCGCCCTGGGCAAGGTGACCGAGCTCGCGATCCTGCTCGTGGCCCTGGCGTTCCTCGCATGGCGGCGGCATCGGGATATCGAGTACAACATCGTCACCCTCATCCTCATCTTCTTCGTCATCTCGGCGGGCTTTACCGTTGAGTACCTCATCTGGATCGTCCCGTTCTTGATGCTGTCCCCCCGGACGCCGGCGTGGTTGGCCGCGTCGTACCTGACGTTGAGCGCCTGCGCCTTGTTGGTGATGTACATGATCGGCAACATGATGTACCGTTTCTTGCACCTGTCGCACGGCTACGCCTTGGCCGTGCTCTTCTTTGTCCCGGTCTACCTGCTCGCGGTGTGGTGGCTGCTCAAGTATCAGCTGCCCCTGGCGCGGCCGGTCCCCGCCGAAGCCGAAGCACCGCGGGTCGCGGGCTGCGGGCTCCACGCCCGATAATACAATTATGGTGATGAGAATAGTGCGGTTGGCCCTCGTCGTCGTCCAGATACCCATGGCCGCGTTGGTGCTCTATCTCGATGCGCTGAGCCTCGCCGCGATCCTCTGGCGGCGCACGCCGGCGCCGGTCCCGCCGCGCGCCCGTTTCGCCATTCTGGTACCGGCGCACGACGAAGAGCTGCTGCTGCCCCACTTGCTGGAAAGCCTCGCCGCGCTGGAGTACCCGCGCGCGCTCTACAGCGTGCATGTCGTCGCCGATAATTGCGCCGATGGCACTGCGGGGATCGCGGCGGACGCGGGGGCCGCGGTGTACGAGCGCCGCGACGAGAGCCGGCGCGGCAAGGGCTACGCGCTCCGTTACCTGTTCGCGCGGTTACACGAGGGCGGCGTGGACGCCGACGCGTATATCGTCGTCGACGCGGACTCGGTCGTTTCGCCGACCTTCCTGGCGGCCATGAACCGGCGCCTGGCGCGCGGCGACGAGGTGATCCAGGCCTACTACGGCGTGCTCAACCGCGACGAGTCGTGGCCGGCGGCGCTGCGCTACGTCGCCCTGGCCCTCTACAACGGGCTGCGGCCGCGCGGCCGCGACGCGCTGCGGCTCTCGGCGGGCCTGCGCGGCAACGGCATGTGCTTCGCGGCGGTGATCCTGGATCGCTTCGGATGGGACGCTTTCAGCCTGGCCGAGGACGCCGAATTCCACTTGCGCCTCGTGGGGGCGGGTCTCAAGGTGTCATACGCCCCCGAGGCCATCGTGCTGGCCGAGATGCCCTCCTCGCTGCGCGCGTCGCGCAGCCAGAACGTGCGCTGGGAACGGGGACGCCTGCAGCTGCTGCGCCGGTTCGGCCCGCGCCTGCTCGCGGACGGCCTGCGCCGGCGCGACCCCGTCCGGCTCGATGCCCTGGCCGAGCAACTGACGCCTCCGCTGTCGCTCCTGACCGGCCTGGCGACGCTCACCCTCGCGGTCAGCGCGGCCCTGCGCGCGCGGGGGGCGCGCAGGCTGGCGACCGCCATCTTGCTGGGGCAGGTTTTGTATGTCATAACGGGGCTGCGCCTTGTGGACGCGGGCGCGCGCGCCTATGCCGCCCTGCTCTTCTCCCCGCTCTACGTCATGTGGAAGATGGGCGTCTACATCGCGGCCGCGGCCGGTCTGGAGGACACGCGCTGGGTACGCACGGCCCGCACGCGGCGGAAGCAGTGACGGGGGGAGAGCGGCGCCAACTCAACGAGGAACCTCCCGCGGCCGCATCAAGCTCAGACACCTGAGCTTGATGCGGCCGCGGGAGGTTCCTCGTTTTTAGACAATCTCGCGGCTACTAGTCCGTCAAGCGTCATCTTGACAGTGAGTGTTTCGACGGGGCATCCTCAGGTGTAGGAGCAAGGATACAGAACGGAGGATGTCTCGTGGCTAAGAAGTATATCGTGACGCTGACCGCCGAGGAG
>JAABVA010000758.1_pt1 | contig 38147 bp, 38 predicted proteins | sample 5560331 | NCBI WGS metagenome assembly JAABVA01 (sample SAMN12812661, study PRJNA571458) | rock metagenome | isolation source: Antarctica rocks | place: Antarctica: Victoria Land, Mt New Zealand sud | collected 2016-01-07 | reverse complement strand
GGACGCGATACATCTGGTCCCTACGCAATGTTTTAATGTTATCGGTGTGCAACCGCTGCTGGCACGATGGCTTTTACGGCGTCGATAACGTCGGTTTTCTTGGGAAGGGCGGCGCGTTCCAATACTTTCGAGTAGGGCATGGGCACGTCGGCACCTGTGACATGTTGAATGGGTGCGTCCATGTAGTCGAAGGCGTGTTCGTAGATAAGGGCGGCGAGGCCCTGCCCTGTGCCGTAGTATTTCCAGCCCTCTTCGGCGATGACGACACGATTGGTTTTCTTCACAGAATCAACAATCAGGTCGATGTCGATGGGACGAATGCTACGCAGGTCGATTACCTCGGCCTCAATACCCTCTTTCGCCAAATCTTCCGCCGCCTGCAGAGTGACGTGAAGCATGCGTGAGAAGGTGATGATGGTGACATCACGTCCGGTACGTTTGATATCGGCCTCATTGAGTGGGACCGTGTATTCTACGTCCTCGTCGGGTACTTCGCCTTTGACGTTGTAGAGCAATTCGTGTTCGATGAAAAGAACTGGATCGGGATCGCGCACCGCCGATTTGAGCATGCCTTTGGCGTCATAAGGAGTTGCTGGCATGACAACTTTCAGGCCGGGAACATGCGCGTAGAGCGACTCGAACATTTGCGAGTGTTGCGCTCCACGTTGTGCGCCACCGCCGCCGGGCATACGCACAACAAGTGGGAGAGCGGGCTGGCCGCCGAACATATAGTGGAACTTCGCCGCATTATTGATGAGCATGTCGCTGGCGAGCAAGCTAAAATTGATGGTCATGATTTCAAGAATAGGACGAAGACCACCGAGGGCGGCCCCAATCGCTGCACCCGTGATGACCTCTTCCGCGAGTGGAGTATCACGTACCCGCTTCTCACCAAATTCTTCAATGAGACCTTTGGTGACGGCATAGGTGCCACCGTAGCCAGCAATATCTTCGCCGAGGATAAATACACGCTCGTCACGCCGCATTTCCTCACGGATAGCTTCACGGAGCGCATCACGATACGTTATTGTACGCATGAGAGTTAATTCTTTCTTCTGCCCGGTTAAACAAACCAGACGAGTACATTGTTATTTGTTGCGATGAACGATGGCGGTGGAGTTATCGACCAGAACGTCGGCGTAAAGTTCTTCAAGCGATGGATCGGCACTATTTTCGGCGAATTCGGCGGCGTCTTCGGCTACCTGCGTGGCTTTTTCGTCGTTGGCGTCGAACTCTGCTTGTGTGGCGAGGCCATTGTCGAGCAGTAATTTCTCGAAGATGCCAATTGGGTCGCGTGTAGTACGCCAGTCGTGTTCCTCTTCGCGTGTACGGTAATAGGCCGGATCGGTCATGGAGTGTCCACGGAAGCGGTAGGTTTTTACTTCGAGCAGCGATGGGCCTTGCCCGCTGCGTGCGTACTCGACGGCTTTTGCGGTTGCCTCACGTACCGCGAGAACATTCATGCCGTCAACCTGCTCGCCAGGGATACCATAGGCGGCGGCTCGTGGTATCAGGTTGCTGATCGACCATGCTTTTTCGACAGCCATACCCATCGAGTACTGGTTGTTTTCACAGATGTAGACAACGGGCAGTTTCCACAGTGCTGCAAGGTTGAGTGCTTCGTGGAAGGCACCCTCGTCAACAGCTCCATCACCAAAGAAGCAGAGCGCAACGGTATCCTGCCCCTGATATTGGGCCGCGAACGCAACACCTGCCGCAATCGGCATCTGCGCCGCGACAATACCATTGCCACCATAGATGCTCAGATCGTTGCTCCACATATGCATAGAGCCACCTTTGCCCTTGCTGCATCCGGTAATCTTGCCAAACAGTTCCGCCATGACTGCACGTGGGTCCATGCCTTTGGCAATGGCGTGCCCATGTTCGCGATAACTACAGAGAATTTTATCGTCGGGGCGTAGCACTCCAATACTGCCGACGCCAATGGCCTCTTGCCCGATGTACAGGTGCATGAAACCACCGATTTTGCCGCGTGTATATTCTTCCGCGCTCTTCTCCTCAAAGCGACGTAAGAGAGCCATTTTGTAGTGCGTTTCTAGGAGTTGGGTGCGAGTCAAGCCTGCCAGCGTCGCGTTACTGATCGCCATAAGCCCCCCTTATCTTGTATCAAACAAATATGAAATTGTTTCGTAGCGTATATGCTTCTCGTCTTCCCTGCCATACAACATTGTATGCGATGAAGCCTTCGTGTCACACCTCGTTGTGTTCTCTTGTCTCTCCCTATTTTACCTTATTCGAGGACGGGATGCTATAGGGGATTCTTGCGATTGTTATGAATGGTCCTTATCTGCCACGTCCTGCATCAGTGAAGCTACTTGTAAAAATACTGATAACTTGAGCGGGGTCGGGTTCCGTAAGCACCTCTACGTGCGTAATCCATTTGACCCATTCAAAGCCACGCCGACCAGGAGCGACTAAACGCAAGGGAAAACCGTGTTCGTGCGAAAGCACTTCATCGCCAGAATGAGTAGCTAACAGGGCATGGCGTGCCTCGTCCAGTGGAAGACTCCAACGGTAGCCAGTGACGGAGATGAAACTTACGTAACGTGTGTCTTTGTTGACACCGACAGTCTCAAGGAGACGGCCAATACTGATGCCATACCAGTGCTGCGTGCTGTAGAAGCCACCAGTACAATCCAGTGTTGCCTCCAACATGTCACCTGCTATTAGTTCTTCGTAAGAAAAGTTGTGGGGGTTGCTGACCGTGCCTCTCACCGCTAGTTGCCATGTTTGCACATTAATAGGATGAGGTTGGTCGGCCACCCAGCTTGAGGTAGGGAAGGCATTTGCTGCGTAGCTCCTGCTTTCACGCGAACCTGTGAAGCGACGTTCTGCGCCGGATAAACGAAGAGTACGTTCAGCAAGTTGTTGTGTGGGCCAAAGAACGCTCCCACCGAGAAGCAGTGTGCTGAAATGGAGTATACGGCGTCTACCGACAATATCGCGTTTGCGTAACCATTTGAAGCGAACGAACATATGAGACATAATTGCGATTGTCAATACGAACCCTAAGACAATATGCCAATTCAGCAGATTGAAGCCTGCAACATATAACTCGCCGCCGCTCACCCACCAGATGCCTGAACCGAGTGCCAATGAGACAAACAGCAATGCGAGCAGCCCAAAGATGGTACGGCGGTCCCAACGTCGGGGATGAATGAGCCGAGGCAAAACACGTCGTAGCTTGCCCCACAGGAGTAGCAAAAGCCAGAGACCTGCGATACCATGTAGCGTAAAGATGACCCATTCTTGCGACAGGCCGCTTATCAGGCTGACGAGGCCGAGTATGAAAGCAAGAGCAGTGGCGAGGGCAATACTCCAATCAGTGAGGCGCGGAGACATATAAGTATCCTTTGAGGATCGTTAAAATTGGTTATTCAAATATGTGATTTCATGGTATCACAAACGAAAGTAAAGGGCGTATTCTAAGAGCCTATATAAAGCAAGGGGTGTGGCAATCCGACGAAATTGGATTGTCACACCCCTTGCTTGGATGTCTCTTCCGTAGAGACGGATGTGTCATTGTGGCAGTGAGCAACAATACAACTACTTTTTGGTGATTGCGTCCGAGAGTTCTTTGCCGGGGGTGAAGCGCACACGGTCTTTCGCGGGCACTTCAATGACTTCGCGGTTACGTGGATTGACGCCTTTACGGGCTGCGCTCTGACGCACCTTGAAGGAGCCAAAACCGACCAGTTGTACATCGCTGCCGTCCTGAAGAGCCTCACGGATGGAGTTGAGGGTCACTTCCAGCACGTCAGCCGCCTGTTTTTGTGTGAGATTTGCTTGCTTAGCAATGCGTTTAACCAGTTCCTGCCGACCAACAGTACTTGCTGTGGATTCGGTTTTACTTTCAGCTTTACTTTCGGTTTTACTTTCAGCCTTACTTTTAGCCATAGGTTCAATATCCTCCTTACAACGCTGACAATCGTCGCTTGCACCAGCTTTCCTCTTTCAATAGAGTATTAGCTAGCCTGTGAAGCGGCTTTACAACCTCACTGCCGTAAGAGAGTATAGCACGCACTTTTCAGAAATACAAGTGATTTGGCTCTGTGGGCGGTACGATTTATACTGCGGCATACAAAATGATACCTTCCGGCGTCGTTCGCTGCTCTAAAAGCTTGTTATATCGCATATGCTCAAGATGCGCCAGCACTTCGGCGACCGCCATACGCTTCGTTTCATCGTTGCTCAGGCGGCGATTATGGAAGAGTTGCTCGGTCAGGCTATAGGCGTGTTGTGGACGTTCCTTGATCATTGTTAGCAATTGCTGCATTCGTTCGTGGTGATGGTTGATAATCTCTTGTGTTCGCTCTTTTAGCCCTGTGAATGGTTCGTTATGCCCTGGTAGCACAATACTCACGGGGAGCGTGGAAACTTTTTCTAACGATGCAAGATAATCGCCGAGTGGATTTGGTCGGTCATGCTCCGAATAGAGGCCGATGTTGGGCGTGATACGTGGCAGCACATGGTCCGCCGCTAGAAAGACGCCATTACGTTCGCGCAAGAGACAAATTTGTCCATCGGCGTGTCCAGGTGTCCAGATTACGCGATAACGCTCGCCAACGAGGTCGAGGTATTCACCATCTTCGACCATCGTAAATGCCTCATGTGGTGGCACGCTGAGGATACGACGCGACTCCTCGCGATCCATCCTATTCAGCCATAGCGAGGTTGCTGGGAGTCCGTGCTTCGTGAAGAAATCGGAGACCATACCAAAGCGTTCGGGCATTGTCCCTGACCAGATACGTTGTACGCTCTCTTCGTCGATGGGATGCATGTAGACCTTCGCGCCGCTCTGCTCATGCAACTCACCTGATAGACCGATATGATCGGGATGGTGATGTGTCAGCACAATCGCTCGCAACTTTTCGATGTCCAAGCCTGCTTTTTGTAAGCCAGCGGTAAAGGCGGAGCGTGCATCAGGTGTTCCCATCCCTGTATCGACAATGGCCCAGGTACCATCCTGCCCAACCAGCGCGTGCATATTGACGGTGCGTAGAGGAAACGGGATGGGAACACAAATTCGCCAAATGTTCGCCGCTACCTCGCGAGCCTCTGGCAATGGCTCTTCGGCTCTTTTGGGTCGCTCTGATGACGCTTGTTGCATGATGGGGTGTCCTTCGTATGGTATATTCACGTCTTTGTGGTCAAGTAGTTATAACTTGATTGTATGGTTTTGTTTAGGGATATGTCAAATAGAATGGTTATAAAAACAGCTAACACCTTGTGCTTTCTCATTATACAGTGTTATTGTATGATAGATATATTTTTCAGTACACCACCTGCGAAACTTGGGGGAAACTATGAATACAAAAGGGTGGCGTGAAGATAACTCTTCTGATTTTGTGATGGAAGAGTGGGGAGAAGATACATTTACTACAACCGAGCCTAGCACAGACGAGCTAGGAGAGTGTACCCATGGTGCGACTGTATATGATGAGGAGCAAGAGGAGTTCGACGCTAGTTCTGCATCGTCTTGGTGTGAGCGCGGTGATGTTTTACGCACCCTCGAACTATTCGACTTTGCCATTGAAGCATACGAGCAGGCAACGGTGCTTGACGCTTCGTGCATTCGTGCATATATCAATAAAGGCGATGTACATACAACCGTAGAACAGTATAGAGAAGCGATAGATGCATTTACTCATGCCTTAGTGCATGAGCCGGAGAATGCCTACGTACTGAATGGGAAAGCAACGGCACTGTATCGTCTGGGTCGCTATCCACAGGCACTCATATTCTACGAAAAAGCATTGTTATTCGCACCACACGAGGCGACCTTTCACTACAATAAAGCGGTTGTGCTGGCGGCTCTTGAACGACATGCTGAGGCCGTGTCAGCATATGAGCGCTGTATTCAGCTCAATCCCAACGATGCTCACGCATACAACAATCGCGGCAATTCGCTGTACAAGCTGCGCTTCTATCAAGGTGCCTATGCCGCCTATGAACAGGCCACCCGGCTTGACGATACAGAACAAATTTTCTTTGAGAATAAGGCGACGGTCCTGATGTTCCTTGATCGCTATGAGGAAGCACTGCAAGCCTACGAACGAGTGCTTGTATTTGACCCAGAAAATGCCTCTATGCAGGTGTGTAAAGGAAATGCTCTTACCCTTTTGCACCGTTACGAGGACGCTATACAGACCTATAAACAGGTATTAGCACATACGCAAGACGCTGTTCCCGTCTATAATTCATTAGCGCATGTCTATAGCTTGATGGAGCGATATAACGATGCGTTTGCAACGTATGATAAAGCCATCGCACACGATACTAGTAGGCCAGAGAGCTACTGGGCCAAAGGTACTCTCCTCTGGCAACTACGGCGTTACGATGAGGCGATGCTCGCCTGTGGTGCAGCAATAGAGCGTGCGCCACACTACAAAGAGCAGTTACGCTTTCTCACGATTAAGCAACCAGAAAACTCTATATAGAGATAATTGCTACTCGTATTCCCACTGCATCGCTTGTAGCAATTTTTGAAAGGCTTGCGAGGCGTAATGGAAGCGTTCGGGTCCGCTAAAGCCCTGAAATTGTCCGGTAATAGCGAGATGTGGTTCGAGCGAGAAGAATCCGTCGTAGCCATGCTTGCGGAGCCGTTGCAAGATATCAGGCCAGTGCGCCTCGCCTTCGCCTGCTGCAACAACACTGCCATCGGCCCGCGCGTCTTTTACATGCATGTACTGTATCCAGGAATGTAGTGCTTCATAGGCGTCGGGGAACGGAATTTGCTGGCATTGAATAAAATTCGCTGGATCGAATGCCGCTTGAAAGTGCGCGTCATTGATGCTTTTGAGCAGGTCAACGCAACGCGCAATAGTATCGCCGTAGATATCCTTCTCGTTTTCGTGGAGCAGCGTGATGTTGGCTGCACTTGCCCTCTCAGTCATGCGCTGTAAACGGGAATGCGCCTCGCTACGCCACTCCGATGGGTCAACGACCTCACCGCTCTCTGCATCCGCCTCTGACAGGATGGGTGGATAGAAAGAAAAGATGCGAATAAACGGTGTTTGAAAGGTGGTTGCTAACTCTATGGCGCGTTCAAGCTTTTGCATGTGGGCGTCGAACGGGCTATCAATTGGGACCTTGCCCAGCGGTGAGGCGATACAGGCAACGCCGATGTTATGCTTATTGAGCGCCTGCTGAATTGTCATAACCTGCTGGTCGGTCAGGTCGAGTACGTTGGTGCCCCATACACCGCGCAGGTCCAGGTAGGAAATATTCTCGTTGTGCAGGACCGCAACCTGTTCGTCGAGGTCGGCGGAGATTTCGTCCGCGAAAGCTGAGAGGCGAATCATGATAGAACTATCTCCTTGTGCATGCGAACCGATTCATAGATACCGAGGATAATATCAACGGGGCGTCGCGCTGCATTGCCATCGACGAGCGGCGTACCATTTTCCCTGATAGCACGAATCATATCCGCTATCTGTAACGCGTGACTATTGGCCGAAAGTGCGGCAGGATTTTGTGCCGCCGAGGTATCCGCCACAGGACGAGTCTGCTCAATTTTAGGACTTCCACCATAATCGCCTGCCGCCTCTTGCTCATCGCGTGCGAGGTGGAGATAGCTGAGTTTGTCGTTCTCGATGATTGCCGATCCCTTGTCGCCGTATAGCTCGACGCGCGTGGTAACTCCTGGGTATGCACCCGTTGTCGCTGCAATCGTGCCAATGGCTCCATTCGCGAAACGTAGGACCGTGACCGCCACGTCTTCTGTTTCCATGCGATGTGCCAGTGTATCGGCATAGGCATATAGACTTTTCACAGGACCCATGAGCCATTGCAACAGATCAATCGAGTGAATGGATTGGTTCATCAGCACGCCACCGCCATCGAATTGCCATGTACCACGCCATGCGCCACTATCGTAGTATGCCTGTGAACGCCACCAGGGAATGAGTGCATTGCCGAGGACGAGCCGCCCAAAGGCGTTCTCTTGCACCAGTTGCTGTATCTGCTGCGTCGCGGGATCGAAGCGATGCTGACTAATGACCGAGAGCTTGACGCCCATCTCTTGCTGCGTCCGTAACATCTCGTCAATTGCCGCCCCTGTAATTTCCATCGGCTTTTCGACGATAACGTGCCGCCCTGTACGCATAGCTTGCTGCGCGTGTTTGCCATGTTCGCCGCTCGGTGTACAGATAGTGACAACATCCAATTGTTCACGGTCCAACATCTCTTGAATATCCGTATAGGGCGTAACGTGATATTTGTCGGCGAGCTTCTGTGCCCTACCAGGAATAGGGTCGGCAACGGCACTAAGCTGTGCATCTGGTAAACTGGTGATAGCCTCGGCGTGTGTTGGTCCGATGACACCACAGCCAACAATGCCGAAACGTAATGGGTTTGCCATATAGATTTTGCTCCTTGCTCCTTTTCGTTTTCGTAGGGACCAGATGTATCGCGTCCGCCGTGCGATTTATCGCATGAGATAGGTTTCCGCACCCTTTATAGAAAGTTTTACAAGGAGTTCGCGTGATACATCACGCCTCGGACGCGATACATCTGGTCTCTACGAATTTGTATACATATAAACAATTTAGTCTTTGCGTACCTATTTCACATAAAATCAAGCATCCGCAACATCTGTCCATTGTTGCTTTATTCTCTCTATCGCTGTATTCGCCTCATGCGCGAAATCTTGCCAGACACATTCTATAGAAATACGTTGGTCGTAGCCGCCTGCATGCAACGCGCGAAAATAGGGGCGTAAATCTTCGCCATAGCGACCGGGGGCAGCCCGCTCCTGCTTTTCCGCGACATGTACATGCGAGATCAACGGCACCCACGACACAATATCTGTTGCTGCCTCTCCATTGCAGGCCATATGATAGGTGTCGATCAGCAGCGTTGCACAGGAGGCGATATGCTTTGTGACAAGCGTACCTCCCTCTGTAATGGTATTCAGTATGTTCGTCTCCTTGTAACGCAATGGTTCGAGGGCAAGCTGTACACCGTGTTGCTGTGCCCACTCACCCCATGTAGCCAGATGCTCGCCGATTTGTTGTAGGGCAGAGTTGTAATCATAGTTGGGCGGACATCGCCGTACATCGCCGCTACCGAACACGATGACGCGCACGCCTACCTGTTCGGCACGTTGTAGCATCGTTTTGATGTAGCGTTCCAGGCGAACCGTGTCCACCTGTTGTCTTGGTGTGGCTATAATTGGCAGGTTGGCCGGAAGCATACTATTACACGCTTCGATTGGCATGCCTATAGCGCGAGCTTCTTGCCACAATTGCTCAAAGTGTTCCTGGCTTTGTTCTGGTACGAGAAAGCGTTGTACATTTTCTTCCAGGTAATCGAAGGCTTTTTCCTGCAAGAGTGCAACTTCTCGGTAAGAAGCGCAAACGCCGAATTTCATAACATATCCCCCCTAATGGTGCATCCGCTAAGTGTTACGGGACGCGCACATTGCTTCGCTCGTGCGAGGACGCGATACATCGGTCCCTACCATCTCTTGCCCACTTAGCGGATGCACCACTTAATCTAATTGTTCTTTTCAAAGAGCGACTCGGCGCGATAGAGCATTTCACCTGCATGGGGTACCAGCAGTATGCCTTCCTGTTCGCGATTTTGCCACTCTTCGATACGAATTTGCTTATAGTCAAGGTAGCCGAGATTGACCTTCTTGCAACGTTCTTCTGGTATGCCAGTGGCGAGTGTCACTTGAATGCGCGGCGTCTCGATGCCATTCTCGAATGTGCCCGTTCCCTTTACATGCGTACTATGAGCCAGAATGCTACCAGGAACGTCTTTGAAGCGGTCCCATTGCTTGGTGAAGTAGTCTCGCATATGATAGCCTACCTCGTCGATGAGCTTGCCATGTGTATAGGATATTTCGGTGAGATGAGGGGCGTAGATAATAACTTCGCCGCCATCAACAATGGCAGGCTCTGTTTTGTACATGGCCTTTGCCGCCGTCCAGAGATCATCGTACATCTGGGAAGGCATGGAGAGTACCCGTTTGAAGGGCGTTTTAACGGCAATAATATTGAGTTGCGCGGATAGATTCGCCGCCGCTTGCCACGCTTCAAGATACGAGCCGATATACAGGCCGTGTAGCTCTTCACCTTTGAGTACCATCGTTATACAGAGCAGTGGTTGTTGCACAAACTCTGCCGCTCGATGGATGATGCGACGCACAGGTGTATCCTCTACGCCAATCGTGTGCATACTGGTGACGAGTGCGCCGAGCCAGTGTGTAAAGTTGATGATGTCGGCACCCGCTATGCCTGGAAAGAGATATTTCGCGCCGCCAGAAAAACCTACGACCTCATGTGGGAAGACTGGACCACAGATAACCAACTGGTCGTACTCGAAAATCATACGGTTCAGTGTAACTGGTACCTCGTCCACCAACAGTCCGTCGGTAATCTGGCGTGCCTCTTGTCGCGAAATGGTGCCAATGGTGCGGAGCATATCCGGTTGTGACCAGGAATGATTGAAAACGTGGACATTTGGATAGCGTTCGTCGCGCTCTTGTGCCGAAACCCCTACTAGTTGGTCAATCGCAGCATCATCCATCGGGGGGTGTGTGCCCAATGCGATAAGATAATCAAGGCGTGCAACTCGTCGCCCAATCTGTTCATAGAGCAAGCGAAAGAAAAGCGGTATCGGTGCGGTACGCGTGCTGTCAGGGATAATTAGCAGAACGCGCTTACCCTCTAACGACATCGTATCGAATGTCTGCACTATAGCAGATTGCACATCACTTTCTGTCAGTGTGGCTGTTGTCGAGCCTTTGCTGTAAAACATGGTGTATGTATCTCTTCCTTCTACGTGTACCACAGAGTGTTAGACGCCCCCGAAGGACGAAAAACCGCCATCGACAGGAACGACAATACCCGTAACAAATGCCGACGCCGGACTTGCGAGCCAGAGTAGCGTGCCAACCAGATCATCTGGCGTACCGAGGCGTGCCATCGGGGTGTGGCTTATAATAGCTTGACCGCGTTGCGTGAATTCTCCACTCTGTGTATCGGTAAGCAAGAAGCGATTTTGTTCGGTAAGAAAGAAGCCCGGGGCGATAGCGTTCACGCGAATTTGTGGGCTATATTCCTGTGCAATGTGAACGGCTAGCCATTGCGTAAAATTCGCGACGGCAGCTTTGGCGGCACTATAAGCAGGAACACGGGTTAGCGGCTGTAATCCACTCATGGAGGTGATGTTGATGATACAGCCTTGTTTGCGCTCTGCCATGCCACGCCCAAATGCGCGGCACGTTTGCACGGTGCCCATGAGATTCAAGCTAAAAACGCTATTGGCCGCCTCGATATCCAGATCGAAGAAGGAGTGGGTATCTGAAGTTGTCGCGAGTGGATTATTGCCACCAGCCGCATTGACCAGGATATCGACAGGGCCGAGGGCCATCGTGATCTGAGCTACAGCTTGCTCAAGGCCATCCTGATCATTGACGGAACAGGCGATACCGATTGCCTGTCCACCCTCCGCGCGAATCACCTCCACAACCTTCGCGGACATTTTAGCGTGGAGACTTATAATAGCAACACGCGCACCAGCACTGGCTAAGCCGCGAGCCATCGCACTTCCTAATACTCCGCTACCACCAGTGATGACGGCGGTACGGCTCTGTAAACTAAAGAGTGTTTGCGTATCTATCATGCCACGCGCCTTTCTATGCGTTGTTGCGTGCATCCGATGAAACACTCTTATTTTACCCCTAAAAGTTGGGTGGTTGCATAAATTAGCTCACTCTTCGAGAGAGACTTGTAAATCTTTTAGATGAAAAGGTTTGTGCAGGACTTTGATGCCAGGAAACTGCCTCTGAATACTTGCCAGATTATCACTGTCGATTGCGGATATAACTACAACGGGAAGCATAGGACGTGTAGTTCTGAGATAGTTGATAACTTCAAGTCCCGAAATGCTCCCTGGCAATAAGACGTCAACAACAACCCTATCAAAGGGGTCGGTATTCTGCTCGTTTGTGAGTGCTTCAAGAAACGTCCAACCATCAGGATACAAGTTGGAGGTATGCCCGAGGCGCTCTAATGTTTCGGATAATAAGCCACTAATTGAGGGATCGTCTTCTACTACACCAATTCGCATATAACTTTTGCTCTCTTTCACTACCATCATGTCTTCTATATGTTATACAACATATATGTTACGCACTTTGGATACATAGTAGGACATATCTCTCTCTGCGTGCTTATGGATGGTGCATCATAACAGGTGGCGTTGTCGTGAGATAGTGTGGAACGCGACGTGCTTTGGTGGCCTGCTCGAATGCATAGGCCAGTTTGATCAGCGTAGGTTCACTATAGGCGCGACCCATGAAGGTGATGCCAACGGGCAAACCAAAGGTTTCGCCTGCAGGCACGCTTATCAAAGGGTAACCAGCAAGGGCGGCGGCTTGCTCACTACCACCGATGGCGTGATCCCCTGTGATAAGGTCAATGCACCAGGAAGGTCCACCGCTTGGCACTACAAGGGCATCCAGGTGATACTCGTTCATCACAGCATCAATGCCCTCCTCTCGCGAAAGGCGGTGATTTTCCGCTAAGAAGTTCAGGTATTCGGGGTCATCGAGTGATGTCGTAGCTTGTGCCCTCAAGAAGAGTTCTTGCCCGAAATATGGCATTTCCTCTTCCGCATGCTCGATATTGAACGCGATAAGATCAGTGAGCGAACGCATTGGCGACTCTACCAATTCCGCGAGATAGGCGTTCATGTTGGCCTTCAACTCATAGACCAGGACGGTCATTTCTGCTTTAGAGGCCACCATAACCTTCGATGTGGGGATATTGGCGGGATCGATGATTTTGGCACCAAGTCCACGCATCGTTTCGATAGCAGCGTCTGCGATGGCATCAACTTTGCTGTTATAGCCGAAGTAGGTTTGGCGTGCTACACCAATACGTGCCCCACGTAGCCCTTCAGGATCGAGAAATTGCGTATAGTTGTTGAAGAATTTGCCATCACTGGCCTGTGTCGCGCTATCATGTGTGTCAACGCCAGTAATTGCCCCAAGCACGATGGCAGCATCAGTGACGGTACGCCCAAAGGGACCTATAGTATCTTGACTGTGCGAGATAGGAATAACACCAGCCCGACTGGTTAGCCCGACGGTAGGTTTGATACCGACAAGACCATTAGAGGTCGCGGGACAGATGATCGAGCCATCCGTCTCGCTGCCAAGTGAGGCCACTGCAAGATTCGCCGCGATAGCTACAGCGGAACCAGAACTGGAGCCACAGGGTGTGCGATCAAGCACATAGGGATTGCGCGTCTGTCCGCCACGCGCACTCCATCCGCTAGATGATGTAGTCGAGCGCAGATTCGCCCATTCACTCAGATTAGCCTTACCGAGGAGAACGGCCCCCGCCTCACGTAGCTTCTGGGCGACAAAAGCGTCGCGTGGTGGGCGTGAGCCTACGAGCGCGAGTGAACCAGCCGTTGTTTGCATCCTGTCAAGTGTCGCAATATTATCTTTCAGCAACAGCGGGATACCGTGTAAGGGACCGCGCGAACCTTTGGTATGACGCTCCTCATCGAGAGCCTGCGCGATTTCAAGGGCATCGGGATTGAGTTCGATAACCGATTTGAGCGTTGGCCCGTTCTGATCGAGCGCATGAATGCGTTCAATATACATCTCCGCCAGTCGTTGTGCGGTGAGTGTGCCTGACTCCATTGCCTGTTGCAGCTCATGAATCGTTATCTCTTCTAATTCGCTGAATGGACCGCGTTGTTCCTCGCTCATAATGACTCCTTTTGTCCACAATTTTTGAAGTCTTCATATTATACACCTTGTTGCGTGTTACTATCACGTTTGAAAACCTCTTTTAGGGAGAGGAACACACGGAAACTTTTATCTTTTCCATTGGCGACTCGTGAAAAATGCAATCAATGTGCTTGGGATAAGTCCGTAGCCTAGACCTTTGAGGAAGCCGACAAAATGATAAGAATAATCGTTATATGAGGCCATTCCTTCTGTTCCTGGCAACACAACAAAGTCCGGTTGTATTGTGCCGACGAACAGATAGTCAAGGACCAGTAAGTCGAACAGATTGAAAAATACTGAGACCGCGTAGGCGTTGAGGAACGCAGGCAGGAATGATAACTTCCCTTTATTTTGTTGTTTAAGTTTCAAGTTAGAGTAGATCGGCATCCCAAGTACGAGCAGCAAAAGAGGGACAGCGACGAAGGGGCGTTGTTTTTTGGCACGTTGGCTCATTGGTCCTGCTTTGACTTTGATATCAGCAGGGTAATCGTCGTACAAAATTTCAGCATTGTAGTACATCGTTGCAATAATTAGCGTCCCTATTAACCCACTGAGAATGCTACCATCGACGAGAATGCGTTTTGCCGATAATTGGCTTTTTAGTTCAGCGTAGCTATTCGTCATAGTAACATCCAGTCCTTTCTCGATAAATCCTTTCCTGATGATGAGGAAAACATACTTCGTAGGGACCAGATGTATCGCGTCCGCTGCTCAATTCATTGAGCGAAATCTTTATCAACCCTGTATACGAGGCGTCTCAAACATGATCTCGCGTGATAAATCACGCAGCGGACGCGATACATCTGGTCCCTACGAAACGTTAATTGACAGGCTATTACTATGGTTGCTGTGGTACGTATTGCCCCGTGATATTCTCGAAGTTTGGGCGGTAGCGTTCGGTTTGATAGTCGGCAGGGTCTACGCGGCGTGCAGACAGGTTTTTGCCTGGAATGTCGGTGTAGACATAGGCTCCGTTGCGATGGGCCGCCATCACGCTATGGGTGCCCTGCTCTACCGCGCTCATGATGAGGTTGGCATAGAAGATCGCCATGTGTTTGTCGTATACTTCTGGCTCGCCACTACGCAAGAAGTAGGTCAAGTCAATTGGAATGAAGCGCACATGGGGTAGACGTGTTGCAAGTTGCTCACCAAGAAACTCGGCGACATTGGCCTTCTTTTTGTGTCCATAGGCATCGGCCTCACCCACCTCTGGCACGGGTACGCCGAGGTTCGCGCCCTCGGACAGCACAACGGTCGAGTAGTTTTGTGGGTTGCTGCGCCTATCCTCCGCAATGAGTTCTGCTAGCCTGTCGATGTTAGCAGGAACCTCTGGAATAAGCAGGCGGTCGGTCCAGGCAACGATAGCGGTCTCAAGGGCGGTAAAGCCAGCATCGCGCCCGAACATGCGAAACAGAATGGTTTCGCTGTGCGACTGCGCCGTTGAACGAATACGCCCGATGAACTCTCCTGCACGGCTGATGGCTGTTTGAAAGCCGATGCAGTAATCGGTGCCAGGAACATCGTTATCCATTGTCTTAGGAATACCCCACACTGGCACATCTTTCGTGGCAAGTGTGGCACCATAGCTCAGTGTGTCGTCGCCACCGATGACCACCAGACCATCCAGCCCAAGAAACTTCATGTTCTCTAACACTTCGTGAGTGAGGTCGATACGGTCATCGGGGGCGTGTCCTTCTCCCAGATGCTTCATGTGTTCTGGTAGATCGGCAACGCGCGTTTTCGCGGGATTGGTGCGTGTGGATTGCAGAATGGTGCCACCCTCTCGGTCGATGGCGCGTGTATTCAGGCGTGAGAGGGGCATGATATAGTTGCCCTTCCAGGTATGCGGATACTCGGTCTTATAAATGAGACTTTCAATTGGACGTGAGCGGTCAAGAAAGGTGATACCTTCCCAGCCTTCACGTAAGCCTGTGACGCGAATGCCTTGCGGCTCCGCACGGTAGACGAGTGCTTTGATAGCGGCATTGAGTCCTGGCACATCACCGCCGCCTGTCAAGACGCCAAATGAACGAATCGGGCTTGTTGTTTTCTGTGGCATAGTTTAGCTCTGCCTTTCTTTTCTCTGTTTTTATTGCACCGAATAATTGTGCGCGTTTTTGAGATTTTGTGTCACACCAGTTATCATGCTAGAGATATCAGTAGTAACACTTACCATGTGAAATCCTTCGCGTACACGTTGAGCGGCTGCGTTACCATCACTGCAAAAAATGCCGAGAGCGACGTTATGCTGTTGTGTTCCTGCTTTAATCTGCGCCAGTGCCTCGATAAATTCAGGCTCAGCACCTTCGGAACTAGGTGTTAAGCCCAGTGATGCGTGTAAATCATTTGGTCCTACAAATGCGACATCCACCCCTGGTGTACTGAGAATAGCATCGAGATTACTTATACTCTCTACACTTTCGATTTGTAGAACTACCATGATTTCGTCGTTGGCGATACGTGAGTAGCTGGGCCAGTCGGTTGCACCGAAGGCCAGTGGACCAAAGACACCGCCGATGCTACGTGTGCCAACGGGTGGATATTTTGCCCAACTTACGGCCTGTTGCGCCTCTGCTGGCGTATTGACCATTGGTACAACCACACCCCATGCACCAGCGTCGAGTGCCCATTTGAACCACTCGACGGTGTTATGCGGTACACGAACAAATGGAGCGCACGCGGTTCCAGCATCGGCGATGCTCGCAACCATATCGGCCATCAATGTAGGATTATACGCACTATGCTCAGCGTCCACGACCAGCCAGTCGAAGCCGAGACGCGCCATGAGCCGTGCCTGTTGTGGGCTGGGAAGGCTTAACCATGCACCTAACGATGGTTCACCTCGGCGCATTTTTGCTTTCACATGGTTTGTTCGCATCGTGTGTCCGTCCTCTCTCGCTACTAGTAGTCACGAATTTCAGATGTTCGTAGATGTGCCCTTTTTCTTTTGCTGTACCTCAGCAATCCATGTTTTGATAATATGATGGGCAAGGCTCATGGGTGGTGGCATATCGGGTAGATGATCCACATCAAACCAGAGCGCGTCGTCTAGTTCGTCTTGCTGAAGACGTAGTGAACCACCAACATAGCGTGCTGTGAAGCCGACCATGAGTTGATGCGGAAAAGGCAGGGCTGGCTACCAATATAGCACATATCCGTGACCTCTAGTCCCACCTCTTCGTACACCTCTCGTTGTACGCATTCCTCAAGTGACTCTCCTGGCTCAGTAAAGCCCGCGATACAGCTATAGCGTTTGCCCCAACCAGGTTTATGTGTGAGCAACATACGCTCGCCATTATGTACCAGTGCAAGGATAGCAGGCGTGACATGTGGATATGCCGTATGTCCACAGACAGGACAATGACGCCCCCATGTGCCTACTTCATCCTGTGTAGCATCACCTGTAACGGGACAGAAACGACTCGTGCGCCGCCAGTAAAGTAGTTGTGTTGCATAGCCGACGATGCTATAAGCTGGCTCGTCGAGTCGGCCAAAAATTTCCCGTAGTGAAAGCGTCTTCCAAGCAACCGGAATAACGAAATTTGTTTCCACTTCACATGTCATGCATGGAATGCCCTCGAATGTGCCGATAAAAAGGGCTTCTTGCGGATGGAGACGCACCTGCATTTCCCGAATATTGCCCTGGATAAGCTTGACCTGCTGTCCAGAGCTTTCCACCATCAGTTCGTCGTGTATGAAAGGGAACCAATAGGCCATATCTGATGAAGGCTGGTCTGGTGGGTATGCACGTACAAACGCGGGAAACATAAGCTGCGTACTCCTGGTTCTAGTGTAATTGTTCTCTCGTTATCGTATCATGTCGGGCGTGATTGTGGCAAAAAATGGAGTGTGAGATGTCATAAAAAAGGCGACGGTATCGCGATACCGTCGCCTTTTTTATGACATCGTGCGTTAAAAGACATTATGAAGCAACGTCGAAGCGCACTGAACGGGCCAGTGCGCGAATCTGCGGATCGGTGCTGACGATGGAAATCTCTTTTCCCAGTTCCTTCGCACGCGCAGAGAGTAGCTTCCAGACAACTTGACCGCGCAGACGCGTTTGCGGCGGCACAATCAATACAACGTACTGTGACTCGATATGCTCTAGCCGTTGACGCACCGCCGTAATATTTTCATCAGGGCCGATATATACTTTCTGCTCATTCTCACGAATTGGACGTGGTTCCTTAGTGGTTGATTTCTTTGCAGCCATTATGCTCCCCAGATTATGTTGAATGCTCTTGCTACCAGACAAAAACTGTCTCACTCTTCCCTTCTTTTTGAGGAAGGCAAAAGTGGCAGTTTTGAGTGTGTGAAATTTAGTATGGTACACTATGCTAAAGATTGACATTCATATTTTAGCAACGCTTGCAAGCACGACATTATCAATGCGTGTTGTACATGAAGGGGTGGTGTATGGTAGTCTTTCGCCCAGCACAAGAGGCAGACCTTGCACAGATGCACGAAGTAGTGTATTTGAATGACATGCTTGGTGTTGCTAACCCACCACCGCTTGATGATACTCCATCCAATTTACTGCATATTTTTCAGACGGGTATCACCTATGTTGCTGAGCAAGAGGGTCATGTTCTGGCTTATGCCGCCGCCATTACACGGGGCGAAATAACGTATCTTACTGATTTGTTTGTGCGACCAGATTCGCAATCCTCTCAGCTTGGCAGCACATTACTATCTTATGTGTTACCGCAGGATGAACGCATACATTGCACAATGAGTTCCACCGATTATCGTGCGCTCGCACTCTATATTCGGGAGGGAATGCATCCGGCGTGGCCTCACTTTGTACTCCGAGTAGAAAGACCAATCCCCACTGATTTTTCGACTTCTGAAATAGAGATCGTTGAAGCTTCACCTGACGACTCAGCCCTGATACGTTGGGATGCTCAGGTAAGTGGACGTGAACGGCCACAAGACCATGAATATTGGATTGCTATGCAGCAAGCGGTGCCACTCTGGTTTCGACGGCATGGGCACACAATAGGTTATGGGTATGTACGTTTAGGGGCCGGATCGCTCTGGTATCCAGAAGGATGTACGATTGGACCGCTTGGCGTCAACGTGCCGGAGGATGCGGCAGATTGTGTGCTTGCAGCCATAAGTTGGGCTAGTAAGCGTACTAAAGTATTGTTTATCAATGTACCAGGACTTCATCCCAGTCTTGCTACGTTACTCTCTAAGGGTTTTCGCATTGCTTATGTGGAAACATTCCTTTCTACGGCAGACGTGCCTTTCTTTGATCCGCGTTGCTATATCGCATCAGGTTCAGACCTGCTCTAAGTTATCCTATGTAAAGGAGTGAATGAGATGAACTACGAAATGGTTACTGTACAGTATGAAGACGACATCGCCACCATCACGATGAACACACCGGAGCGGCGCAATGCCCTTTCGCTCAAGCACATGGGCGAATTGATAGCGGCGTTCAACGAGGTTGGCGAGAGTACAGCACGAGGCGTGATTCTTGCGGCCAACGGTCCTGCATTTTGCGCTGGTCATGACTTCGCCGATGTGGTAGACCGCGACCTCGCCGATACGCGTAAACTCTTGAAGGTTTGTACCGCCTTGATGGACACGATTCAGGAAATGCCACAACCTGTGCTGGCACGAGTTCATGCGTTGGCAACGGCGGCGGGCTGTCAACTCGTTGCGACCTGCGATCTCGCGGTTGCATCAAGCAACGCTACCTTCGCGACCCCTGGTGGTAAGGGTGGTTGGTTCTGCACGACGCCAATGGTAGCGGTCAGTCGCAATATTGGGCGCAAACGTGCATTGGAGATGCTGCTGACGGGTGATGCGATAGACGCGCATACGGCGGCTGAATGGGGGCTGGTCAACCGTGTTGTCGCCCCAGAGCAGCTTGAGGAGGAGGCAAAACGTCTCATCGAGGCCGCGACACGTGGTAGTCTTGTTTCAAAAGAGATTGGCAAGCAAGCCTATTATGCACAAATAGAGATGCCACAGCCGCAAGCCTACGACTACGCGATAGAGGTTATGGCCTCGACCTCGCAGCTACCCGACGCCAGAGAAGGAATGCATTCGTTCTTAGAGAAGCGCAAACCTCGCTTCAATCAGATGTAGGTAGTGTCAGAAAGAGATAATGCCTTTACAGTCGCATGACTGTAAAGGCATTATCTCTTTCTGACACTACACAAATTATTTTTCCTGCAACATTGCTGCGTTTTTTTGCGTTCTAGGGGGCAGAAGCGTGGTATACAACGCGGAAGGAAATGTATGGACGTTCGTGAGGCCGACCTCTCAGTCTTGCTAGCGGCTGACCTGGATCGACACTTTCAGCAAGTAGTGTTGCATTATCAACATCGGCTGTATGCGTTTGCGTTACGCCAAACGGGTAGTTCGCAGGATGCCGAAGATATCGTACAGGAGGCATTCATGCAGGCGTACAGAGAACCCCTCATGATTGCTTCGCGCGACTCCGATATAGCTGTGCGTGCAGCAGCACAGCAGGTACTACAACAAAACAACAAAAATACTACGATAAAAAGAGGACCTATGCGAGAAACAGATTTTCAGACGGACGAATATCGCCCCTCATCAAGGGAAAAACTTCCAGTACGTACTCTACGCCGAAAAACGTTATGGCGACGAGTGGGCATAAGTGCTGCCGTTGTCTTTGTCGTGCTGAACGTTGTAGCATGGACCGCGCTTGTACAGCATTTGCGACCATCGCACTCTACAACTGTTGTCGGAAGTGGACCTCATGGTACCCCTACCCCGACACGACCTAAAGCAACTTCAACACCTCAATCATCAGGGACCGTAGGGCAGACACTCTATACCTATAGATCCATGGATGGTATCGCTCCGCTAGCCTGGTCGCCTGATGGTACACGACTCGGTTCAGTAACTATTGGTACAACTGCACAAGACTGTTGTACTGGAATTAGTGTAAATACGCGCGATGCGAAAACGGGTAAAAACATCTTTACATACGAAAAGTTGGGGGCTAGTGCCTTATCAATTGGATGGTCCCTTGATGGTACGCGGTTTCAAGCTTCGAGTCAGACGGTAAAAGTATGGGATGTGACGACAGGTCGCCTGCTCGTCGAATATCAACCAAAATTGATGGTATCAGCTATGGTGCCTTCAACACATGCAAATCCACAAGCTCAGGCTAATCCACAGAGTGGCGGTAACATGATTTATTCGTCGTCTTGGTCGCCTGATGGCAAGTTGATTGCCTCCGCTGTTAACGGAAATGCTTATGGTTTTGAGGTTCAAGTATGGAATGCTCAAACAGGTAATCTTGCTTACCAACTCCAACCAAACGCAAACCCAACTCCTAGTGATTATATTAGTCAAGTAAGTTGGTCGCCCGATGGAAAATATATTGCGCTTACTGTTGACGGTAATGTACAGGTGTGGAGTGTCGCGACGAAAAGCATAGTGACAAAGTATTCCGGTGGCAGCTTCGCATGGTCGCCCGATGGCAAAGATATCGTTTCGACTGAGGGTAATGGTACTGTGCAGGTGTGGACAGCTCTTACGGGCAAGACAATATATACCTACAATGGTCATGTAGGACAAGGAAATGGTGGTGCATCTACCGTTGCATGGTCGCCTGATGGTAAACGCATTGCCTCTGGAGGTAGTGATGTGCAGGTATGGAATGCCACTACAGGTGGTAATGTCTATGTTTATAGTGGTCACGGAAAGCCACAAAACACATATATCGAGTCCATTGTCTGGTCGCCCGATAGCAAGTATATCGCGTCAGGTGACACTGTTGACACAGTTGGTGGACATGTGCGTGTATGGGTGGCAGCATAAAGCATTGTCGAAGAACCTGGAATGCAAACAGCAGGGCGAGTGTCTCGCCCTGCTGTTTGCATTCCAGGTTCTTCATGCTGATAGCAGTGCATATTTATAAAGCGGACATATTGGTACCTTGCTCTCATTATATGCATGAGCTGTGGTTGAGAAATCGCAACCGGTTCGGTACTTTGCTGCTACTATTTTTTCATTGCATGCCAATCCGCATCCAGCCTTGTGCTACTATCGCATCAGTATCAAGAGAACGCACCCATGCTCACGAAATTTCACAATGCCTCACAGTATTTCAAATAACTTTATTTGTGACGTGATGTACGGCGCGAAAAACTCGAATCGGGAGAGGTCCGTGGGGGCCTCTTCCACAACTACATGATGCTTGAAAGGGTACAAGATGACCACACGACCTCATTTTTGGACAAGAGGACGAGGAATAGCTATTATTGTTGCGGCACTACTTTGTGTCGCGTTACTCATTCCTCTGTTACTCAACTTATCATCGGTACGAGCGGCACTTGGTCAAGGGGGAACAAGCGCAGTTGTATCAGGCAAATTCGTACATTCTATGACTGCTGTGAGCCTCACGAAACAGGGCACCGTTGATTGGGCACACTGGGGATTACAAAATGTCAAAAGCTTCAATCACAAAAAGGGCGTGACGCAGCAAATTAGTGCCACACGCCTAGGTAATGCTCCGGTGAGACGCTTTGATAATAGCCCAACAAAGTATAGTTGGACAGATGGCACGCCACAGGCGCGGGTTCATGATACAATGACTGGCGTCTGGACTTATGGAGTGCATAATGGTTTTAAACTTACTCTTCCTGCCGACACTACCAGCCGCACGCTCAAACTGTATATTGGCGTGTGGAAGGCTCAAGGTATGCTCACTGCGACGGTGAGCGGCAGTAATGCAAAGTTTAAGGATATTACACTCAAAAATATCAGTGCGACAAGCAATGGCTTTTATGTGCTGACATACATGGCAGCTTCTGCTGGTCAAAAGTTGACGGTATCGTTTACCGTCTTACATAGCTATGATGCTCTTGGCAATGTCACACTGCAATCCGCTACCTTGAGTATGACAGCGGCGATACAACCAACACCAACTACTGGTGTTACGCCACAGCCAAGCGCAACAGCACCAAAGCCAACACCGACAACGGGAACAACCGCTACGCCACAGCCAACTGCGACGACAACACCAGTTCCACCAGCGCAAAAGACGATTGCATGGCCTGCCTTCGATGGTGGCGGTCAACGTAGTGGCATTAATACGAGCGAGACGACGATTACGACGGCAAATGTTGGCATGCTCACACGCAAATGGCAACAGGCTCTCCCGGCGGTTGTTGATGGTGCGCCTGCTGAACTGCCGAATGTTACCACTCCCAATGGGGTAAAGAATCTCTTGTTCGTCACTACAACTGCTGGTAGCCTTCTTGCCATAGATGCGGCAACGGGTAATCAAGTATGGCGTGCAGACACTGCTGGTGCCAACTTTACCACCAGTTCTCCTGCTTTGGACCCATCCGGTCAATTTGTCTATGGTTACGGTGTCGATGGCAAGATTCATAAATATGCCGTTGGCACAGGTGCCGAGGTTACAAACGGTGGTTGGCCTGTGACGATCACGTTGATGCCTAACGTTGAGAAGGGATCATCGGCAATCAACGTTGGTAATGGCTACTTGTATATGGTAACAAGCGGCTACCCTGGTGATGGTGGTCACTATGAAGGGCACGTTGTCGCAGTTAATCTCGCTTCGGGCAAGATGACGGTGTTCAACTCGCTGTGTTCTAACATTCAACAACTGTTGAATGCCACCGCATGTAATGCAGTGCAATCAGGCATCTGGGCGCGTGGTGGTGCTGTCATTGATCCTGTTACGGGCAATGTCTTTGTTAGCACTGGCAATGGAACATTTGACGCCAATACGGGTGGACACAATTATGGTGATACAGAGATCGAGTTGACCCCTGATCTCTCGAAAGTTGTTGATACCTACACTCCAGCAAACTTCGCGCAGTTGCAGGCAAACGACCAGGACCTTGCCAGTGCTGCACCGCTCATGTTACCTAAGCAAGCTGGCAGTACCACACCATATATGCTTGTGCAAGCAGGCAAGGATAACACCTTACGGCTGCTCAATCGGCAGAACCTGTCCGGTAAGGGAAGTCCTAATAACGTTGGCGGTGAGTTGCAGGCTGTGGGACTACCACAGGGCTGTGATGTCGATACGCATCCGGTTGCCTGGAATGATGCCAATAATACAACATGGGTCTTTGTGGAAAACTTCTGTGGTTTCTCGGCATTCAAAGTTGTCACCGACGCTAATGGACATAGCTCGCTGCAATTCGCGTATCAGAATGCAAATAAAGGAAGTTCGCCATTTATGGCGAATGGCATTCTTTATATACAGGGATCGAACGTTCTCCTGGCAACCGATCCGACAACAGGGAATATCCTGTGGAGCAGTTCGCAGGCTTCGGCTGGTGGCTCAATCGGTGGTCTACACTGGCAGAGTCCAATTGTGGTAAATGGTCAGGTGTATGTAGCTGATAATGGTGGAAGATTTACCGCTTACGGCTTGAAATAAAAAAGAACAAAAAGCGGGTTGTGTGCTACGAAATTTTTCGTAGCACACAACCCGCTTTTTATTTTTGTGCAATCAGGGTGCATGCTTCGATGACGAGACGGAGCAATTGTGCCAGTCCATTAGCAATGGGCGGAACTTCAATGTATTCTTCAAGAGTGTGCGGGCGGCCAGCGTAGGTCACGCCAACACAAACGGCAGGAATGTGCATACTGATGGGGATGTTTGCGTCTGTACTCGATGCCACATATATCGGTTTGATACCTAACCATTTCAAGGTTGTCCCTGCAAGTTGTGCCAGTGGTTCGCTTTGATCGAACACGCCTGCAGGTCGTTCTCCAAGTATCTCAATCTCTGTCTGTAGTCCCTGTCCCACTCGCTGCTTGACAATAGCTTGTACTCTCGTAGCAAGCTGATTGAGGGCAGCAATATCGGTTGAACGCAGGTCAAGAATGGCCGAGGCAGTTGCCGCGATAGTATTCACACTGGTTCCACCTTCGATTAAACCGACATTGAAGGTTGTCTTAGGCTCTTTGGGAACCTCAAGATCAGCGATAGCGGCGATGATGCGACCCAGACCGTGTATTGCGCTCGGTTGACCGAACGAGCCGAACGAGTGCCCACCTTGACCGCGCACAGTGATACGCCAGCGTTGCGAGCCGACGGCGGTGTTGACGATGGCACCGAGGCGTCCGTCGATGGCGATAACCGCTCCTAACTCGTCGTGATATCGCTCAACGGCTGCGCGGGCACCACGCAAATTGCCTAACCCTTCTTCGCCCACATTAGCAACGGCGATAATATCACTATCGGTCTCCAGCTTGAGTTCGTCGAAGAGTGCAAAGAGGCTTATCATGGCGGCAACACTCACGCTATTATCGCCGATGCTGGGACCATGCATAATATCGCCATCGCGCGTAACGGTAATAGGTGTGGTAGCAGGAAAAACTGTGTCGATATGAGCCAGGAGCAGCAGGGTTGGACCCGTATTGCGTTTACCACGCCGCACGTACACATTGCTGATCGCGTCGATTTCCGGCGTATAGCCACGCTCGCGCCAGAGTGCTGCTACAAATTCCGCACGTCGTCGCTCATCGCCTGTCGGTGCGGGCACCTCGCAGATACGTTGTGCTAACGTGGCGACTGCCTCGGTCTGGTTACGTGCAATAGTGCGTAACTGTTTCAACATATCTGGTGTCATGCCTTGCTCCGTTATCTCTCTATACGACAAACAACGTTGTGTCATGATACGATGAAATCATATTATGACACAACATTGCTTACTCCATATGTTAGCGGCCAGCAGTCTGAATCTTGTCAACGACGGGAATAATCTCTGTTCTCAGGATATCAAAGGCGTCGAGGTCGGTAACATTGGGCATGCTGAATATGGCTTGATCTATACCCTGTGAGGCAAGGTCCGCGAAGTAGTCGATGGCGGCGGCTGGTGACATCGTGCCGTCTTTGCCGTCACGCGTGATACGCACGACATCGAGCGTTGTCTTTTCGATCTGCTCATAGGGGCGCCCGACGGTCTGGCAGTGGTCTTGCAGAATACCAAGCTTGCGTTTCAATTCCTCTTTACCCAAACGTGCGAAGAGGTTACAGGCATCGGCATACTGCGCGACGAAGCGCAAAGTCTTTTTCTCACCTGTACCACCAATCAGGATTGGGGGATGTGGCTTTTGTACGGGCTGTGGCGAATTGAGCGTGCGAGCAAGCTGATAGTGTTTGCCCTCATAAGGCTTTGCCTCGCCAGACCACATCTGATGAGCAATTTGTAGCGTCTCTTCTAGCCGCTCGAAACGCTCGGCGGTTGGTGGGAAGGGCACACCCAGACCCGCGTGTTCTTCCTCATTCCATGCGGCACCGATACCAAAATAGGCACGACCATGTGAGAGAACATCGAGCGTCGTTGCTGTCTTTACAAGTAGACCCGGATAGCGGTAGGTGACGCCCGTTACCATCGTACCCAGCTTGATGTGATTTGTGCGCCCTGCTGCAAAGGCGAGTGCGCTCCACCCTTCGAGCATCTCGTTCTCGGCTGGCCCGACGTTGCGGATTTGGAAGAAGTGATCCATGACCCAGAAACTATAAAACCCAGCGCGTTCCGCACGCTGTGCTATTAGGCCAAAGGTGTCGCCGAGTTCGTTCTGCCCGTTCGGCCATGTAAAGTTAGGAACCTGTAAACCTAAACGCATGTTTATTTCTCCTGTTGACTATAGCGATGCATCGTGGCACCGCTCTAGCCAACATTATACTATACTGTTGATTGACGTATAAAACAGCTCATGACCGCTTGTAAAAGGTGGGACGTTAAAGAATTGAGGCGTTCATCTGAGTGAGAATCTCTTTCACAACCTCTTCTGGACGCTTTTCATCGGTGGGAATCTGAATGGCGAAGCCAGGAGAAGCAAATGCGGCTATACAACGGTCAAACCGTTCTTGGATCCAGGATAGAGCTTGTTCAGTGTGTTCCTGTTGACGTTGTGCCAGGCGATTAAGGAGTGTTTCTTTCCGCGCAGTCAGGCAGAAATGGTAGAGATGTGGATCAATCTGACGAAGGCCATCAGTAATCTCCTCAAAGTACGGGTAGTGCCACAAGGTCATGGGAATGATTAACGTCCGTCCATATACCTGTTTGAGTACGCGTGCCGTTTCCACCACCATGGGACGCCACACAGTCAGATCCTGGAAATCGGTAAAGGTTTCAATGGGTTTGACGATAGAGGCTAACCCCATCCCCACTATCTCTGGATCATAGAGCATACTGTGATAAAGACATTGAACAAGCAACTCAGCAGTAGTAGTTTTACCGGATGCAAATGAGCCATTAATCAGAATGATCATTGGGATGTACTTCCTTTGAGGGAAAATATGATACGATAGATATCTCTTTCGTCTATTATCTCCCATATCTCCCACAAAGGCTATAAGGAAACCCTTGCGGTCTCCCTGCGTTTCTTGCTACGGCGTCGGCATCCCACCTGTAACGGTGAGCGTCTCGCCACTGACAAAACTGGACTCGGCACTAGCCAGAAACACGTATGCTGGTGCTAATTACTGCCACGATAGCTCTGCTCCCCGGCGTCAGGCTTGGGATGCATGTCCTGCTCCAGCCCCGGTGCCTGCTGGTGTTGCTGGAACTTCGGGTCTGCCTTCGGATACTGCTTTGTTGGATTTTGTAAGGTATACTGATCAACCATACGTTCTCCTCCTTATCTATGAACCGATGAGTAAGCGCGACACCTCGTTTTTCGCGCTCTCTTCCATCTAACATCTCCCTATCTCTCTCAATATTACAAAAGATGGGCTAGAAGTTCTCAAGAATTTTATGAAACTTCTTCATAAAGCACGAATACAGTGAGAGAGAGGTTACACGTTCATAACTCTGCTCGGCAACGCAATCCTTACATTCCACCGCGAATACGCATACGTCGGTTCATCATTGGCCCAAACATGGGCGGCATTTGTGGTGTGGGAGGCGGCTCAATTGCGGCTAGAGCTTCGGCACTCACCATCTGCTCTTTGAGCGTGTGAACCTGTCCACTCATGGTTTGTTCCATTGTGCCCTGTTGCCCGTTCGCAATCCAGCGCATCATAGATGAAAGGAACAGTTCCTTGAGGTAGGCAAATGAGAAACCTTCGGTAAGTTCGCTCAGTGTGTTTACTGCATCGTCGGATAAGCGCAATGCTGGTTTCAGCGAGGTGTTCCACATAGTAATGTATGCCTGACGCTCTGCCTGTTCTGGTAGATCGAAGGGATATTTGCGGTCGAAGCGACTGGGACGGTCAAGAATAGCCGGGTCCAGGCGTTCTGGGTGATTGGTTGTAGCAAGTGTGACAACACCGATGTTAGCGGCAAAACCATCGAGTTCGTTGAGAAAGAACGAGCGGTTTTGATCGTTCAAGAGCGAGTCCAGGTCTTCAAGGACGAGAATGCATGGAGCGGTCTTACGTGCGCGGTCAAACACACTACGAATGTTGCCTTCTTCAGAACCGTAGTCGGCACGAAAGCTCTTGACGTAGAGACACGGTTGATCCATTGCGTTGATGAGTGCCTTGACCGCGTGCGTCTTGCCATTTCCGGGAGGGCCAACGAACAGGATGCCGCGTTTCCAGGGGATACCATATTCCTCATAGGTGGGACGGGCAGCGAAAAACTGTGCCATGTCGTCGCGTATCTCTTGCTTGAGACTGCCTCTCAAAATGAGATTGTCGAAGGTTGCACCTTTGATGGCTTGGAAGAGGTGCGCGTCTTTTTGCCAGCAACCACCGTCGAATACCAGCACCTCACCGCGTATCTCCAAGTTCCAGCGACACACCTCGGCGATGAACTCTTTCGCGACTTCCCCGCTCTCGCTGATAATCCAATAATGATACTCTTGTCCACCCATACCACTTGACCAGTGCATAGTGATGATGTCGAAGGCATGCTCGCGCCACTGCACCTCAAGCCACGCGTTCTTTGCGCGATCTACGATTTCCTCTTCCTCTGCGTCTACGGATTGTGGTCCCATACTGCTAATGATGCCACCACTCATACCCATGCGTATCACGCCGGGAATCATGTTGCCCATCATCATCTCGCGTCCGCGCCACATCGTTAGCACTTGATTATACACAACGTCGTTGTAGGTGATGGTGCAGTGTCCGGCCTGTGCATACTGCTCAATGTTGAAGAGTCCATCACCGCCTTCAACAAGAGCCTTTTCAGGGAATCGGTCCGAGAGAATTTGGCTGACATAGTAGTCGATAGCGTTCGTAGAAAGGTTGAGAGCCTCTCTGATAAACTGGTCTTTGCTCACTTCTGCTGCTCCTGCTTGTTCTATACAACATATTAAGAGGGAAAAGTGCCAAGTTATATACGAGAGAGGATGTGGAAGGTTGCTTATCTCTGCTACCTGCTCGCTAGTGTGCCATTGATAGCACCGTCATTGTATATATTGTAAAAGACTACAATGCTGTAAAAGAATCAGTAATGTAACGTGTTGACTGTATATGCAAACGCTTGGGCTATTGTAACAGCTACTGGAAGGGAAGATTCATTATGCATAGTGTAAATTCATCTGCGACACAATCTAAGGATGTGCCATCATCGTCTACCTATTCGAGAGGACGCACACTGCTTCTCTCAGGTGTTTTTGCACTGGGAGCAGCATTTGCTGCGAGCCTGACGACAATATGTGTCATGAGCATACTACGTGTTGTGGCTGGTATCCCTACGCCGGTTGAGTTGTTCAGCTATTTCGTGTTGAACCATTTGACTGCTGGTAAATTTGTAGATATACAGATTGCATTTTCGCCGAACTCGAAAACGGCACCACTTGGACTTGCTATTCTAGGTATGCTTGCTGCTGGAACGCTCTTAGGACTGCTCTACGCGGCACTGGTGCGGCTCCGCTTGCCCGCCAATAGCTATCGACCACGCCGTAGCGAATGGATTACCGCATTGGCATTCGCGGTTGTAATGACGTTAGTTGCAAGCCTCTTATTTAGTGAGCAGTTGCGTCAAAATCAGTTCGGGTTTCCCATAGGCTGGTCAACGTTCCTTTCTGTACTTGGCCTGGCCATCGATTTTGTGGCATATGGTATTGTGCTTTGCTTCGGATATCGTGCGATAGTGCCGAAACAGAATGTGGCGAATAATCCTCGTCAGGGACGCCGCTTGCTCCTTTCGCGTGCGGGCGTAGCGGCTCTGAGTGTGGGTACGGCTGCTGGAACTGTTGGTGCGCTAAGTGCATTACTCAAGGGTTATACAAGCTATGATGGCACGCGCACGCCGTCACCAAACAACGTCACCGCGCCAATTACGCCCAACGATCAGCACTATATCGTGACACAGAATACCATTGATCCGACCGTCAATACAGGCGTGTGGCAACTTGAGGTGACAGGGCTAGTAAAGAATCCTGGCACGTATTCATATGAGTCGGTGCAACAATTGCCATCGACCTCGCGTGCAATCACACTTGAATGCATTTCAAACGAGGTTGGGGCACACCTGATGAGTACGGCTATCTGGCAGGGTGTGACATTCAAGACGTTGTTGGAGCAGCATGGAGGCAGTACCGCTGGTGCGAAGTATGTCGCGTTCTATAGCGTCGATGGCTACACGGTAAGCCAACCGCTTGAAGAGATACTTGGAGTTGATACACTGCTGGCGTATCGTATGAATGGTCAACCGCTACCGCAGCGTCATGGTTTCCCGATACGTGTCCTGATTCCAGGTCACTACGGCGAAGAAAACCCCAAATGGTTGACGCGCGTCGAACTGACCGATCATTTTGTGGGTGGCTTGTATTCCGATCAAGGCTGGTACAATGGCCCTATACCCCTGACAAGTCGTATTGATCGTCCACAGGGACATGTTTCTGTAGGACAGCCAGTCGAGGTGGGTGGTATTGCCTATGGTGGCAGCAAAGGCATTCAAATGGTCGAGGTCAGTACCGATGGTGGTTCGACGTGGCATCAAGTGATATTACAGCCAGCATTGTCACAAGATGCATGGGTGTTGTGGACATGGCAGTGGACACCAGCAATACCAGGGAAATACATGTTGGTAGTGCGAGCAACGGATGGTACAGGTGCATTGCAGGTAGAGAAAAAACAGGGGACGGTTCCTGGAGGTTCTAAGGGCTATCATATGGTGCAGGTGCAGGCCAGTTGATGGTACACTAGAGTTGCATATTATAGCAACAAAGGAGCCTCGGCTTGATGACACATGACAATATCAAATTGTATGGCACCGATTGGTGTAGTGACTGTAAACGCAGCAAAAAGTTTCTTGGTGAGCAACGTATTCGCTACGAATATATCAATATTGAGCATAACCAGGAGGGGCAGGCATTTGTGCAGAAGGCCCAGAATGGCGGTATGAGTATTCCAACTATAGTGTTCGACGATGGCTCTGTACTCATAGAGCCGTCAAACGCAGAACTAGCCGCAAAAATTGGCCTAGACACAAAGGCAAAATGTGACTTTTATGATCTAATTGTTGTCGGTGGCGGTCCAACAGCACTCACCACCGCTATCTATGCCGCCCGTGACGGCTACGATGTACTGGTGATAGAGCGTAGTGGTCTTGGTGGGCAGGCTGGCATTACTGAGCAGCTCGATAACTACCCAGGTTTTCCAGAAGGCGTTACGGGTGCCGAGTTCGCGGAACGTGTGATCGAGCAGGCGAAACGCTTTGGCGTCGAATTGCTCTCGGCCCAAAACGTTGTGTGTGTAGGCAACGACCTAGATGCTCACTTTGTTGAGGTCGATAATGGCACCAAGTATCGCGGCAACGCTGTTCTACTCGCGACTGGCTCAGTCTACAAACGGCTTGGTGTGCCAGGAGAAGACGACTTTATCGGAGCAGGAGTCCATTTCTGCGCTACGTGTGATGGGCCATTTTACAAGGGGCGTGATGTGATGGTCATTGGTGGTGGCAATAGCGCAGTGGAAGAGTCTGCATTTCTGACACGCTTTAGCCCGAACGTGACTATTCTAGTTCGTGGAGAGAAGCTTAGTGCTGGCAAGCTTGCATCAGAGAAGGCTCTCCATGCGCCAAGCATCCATATAGATTTCAATACCGAGGTAGTCGAGTTCAAAGGTGAGCATCATCGTCTGAAAACGGTCGTTGTGAAGGACAACAAGACGAACAAGACTGAGGAACTGCATCCCGCAGGTGTCTTCGTGTTTGTTGGTTTGTCGCCCAATAGCGAGTCATTCAAGGATGTCGTGGCACTTGATGAACAAGGCTTTGTGATAACGGGGATAGATTTTCAAACGAAGACACCTGGGATTTTTGCCGCAGGCGATGTGCGTGCAGGTAGCACTAAGCAACTTGTGAGCGCGGCTGGCGAAGGTGCTGCTGCGTGGCACGGCATCCGTGAGCATTTGGCGAGTCATGCCGAAGTGTGATTTTTTAGCAAGTGTGTCATGGATGGAGGGTAGCGAATTTACAAATTCGCTACCCTCCATCCATGACATTTTAATTTTAGTCATGGTTCATCAGGCTAGTGATGTGTGTTCCGTCTGTCTTTCTCTTGAAAAGGAGATGGCTCCTAGCAAGAAACCGTAGAGTACGAGCGGAACGAATGAGTAGAGAAAATCACCGAAACTGAGGGAGTTATGGTTGATAATCGTCCCAAAGAGCAAAGGGGCGATGATCCAATAGACTATTCCTGTTGCTACACCCAGCAGAAGAGAGCGTGCCAGTGTTATCTCTCTTTTTCCTTCGACGACACCAAAGAGGAGGCCGAATATACCACCCAGTACGATAAAGAGCAGGAAACCAACAAACCTACCTGCATCTTTGCTATCGAGCGCGAACCAATGTGCAGGAGTGTGTAGTAGACCTCCTGGCCCATAGTCCACGAAAAAGAGGGCGGCGAGGACGAGACCTGCAATGCAGCCTGCAACAAGACCATTCATTATGCGCTTCATGTTGTATTCCTCCTGACCTTTTAGACAAACCAGCTTAGAAAACGACTAAAACGATTATTGTTGCTACGCGCTTGTAGGCGTGGCGCAAGTAACTGATCTACACCCCATCTGCGTCCGGCTGGAATGATGGTGAAAATGGCTCCAAGCAGAACAATCATGCCGTATGTCCAGTACCATTCTCCCGGCGCGACGGCGAGACCAACGTACAGTTGAATAGCAAGAATGGTTGCGAGCAAACCACCGAAGCGACTGAAGATACCGAATAGCAGACAGAGTGCTACGATTAATTCTGCTATCCATGTACCTGCTCCTAAGAGAATGAAGTTTGGTAGGAAAACATGCTGGATGATAAAAGAGTAGCCTGGAATGAAGGTATATTTTCCTTCATTCACTACATAAGAATGTAATCCGACAAAGTTAGGTGGTAGTTTCCAGAAAAGTTGCTGAAACCAGAGATAGCCAAAGAAAACTCGTACTACAGCGAACGCGATCAGGCTTCTCTCTCCGAGTACAACAGGAGCGGCGATTGTGTTTTCTGTCTCTTGTAACACTGTGTTCTTGCGTCCTTGCTTTTGTGCCGATGATAAAATGCTCATGTGTGATCTCCAATACTGTGTATGCAATGAGAAATGTCTTCTCAGTTCAACACGCTTGTACGATATGTTTTTTTCTCACTTGTCGATCAATATTGAACTGCTAGAACGAGTATAGCATATATGCCCTCCTGAAAAGAGGGACAACATGAAGAAAAAACAGGTGCCGCACTTCGTGATATACTAATGAGGATGGCGGATAACGAAAGGACGCTTTCATGTCAAGTACGCTCTTTCATACGCATGATGGACGAAAACTTGTGGTGGCTACCGTGTGCGATGGCGGAGATCAAGGCTGCGGCGGTGGTCTCCTGCTGCTCATGCTACAAGCTATGAAGCGTCTGCAGTCAGGGGAGATACTCGAAGTATGCTCCACTGATGTTGGAGTTCGTGAAGACTTGCCTTCCTGGTGTCGCATGACCGGAAATGAATTGCTCGCCGAACAGGAAGGTGAAAAGCGTAATTGTTATTTTGTGCGAAAGGCTTGACGATGTTGCCTTCTCATGCTGATAAGGTTCTCGACCTGGGTGAGCAGGGTTGTGGTCAACTGGTGATGTCAATTATGCTTGTCATGCGACAACTACATCCAGGACAAACCTTACTTGTGACGGCTCATGATGCTGCTGCATCTGGAGATATCGCGGCATGGTGCCGGATGACTGGCACGGTCTTGCGTCATAGCGACATTACTACACGACAGTTTCTTCTTGAGAAAGGACCAAACGAAGCATGCTGAACAATTTTTGTGTTAATTTGACCCGTTCTACTGATGACTCAGACCGCGCAACTGTTGCTATGGTGGTCGCCAATGCTGCTGTTGCATCTGGAAAACAGACGATGGTATTTTTGAGTAGCGAAGGTGTGCGCCTTGCGAGCAAGGGCGTTGCCGAGAAGATTAGCGAGGAAGGTTTTCAGCCGATGAGTACGCTGTTACAGAATTTCCTCTCGGCTGGCGGCTCAATCTGGGTATGCTCGCCTTGCTTCAAAAAACGTGGCCTCACTGAGAGCGACCTGATCGAAGGTGCAACCATTGTTGGCGGGGCTAAACTTGTTGAGTTTTTATCCAACGATGGAGCGAGCGTCTCGTATTAGCTGCTCTTGTTGTGAAGAGGAAAACGTTTTTTATGAAGCAGGAGCTACTCCGTGCATTACGTGGTGAACAGGTCGAGCAAACGCCTTGGCTGCCACACAGTGGTACTCATGCAGCGCAACTACTGGGCGTCAGTGCTGAACGATATCTGCAAGATGCCCAATTACTTGCACATGGTGCGGTCTTGTTCGCGGAACGCTATCAGTGTGATGGTGTGCCGCTTGTAGACGATCCACAATTGGAGGCTCTTTCATTAGGTTGCATTCCTCATTGGTCGGAGCAAGCACCACCCTCTATTATTTCCTCTCCGCTCTACTCTCTTGCGCCAGAGCAGCTTGTTCAGCATCTACCCTCCTTGCCTGATGAGACAATGGGACGTTGGCCGACAGTGATCGCCGCTGGCGCACTAGCGAAACCTGAGTTAGAGCGGCGCAACGTGGCTCTTGTTGGTTTGGTAGCTGGCCCTTGTACCATTGCATACCAGTTGCGTGGTCTTGCTCTTTTTACTGACCTTCTATGCGCGCCAGAGATTGCTGCACAACTCTTCACCTACGCTGGTCGAGTAAGTGCTATCTCGGCACGCATCTACGCCGAGGTAATTGGCTGTGATATTGTCGCTATTAACGATACACCTGCTACAATGTTAAAGCCTGAATACTTTCGACAGTATGTCACCCCCAATCTCCAACAGGTCTGGCAGATTATTCACCATGCAGGTATAACGTCGAGCCTCTGGGCGTGAGGTGAGAGCGGCAGAGTCATCCGTGAGATGGCGAGTAGTGGAGCGCAGAGCATTGCTGTTGATGAATGTATGGCGTTGGATGTTGTAGGTGAGATTGCTCAATCACACCACATCGGCTTTATCGGCAATTTGCATGTTACGACCGTATTGTTTGAAGAGAGCGAGGAGGTGGGTGCTGATGTGCAACGTTGTATGAATACTGGTCAACGCTTTCCTGGCTATATCTTTGGCCTTGGTGGGCCATTGACGCAGTATATTTCTACTACACGGTTAGAGGCGGCTGTATCTGCTTATCAAACACGTCGCTGACAGCTATAGTTCATCGAGAAGGTGAGAAAAATTTGACGCTTACACATCAATCCAATGACAAAGAGGGTTTGCTGCATCGCCTCTGGTTGTATACAAATTATGATTGTAACCTCTCTTGTAGTTATTGTGTGGCGGAATCATTTGTGGGCGCGGAGCGTAAGGGACTGACCTTACCACAGATATATCGTGTGATTGATGAAGCTGGCGAGCTAGAAATGACCGAACTTTTTCTCACGGGAGGCGAGCCATTTATCCTACATGATATCTTTTCGGCACTCGCTTATGGTCTTGAGCATATGCATGTGACGGTGCTGAGCAATGGTATCTTGCTTAAAGGAAGCCGCTTACAGCAACTCGAAGCATTACCACATCGTGAACGTCTGACTATTCAAATAAGTTTGGATGGCTCAAACGCGGAAACGCATGATTTTTATCGCGGCAAGGGGAGCTGGCAGAAGGCAATAGATGCTATTCTCCGCCTAAAAGCAACAGGTTTCCATGTACGTCTGGGAACGACACAAACGGCTGAGAATAGTTCAGATCTCGCCGCTATTTGCCAATTGCACCGCTTGCTGGGTATTTCTGACGAAGATCACATTATCCGTCCTCTGGTTCGTCGTGGCTTTTCTGCAAAAGGCATGGCTGTCTCACTTCCCGCCTTAGAGCCAGAAGTAACAGTGAACCGCGATGGTGTTTATTGGCATCCAGTGGCAACCGACCCTGATCTGCTCATCTCCCCACACATTTTTCCTCTGCGAGCTGCTGTAGAACAGATTGCCATCATTCGAGAATCGCTGCTGCTAGTTACAGGAGGAGCTGCCAGTCGCTTTCGTTGAGGATAAGCTCCCATCCTCCGTGTGAGGTCAAGCTTCTCATATTCTCTGTGATACAATAAAGCGAAAAATTATTATAAACGTCTAAACGAAAAATATTCGTGAGGAACATGCTTCTTGATGTTTTCTTTGTGCTTCTTTACTGATAGTGATGAAAGGATAAGAAATTTTCATGGGTGAGCCAGTACAAGAAACAGACGAAGAGCGTATGGACGCTCCACCAGAGGTAGTAGGAAATGAATCAACCTTTATCGATTACACACTCCGCTTTACTGGCGCACCGAGTCTTGGGCAGTTAGTTGCTGTCGCGGTAGCTGCAGCGGTCTACACTATTTTATCGTGGTTAGCGATTATCGCATTGCCCTCTGGCGTACCCGTTGTTTCGGCAGTATTTCTCGCTATTGGCTTCGGTATTCCGTTCGCCATCTGGTTCGGTGGCTGGGCGTTTGTGATTGCCTATATCGGTAACTTTGTAGGTGCTGGTCTGCTTGCAACACCTCCCCTACCATTGCCTGTTGCGCTCTGGTTTGGGACCGTCGATCTGATTCAGCTTGGTGTACCGATGCTTTTGTATCGCACGCTTGCGAAACGTTTTGGCGTGAGTCCCATTGGAAAAGACGTGTACACAGTACGTGGCTTCATCTTTTTTGTGCTGTGTGCTGTACTGCCGAATAACATTATTGGTGGTCTCTATGGCAACTACATCCTGGTCCAGACAGGAATTAACTCTGCGAACATCTTCTTATTTGGTTGGTTTGCGTGGTCTCTCTCAAATGTGATTGTGACACTGATCATTGGTTCCGTTTTGCTAAAAACGTTGGGACCCGTTGTCGAGCGCTTTGGTTTAACAGTGCGTAACGCATTGAGTTAGTGGTAATTATTCAATTTCCTCTTGTGACTCACCTCTTTTCGGCGGTTGCCTTCGTTGGATGAAGAAGAATGAGAGGACACAACCGAGCAAAAAGGCTCCTCCTGCAATACTCAAAGCAAGATGCATTCCTGAAACAAAGGAACTCCGTTTGCTCACCAATGAGCCGAGTAGTGCAACTCCCAGGACACCTCCCACTTGCCGACTTGTATTGAGAACGGCTGCTGCAATGCCCGAATAGGATTTTGGAGCCGACCCGATCACGGCTGTCGTCATCGCAGGCATGGTAAACGAGGTTCCAAAGCCGATAGCAACGAGCATCGTACACAGCAGCAGATAGCTCGTTGAAGCGTTGACCACTATCATCCACAGAAACCCTCCCCCACCAAGCAGAAGACCAATCGTCATGGGAAGACGAGGGCCGAGATGTCCTGTGACTCGTCCCGAAAGGGCGGATGATAGGGCAACAACTCCCATCTGTGGGAGCAATGCAAGACCTGTGACAAAAGGGGAGTAGCCTCGTACTTGCTGAAAGAACAGGCTGATGAAGAACAACTGTCCGTAGAAACCGAAGTTCAGCAAGAGGCCAACGACGGTTGCTACTGAAAAGGTGGGTGAAGTAAAGAGCGTAAGCGGAAGCATTGGGCTGGAGGTGTGTCGTTCAATGAACAGAAAGAGTCCCGCCGCGAGTACGCATCCCACGCTCGCACCAAGGATAGGAAGACTCGTCCAGCCCCACGAGCCTGCTTGAATGAACGCGAAAGCGAGCAAGCCAAGTGCAATGATTCCTGTTGCTTGAGCTGCCAGGTCGAGTCCACGTTGGGAGGACCGAGGTGCCTGAGCGACGTAGCGGAGCGTGAGCAGAAATCCAAGCAGACCTACAGGCACATTGAGAAAGAAAACACTTCTCCAACTCAAGGCGTTGACGAGAAACCCTCCCAGCACTGGACCAGTGCCAGCGGCGATTCCCGCAATACCTCCCCAGATGCCAATAGCCCTGGCACGTTCCATTGGATCAGGAAAGCTGTGATTCAAGAGAGCAAGAGAGGCAGGAACCAGTAGCGCGGCTCCCACTCCTTGAATGATGCGAGCAA
>JAABVA010000757.1_pt1 | contig 38153 bp, 34 predicted proteins | sample 5560331 | NCBI WGS metagenome assembly JAABVA01 (sample SAMN12812661, study PRJNA571458) | rock metagenome | isolation source: Antarctica rocks | place: Antarctica: Victoria Land, Mt New Zealand sud | collected 2016-01-07 | reverse complement strand
GTTTTCGTGGCGCACAGCCATTAACCGCTTCTCCTGGCTCGGTGTCAACGTCATCGCGGGCTTCATTCTAGCTCTTGTGTTGACACAGGTGTTCAGTTCGTTCTTGCAGGGCAACGTTGCTCTTGTGTCAATCGCGAACATCGCCATTGGACTGCATACACATGTCGCACTCAACGGTGTGTTCTGCCTTGTGCCAATGTTGCTCATGACGAGTGGTCGTATGGGTTCGCAGGCTCTCGGCGTTGCAGGTTGGCGGATTCGTGCGTCACACGGCAGGGACCTGTGGCAGAGCATCGGACGTGAACTACGACTCAGCACCTTCGGCGGCGTCCTTGCCAGTTTGCTCGTCTTCATCCTGACTCTGTTTCTCTACCGTAATGGTTTACTTAGCGTCGGCCTCGGTCTCGGTTTCGGCTTCACGTTGCTAGTTGCCGCCTTGTGTGGCCTTGCCCTACCTAATCTGTTCCAAAGATTACGCTTGCGCGGTAGCTTAGTCAGTGGTCCTTTTCTTGATCCGATCATAGCCGTTGTGAGTTTGAGCATCTTCCTGCTGGTGACGCTGGCGATTATTGATCGGTTGGGCGTGTAAATGGTGATGGGATGCTGGTACCCGTCTTCGCATATGCGAAGACGGGTACCAGCATCCCATCACAAACAATTTTTTATCTCACACGCTCCAGAACCACGACGGGAATGCGTCGTGTGGTATTGCGCTGATATTCGGCAAAGCCGGGCATCTGTGTCGCCATCTGGTTGTAGAGGCGATCACGCTCCTCACCTTCGGGAACCGTTGCACGCGCTTGAAAGCGTTCGCTACCCACCTCAAGGGTCACTTCGGGGTTCGCAACTAGATTGTAGTACCAATCAGGATTAGTGGGCGCACCAGCCTTCGATGCGATAATGAGATAGTTATCATCATCTTTTGTGTACGCAAGTGGGTTTGTACGCTGTTGTTTGCTCTTCGCACCAATTGTAGTCAGCAAAAGCAAGGGGGCACCGGCGAATTGACCGCTGACCTTACCACCATTTGCACGAAACTCTTCGATGATCGCCTGATTAAAGTTGTTTGGACTGCTCATTACTACTCCTTCAAGCAAAATTTGATCCTGTAGATACTCTCAATTTTGCCCGATGATACTTGTTTTTTTTGTGCAGAAAATTATATTTCCCTACACTGTATCCTATAACTCTCAGAGCAGGCATAACATTCCTTCGCCTTCTGCTACGATTTTCTCTACAATTCAAGCGAGGGCTTATCCTTTTGGTTTGTGTTTTTCCTAATCAAAGGAGATGTGCAGAAAAAGCAAAGCTATTTTACAGGCGAATTTCTCATGAATTGCCCTCTTTTGCCCGTTAAAACGTTGACTTTTTCAAGAACTATCCAGTATACTTTACTTAATCAATTAGTCATAATAAGAATTGAACGTGGAGTTCATTTCATCGCTATCTGTTATGACGTTGAGCGTATGCGCCTTTTCAAATATGCCAAAGGAGGCTTATGCCATGAAAGAGCGACAAGCATCGCTGCTATCAACACTGGGGGTCATGGGGCGGCGCGACTTTATCAAGTTCGCAGGAGCATTAGGATCATCTGTAGGGGCTATTGAAGCCTTGTTTGCACAACAAGAGGTCGCGCTGGCAGCCGCACAAGACATTACGGCGGGACTAGTAGGCTATTGGAGTCTTGATGATGCTAGTGGTACTACCGCGAGAGATACTTCGGGTAGTGGCAATAACACTACATTGAGCGGTGGACCGAAATGGACCGTCGGTAAGGTCAAAGCAGCCTTACGCTTCGACGGCAAAGGGACAACCGCTGACGTTCACAAAAATGTTCTCAATACAGGTGGCAGCTATTCAGTTGCCGCATGGGTACAACTCACAAACAATAGTAATTGGGCAACTGCGGTGAGTCAAGATGGAACAAACGTTAGTGGTTTCTATTTGCAGTATACCAGTCCGAGTGCAGGTAATGATGGTGGCAAGTTCGCGTTCAGTCTTATCAGTGCTGACTCCACTTCCGGCAACTCGATACGCGCGACCTCATCTCTCAAGCCGCTCACAAATGTCTGGTATCATCTGGTAGGCGTACATGACGCGGGTGCCAATACGATCAATCTCTATGTCAATGGTGCGTTAGTCTCTACCGTGTCAGTGAGTCCTGCATGGAACGCAACAGGCGAGACTGTGATTGGTAGGGCAAAATGGGGCGGTGCGGTTGACTTCTGGCCGGGCAAGATAGACGATGTGCGTGTCTATAATCGCGTCCTCAGCGATCAAGATGTGAGAGACCTCTATAATGCTGCTCCAACCATCACGCCTATCCGTCCACCAGCCGTGCCGTTAATTGTGCGGAGTCCATATGTCAGTACATGGCAAACTACGAATGTTCTACCAGGAACGTGGTCAACCTTTTGGGCTGGCAAAGTCAAAGCATTAACGGGTATTGCTCGCATTGATGGAAATGCCTACATCTTCCTTGGTGCCCCTGGCAATATCGGTAGCACGCAAACTATGACGCAGACACAACTTGAGATCACACCCACACAATCGCGCTATACCTTTCAGGGTGGCGGCGTGACGCTCAACGTCAATTTCCTGTCGCCAGTGGAGGCAACGGACCTACAACGGCTCTCGATGCCGTTCGGCTATATCTTCGCGCAGGCTCAGAGCAACGATGGCAACAACCATGCCGTACAACTCTACTTTGACATTTCCGCGGAATGGGCACACGGCACCGACACCACCCTTGTTACGTGGAACAGCGAACAGGTGGGGCACGCCAACGGCAACTTGACCGCCCTTTCTGTTACCCCGAACTCTCCGCAAACACTCGCCGAGACCAACGACTATCCTTCGTGGGGCACGGCAATTTTGGCGACTAATAGCCAGTCAAATGTAACGTCGCAGATTGGGGCTGATACCGATGTGCGCTCACTAGAGGTCAGTCAAGGCAGACTTAACAATAGCGTTGATGGTGGTAAGCCACGTGCCATCAATGACCGTTGGCCCGTCTTCGCCTTCAGTTATGATCTCGGCACTGTCGGAGGACAGGCCAATGCGCCAGCCGTGTTTGTACTGGGGCATGTACGCCAACCCGCCGTGAGCTACCTGGGCAATAACGTGCCTTCGCTGTGGCAGTCGTACTGGTCAAGCTGGCAGGCCATGCTCGCCTTTGCCTATGACGATGCAGGGGCGGCCCTTGATCGAGCGAATACGCTGGATGATAGTATCACAACGGCGGCAACGCAAGCTAATGGCGTAAACTACGCTGCCCTATGTTCGCTCGCGCTACGTCAAGCGTTTGGCGGCGTAGAACTCGTTGGCACAAGCAATGCGCCGTGGCTCTTCCTCAAAGAGATCAGCAGCGATGGTAACGTCTCAACGATTGACGTGGTATACCCATGCATGCCTGTTTTCTACTACACCAACCCGTACCTGTTGCGTCTGCTGCTTGATCCCATTCTTGCTTACTCGGAAAGCGGCGGCTGGCCTAAGACGTTCGCTGTTCACGATCTCGGTTCGCATTATCCCAACGCTACTGGACACAACGACGGTAACGAGGAGGATATGCCTATCGAAGAGTCGGCGAACATGCTGATTATGACCTCGGCCTATCTGCATCAGGCGAGTGCCAGTGATGCCCACGCCTACGCCAACGCGCACTACCGCATCCTCAAGCAGTGGGCTGATTACCTTGTCCCCAATACACTCGATCCGGCGAACCAGAACCAGACCGATGACTTCACAGGCTTTATCGCCCATAGTTCCAACCTTTCTCTCAAGGGTATCCTGGGAGTCGGCGCGATGGGACAGATCGCCAGTTTCGCGGGCAACACCGGGGATGCTCAATACTACTCAGGGCAGGCAAGTAGCTTGATCGGACAATGGGTGACGAAGTCGCAGGACTCCTCAAACCAGCACCTGAAACTGGCCTATGACCAGGATGGGACATGGAGCCTGAAATACAACGCCTTCCCCGACAAGCTGCTCGGTCTGAACCTCATTCCAAATTCGGTGCTACAGGAAGAAGCAAACTGGTATAGCGGCAAGGAAAACCAGTACGGTATTCCGCTCGACATTCGGCACAGTTATACCAAAGCCGACTGGGAGATGTGGACCGCTGCCTCAACCAGCAACACCAACTTACGGCAATTCTTCGTTGACTCTTTATACCAGTTCGCCAACACGACCAGTTCGCGTGTGCCGTTTACGGACTGGTACGACACCATAGCCGACACGCAAAACGGGTTCCAGGCACGCCCCGTCATCGGTGGCCTCTTCTCCATTCTCGCACGAGTAAAGAGCGGAAATTAGTGAAATAGGAAACATAGGCAACACATTGGATGATAGAATTTGAGCATGCTCAAATTCTATCATCCAATGTGTTGCCTATGTTTTTTTACATACCACACGCCCCAACCACAGAATGCCAACAGGCTGGCGGAGAGCAGGCCGATAAGCTGATCGAAGCCTAGCAGTTGCGCGATGGCACCCGCAAAGAGCAACACGGGAATGGAGCCGACACTGTAGAGCATGAGTTGGAAGGCCAGCACACGGGCGCGGCTCTCTTCCGGTGCGCGTTCCTGCATCATCGTCTGCGTCGGAATATTGACAACCGCTATTGCCGCTCCCAGAGCCAGCACAACTCCGATAATTGCTACAACCAGGAGTGGCGATGACGCTCCATGTTTCGGGTCGATTCGCGTGGCAATCCATTCGGAGGCAGGTAGCGCGACAAAGCCAATTGCCAGCACAATAAAGCCAAGCGAGGTCAGACGCAACGTACTGATATATTTTGTGATGCGTGGTAGCAATATCGAGGCACCAATCAGCCCAATAGCAGCAGGAGCCAGCACAATCGACATATCCGCGGCTGGTCTGTGCAGGACTTGTTGTACAAAGGTGCCCGCGAGTTCGCCAATCAGCAACATGATGATGCCGACAACCGAGAGTTGCACGACGGAGAAAAATAACATAGGGTCGATGCGTATCGTGTGCCAGCCCGCAACAGTATCATGCCACAACGTCTGAAACGTCTTGCCCAAGTCAATGCGCGACCCCTTGCCCAGGTGTACGTCAGAATGTTGTTCATGATAGGCACTTTTCGGAATGAGCAATATCAGGATGGCACACACTCCATACAGAACCGCGCTCACCACGAACAGCATGTCGATTGATTCCACATGCAACCCAAGAACACTGAACGGTGGGAAGATTGTCGCTACAACGCGCCCCAGCAACAAAAAACCGAGTGCCTGCGACACCGTGATCGAGATATTGAACAGCGAGAGTGCGGGCAATAAATCGCCCTCACCAACTAACAAAGGAATCGATGACCCCTCGGCTGGTAGAAAAAATTGTCCAATCAGAGAAGCGAGATAGGAAAGTGCATAGAGCGGCCACAGACTCGAACGATTTATCAGCAGTGCCACGACAATCAGCACCATTGTTCCCATACGTAACAGGTTCGTCACCCACAGCACCTGGCGTTTGTCCAGGTGGTCCACGATAGAGCCAGCCGCCGCTCCAAACGGAATAGCTGGCAGCGTAAACGAGATAATCGCCAAACCCACCATAAATATCGAATGCGTCTCATCCGTCACCAGCAGTATCACGCCAAAGTTGACGGCGTTAAATACCGTCAACGAAATAAGCTGTGCCAGCCATAGCAACAAAAAGTTCCGATTTTTGAGGACGCGTCGAAAGCTAGCAACATCCGTCTGCTGGTCGCCCTGCTGTTGTAGTGGTGGAGTAGCGTCTTTAGGTCGTTGGTCGGTCTGCGTTGCCATGAAATATGCGTCCTCTCTGGAATGGCTTGACATGCTGTATCGAGGGTGTGATGAAATCAGACCCGTACAGTGTCGTGGATGAGGGCGTGATAAATCAGGCCCGTACATCCGCTCGTTTATGTATTATGACATATCATAACCGCAAAGATGAACAATTGCTATATGACAATTGACCTATTACACCCCATACCGTTCCAACAACGGCCTCACATACTGCTCAAAAAACACGAGGTTATACCCTCTCTCATGCTTTGGTCTCTGGGAAAAGCATGAGAGAGGGTTCGCCAGCACTAGCACGACTTGAGTGCGACATAGTACTTATAGGACTAGGGCGCAATCCACACTTGTACAGCCGTGTAGTTTGTAGTAGGAGTACTAGTGGAATAATTAGGATTACTCACAGAGGCGACATATTTGCCATCAGGCGACCATTTTAAGACACCTACATCATTAGGCGTAGGGTCGGCTGTATAAGTGAAGAGTATTTTTCCCGTTGTTGGTTCCAACACTTGTGCCTCTGTCCCACTTGCTACTGCAATACGTTTTCCATCAGGTGCCCAGGTAAGATAGGATAGCTCAATACTGCTATAGGTAGAGAGCGTTTTTCCCGTCATTGCGTCCCATACCTGTACATGGCAAATCTCTTTGCCGTTCACCTCAGCTTTTACCTCAGTCACAGCAATGTATTTGCCATCAGGAGACCAACCCAGGTCAAATACAACACCAGCTTTGTATGTAGCGCTTTCGGAGTCGCCAAGCATATGTGTGAGGTAGCCTAATAGTTGAGCTTCATACAAAACCACAAGACTACGGAATGCTTCATGATCCCCCTCTGCTGCCCGATAGATGAGTGTTAACTCGTCCTTATCTTCAGGTTCTTGTTGTCTCATACACGATTGAACCTTTCTCCTGTCCGTATACTTTGCTCATATAACGCTTTAGCATAATGAAAACGGACGAAAGGCAGTGTTACCAGACTAAAAATTTAAAGAGCATTCCTAAGTTTCTACAGGTCGTTGCATTGGTAAGAAATTTCCAAATGTTTTTGTCCTTCCAATTTAACCTATCTCTGTGGTATACTTCGCAGTAACACCTGTTCCTTATGAGCATGAGTGTGAAGAGGCCGCGTTGACTCCCCTCTGATATGGTATCAGTTGCAACGAGGCACCAAGCGATAGCTTCTTTTTTATAGAAGGGTAACAGGGATGAGCCTGTTACAGAAGCGAAAGGGGTATTCCTTCATGGCACGCGTTGCGTTTGAACACGTCTACAAAATCTTTAACAAGACAGAAGTCGTCCACGATATCAGTATCGACATCAAGGACAAAGAATTTCTCGTACTTGTCGGTCCCTCCGGTTGTGGCAAGAGTACCTGCCTACGTATGGTGGCCGGGCTTGAGGAGCCAACCGATGGCGATATCTACATCGGTGATCGCGTCGTCAACGGCGTTGACCCCAAAGACCGCGATATCGCAATGGTTTTCCAGAACTATGCATTGTACCCACACATGACCGTCTTCGACAACATGGCCTTTGGTCTCAAACTACGTCACTTCCCTAAAGCAGAAATTACCAAGCGCGTAGAAGAGGCTGGCAACATTCTGGGCCTGGAGCAACTGCTCAAGCGTAAACCAAAAGAACTCTCAGGTGGACAACGCCAGCGCGTCGCGCTTGGTCGTGCCATTGTGCGAGAGGCCCAGGTCTTTTTGATGGACGAGCCACTTTCCAACCTTGATGCCAAGCTGCGTGTTGCCACGCGTGCTGAGATCATCAAGCTGCACCAGCGCATTCAGACAACCGTTGTCTATGTCACTCACGACCAGACTGAGGCGATGACGATGGGCGACCGTATCGCCGTTCTCAATGGTGGCATCATTCAACAGCTTGGTGCGCCACAAGAACTGTATGATCATCCCACCAATCTTTTCGTCGCGGGCTTCATCGGCTCACCGTCGATGAACTTCTTCCCCAACGCCAAGGTCATCACCGACAACGGCGTGAAGGTCGTACTCGAAGGCGTCGGTCAGGTTCCCGTACCATCCCTCTTTGCCGACCGTGCAAAGGCCGCTGCAAACAGAAATCTCACCTTCGGCGTGCGTCCATCACACCTCGAAGATGCCAATGTCGTGAAAGACAGTGCCGTAGAGGGCGTGGAGAACTCCATCATCGAAGGTACCGTAGACGTGGTTGAGAACCTCGGTAATGAGCTACAGGTATACCTCACCGCCGCTGGAAGAAGTGTCGTTGCCACACTAAGCCCACGCTCCGACGTTACCTCCGGCAACCGCGTCCGCCTCTTCGTCGATAGTGACCAGATTCACCTGTTCGACACCGATAGCGGCGAATCAATATTCTAACTCTTGCTGGGCGTTAGGGAGTAATGCTTATCAATAGAAAAAACAATTGCCCTTCCTTGCAGGATGGGCAATTGTTTTTTCTATTCAATTTAATTTCGCAGTGGTTTACCAGACGTAAGAATCGACTCCATACGTGCCTGCGTTTTCTCCATGCCACACAGGGCAAGGAATGCCTCGCGTTCGAGGTCGAGGACGTACTGTTCGCTCACGGGAGCAATTGGAGAGGTGTCACCGCCTGTGAGGACACGCGCGAGATGCTGCGCCACCACGACATCATGATCGCTCACACGACCAGCTAGCTTCTGACCCTCTACCTGTTGCTCTAGCACTAAGCGTGCGCCAGGACCAGGCAATACCATTTGCTGCGGTTGCGCGGGTTGCCATGTGCCAGCCGCCTTTGCCTCGGCTAGCTTGATGGCATCGGCTTTGGCGTCACGCAACAGCACGTCGCGGTTGACCGTCACCTTGTCCGTCTTGCGAAGGAAGCGATACTCCTGTGCCTCGGCAGCACTGGTTGAGACGGTGGCGAAGGCGATGGTCTCGAAGGCTTTGCGTGATGGCGTGAACGGACCACCCGTTTTCCTTGCCAGTTGTGAGGCGAGGTCGGCACCATGTCGTAGCAATAGCTCTTTACAGCCACCGCCAGCCGGAACCAGACCAACGCCCGTTTCGACCAGACCGATGTATGACTCGGCATAGGCGCGGGCATGGTTGCAGTGCATGATAATCTCACAGCCGCCACCGAGGGCGCGACCAGCAGGAGCCGCAACCATTGGAATTGGGCTATATTTGAGCAACTGATGTGCCTGTTGTAGCCCGTTAATGGCGGATTCCAGCATCTTCCACTCGCCCTGTCGCGACCCCATCAGCACAAGCAGCAGATTAGCACCTGCGGAGAAATCCGCCGCCTCGTTACCAATGACGATGGCGCGAAACTGCTTCTGCCCCTCTTCGACGGCATAGCGCAACATCTCGATGATACCCTCATCAATCGAGTTAAGCTTGGTGTGGAACTCGACACAGCCAACGCCATCGCCGAGATCGAGCAGTGACGCCGAGCCATTGTCGCGTACAACATTGCTCGCGGTAGCTTTGACGGCATCCAGAGCGATAGCACCTTGCGGCGTTGGTACAGGCTTATAGCTATCGGTGTGAAAGTCGAAGTATTGTCGCTGTCCCTTGCCACCGATATAGAATGTTCCTTGCTCCTCGCTCTTGACACGTTGTAGCAGTTCGATGTCGTCGATGTTGCGCCCCTCGAACACCTTTTGCAGCACATCAGGATGTTGCAAGAGCAGGTCCCACGTCTCGAAGCTGCCCATGTCGAAGTTGAAGCCCCAGCGCATAGCCTCGTCAACCGCAACGACGCTATCGGCTATTTGCGGCGCGAGTTTAGCTGCGTAGATGAGCGAATCAGCCGTTGTCTCGCGTGCCAGCGTTGATGCACGGTCGTCGCCCTGCAAAATCGTCAATACGCGCTCACTTGCATCGCTAGCATTGCGTGCCGCTCCGATGGATGGGAAACGCACTTTTTGCTGCGATTCGTACTCCATCGTCTTGATGTTGAGTTCAAGAATCGTCGATGAGCCATCAGGATTTTTGACGCGCTTGTAGAAACCCTGCCCACTCTTTTCGCCGAGCAACCCGCGTTTGAGCATGTCGCGCATCAGTTCAGGGACGCGGAAGGTCTCGCGCTCTGGATCGTCTGGCGCATTCTCATACAGGTTGTCGGCAACGTGTACCGTCGTGTCGAGGCCGGAGAGGTCCGAGGTGCGGAACACCGCCGATTTAGGGCGTCCCATTGGTGGCCCTAGAATCGCATCGACCTCGCCAATGGTGTAGCCTTCGTTCAGGGCACGGTCAATCGTTGAAAGCATGCCATAGACGCCGATGCGGTTGGCAATGAAGTTTGGTGTGTCTTTACATAACACCACACCCTTGCCCAGCACCTCGGTTGAGAACTGTTGAATAAAAGTCAACAGTTCAGGATTGGTCTCTGTGTCGGGAATGATTTCAAGCAGTTTCATGTAGCGCACCGGATTGAAGAAGTGCGTAATCAAGAAGTTGCGCTTGAACTGCTCGCTGCGTCCCTCCGTCAGTAGATGGGCAGGTAGGCCCGATGTATTCGAGGTGATGATAGTATCGGGTCTGATAACAGTTTCAAGCTTGCTGTACAGGTCGTGCTTGATATCGAGCCGCTCGATAACGGCCTCGATGACCCAATCAACTTCGGCCAGGTCTTTCAGGTTGTCCTCAATATTGCCGACTGTGACGAGGGCGGCATTGCGTTTGCTATAGAACGCGGCGGGACGTGCTTTGAGCGTCTTTTCCAGACCTGTACGTGCAATCACGCTGCGGTCTTTGGTCGCGTTGGGTGGCACGATATCGAGCAGTAGCGAAGGGATGCCGACATTGGCGAAATGGGCGGCGATTGCCGCGCCCATCACGCCAGCACCGAGAACGGCGACTTTTTTAATCTGATACGACATGCTTAGGCCAACCTCTCGATGATTGTCGCCACGCCCTGTCCACCGCCAACACACAGCGTCGCCATACCCATCGTCTTGTCGTGTGTCTGTAAGGCATTGAGCAGCGTTACCACGATACGTGAACCGCTACAGCCCTGTGGATGACCCAGAGCGATTGCGCCACCGTGTACGTTCACCTTGTCTTCGTCAAGTCCCAGGTCTCTAATAACAGCGAGCGATTGAGACGCGAACGCCTCGTTCAACTCGATCAGGTCGATATCGCTCAATTGCATCTTGGCGCGTTGCAGGACCTTCTTGACCGCAGGCACGGGACCGATACCCATGATATCAGGGCGTACACCCGCCACCGACATCGTAATCACACGTGCTAATGGTTTGATGCCCAGTTCGCGTGCTTTGTCGGCGGACATCACCACGATTGCGGCGGCCCCGTCGTTCAATGGACTTGAGTTACCTGCCGTGACCGTGCCACCCTTCAAAAATGCGGGTTCGAGTGATGACAGGCGTTCGAGCGAGGTATCGCGACGTGGACCCTCGTCCGTCGTCATCTCTTTACCGTTGGGCAGTGTAACGTGTACGATCTCTTTGGCGAAGGTACCGTTGTCAATCGCGGCTACGGCGCGTTGATGACTACGGAGCGCGAATGCATCCTGATCCTGGCGACTAACATGGTGATCACGTGCCAGATTTTCGGCGGTAATGCCCATTGGTAGATAACTGGAATAGCCATACTCCTCTACCGCAGGCGAGGCTGGAGAAACATTACCATTCTTGTCGGGATGTGTGAGGCGTGGATTGAACGAGGGATTGAAACCACCCGTTGGTACGCGCGACATATTCTCAATACCACCCGCGATATAGGCATCGCCGAGGTCCAGCATGATGTTCTGCGACGCCATATTGAACGCCTGCAACGACGAGGCGCAGAAACGATTGACGGTGGTGCCCGCAACGCTTTCAGGTAGACCCGATAGCGCGACAATCAGGCGTGCGATGTTCATGCCCTGCTCGCCCTCTGGGAAGGCACAGCCGAAAATCAGGTCTTCAATCAACGATGTGTCAAGCTGTGGCACACGTGCCAGCGCACCACGTACCGCTACCGCCGCCAGATCATCGGCGCGTACATCTTTAAGTACGCCCTTGCTCGCTCGTCCTATCGGTGTGCGTACCGCACTCACGATTACTGCTTCTGCCATGATATGTTATCTCCTTTGATGTAAAAACCGTTCTTCTGCCGCACGTTTGAGGCACTGCAACGAATCTTCTATGCTGGCCTCAAACGACTTTGAACCGAATTTTTCTAAGAACCAACCCCACAGACCTGCGGGGAATACAAAATCTCAACCATACTGTACACGACAAGACGTTGCGTCGATAGGAGTACAAGCGATACGATTATGCATCTTCATACCGAGTGGAAATGTAACATCCGCCTGGAGTATGTGCTTATCAGCATTGACCTCTTTGACGGTAAAGACTGCACGCCATGAGCGGCCAAACGCTTTGCTTGTTATGCCAAATTGTTGTCCAGGTATTGCGGGACCTTCCGGCTTAATCCACTCGACTTTGCCATCAGCCCACTCGTTAAACTGCACAGGATTATCGATTAAACTCCATACGGTTTCAACGGGTGCCGCCACAATTGCTGCCGGACAAACGCTTAGACCCATGAGAATTTCCTCGCTTCCCTGCACGATTTGCTACATAAAGAATTTGTGGCACATGGGCAAGGCACGCCTTGCCCATGTGCCACAAATTTTATAAAGGATACCCCTGCTTCTCGACGACGATTTCGGCGAGTTCACGCTGGGCAACGACACCGTTGAACAGGTAGTCGCCGATGTAGGCACGGACAAGAGCAAGTTCCTTCTCGACCTGTCCAGCGTCGGTATAGGTCATAATCATCTGCTCGACGTTGGTACGGAGGCGTGAGAAGGCCAGCCATGTCGCGAGTTGCGCCAGTTTGACGTGCGTTGTGCTGTTCTCGTCGCCGCGATGTACCGCTTGAATAGCACGCGCCAGCGCACTATCAGAGGCGTACACGTCGATCAGCAGGTTCGCGAGGTAGTCGATGAATTCCTGCTCACCCTCAAGGGCCTGCATGAACTTCATGGCAATCTTCATACCCTCGTAGATGGTGACATCCTTGAAACGCTCAATCGCGTTCACGGCATCGCGCAGTTCAACAGGAACGGTCTCGCCAGCGCGGTCGGGTGCCTGACCGGATTGTACACGCGCCTCGATCTCCGGGTACTTGCTCATCAGGTCGAGCTTGCCGCCAAGCACGCGACGGAAAAGTGTGCCAGCCGCGACGAGGCGGTTGATCTCGTTGGTACCCTCGAAGATACGCTGAATACGAGCATCGCGATAGGCTTTCTCGATGGGATATTCTTGCATGAAGCCGTAGCCACCGAAAATCTGTACGCCCTCATCAACAGCAAAGGCCAGCGTCTCACTACCATTTACCTTCGCAATCGAGGCTTCAATGGCGTACTCTTCGACGGCCTTGAACATAGCCTCTGTATTGTCACCCGACGACTGCTGCACACGCGAGATGTTCGCGGCGGTGCGGAAGACTTCGCTCTCGGCGGCGTAGGTTTCAGCGGCGACGCGTGCGAGTTTCTTCTTAATCATACCGAAATTGTGGAGTGGCTTACCGAACGATTTGCGCTCGGTTGTATACGCGGCGGCAAGGTTCAAGGCTGAACGCGCACCGCCGACGGTGCCAGCACCAAGCTTCAAGCGACCGATATTGAGGATGTTGAAGGCGATTTTGTAGCCCTTGTGAATTTCGCCGAGCAGGTTTTCAACGGGGACCTTGACATCTTCAAAGTAGACCTGGCGCGTTGACGAACCCTTAATGCCCATCTTGCGCTCTTCGTTACCCGTAGAAACGCCTTCCCAGTTGGCCTCGACGATAAAGGCGGAGGGTTTGTTGCCGTCGATGCGTGCGAAGGCAACCATAATGTCGGCAAAGCCAGCGTTAGAAATCCACTGCTTCGTGCCGTTGAGGATGTAGTATTTGCCATCATCCGAGAGCGTGGCGCGTGTACTCAGGTTCATCGCATCGGAGCCAACTCCAGGCTCGGTCAGCGCGTAGGCCGCGATCCATTCACCTGTCGCAAGCTTGGGCAGGTAGTGCGTTTTCTGCGCCTCGGTACCGTAGTAGACGATAGGTAGCGAGCCAATCGAGGTGTGCGCTCCATAGGCCACACTGAACGAGGCTTCTTTCTGCGTTCTGCCAACCAGAACCGCTGTCAGCAGACCGAGTTCGGCACCGCCGTACTGCTCTGGAATTTCGATCATCAGCAGACCTTGCTCGCCTGCCTTCTTGAGCAGGCCGGGCATCACTCCCGGCTCCTGATGGTCAATGGCGTCCGCTTTGGGTAGAACTTCGCGCTCAACAAAGGTCGCACTCGACTCTTCAATCCAACGCTGCTCCTCGTCGCGTTGCTCTAAGGTAAATATCTTATCCGCGCTCTCCGCAATCGGGGTTGTCAGAAACGCCGTGCCCGACTCTGTTGGTTTATTAACGACCGTTGCCATGTTGTTATTATCCTCCTTTGTCATTGATTGTGTGTCATGATTTGCAATCGGAGATTGCAAATCATGACACACAATCAATTATTTTTTCTCTACTCGTAACTCTCTACGTAACACTTTACCAATCAACGATTTGGGTAGACTTTCGCGAAATTCTAATATCTTAGGCACTTTGTACGCTGTAAGACGCAGTTTGCAATATGCCAGTATATCACGCTTGAGGTCCTCAGATGGCACCTGTCCAGCTTTGAGGACGACGAAGGCCGCGACGGTTTCGCCGCGATACTCGTCTGCCACGCCTGCAATAGCCGCTTCAGCGATGGTAGGATGCTCGAATAAGACCTCTTCGACTTCGCGTGGATAGACATTGAAACCGCCGTGATACTTGCGGATGGTATTTACGACATCTTTTGCCTTGAAGCGTGGCAGCAATACCATCGTCGCGGCGGCGTAAATAGACAGGTTCATGCCAACCGTTGCGCCGTAAGAATGGAAAAATGGTGCCACGCACAGCGAGATTTCCTGCGCCTCCGTCGCTTTCGGCGTCCACCAGCGCGTCTGCATAGCGTTAGCAAGCAGGTTACGATGTGTCAGCATCACACCCTTCGAGAGACCCGTTGTGCCACCCGTATATTGCAAGACCGCTAGTTCATCCCCCTTAGCGGGTTCAGGCAGGCGAAACAGTTCAACTCCACCTCTTGTATGTGTCGTTAGTAGTGAAGACAGTTGATGTAGCGATGGGTCGGACTGTAATTCTTGAGTGGTCAACGGTGGCTCTGGATTTTTCACGTTACGCTGGCTAAGCGGATACAGCGTTTTCAACATAGGTGGTAGAAATTCGCTTGGAGTGGTCAAGATGACATGCTCTAACGCGGTCTCTTTACGGATTGTGCGTACAATAGGATAAAAGATATCAAGCATGACCAGCACTTTCGCCCCCGAATCGGCGAGTTGATGCTGCATCTCGCGCTCTGTATACAAAGGATTGGTCGGCACAACGACCGCACCCGCACGCAAAGCACCGTAAAACGCGATGGGATAGTATGGAATGTTGGGTAGCGCAATAGCCACGCGGTCACCTTTTTGGATACCTAAGCGTTGCAGTGCGAGCGCAAAGCGGTTTGCCATGCTTGAAACCTGAGCATAGGTCAGCTTCGTGCCATAATACACTATCGCGGTATGGCTAGGATGACGACTGGCTGTGGTATCAAGCAACCAATATAGAGGACGATCAGGAATAGCGAGACGAGGGAATACCCCCTGCTCGTAATGGCGGACCCAGGGATGGTCCTGTAAGAACGCCTCATCTATGTCGGTAGCCTTAGACGCTGGCGCAGTGCTTTGGGCATTCTTCAAAAGTGATGAGTCAGACATTCCGCAGTGGCTCCTCTCCAAGATAGGTATCTCATGTGACACCTGGAGACGACATCCATTGTCGTTCCATTGAGCAAAAACGGTTATATTGACAGTATAAGCGGAAATAAGTAAGATAGCCACGTTGCCAGCTAACAAATTTTGGTGCATAATGATGAAAGTAGCTAACGTATAGAATAATGAGATGCGGTACGGGTCTGATGTATCGCGTCCAAAGATGGGGGCGGAAGGGCACACGTCACCGTAAAGAATCGTTGCCCATGCGTTCCCCCTCCCCAACCCAGGACGCGATACATCGGTCCCTACAGAAAGAATATTATTGAATAGTACGCAACAATTTGCACAATTGATGACACAACTACGGCAACAACGGGGCATGTCGCAGGGACAACTTGCACAGGCCACGCGGCTTTCGCGTACCTATATTTATCATTTGGAGAGTGGGCAACGTGCCAATCCTTCGCCACATGTCATCCAGAACATCGCACGTGCGCTGGGGCTACAGGGCAAGGAGCGCGATAACCTCTACGATAGCTATACCACGCTCACGGGCAATCTGATCGACCATGAGCAGGTCGATAGCACCCTGCTCGACCTCGGCGAGCTAGCTGGTCTGCTGGTTCACAACACCTCGTATCCCGCACACTCGCTCGATAGGCTCTGGTATCTGCACTCGTGGAATCAGGCCGCGATTACGCTGTTCGAGGTGCCGGAAGAGGTTGTGCGGAGCGAGAAACGACACCTGCTGGAACAGGTATTTGACCCACTCCTCCGCAGGCGTTTTCACGGCTGGGAGAAGCTCGCACAACGCCTTGTCAGCGACTTTCACTACAACACGCAGACGGTGACGCACATGCCCGAATATAAGGCTCTGCTCAAGCACCTGCGCGATTTTCCAGAGTTTCGCCGCATCTCCTCCGTCGCCTACGCCAGTAGCAAGCCTGCGCCCTCCTTCGTCTTTCAGGTACAACATAGTACGCTTGGTCGCCTGACGCTCCGCACCGCGACCACTGTATTCACAGGTATCAACAGCTACTCGATGGTGAGTTACGTCCCCGGCGATCAGCAAACATTGGAAATATATCGAAAGCAAGGCTGGCAACCTTGATATCATCTCTAATGAGTGTTTTATTTCCCTACGCGTTCCGATGGGCGAAAACGCATAGCTGACCACACCTCGTCGAGCGAAATAAGCGTTGTGCCAGTCAAATTGTATTGTGCAACGGCGTTCCACAGAATATCACGATTCACATCTGTTCCAGCCTTTGCGCCTCCCTTTGGATAGGCAATCCATAACAGAGCATCACGTTTGACCACCTGCATTGTCGTTGGCACAAGGCTCTGCACATCTGCCAGATTTTTGACAAAGACCTGCACAAAGTCAAACTGTCCCTCTGGCTCCGTCACGAGTTCTAACCCCTCCGGCAACGGGCCAAGTTTCTCAACATAGTTTTCAGGCGCATTGATAATGACCGCCCGTTGACCAGCTTTCATCTGTAATTTTTTCGGTAGTGAGCTAGTTGCCATGTGTGTGTTCCTCCCGATAAGCCGCAGCACGTTCCTACAGTCCATATTTTTGCTTCCATGCTTGCCGTCGTTCTTCTTCATCCTCAATTGGTACAGGTTCATATCCGTATTCGATGCTGAAGGCTCCGTTTCTTTGGAGGATGTAGGTCGCCGAACTCCATTGGGGTGCCGTACTCGCTTGGCTCATCTCATGTCGTAGCCTCCGAAACGCGCTATAGGCGTCTAACGACACTCCGCTCATCAGCGGCTTTATGAAACCACCTTCACTCCGATAGTAGCAGACGAGCGATCCAGTACCCTCCTCCATTTCAACGAGTACCCATGCTGTCTGCCAATCATCCGGCAACGTCTTGGAAATCGCGGTACGTGTCCGTCGATAGAGCTTTGCAAGATGCTCGGACATCTCGTTTTCGTTACTCTCATTGGATATCCCCCTCATCGACGCCCATGCTTTTACAAGCTGCTTGAACATATCATCTCTGTTGCTCCTGTGCCTCTCGCTCGGGACTATAGCTTGCTTCATACAAAAGATACGTTAGAAGAGAACACTTCTTCACGCTTCAACGTTAAGTCGAGAGAAGTTTTGTAGCCAGAGTAAACGCCAAGTATTCATAGTTCCTCCCTCAACACCTTTTCATACCGTACATCATACTTCTTAGCCCTATGCATCCCTGCACGTTCATACAAGCGTGTCGCTCCACTCAGATTCTTAGCATCAACACTCAATTCGGCATGACGAATACCGCGTTTGTAGAACTCGCCGAGGGAGTGATGCAACAATGCAAGGCCGAGACCGTGTTTGCGCCACGGACGACGCACACCAAGGCTATCGACAAAGCCCATGTTTATCTGCTCACCTACATTCAGTAGGCAAAGCGAGTACCCTGCAATCTCATTCCCAGCCATTGCCAGGAACCAGAGCGAGGGATCAAAGGTGGCAATCTCTGTCCCTGAGCGTACCCATTCGTCAAAATTGCCAGGAGTGTATCCCCAGTGATCTTGAAAGATGTCTTCATCGGCCTCGAAAACGAGACGTTCATCTTGCCCTTGCACAAATGTACGCATCGTTATTCCAGTAGACCATTGTGGAGCAGGTGGTGCCTCAAGCATGTTAATCTCCATGCGGAAAAAAGTGCGTAAAGGCGTGAAACCCTCTCTTATTAACAAAGCATTGGCCTCTTTGTTGACGCCTTCAGCCCAACTATTGAGCGTGACACGCTTTTCCTCTGGAAAAGTAATCAGAAGTTCACGCGCACGTTGCTCCGCAAGTCGAATGAGGTATGTGCCGATACCCAGGCCACGATAGTCGGGATGGACACGTGGCGAGGCATACATTACCTTTGGCTCATCCTGTGATACACCAAGATTGACGCGTGCAACATGTGTACCATTGGTTGCAAGCACGACCCAAGTGTTTGTAGCAAGGTCAATATCGGGCGACTCCCAATAAGAGCGCGTATATTCCTCTACTGTCGCGCGTGCGGAGATGGGTTGCCCATAATCGGCAATATCGCAAGCGATGAGCAGGTCAGTCACGCCCTGCAGGTCATCCATCGTGGAATGACGTAGTTGAAAATCCTGTGGAAGTTTTATTGCATTCATGATGTTGCTCCTCTAGCAGCATTTTTATGTATGTGTGCGGTGTAGGTGTAGTATTTTTGAGCAACATGCATTCCTGCACGGTGATAAAGGCGTGTCGCACCTGTAGGATTTTCTGCGTTTACATCTAAGCCAATGGTGCGTTTTCCACGTCTATAAAACTCATTAAATGCATGTTGTAGCAAGGCCATTCCTACGCCTTTGTGTCTCCACGCACTTAGCACAGCTAAATCCCAGATCTAGCCAAGGTCGGGTTCGTTGTAGCAAAACGCACCGCCAACAATATTATTAGCAACCGCGAGGAACCATAGTGAAGGGTCAAAATTCTCACCTGTGAATTTTGACTCCTATTCCTCAAACGGCTCGTTCAGTTGAAATGCTGCTTGTGACAATTCGTGTATGGCATGTTCATCCTGGCCTGGAATGAAGGTACGAATGGTTATGCCATCAGGCAGTTTCGGTTTATCCGGCGCATGCTCAAGTTCAATTTCCATACGCCATGCCGTATGTACCAGTTTGTAGCCTTCTTGCTCAACCGTGTGTAGTGCTATCTTGTGAGTATCGTTAAATGTAGTGGATAGCGTAATTCCGATGTATAACTGGTCAGCAAGCAAGAATTGGTAGGCACGCTCTTCCACTATTTGTAGCAGAAAAGGCCATATGCCCTGCCCACTATATGCAGGGTTTTCACAGATGATGGAGATTGGCGCGTGATGGTCTCGCACAAACGCATAGCCTACAATCTGTTCGTCCTGCGTCGCTACGACCCATGCATCCGTTGCAAGGTTGAACTCAGGAACTCGCCAGCTAGCATACAGGTCTTTTGTTGTGTAGCTTATGTACTCCACCGTGTTCTCACAAAGTGTGAGTAAATTGACAATTGCCTCTGCATCGTTTAGCTTTGGCGGACGCGTCGTAAGACCTGCGGGTAGCGTCGTTGTTGTCATAATGTTTTCTCTCTTTTCTTTCTGTACTCTCAGGCGTACTTGCAAAAAGCACATAAAAAGACCATGAGCATAGGGGATAGATTGTCTACTCCACCGCGCGGTCCATTAGAGAAAGGATTTTAAGGACAAACAAAAAGACCGTGCAGCATAGATTAACTCTCTATTGCCCAACGGCCTATACTGATTACTTTTTTGAGGTAGCAGCATCTCTCTATGTGCTGCATGGTGTTAGCTAGAAGAAGCTCCTGGAAAACCTCCTAAAAAAGGGCATGGTACGGCCTTGGGCGACGAAACGCGCTCCGCAAGATGTTCCTTGCGTGCGAAAGCTTCTCTTCTCAACAAGCTTTCTGGTCGCGACAGCCATACAACGTGACATGTTAGGATTTCCCTTTACTTCTGCTCATAAAATGGGAGTTATGCCTGTTCTAAAAAGGCACAAGAGAACTGTACCTGATAGGTGATCAGTTTGTCAAGACCTATTGTACACAATCATTCTCTGTAGTATGATACACCCAAAAATGGGGTATAAGTATGCGAACAAAATCTTTTCGTACATGGCTACTCGGTGTACTGGGGCAAAAGAACGACCCTTCGGTGACACAAATTGTGCTACGTGCCATGAGTGCCTTGTTTGGGCTTCAGGTACTCACCATCGCCATTTTGCAGCTTGTCTCGAAGCTACGGCGTCAGCAGCAACAGGGGGGTGGCTTTCCGCATCCCAATCTCAACGAGGTTCGAGTTAGCGATAACACACTACAACTCTACGACTATGGGCAATACCTGTATGATGCTATGCTTGCAGCTATTGACAGTGCGAAAGAAAGCATTTATCTCGAAACGTTTATCTGGAAGGACGACAAGATTGGGCGCGAGTTCAAGACGCGCCTTATTAAGAAAGCTTCACAAGGGATAGATGTCTATGTTGTCTTCGATAGCTTTGGTAATGCGGTTGTGCCAAAACGCTTCAAGGAATTTCCAGCGATTGTTCATGCCTTGAAGTATCAGGCAATTCGGCGTCCGTGGCAGATATTTGACCCACGCCGCTATGCGTTAGAACATCGCAAACTGCTCATCGTGGACGGCTGTACTGGCTTCATCGGTGGCTATAATATCGGTAGCCCCTATGCCACAACATGGCGCGATACGCACCTACGTATTCAGGGGCCAGCGGCAGCCGACCTTGCACAGTCGTTCGCCGATTTCTGGAATCAGCACTGTGCTCCATTTCCTAATATTACACGTCACTATCCACGTCGCTTTGACGCGCTGATCTCAGTAAGTGGCACGAATGCTTTGCAACTGATGTTCCCCATCCGCGACATGTATATCCGTGCCATCGACCGTGCCGAAAAAAGTGTACGTCTTACCAACGCATACTTCGTACCGGATAAGGTGTTGATGAGTGCGCTGGTAACGGCAGCGAGACGTGGGATCGATGTACAGATACTTGTGCCGTGGATATCTAACCATATCGTCGTTGACTGGTTAGCTCGTGGCTACTTTACGGAATGTCTGCGAGCGGGCGTTAAGGTCTTTGGCTATCGGCATATGCTGCACGCGAAAACCTGCACTATTGATGGCGAGTGGTCAACTGTTGGCACTGCCAACCTTGACCGTTTGAGTTCCGTAGGCAATTACGAGATCAACGTCGAGGTCTATAACGAAACACTGGCGCACCAGATGGAGCAAATCTTCTTGAGCGATACCACCGATGCCATCGAACTGAAGCTCGATGAATGGGTAAGCCGTCCGTGGTACGTTATGCTCGGCGAAAACATTCTCGCCCCATTGCGCTTCTTTTCGTAAGGTGAAAAATGGATGATCCTGCAGAGTCGAGCTAGCCTAACTCTGTAGGATCATCTATTTTTTACATGTGGATATTAGCCTCCGGCTGGCCCACCTTCAAGGCCAGGTTTGGTCATGCTGGCCGGGTCGAGGATGCGGTCAAGTTCGGCATCGGTCAGTTGTGTCTTTTCTCGTGCCACCTCGCGCACCGTCTGACCCGTTTTGTAAGCGGTCTTCGAGATGTCGGCGGCGGCATCATATCCAATGACGGGGGCAAGTGCGGTGCAGATTGCCAATCCGCGCTCGACCATCTCTGGTCCCTTTGTCGTTGCCTGTATACCTTTGATGCACTGCTCGGTAAAGTTACGTGCAACGGCAGCGAGCAAGCTAATGGATTGTAGCAAGTTGTACGCGGCAACAGGCATCATGACGTTGATCTCGAAGTTGCCCGCCTGTCCCGCAATCGTGATGGTGGTGTGGTTGCCCATCACCTGAGCGCAGACCATACACACCGACTCGGCGATCACCGGATTGACCTTGCCGGGCATGATCGAACTACCGGGTTGTACAGCGGGTAGGTCGATCTCACCAATACCTGCGCGTGGACCGGAGCCGAGCCAGCGAATATCGTTGGCAATCTTCATCAGGCTTACCGCCAGTGTGTTAAGCGAGCCGCTGGTCTCGACGATGTTATCGAGCGTACTTTGTGCCTGAAAGTGATTGCTCGTCTCACAAATTGTAATGCCGTTTAACTCCGAGAGTCGCTGGCAGACGCGAGCCGCGAACTCTGGATGTGTGTTGACTCCTGTGCCAACGGCAGTGCCACCAAGTGCCACCTCAGCTAGCTCATTTTGTGCATGCTGCATGCGTATAATGCCGCGTTCGATCTGTCCCACATAGCCTAGAAACTCCTGCCCTAAGCGAATGGGCGTTGCATCCTGTAAGTGGGTGCGCCCCGTCTTTACCACAGGCATGAACGCCTCGGCCTTCTCTTGTAACGCCTGTTGTAGACCCTCTAATGCAGGAAGTAAGTCCTGCTCGATACTGAGCAACGCGGAAAGATGGATCGCGGTAGGAATGACATCGTTCGACGATTGCCCGAAGTTGACAGAATCGTTGGGGTGTACCTTGCGGAATCCAAGCGAGCCGCCGAGCAGTTCGCTGGCACGGTTCGCGATGACCTCGTTGGCATTCATGTTTGTGGACGTGCCGGAGCCGGTCTGAAAAATATCGAGTACGAAGGCATCGTCCAGCTTACCGTCGATCACCTCCTGTGCCGCCTGCACAATGGCCCCCGCTGTCTGCGGATTGACGGTACCAAGTGCCTCGTTGACCTGCGCCGCCGCCTGTTTGATCTGTCCCAGTGCGCGAATGAATTGGCGCGGGAAACGCAGATCGCTGATGGGAAAATTGAGTACGGCGCGTTGTGTACTCGCACCATAATATGCATCTATCGGTACCTGCATCTCGCCCATTGAGTCGCGCTCGACACGGGTTTTCTCTGTACTGCTAGTCATACATCCTCCTCGTTGTAGGAAAATGGGATAATACATTGATGGGTGTGATAAATCAGACCCGTACAGGCCATTGTATCACCTATGTAATTGTCGCTAGAATTCATCGAGTTGTGGAGGATAATGCCGCGTCTGCTTCTCATGCAGGTCTGGCTGTGGAAGAGTAAAGTTTGGGGAGATGTCCAGTAGGTGTACGAAGGCATCGACGATAAGCGGGTCGAAGTATGTTTCGGAGTCCGCGAGAATGCGTTGTCGCGCCTCTACAACTGACAGAGCATTTTTGTAGGGGCGCCATGAGGTTAACACATCGTAGACATCGGCGATGGTCAGGATACGCGCACTGATTGGGATGGCCTCGTTTTTTAGTCCAGCAGGGTAGCCGCGTCCATTCCACGCTTCGTGATGATACAGCACCGTTTCCACATAGAAGGGGTGTACGTCACAACCAATCAGAATGCGGGCACCAATCACGGGGTGTCGCTCCATCTTGCGCCGCTCCTCTTCTGAGAGCGCACCGGATTTATTCAGGATGTCGTTGGCGATCCATGTTTTACCGAGGTCATGCACAAGGGCAGCTAGAGCCAGGTCGCGTGCCTCGCGCCTCGTCCAGCCAAGGTAACGGGCCAGTCGCTGGACATAGGTAGCCACCCTACGCGAATGCTCGTAGGTGACGATATCACGTTCCTGAATGCTTTTGGCGAACGCGAGAATTACTTTTCGCGCCTCTCGCTCATGCTCAACATATGCTACTCCCACCACATTACGCTCCCACTTCGCCGACACAGACAACGGAGGTAGTTGCTGCCGCTTCTCAACAAAAAGAACACACTGAAGAATTTTACATATCTACAATTGTGGACGAAAGACAACCATATATATCAAAACATCTATAGTAAGAAATGATGCAAAACACACGCTCTTTTTCACTGTCTATTATATTAATGTTTTGTTTTAGTTTCTGTCTATCTTTGCGAACAAACGAGGTACTTTTGTCTGTGATTGCTCTTGCGGGGCGGCTAGATGCCTCATGTGGGAGATAGTGAAAGAGAGCATGTGAGCATGGTGTGGAAATTTGACAAAGTGGGAAAAGTGTTGTATTATATGGGAGTTGACGCGGGATAGAGCAGTGGTTAGCTCGTCGGGCTCATAACCCGGAGGTCGCAGGTTCGAGTCCTGTTCCCGCTACTAAAACCAAAGGCTAGGGCAACTGCTACAGTTGTTGCTCTAGCCTTTAACGTTTTTATTGTTCTCCCGACCATCGAGGGCGTACCGCGTATAAGCTTTCAACCGACTCTTCTGTAGTAGACAGGCTAAAATCTCTGATAGGGTTCCACTTTTTTTTAGCATCCAACACCGCGTCTGTAATCAATGATTCTGTTTCGTCTTCCCACAGAGATATCACCTGAGGTTTTTCTTGCATAGTTTTTAGGATTACATTTCTTGCGAGTGATCCAGTTCCTAAAGTTTCCCTTGCCGAATATCTCATCCATAATGACTTTGACATGAAGTGCCTTTTTATTTTTGAGTGTTTATTAGTTCAATAAAATAATTTTATTGTCACTTAAATCGGGTGGCACATTTCTCTTCTTAACGTTAATATCGCCTCATGAGCAACAAAAGAACTATCCAAGAAAGAGAATATTTGCGTTGTTTTGGGGAACAATTACGTACACTCAGAGTTGAGCATGGTTTGACTCAAGAAGAACTCGCAGCAGAAGCAGGTTTTAGTCGGTCTTACTACACCGAAATAGAAACTGGCAAAAGAAACCTCTCCATCCTCAATATCCGCAAATTAGCACGGTGCCTTCATGTTAGCTCAGCTAAACTACTCGACATCAATATGGGAGATAAGTAAATGGCTTCTGACGAGCAAAATGAAATCGATGAACAGAGTGAAATCGTTGGGCAAGGTGATATTAATGAAGAAGAAATTCGTAGGTCTTACAAATTTCCCATGCTTCAGTATATATTCGATAAATATACCGAAAAAGGTACGAAGGATATAACACGCAACCATGCTTTCACATTCGTTGACTTAGACGAGGCATTTAAGGCTCGTAAAATCGATAGGCCCATATCATCGTCTAATTTTGTTCTTGATCTCACTAGGCAAGACAGAGGTATTTCTTCCAGATTACCGACCCCGATTATAAAATACGGTTACGATTTAAGAAAAAAGACAGGACGTGTTCTAGGTACTAAAAATGTAAACTACAATGGTGAGTTTGTTTTTGTTGGTAAAGGAAATGCTTTACATTCTTGGTATGTCTTTGACAAAAAAGCTAGTGTAAAGAAAATCAGCATAGCAAACAAGGTGCCTAAAGAGATTATGGTACTTCTAGCAGGAAGAGATGAAGCACTTTTAGGAAGAGATGAAGGTGCGCTTTTCTCAGTCATAGATTACTGTGATGTTCTCTCAGCAGCTTTATTTGGGAAAGATCAGCAAGGAAGCGTAATACGTGTCCAGGCTCCTAAAAAATGGCAACCAAACGAAATAGATGGTTTGTACTACTCGATCAAAGGTGAACCTATTTTGTATCCAGTCGAGGCTAAAGCACTAAGTACTGGAGATCAACTCAATTTAGAGCAAATGTTGGGTGCATTAAATACCATTCGAGAGAAGATACCAAACATTAAGGTAATTCCATTGGGCATTCAAATGATCGATAATGGTATGAGGATAGGACAATTTAGAGAGACAAGTAATCAATACGAAACATATTTGGAAATAGTTTCTGATATTGAAGTCACTTTTGATCCTCCAATTATACCTTGGCATAAAGGGGTTAAAAAACGCAGAACTGTTGCAGAGCAATTCACTCAATACTCAGATAGCCTTTTTTCTGATTTATAGTTATTTTGGCTTGATTGTGCTATATTGTCAGAATTAAGTGACATTTGAGAAAGAGGTAAGAGTATTTATGCCATTTACGTATAATCCGCCCACAAGAACTCTGTGTAAAGTATGTGATGAGTTTCAAGAAGAAAACTTTCATGAGCCAATCATTGATACTCACAATGGTAAATCCACTTCTGCAAACAATTTTCCGTTTCATAATTGGTACAACTTTGTACTAGGTTATTCGCCAGAATTCCCCAACTACATGCTTGAAAGAGAGAATATCACCAACAATGATTTAGTCATAGATCCTTTTATGGGATCCGGTACAACACTCATTTCTTGCAAGATTTTAGGAATTCCATCAAGAGGAGTAGATGCTAACGATTTTATGGTAGATGCTGCTAAAACAAAACTGAGATGGAATGTTGACTTATCAGAACTGAAAAGGTTATGCCGCGAAATAATAAGTAGCGTAGAAGCAGAATATAGTAAATATCTTTGGATTGGTGAAGACGAAAAGATACAACAAACGTTGTTTGATGATTTCTACCATAAAGATAGACAAGATTATCTTACCTATGCCCAAGAGCAGCGACCAGCCATGCTTCTTCAAAAATATATTTCTGATAGACCTTTCGTCAAGGCAAATATCATAAACGATGTAATACAGACAGTGCTATTAGATAACCCATTAAAGGATTTCTTCGACTTAGCTCTTACCTCAATCATTGTTCCTATTTCAAATGTTAGATACGGGCCAGGTTTTGGAGTTGCGAAGCCAAAACTTGATGTTGATGTACTAACTATATTTATCAATAAGTTACAAAAAATGCTCAAAGACTTGGAATGTGTCGATGATCAAAGAAGAAATATTATGTCAGAGGTTTCCTTAGCTGATGCTAGACGTTTAAGCGATTTTCTTGAACCCAATTCAGCATCTCTAATGATTACTTCACCTCCATATCCAGGCGATCACGAATATACGAAACATACACGGCTTGAGTTAATCTTTAGAGGGTATGCCACAAATATAGACGAGTTTAGGGTGATTAAAAGACGTATGCTGCGAGCTTCGACAACTAACCTCTATAACGATGACCATGATAGAGATCCTATCTCGGACATTCAAAGTATCAAAGAAGTAACAAATTTGATTGCTGAACGCCTCGAACATGATGGAGCAACTAGTGGTTTTGAGAAACTGTATACCAAATTAGTGTGGGAATACTTTGGCGGCATGTATAAAGCACTAGCAGAGTGTCTAAAAGTGCTTAGACCTGGTGGAAAAATAGCCTTATTGGTAAGCGATTCGCATGCATTTAAGATGGTACATATTCAAACTGCTGCGATTTTGCAAGAAGTTGGTATAAGAGCAGGCTTTATTGATCCCGAAATTGTACTTTGGCAACTAAAACCTAGCACTTCACACAAATACAACCTGCGAGAAAATATACTTATTTTGTCAAAGCCATAAACCTTTTAATACTATAGCCACTTAAAGATGTTTGGGTTGCTTTAGCACTTTGCCCTTGACACGGTATGATATTATAATCTTCGTAAGCAACAACAAAATACCCCTTACATCTCGTGGTGGCGTAGCTCAGTCGGTAGAGCAACGGACTCATAAGCCGTGTGTCACAGGTTCGATCCCTGTCGCCACTACCCATTTGCAAGAAAGGAGTGTCTGGCTCAGTCTCATTGAGATTGAGCCAGACGCTCCTTTCTTGCATAGTTACCCGGAAGTCTAGTATGTGTCGGGTTGCTCGGCGACCTTTTTGAGCTTCTTGTTGTTCTTGGGCGGTATTGCAGCACGCTCCTCCTCGCTCACCTTCTCGAAGAGGTCGTACACGTTCATGCCGAGTGCGTCCGCTATCTTCTCTAACGTCGAGAGGTTCACATCTTTGTAGGGGTTGTGGTATATCTGCTGAATGGTATCGTATGATACATCTGAGAGTCTCGATAACTTGGACATACTAATCTTCCTGGCATTGGCATTCTCTTTGACCTTTAAACGCAGCATCGCTTGTGTCCCCCAAATTTTTGTAGCTCCATTGTAACAGGGATAGCGACGCTTGCTAACTGATAGCGAAACCTCTATACTTCTCTCTATAGATTTATTCGATCAGATTTGAAACATCGGAACCTCTAAACAAATGGTACAATACTCAGACGGGCACAACAAGTTATCCACATATTCATCGTGATTATGTGGATAACTTGTTGAAAATGTGGACAATAACACGGAATCGGAGTTTAGCCCATCCTCTTGCATGGAAGTTGTCCCACAGCCTTCGGTTGTAGGGACCGATTTATCGCGTCCTCTTGGTGATCAGGATGTTCCCAGGACGCGATAAATCGGTCCCTACAAACACTTACGCTCCGATGGCCTGCATCCATTGTAGCAGACGTGCCTGCCGTTCTGCCTCGTCTGTTGGTAGTATGAATGGACGACCGCGTGCATCGATGATGAGACCGACAAGGCCACCGTCGATCTCTTCCGCTGCTCGTGCGCGTTCCCCTGGTCCAAGCCCAACGTCTACGGTTGGTGCGGGAAATAGCGTGAGTATGGCTTGTTCGTTGGCACGCAAGGGGATAACCTCGATTGTGCCCGTCATAACCTCGATATTTTGTTTCCGCCCATTGCTATACTCTACGCCAACGGTTATCGCGACCTGCCCCGGCTGAAGCTGACCGAAAGGCACGACGCAGGTGCCGAGCCGATGCGTTACTGCGTCGTTCTCGTTGACCTGTACGGCTGTGATAGGAGCCACCGTCGCAACGGCACCAAGCTGTGAGATGAGCATGCTCTTGTCCAGCACCAGCGAGGTCACACCACGCGGCTGAAGCGCATCGAGTACCATGAGCGCGATCTGCCCGTATTTAGGTGCGTGTGCAAGAACGCCACCCGTTGCCAGGATCAGGTCCGCATCGGACCATTCAACTGTGTTCTTGCGTGCCATATCGACCGTCAGTATCATCGCCTCGCGTGCGAATGCATGCGTAATCTGTAACTCGCGTGCGCTGATCGGCAATGCCTGTGGGTGTAGCATGTGATTCATGACAAACTGGCGTAGCTCCTCTTCCGAAGTCGTAAATGGGAGCCAGCGAGCCACTCGTTGCACACCCGCCTGTTGCAAGATCGCGCCAGCACCTGATGCAACGCCGACGCCTGCATTCACATTAGGTACAAATTCTCCTTGTTCGCCAGCAAGCATCACCGTTGTTGTGGCACCACCAACATCAATTGTTGTAACGTTCATGGCATAGTGTTGAGCCAGGAAACGGACGAGACTACTCAACGAGGTAGCGGTTGCAACTGGTTCGGCACTGGCCCACGCTTGCAAACGGTCATAGCCAGGAATGTGTTGTATGACATTGCGCTCATGTAGGGTGCCTACGGCGATGCTGATAGAGCCTAACTGCGCCTGTGAGACGAGCGAATCGACGCGTGTCACATCTGCGACCCCGTACAGCATACGACGGACCGCCTCTATGTATTGTGGCGCACCCGCGTATAGGACGGCGCACGCTATATCGTTGCCATCGGCACGAGGATCACGTTGCCCCTCACGCTCTTTCGCCGCATTGATCAATAGCTGACATGCCTCTTGTAAGGGAATGGGACCGGCAGGACCATCCGCCATGCCGACGATCAGCGCGGCGTGTGGCTTGATTTCACGCATATGCCTCATTTGTCGCTCCCACTCCAGGGCGAGTCGCTCCTGTGTCCACCCATTTGCATTTTGCGTTTGTCCCGCTGTGCCTACCGAAACAGGCGTAGTTGATGTTGCTGCAACGAACGATGGCGATGGAATAGCATGTGTCTCTGCATACAAGCCTGAGACAGCTTGCTCCGCTAATGCTTCTAATGTTGCATTGACCGCACCCAGCACGACCAGTTGTATTGGACCACCTGCACTGATCGTTGCAATGAGAGCGTCAACACCGTCTCCATTTTCTTCCTCTGGAGTGATGAGTTGTCCCTGCGAAAAGAATTGGCGTCCGGTAATCTGCTCGATGATAGTGACCGCTTGCATAATACCTTGTGTGATATCGCTCTGTGGTGGAAGAGCCGTTGTAGGAGCCTCGCCGCGTGCCATGAGACGGTACTGCCCTTCAACAAGCCCGAAAAGCGAGACCTTGGTGAAGATAGCACCGCAGTCAGCAACCAATAATGAATTAGCAGAAGCCATGTTCTGTTGTTGTGTTTGTGCATCTGGGATATCTTGCTCCTGCCCTCCCTCCGGGTAAGGTTGCATATACATCTTCACTGTCCTTTTGCTGTTGTACTTACTGGCGGAAAAAGAAATTACGGATGGCCTCGAAAATTCCACCCTTTTTCTGCGTTTTCTCGTTGTTGTCTTGTGCTGACCGCTGCTGTGTTATCCCTTGATTTGATGACGGGAAGCCAGGATTGCCAGAATACATAGGCTGCCCCGCTGGCATCCCATTTGGATATCCCGTCTGCTGTCCATAGTTTTGCGCTCCTGCTGCACTCGTCGAGTAGCGTTGCGCTTCTGGCATTCCTGGTGTTTGTTGTGTTGAAGGCAACTTACTCCCTTGTTGTTGATTGGGATACTGTGGTGCGTTTGAGGCAACACCAAGCATAGAGGCAAAGACGTTCGCCGCAGCCTCGTTTCCTTCGTTTGTGCCAATTTCACCGCGTGGGCGGCTAGGAACACGTACATTGTCTATGCGTTGTGGCGTACCATAATTGTTTGGTCCTGTATAATGTTGCTGGTTGCCCGTCTGCCCTTGCTGAGGCATTTGTCCCTGTTGTTGTGTCTCTGCTGCTGAACGTAGCCATTCGGGAAGCGCATTCACGTCGATGAGTGATCCCATCGAGAGTGTGCCGCCCGGACCTTGCTGGGGAGGCATTGTATTATTAGCAGGCGGCGAAACAGGTGGATAGGCTGGTTGCTGTTGTTGTGGTGGCGTTTGCCATAATCCCTGCTGTGGAGCTTGCCAGGATTGCTCATATCCTCTTTGTGGCGTTGGTGATTGCTGCGGCGTTTGCCATGGCGGTTGTTGGCCCTGTTGTACCGTCGGCGGATTTTGTCCTTGTCCCTCGCGCATCCAGGATGGTATCGCATTCATGTCAAGGAGCGACGATGCCGAAAAGCCGCCCTGGTTGCTTGAGCCGTTATAGGGTTGTGTCGGTGCCTGTTGCGTGGGAGGTGTAATGTTCTGTCCACCCTCCTGCTGCATCCATGTTGGTAGTGATTGCGGATCGATAAGTTGCTGTGCCGAGAAACCTTGCGCTGGTGGTTGCATGGCTGCAGGTCTTTGTTGTGGCATAGGTGACGATGGCTGACCTTGAGAAGGCTGCATCGACTTCATCCAATCAGGCATATATTCTGGTTGGATAAGACTTGACGCGGCGATATTCTGCTGTGGAGCCTGTGGCTTTTCTGGTTGCATCCAGGAAGGGAGCGAATTGGCGTCGATCAGTGAGTTCGCGGAAATATTTCTTTCGGGCGTAAAAGTCTCATCTGTGTTTGGAGCAGGTGCCGACGCGGAACGCATTGCCGGATAGGGATTAGAATTGCTCTGGTCTCGCGACGAGCGATCTAGCTGCATCCAATCCGGTACCTTTCCCTCTTCTGCCATGTCTTCAGCCGAGAAGTTCTTGGGTGTTGCCGCTGGATGATCTCCTGCACGCAACGACTCCAACCATGCAGGCAATGCTGGCTGGTCCTGCATATTCGTCCGCGTGGTCGGGCTATTCTCGCCTCTACCTGCGGAAACAGGCAATGGTGCCATACAGTTCTGACAATTTGTTCTCGTATCAGGATTCATTGTCCCACAGTTATTACACCTAATCACGTTTGCTCCTCGCTTTCGCCGATTCTCGACTTCTAGCAGATATTCTTGATGAGACTGCCTTGGGCGAACAGTCTGGATCGCAAAGAGTGTATCACTCTTCTTTCAGCTTGACAACAGCACTACCTACACGCTAAAGCATGTTGATATGATACAATATGGGCAATGGAGATTGCCAAAAAGTACTATTTGCTGAGAGCGCAGGAGTTATCCATGAACGAGCAGGGCCAGGACATCACCCGAAGCCAGGGAGCCAAAAGACCTCCATCCACATTGCGCCTCACTCTTCCCCTCCCGCCTAGCATTAACGAGCAGTATGCCACAGTCGATGGACACCGCGTAAGTACGGTAGTCGCACGCCGCTTCAAGCAACAGGTGCGTGATACGTTTCGCACGCTCGAACGGCAAGGAATAGTGCATGATGAACTACGCAAATCCTTTAGCCAGCACTACCTGGCTCTCTTCCTCGATTTCTACTTTGCAACACCTCTGAAACGAGACCTCGATGGTGGTCTCAAAATTACTCAAGATGCTATCTGCGATGCCCTAGAACTAAACGATAATCGCGTGGTAGACATTCACCTGAGCAAGCACATCGACCCACTTCATCCCCACCTTTATGTAGAGATCGAGGCGATCAGCGATTGGAAGTTCGACAAGGAATATGTCTTACTAGGCTAAACGGTATTTCTTGCATTTCTGACGTATCCTCTTAAGATAGAACTATTATTGATATTGTTCTGTAACAAACTATACATGAGGTAGCGTTTTTATGTCTTCCCTATTGTCGTCTCTAACAACAACATTACCACAAAAAAGTATACAACGCACACTACTTGGATTGCTCTTGAGTAGTAGTATTGGGTTGCTTGCTTACCGGAGACGCTCACTCAATCGTAGTGGCGTAGCAGGCGCAATTCTTACAGGTACCACTACCGTTGGTATAGGTGGGTGGGCATGGGGCCTATCACTCATCTTCTTTTTTGTATCGTCAAGCTTGCTCTCGCATTTTCGTGAGCGTGACAAAGCCGTCATTGCCGAAGATAAATTCAGCAAAGGGTCCGAACGAGACATCTGGCAAGTCGCGGCAAACGGGGGCGTTGCCACCCTTTTAACGCTTGGCTATGGGCTGAATACATCGTCCGCCATTCGCAACGCTTGCGAAGCGGGCTACATCGGCGCATTCGCCACCGCGACCGCCGATACATGGGCGACAGAGCTAGGCACGCTCAACACGCAACTCCCCCGCCTCATCACCACTGGCAAGACCACTACCCCTGGCACCTCCGGTGCGATCACTCCACTGGGCACAGGCGTTGCCGCACTGGGTGCAACCTCGCTCGGACTTTTTTATGCCCTCCTACGCGGACAACGCTACACTACGCTTTCAATAATTGCGCTGATAAGCGGCTTAGCAGGAAGTCTCTGTGATAGCTACCTCGGTGCTACGGTGCAGGCTATGTACTACTGCCCCACCTGCAAAAAGGAGACGGAGCGACATATGCATAATTGTGGCACACAAACGGTGCCTCTGCGTGGTATCTCATGGATGAATAACGATGCCGTGAATTTCTTGGCAACGCTCTTCGGTGCAGGTGTGGCAATGATGGTGAATGGGATAATACGCCTTCTGTAAAAATATAATTTCCAACACCTTTGTCCCCGACATGTCGGGGACAAAGGTGTTGGAAATTATATTTTTACATTACTTTTGGTATGTCGGTTTCCCGAAAATTGACGTGGTCCGTTTACTTTAGTAGACTCACTGAAAAGTATCTGATTTTATTGTTCAATGTAGCGTTGTTATGAGGTAGGCCAATGCCACAGTTCCGTTCTCTCCCATCGGTCGAGCGCAACGTTGTAGTCGCTACGAAGGAAGAGCAGTTACCAGAAGCAGCCTTTGCTTCCCTGCCACCAACTGCAGCACCGTTTGTTTCTATTAATCGTATGGGGCCGTTTACCCCTTATCCTGGAAATAATGTTAGTGTTACTCGAACAGTCGGCAATACACAACGCCAGATGATAACTGATGAACTTACTCCGGTGTCACAACCGTTAAATATTTCTAAAACACAATCGCTGATTATGGCGTTACAGAACACAAGCACGCTCGCTCCTAAGAAGACGGAGCAGCTTATCGTTATCCCCGGCAGCAACAAACGTACACGTCTCCTACCCGAAGCGCAGGGTACACAGATGCCTGTCCGTCGTATGCGTAAGCGTACACGACATGGCATCGCTATCGGTACGGTACTATTTGTGATGATTCTGACAATGCTGACACTGGCACCCCTCGATGGTGGGCAGAGTACATTTCATATCTTCAGCGGCGTGGCGAAATGGGCAAATATTCAGAATCAAGACTGGAACATTCTAGCTCATACTGATACCGCTGGACAAAATCCTCAGACCACAGTTCCACCTATTGCAACTGTCGCAGGCAACCCACCTGCAATTACTCTTCCTACCAATCAATATGTCGCGATAGCACGGCAAGATGCCATCAACGCAGGTATTCCACCCGACTATTTCGTGCGCCAAATCTATGCTGAAAGTGGCTTCGACCCTAACGCCGTCTCGCCTGCCGCTGCTGTTGGCATCGCACAGTTTGAGCCAAGTACCGCCGCTGGACTCGGCATCAATCCCTACGATCCCGTGCAGGCTCTGAGTGGTGCCGCGCGGCTGATGGCATCCTATGCCATACAGTACAACGGCGACTATGCCAAAGCCCTCGCTGCCTATAACGCTGGTGGTGGTAGCGTCGATAATGCCGTCGCGAGCTGTGGTGCTGGCTGGCTTAGATGTGAACCTGCCGAGACACAAAATTACGTCTTCAAGATTATGGGTATTTAACGATATAGTGAAGCTGGAAGACCCATGCGGTCTTCCAGTCCCCATACTCCCTCTCGCATAATTTTCTGATTCTCTCCAAGTTTCTGTGCATATTAGGATAATCTGTGTGCGGCTGGCACACCCCAACTTCTTACAGATATTACGTACCATACTTAATCACGACCTGGGGTACGTATTGTTGCACTCGTAGCTTGCGCTTAAAAAATGCACGTATCTAGAGTAGATGTATGAGAAGCAAGAGGCATGTAGCCCGAAATGGCTATTTCTTGACCGCTAAAGAGGGAGGCGGTATTCTTGTCAGTACAACCCAACAGAGAGTCAGGAGAGCAGACACCACGATAAGGGGGTGTTATGCCTACGCACAAGCGGAAGCACCGAGAACGCACCCACGACTGGCAAGACATTCAGCAATATACACTTTGGCCGGAGCAGCAGCTCTACGAAAAAATTCGCCCTGTTGTGCTTTTTTAGGAGAGTGCTGCAGAGCGTGCCAAAGAGATCGGGGACAGTCCACGCACGCTGCAATACCATGCACAGCAGTTTGAGCAAGTGGGTATGGCAAGTCTGTCCCACAAAGAGCGTGTTCCTTCTCCTGAGGCCGGGCGGAGTCTCCCCAAAGACATGCGCCAGTCACCGTTTGGATCTATGAAAGCACGCTCAAAATTGAGTATCAGGCCGTCACGCTCTCCAAATACAGCGTGGAACAGCAAGACGACCACAAACACCTGCAAACGGTGGGCCACCCTCGCTTGGCTGATACTCCGTTCCGCTCACCACAACTCACCTTGTTTGACTTGGGACCGGGTGAGTGGCTGCTCTACTGGAAAACTCCAGAGTACGCTCCTGCACACCGTCGGCACCGTGATCCGTTCATCGTTCAGTTGCCGTTGTTCGAGCTACCGCCTCTGGATATGGCTGTAGGAGCCGATACAGGGCGCGGCTCTTCGCGTCCTTACGCTCGACTCCAACTTGTGGTGGAACCCGATGCCAGTGTCGATACAGATACGTAGCTCACCTTCCAGGTTGAGCCTCAAAGGATATCAGGCGTAAGTACTACATCAATGGATCAGCAGCATGTATTGTTTGTCAGTTCATTTGTCGCGTTTGCTTAATAAAATGTCGCCTCGCTTATGCTCACCTCACCGTACCTTCTGCCACATAAGCTGACGAGACATCGTTGACTATTGTTTTCTTCTCTAAAAATCGTGTCCCTACGTTCTTTTTCGGATGGATGCGACACCATATTTGTCAGAAACGACAAGAAATAAGACGAAAGCTCGCTTATTCAGAACGTTTCTGATACACTCATCAACATAATTTACACACAGGTTCATCAAAAATACAGAAGGAGATCATGGCAATTATGAGTTTAAGCAGCCATCTTCAAACGTTTCCTCTTTTAGAAACAGAACGGTTAGTATTACGGCAATTGGAACGAGAGGATGCAAAAGATAGCTTTCTTTTTTTAACCGATGAAGAAACGATGCGCTTCTATGATCCTCCGTTCACCCAGTTTGAACAAGCAGAAAAGAGTATATTACGTCATCAAAAACGTTTTGCTGACCGAGAAGCAATACGCTGGGGGATTACCTTGAAAGGAGAAGACAAGGTTATGGGAAATTGTGGATATTCGTGGGATGCCGATAACTTTAATGCTGTACTCAGCTATATTCTCGCCAAACCCTATTGGAACAAAGGAATCATGTCAGAGGCCTTAGCTGCAATTCTTCAGTTTGGGTTTGATTCCTGCCGACTGCATCGTATTGAGGCTCAGGTTGCTCTGCCAAATCATGCCTCCGTACAGGTGTTAAGAAAACTTGGTTTTCAGGAAGAAGGCCTGCTCCGAGAACGTCTGTATGTGGATAATCAGTTCTACGATGAAAAAATGTTTGCTCTTCTCAACAAGAGGTAAATCATTAAGATTTCATGAGCGAAAACTGTACAATTATTCGGCTAGGCGCGGACTTGCCTTGAATCTTCTGATTTACGTTGTATCTTCGTCATGATGAAAAAGCGCTACTGTTCATGAAGGGATACATCTTCACCCAACATTGAGATCCTAATGCGACAGGTTATGTGGCAAAAAGGAGGTATTGCATCGACCCATATGACGGAAATGCATGCCTATGGATATTCGTTGAAAGACACGACAAGATATGCGGCAGGTGTCACCCTCGGAATAAAATGGCCGCATGAGCGGCATAAATTGGCCGCGCAAGAGATAGTTTGACGAGCATGATACAAAACTACATGCAGCCAAAAACAGTATAACGTGGCCGGGAGTGCAAAAAGAAAGCATAATGTGGCCGGAAGTGCAAAATCCATGAACGAATTTGATCGTTCAAAATGGCTCGCCGTAGTGAATCAAGTTCGGGCCGCTCTGTACCGCCCATTGGACTAGGACCAGATCTAAGGTCAGGAGGCTGAGGATGATTAAATTATATCACCTTTAATCAGCTAGGATTTTTTTGGGTTCATCCGGCGCTATGATCGACACATTGGCGTACTGCTTCAAAATGAGTAGGTCACGGTCAGGGGTGCCATCGATTAAGCTTGGCCTGGCGAAGTATTTCATCAACCACTTCTTGAAGTGGTGCAGTAGCATCTATCCTTATACCTATTGCCGGTACGTCTTCTTGTGTGGCATGCAGTTTGAAGATGAGTTCGCGTTCGGCTTGACGCCCACCCCAGTCGTTATTCGAACGGGTAGCGATCCGTCGTTCGAGTGTATCTTTATCAACATTCAATACAAACACTTTATCGAAAAAGTCTATAAACTTATCAAAATTTCGCGATCCGCCGCAGAAAAATGTAGATTCCTCGCCATGATCTTCAACAATGGCTTTTACTTTAGCTACGTCCCAGATATGGTGTTCGTGCGTAAAACCTGTCGTAGGTAATCCTGTCAAAGGATCGCCCTGATAAGCTAGTTCGACATCGCCGTTAACGGCATGGTAGCCGCGATTCCGAAGTTCTTCACAAACAGAGCTTTTGCCTGTTCCGGAAACGCCCTCAATAAGGTAATTTCTTCTACCCATGCACTAATCATAACAATAAAAAGCACCTCTTGCAAAGTGCTTCTGTTTGGCTCAGCGTATTGAACCAAGTTAGGACCGCGCTTATCGGTTGCCCTGACCGTAGTCAGCCAGATCAGAACCGCCTTGTGGCTGGGTGCACTAACGAACAGTCATAGAGCGCTCCATTGCGTCGTTCGGGAGGTCTCACGCAAAACCGTTGCACTCAAGCATGCTTGCACTGTGGCTATAAAGAGAGTATGCTAGCGGCAATTTAACCATCATAGAGATTTACGGGGGAGAGCCAAACTTGGGTACAATCTACAATTCCAAAAACGGCAATTAACGCCCTTTCGGCCAGATTATTCCGAGAGTCACAGCAGGGGGCTTAAACTTTCGTTCCGCTTCCAGACTGGCTTTAAGCACACTTTGCGACCCGTTTTGTGACAGAAAACGACAAATTATGAGTTCATCCACAGCATGCTTACGGATGATCCTTCGTCATCCAGAGTCGTCTATTCAAAATATCTTGTTCAAGCCGATCAACCTTGCGCTCGTAGTAGTCCATGCGCTTCATTAAGTGCCGATACGGAAGATAGGCGACCAGTGCAAAAGCCACAACTCCTGCAAGGGTACTAGGGCGTTATGCTAGTTCGCGCTTGACCCGCGCTCAATCGCTTCCGGCGACAGCGTA
>JAABVA010000756.1_pt1 | contig 38247 bp, 36 predicted proteins | sample 5560331 | NCBI WGS metagenome assembly JAABVA01 (sample SAMN12812661, study PRJNA571458) | rock metagenome | isolation source: Antarctica rocks | place: Antarctica: Victoria Land, Mt New Zealand sud | collected 2016-01-07 | reverse complement strand
TTTCGGGAAGAGATGTAGTATCCTTCCTGGTAATGGAGACGCACCAGAAAGGAAATACTGGTAATATTTGTTAGAAGGCTACCAAAGTTCCACGCTTAAAACTAAATCGCGACCAATTACGTACATGCTAATGTTGAGTATTTGAGATACCTCAGGTATACTGCGTTTGCAATCATGCCGAATGCAACTATATAGATTTGTTTTATAGAGTAAGGATTCTCATGACCCCAAAAAATGATATACGTGCAAAAGATTCTTTGAACCCTATAAGAATTATACTTTATCTTGGAAAAGGGGGAGTGGGCAAAACAACTGTTTCTGCCGCTACTGCTGTGCGTTCTGCTACGCTGGGCAAGCGCACTCTTGTCGTTAGCACCGACCTTGCCCATAGCCTTGCCGATTGCCTGCAAAAACCGCTCACGTTCGAGCCACAGGAGCTGATACCAAACCTGTGGGCACAAGAGGTCAATGTGTTGGACGAGATGCGCCGAGGGTGGGGCAAGGTACAGGACTCGATGAGCAAGGTGCTACGCAAGCGGGGCATGGATGCGGTCATGGCGGAAGAACTCGCACTTATTCCTGGCATGGACGAAATCTTTAGCCTCATCAACATCTATCGCAACGCACACGAGGGCAACTTCGATGTTGTGATTATCGACGCCGCCCCAACTGGTGAGACGGTGCGCCTCCTGAGTATGCCCGACACCTTCCAATGGTACGCCAACCGTTTCACAAATATGCAGAGCGGACCGCTCAACCTTGCACGTCCCTTGCTAAAAGCTATTCTGCCCTCAACAGATGTTGTTGAGTCACTACAGGCATTGAGTGAACGAGTCACGGCACTTCGCGCTGTGCTAAGCAATCCTGAGTATAGTTCGTATCGTCCCGTCGTCAATCCCGAACGCATGGTCATCAAAGAGGCGTTACGCGCCGAAACCTATCTTGCCCTCTTTGGTTATCCCATCGACGGCGTAATCTGTAACCGCGTGCTACAAGCTGGGGACTATCAAGATACCTTTATGCAAGAAATGTATAAGAATCAAGAGAAGCTCCGCCAGCAAATCCACCAGACATTTGCGCCCCTACCCATCTGGGAATCGCCCTATTACTCGCGTGAAGTGCTGGGCATAGATGAACTCGGCAAGCTTGGCGAGACCATCTTTGGTACACAGGACCCGACGCAGGTTTTCTATCGTGGTCCCGTACAAGAGGTGACGCGCGAAGGCGACATGTATGTGCTACGCCTGCCCTTGCCACACGTCGAGATGAACAAGGTCGTCATGACCAAACGTGGCGACGAGATGATTATCGAGATCGGCAATTTCAAACGCGATATTCCGCTACCCACCGTTCTCGCCAATCAAGAGGCCACCATCGCCAAATTCGTTAACAAGTCGCTCGAAATCCACTTCAATGCACCTGTGGAGGAGGCGGAGAAATCGGCGTAGAACAACGTGATATGACACATGTATTTGTTCACATTCATCATCAGGCCCCTGTAAGCAGTCTGTAAACAGCGAAAGGAGATATTCGCGATGAGTACCGAGGGACGAGTGACGACGGAGCGACGTGGACATGTGTTGCTGATAGGACTAGATCGGGTTGCCAAAAAGAACGCATTTGACAAGCCAATGTTGCGTGCGCTGGGTGAGGCATATAGCGAGTTTGACCGCGACCCTGATCTACGGTGTGGTGTACTCTTTGCACATGGTGATAACTTCACCACTGGTCTTGAACTTACGCAGTTCGCGGGAACGCTGGGGCAAGGAGTTCAAGAGTTACACGCTAACGAACTTGACCCAACGGGTGTGCAAGGGCCAAGACTTACAAAACCAATGATGTGCGCGGTACAGGGCTATTGCTGGACCGTTGGCATTGAGTTGATGCTGGCAACCGATATTCGCGTTGCAGCATCCAACACACGCTTTGCCCAGATTGAAATCAAGCGCGGTATTTATCCCATTGGGGGCGCAACCATTCGTTTTGTACGAGAGGCTGGTTGGGGAAACGCTATGCGCTACCTGCTCACAGGTGACGAGTTCAGTGCCGCTGAAGCATACCGTATTGGCCTGATACAAGAGGTTGTCGAGCCGGGTCAACAACTCGCACGAGCCGAAGAGCTTGCCCAAGTCATCGCTCAACAAGCCCCACTCGGCGTGCGTGCTACCCTCGCCTCTGCCCGACTCGCCATAACCGTCGGTGAAGAAGAGGCTATGCGAAGACTAGCACCAGATTTAGCACCAATCATGCAAAGCGAAGATGTCAAAGAAGGCGTGCTTTCATTTGTCGAGCGCAGACAGGCGGATTTTAAGGGGAGATAGAATAACAACCAGAATAAACAGTGTGGCAAGCAAATTTGCTTGCCACACTGTTTATTCTGGTTGTTGTAGTGCCACATCAGCAACGAGCTTTTCGGTGACTATTTTCGCTTTACGCAAAAGTACAAGTGCCACCGCACCAGCAAGAAAATAGAAAGCACCCATCGAAGCAAACATAAGCAACGAACCGAGTATGGGAGTGAATGTGCTAGAAAGAAACATCCCGCCTAAAAGGAACAGCATATTTGTTGTCCCATAAGCACCAAAGATACGACCTCGATGCGTATCGGGTACATTTTGTTGCAACAATGTATAGATGCCAACAAAAAAAATGACAACGGGACCTCCGCCAAGTAGATAGATTGCTAAAAGAACTGGTACAGTAGGAAAAGTTACAGCTACCAGGTTGAGGACTCCTAGTATCATGCCGCTATACCCAATTATGCGAACAGAAGAGGTGAATTTGTGTAGACGAGTATTGAGCAGTGATCCAATTATGCCGCCGAGACCCTGCACAGAGAGTATCCAACCAAATGCAACGCTATTGCCGTGCAGCACATCTTTCACAAAAGGAACGAAGACCACGCGCCCAAAGCCTTCACCTATCATAGCTACCGCCATAACAATAAAGACTGCTCTGATAATCGGCTCTTTTTGTACCAACTTTAACCCTTCTATCCATTCTCGCAGCATGTTTGTTTGTATAGGTATATCACTAACAGAAGGCGTTATCGCGCTTTTTTGTTTAGGGGGAAGAGCAATGAAAAAGACGAGAACGCCGCAACAGAGAAACGAAAAACTATCAACAACTATGACATGAGTAAGTCCAAACACGCTTAACACTACACCGCCAAGTGTCGGGCCAATAAGTCTGGTCATCTCTTGCCCAAATGCATTTGCAGAGTTTCCTGCTGTTAGTTGACCCTCTTTAAGCAAATTTGGTATAAGTGCGCCATATGCTGAATTGATAAACTGCTCCAACAACGACTCAAGAAAAGCCACGACATAGACAAGCCACAAGCCATTTGAGGATTGTATGAACAGCAACAGCAATAAAACAATGGCACTCATCGTCTCAGCAATTATGATCGTCCAACGGCGATTCCAACGATCTACAAATACGCCAGCAAGTGAGCCAAAAAAGAGGGCTGGAAGAGTTTCTACGATGAATATCGCGCCAGTTGCCAGAGCCGAACCTGTACGTTGGTAGATATAAAATGGCAATGCGACCAACAATATCCAGTCACCCATCATTGAAACCACGAATCCAAGCCAGAGCAAGGCAAAGTTACGTTGTCGAAAGACAGCAAGCATTATGAGTATCCTTCCTGAAAATACACATGCATGAAGTTGTGGTGGGAGATTATTATTCTTGAAAACTTGCAAGAACCTGTAGCGTTTCGCGATGAACGAGTATTGTGAGACATGCTGCGCTCATAACATCGACCAGAGAGATTTGGAGGGCTGGTTGATTAGCATATTCAGTCAGCTTCTCAGGAGTGTTAATCCAGCGGGGATGATTCTTGATGAAGTCTTGTGCTAGAGGATGTAACCATAGTATACCACCAACGTATTGACTCATATGCGAGTCGCAAAAGTAACACTCCATGACAAAGCGTAAGCCTTGCCATGACCAAGCTAACCAGGAAGGCGTTTCGTCGTGTCCAATCAGTTGCACATGAACGGGTTTGCCGCAACAAGAACAGGTTTGCCGGCGATAAGGTGAAGCCCAGTAATCAGTTCCTACCTGTAGCGCACGCTTAAAGGCCGGACGAAACGATCTCAGTCCGCATAGCTCACTCATGCCACCACTTTTGAACCATTCGTTCCCGCAACTTGGGCAACGCATGCGTAGGTTTACGCGCCCATCAGGTAATGTTTCAAAGAGACCATCTACAGAGGAGCGTCCACAAAATAAACACCCGATACCCGTTTTGCGCCATCCCTGAACCATGTCTTTGTCTATCGCCATACCAAACGCTTCTGCATCATTCCGTAACTCGTTGCTCAACACCTGCCGTAATTGCCGACGTGCCCTGTGTAGGCGTACTTCTAACGCGTTGATTGTCAGTCCTAGTTGCAGAGCAGTTTCGCTTTGTGGCATCTCGGCGAGATAGTGCAACTCCAAAGCTTTGCGCGTGGTAGAGGGTAAGTAACCCATTGCGCGGTCTAGCAGTGTTGCTAAATCCTGGCGGCTCAACTCCTCGGCTGGATCAATGGCTAGTGGATCAGGAATATCTAGCTCTATGTCACTAAACGAGCTATCTTGCTCTGCTCCTACAAGTACTGAAAGGCTCTCTTGTCGCTGCTTTGTGATGCTGTGTGTACGGTTCCAGCGTAGCGAAACGTTGCGGCAGATACCATTGAGCCATGCATCAAAGCGATCACGGCTATGTAGATGCTCAAGATGCCGCCACGCCTCGACAAGCGTTTCCTGTACAACGTCGTCTGCCGCATCAGGGAGAACACCTTGCTGCTGTGCAAGACGCAACAAGCGTGGTCGTGCTGTCGCTAACATCTCGTCAAGAGTATTTGAAAGCGCGATTTGGGCTTGTATATCTATGTCGTTCATCATTGATAGCTCCTTGTCACTCGTGTACCTATAGATATGTCGCGCTCCGTTGCCAAAAGCTTACACGAATTTTTGACAAAAGGAAATAGTGCTGGGTGAATAGGAAGACCTTGCACTCTCCCTATCCACAACGAATAATTAAGATGAATGCAAACGAGAGAGAATAGTTACCATAAAGAAAGGACTCTATCCATGCTTATCTTTATCGTTGGTGCCACTGGCATACTTGGCAAAGCTTTACTCCCATTGCTTCAACAGCAAGGACATACTATTCGTGCGCTGGTACGCTCAGAAGCAAAAGTACAGGAGTTACAACACGCCGGTATAGATGCAAGACAAGGTGACTTGCTCACGCCGGACATAGAACCGCATCTGCTCGACATGCTAGCAGGATGTGATGTAGCCGTACACATTGCTACCGCTATTCCACAAAACACCTCGGCACCAGGAGCATGGGATAGGAATACGCGCCTACGTGTCGAAGGGACACAGCGTTTGCTACAGGCTACGCTGGCAACAGGTGTAAAACGCTACATTCAGCAAAGCATCGTGATGGCGTATCCCGATGGCGGTGATGAATGGATATATGAAAACACGCCACTCGATGCCTCTCCTGAGCGTCGTTCTCTCTGTGGTCCTGTGATAGATATGGAGGATTTGGTGCGCGATATCGCACGTGAGCAGTTACAATGGTGTATTTTACGCGGCGGAAACTTTGTCGGTCCAGGAACAGCACAGGATAGTCTGATTGCTAATTTACGCGCAGGGAACAGCACCATCCCATGCGATGGCACTAGTTTTCTCTCACTTATCCACGTTGCGGATATGGCATCTGCTATCAGTAACGCATTGTCACACGCTCCTGGCGGCACCATTTACAACATCGTCGATGAACCAATTCGCAGAGGTGATTATCTGAGCCGTCTCGCCGAACTTGCACACGCGCCACAACCAGAACAAGACTACTCGCAGCCATGCCCACCCTCACAACGCTGTAGCAATCAAGCGGCACGAGGTATTCTAGGTTGGGCACCGACCCACGGCATCTGGCCTATTGTTGAATAATTGCGTACTGTACTACCACCCTAATGTGATATACTGAACGGGTGATAGACCGTGCAACAAAGATGATTCATGGACAATTCACGCCTACCACATTAAAGCAACACACATCCTCACCTTACGCATCACGCTCAAAGCAGTGAAGATACATTTTTCGGATTGTAGGAGAGTTTTATGGCAAATAAGCATTATAATGTCGCGATTATTGGTTCGGGTCCTGGCGGCTATGTCGCCGCCATTCGCGCAGCACAACTGGGTGCCAGCGTTGCCATTGTTGAGAAGCAATATCTTGGCGGCACCTGTCTCAACGTTGGTTGTATCCCCTCGAAGGCTATGTTACACATTGCACAGATGATGCACAGCTTAGAGTCGTTGGACGAGTTGGGTATTCACCTACCACAGGCACCAACATTCGATATGACTAAAGCGGTCGCCTTCAAGGATAAAGTCGTCAAGCGCATGACCAGCGGTGTTGGCGTGCTGATGAAGGGCAACAATGTCGATGTCTTCGATGGCACGGGTAGCGTCGATGCATCACGAAACGTCACGGTTGCCTTGAACGATGGCACACAGCAGCAATTTAGTGCAGACAAGATTATCCTGGCAACCGGCTCTGTGCCTTTCATTCCGCAGATGCCCGGCGTCGATGGACGCAATGTGATGAATAGCGACACCTGCTGGAACTTGCCCAAAACGCCAGAGAGCCTCGTCTGCGTCGGCGGTGGTATCATCGGTATGGAACTGGCATGCATGTTCAATGGATTAGGCACAAAGGTTACGGTGCTTGAGATGCTACCGAACGTCATGGCTCCCCTTGATGAAGAGGTACGTCGCCTGCTTGTGCGTATCCTCACGAAGCGCGGCATCAACATCGTCACCAACGCAAGAGTTGAGGGCATCGAGGACGATGGCGAGCAGAAAAAGGTCATTGCCACAACCGAAAACGGACAGCAAACCTTCCCCGCCGAGTACGTCCTATTAGCAGTGAGTCGCCGTGCCAACCCAACCGGGCTGCAACAATTGATGGAGCAGGGACTCGACAGTGACCGAGGGCGTGTGCGTGTCAACGACAAGATGGAGACCAATCTTCCTGGCATCTATGCTATCGGCGACCTTGTGCATGGCGCAGGACTGGCTCACGTTGCCTCAATGGAAGGCGAGGTCGCAGCCGACAACGCGATGGGTCACGACGCAACAATGGACTATAACGTGGTGCCAAACCCCATCTATACCTTCCCGGAAGTTGCCTTCGTTGGTCTAACAGAGGCACAGGCGAAAGAAAAGGACCCGGACGCACATATAGATCGCTTTCCCTGGAATGCAAATGGCAAGGCTGTTGCTATGGACGAGACCGAGGGTTTCACAAAGGTTATCATGGGCAAATACGGTGAAATTCTTGGCGCACATATCATTGGATCCGATGCCACCAATCTTATCTCCGAATTCTCTGTCGCGATGCGCGGTGAACTGACCGCCGATGAAATTATCGAAACGATTCACCCGCACCCGACTCTGAGTGAGGGATTACGCGAGGCTGTATTTGCAGTCGAAGGTCGCCCTGTACACATTCCACCTAAGAAACAGGTTGCACGAACACACTAACTACATTTCTCAAGATAACAAAGATGGGGGAGAGATGCATGTCGCTGGCGACATGCATCTCTCCCCCATCTTTGTTACCCTGTATCTTCACAACCCGAAGTTGAGCGGAATGTTCAAGACATTGAGCAATGCTACCAACGCTGGAGCGATCACAAGTGCGGGCAGTAGATTCGCCACTTTGATACGTTGCAGATTGAGAATGTTCAGGCCGAGGCCAAGCAGAATCACGCCCCCAGCCGCCGAAAGTTCGATGAGACGAGGCTGCATAGAGAGCGCGAGATGTGGGTCCGAAATAAGCAGTGGTCTAATAAGTCCCGCAAGCAGCGATATCGTACTCTGTACAATCAGCACGGTGGCCGCTGAAAATATCACGCCTCGACCGAGACTACTGGCAAAGACAATCGCGGAAAAGCCATCGAGGATAGCCTTGATAGCAAGCAAGCTGAAGTTTCCTGTGAGACCATCATTGATCGACCCCAGGATGGTGAGCGGCCCAACACAAAACTGTAGGCTTGCAATCACGAAAGCGGCGGTAAAGTCCTGTTCGGCATTAGGTCGCTCGACGCGCCTCTTCAGCCAGTCGCCGAGGTGTATTAAGCCACCGTCTATATTGATGAGTTCGCCGACGATGCCGCCAATCACTAAGGCCAACAGAGGAATCAGAGCGTTTGCGGTTTTGAGAGCCGATGACATACCGATTACCAGCGTCAACAGGCCAATCGAGGCAATTACAATCGCCTTGATGCGTTCTGGCAAACGGTTCCCTATCAACAGGCCGATTACAGAGCCGATGAGTACAGTTGCCGTGTTGATGATTGTGCCCAACAGGGGTATATGTGGTGCGGTAGCTTGTTGTAGGGTTTGCATCGCAAATATCATAAAGTATTTCCTTATGTTTGATTAGACCAACTAACTTTTCAATTCGTCAACGGGCGACTACAAGGGTCGCCCCTACTATACACGATATTTCATCGTACTCATGGGATATAGTAGGGGCGATCCTTGTGGTCGCCCGTTCGTCTTATATGTCATCGCTAAATGCTTTTACTAAGCAGCATTCTCACCTTCTTACGATGCGCCCTCAATGCGTTCTATCTCCGCGCCGAGGCTACGTAGTTTGGTATCAAGACACTCATAGCCGCGCTCGATATGCTCGATGCCGTAGACCTGTGAGGTGCCCTTGGCGCATAGAGCGGCAAGAATATAAGAAAAGCCTGCACGAATGTCGGGGATGACGAGGCGTGTACCATGCAGAGGTGTGGGACCACGCACTACGCAACTATGCAGATATTCTTTCTCGCGGAAACGACAGGGAACCTCGCCGAGGCATTTCGTGTAAAGGCCGATATGCGCTCCCATGCCTTGTAGTGCGCTGGTATAACCAAAACGGTCTTCATAGATGGTCTCATGCACAACCGACATACCATCGGCCTGTGTCAACAGAATGGTAAATGGTTGTTGCCAATCAGTCATAAAGCCGGGGTGTACGTCTGTTTCCAGCGCGATAGCCGGAGGTGCCTTTTCGCCGCCAGTAAAGCGGATGCCCTCGTCGTCTATCGTGAAGCGCAGACCCATCTTCGAGAGCGTATTGAGAAACGTGATCAGCGTATCCTGTTGTGCATGACGCAAGTAGACATCACCTTTTGTAAGATAGGTAGCGATTGCCAGCGAAACGGCTTCGTTACGATCACTCAGCAGCGTATGACTGGCACCATGAAGCTTTTGCACACCCTCAACGACGATACGACGATCAACGCGAATTTCGATGATCGCGCCCATCTTTTGCAGCAATTTGATCAGGTCAATAATCTCCGGCTCCGTCGCTGCGTTCTCGATGATTGTCACGCCTTTTGCCAATGACGCGGTAATGATAAAATTCTCTGTCGCCATCACGCTTGGGAATGGGAGTTTGATGGTTGCACCATGTAAGCGTTGCGAAGCAGTGCAGCGATAAAAGTTATCCTGCTCTTCGACTTCGGCCCCCATCTGCTGCAATCCTTGAATGTGGAAGTCGATTGGGCGTGGTCCAATCCGGTCGCCCCCTGGCCGTGGAATCGTCACCTCGCCGCAACGATGCAACAATGGACCAATCGCCATTACCGCGATACGATTGAGGCCACCAACCTCTGCCGAGATAGAGGAATCATGGATATGCGGCGTACTGATTGTCAATGTATGATCATCCAGGTGAGACTGGGCACCCAGAGCCTCACACATTTTAACCGTGAGATAGAAATCACCGAGCAACGGCACATTGCGTAGCACACATTGCTCTGTAGTTAGCAAGGAGGCAATAATCATCTTGGTGACGGCGTTCTTCGCGCCACTAATTGCTACTTCTCCATGTAACGGTACTTGACCCGTGATAAGATAGTACGGGGCATGTGTATCCATCAAATTTTCCTTATCTTCGTATTTTTTATGGCATTTCCTGGTGCTTTGAACAACCAGCGTAGTGCATGACGACGTGGTGGCGGTAGCAATACAGCGCGTTGTCGCACGGTACCTTGTTCGGTATCCTGCTCATCGAGTACATCCAGGAAACGATTGACGCTTTGTGCGACACCTTCGACCATGAGATAGCCAGATGGCTTTACCGCGTCACCTACAAGATAGAGACCGCGCGTCTCCGTTTGCGACTGTGCGTCTTCGCCCTGTGCGATACGATTCACAGGCCACTCGCCGCGATAAGTGCCCATCGTAAGAATGTGACAATGCTTATCAAAGGTCTCCCCAAACATCATACGTAGGTCGGCGAGTGCCAATGCTCGTTCCTCTTCGACATTGTTGCTTTGAATAACTTGATGACTGATGAGCAAATGTTTTCCTGATGGGGCGAGACGGGGATCACTATTTGTTGGCTGGACCATGCCCGCGATCCGTTGCGTATCCAGGCAGTACATAATGCCCTTGTGTGGAATGAGCGAGACATCACTTAAAATGTGTATTTTCAGTCCCACCGCTTCATGCAATGCCAACTCATCGTTTTCATCTGCTACTGCGTGCTGAACGGATTGCGGCTTCAATACCTGCGCCTGTGTCACCCTATGGTTATGGAGCAAGCCATGAGTGGCACGCGGCCCAATATCGCTCACGATGACAGGTGCCGTATAGATGAACTCGTGGTTGCTAGCTTTCTCGCGCACCTGTACCCCTGTCACATGTTCGTCCTCACGCAAAATCTGTAGTACCTCGCATGAAAGCTGAATGATGCCACCATGTGTAACCACATGTTGCTCTAACTCGCGCGTCAAATCGCCACAGCCCCCCCGCACAATCGCGGGCGCACCATAGCGAAACATATTTTTCGTAATCTCGACAACTTCTGCCGTACTCACTTGATGCAGTTCGAGACTCAGGGCGAAACGTGATACACTCTCGAAAAAAGCGACGAGTTGTGGGTTACGTGCTATGTCGATATGCTGGGCAAGCCAGACGCTATAGGGTTGATCGAGTGCGTTGCGAGGAAGTTTGCGTATGAACATCTGGTAGCCAAGCGAGACCAACAAGGCAAACTGGCGCGGACCAAGAAATTTGAAGACGCCTAAAATGCCATGTGCCGTATATTGTCGGTCATGCACATGAAATGAGCCAAAAACATCGGCATCGAAAAAGTGATGTGGTACATGCAGGTGTTGCAACATCTGCGAGAGAACACCACTACTGCCGAAGGGGACCATGTGTACCGCTCCGGTACTCACCTGTACGCCGTGAAATGTCTTTGCCGTGAAGCGTCCGCCACAGTGTGGAAGTCGTTCTACCACAAGGACGCGCTTTCCGCGTGCGAGCAGTTGTGCCGCGCTAAGTAAGCCACCGAGTCCCGCTCCAATGATAATTGCATCGTATGGTTGCGTGAGTTGAACTGTATCGTTTGCTGTAATGGGTTGAGTCTCTACCTGATTGTGCATGAAATTATCCAATGTACTTGTGCTAATATTTGAGCATGACGAAAGTTCCAACATCGACGTGTCAGAGCTAGCTCTGACACGTCGATGTTGGAACTTTCATTACACCTTTATCGTTCCTCACCAATGAGACCGCGTAACAGGCTGTTACATTCGTACATGGTATTGAGAACGTTTTGATGGATTTGGAAAATCTTGTTGAGTTCACGCGCCTTACGAGCAAGCTTGGTGACATACTCGATGTCGCGTGGATTGTTCATGACATCTTCCATCAGTTGCGACAGGTCGGCCCATGCGAGTGCTTCGCGGCTACGTGCAACATCGGCGATAGTATTGTCCATCCGCTCCATAACACGTCGCACTCCGCCACGAAGTTGATTTGTCGTCTGGGCGACCTCGGCATCATGATTATGCATCGCGTCCTGCGTGCTATGAATCTGCTCTTGCAGTGCCATGACCTGCCCATCGAGCGTAGACATAGCCGCCATCAGTGCAGTCATATCAGGAAGAGGGGGCTGCGCTATGCTGGTAAGCCGACTAAAGGTTACATTTGAGTCTCCACCCGTTGTGGTAGGCGGCGTTTGGGCAGTATACGAACTCGAAGATGCAGGTGCATTTGACGTTTGTGCTGCACCTGATACGCCCGGCATATCTACAAAAGGAGGCTGCGTACTAGCAATCGGTGCCTGCTCTTTTTCGCCATTAGTTGTCTCAGGAGTAGAATATGCGCTGGCAACTGGAACACCTGGCATCGCTGCAGGTGTCGGCATTACAGAACCATTCAGCGATGGTGTCGCGGCCTGTTCTGGCTGGTTCTCTTCGGCCTGTGTTTGTGGTACGTTTTCTACAGGCTGTACCTCTTGCTGTTGCTGCACAGGTTGGGCATCTGCACTTGTGCCATTTTCCATCGAGTGCGTACTAAAATCGTTGCTCGTTGCCGCCGTCGCCATCGAATCTTCGCGTGTGCCATAGGTCATTTCTGCTGAGGGGTTTACGGAAATGGTTGGCATATCTTCTACATCCATAGATGATGGCGCGTTGAAGGTACGGAAAAGCAGTTCATGCTCACCGATACCAATATGATCGCCTTCCTGTAAAACCCTCGGTACCAACTCTTCTATCTGTTGACCATTGACAAAAGTGCCATTGGCACTGCGCTCATCACGTAACACGTAGTTCCCATTTTCATAGCGCACCGTTGCATGACGGCGCGATGTCAACTTATCCTTCGAGAGGAGAACATCGCTATTCGGTGCCCGCCCAATGGTTATCTCCATCTTGTCGAGCGGATATTCTTGTACAACCGAGCCATCATCGGCACGCAAGACAAAGCGTGCAGGCTGCTCGATGCGATCCATTGTCAAAGCCTGGGCAGGACGCTGTGTTGGCAGTTCTGCGGCAACAGGCTCCGCAATAGTCGCCTCATTTGCACTCTGACCAGCAGGCCATGCATCGGCGGTCCCACTTCCTGCCGTCGCCGCTCCATGATCTTGCACCGCATTCCACTCCTCGGGGGATGCCTGGGTGTTATCGCCCACCTCCTGGGCTTGTCCTGAGACAGGTGTTGAGACGAGGCGGTTGCCACAGTTCAAGCAAAAATTATCGCCTTCTCGCGTCTCCGCTCCACAATAAGGACACTTATCCATGGAAATTTTCCTCCTATTCGACGCACGTACCAGGCAATGGACGTGCAAGCGCAAAACTTCAGTTCATTATATCAGAATCACACGTATATTACTTCAAAAGAACTATACAGTGTAACTAATCTCCTGAAAGTACAACGAATATACCTCCACCATAGTACCATAGTCACGCTAGCTTGAGGGAATTTGTAGGTTTCTCCCTGCTATGCGCTAGTACATAGTCAATATTGATGTGACAATATCCGTAGGGACTAGATTTATCGCGTCCGAAGCGTGATTTATCACGCGAGATACCTTCTCTCCCGTCGTAGGCGGAGTTGATCAAGATTTCGCGCAATGAATTGCGCTCTCGGACGCGATAAATCTGGTCCCTACGACGTATCATAAGAAGCCTGACTACGTACTGGCTACGCTTCTGGCTCCCAGACAACCTTTGTCTGAAGTGCGTTAAATAGCTGCTGTAGTGACGCGGTTGTTCCGCGTGCTGATAGCACAATATTCGTTGTGCCACGCGCACCAGTGCAAAGTTGCACCGGAGTAGCCGTTGGTCCGGGAGTAGGTGTACTCCCTTTGGTACTTGTACTGTCACTCGATGGGCTACACTCGAATGTTGAGCTTTGTGATGCATGAGGTGCCTCGGACAGGCTGATCGCATCATGGTTGGGCAAGACATAGCCTATCGTGAAGATACTGCCAACGGTGGGGTCATGAATTGTTCCTGACGCACTGATGAGGCATGAACCTTGCGGCAGGGTTTGTGGTAGATACACACTAAAGCCCAATTGAGGCTCAACCTGCTGCCAATTAGTAATCGTCACAGGAGTTGCCGCTGGCGTGCCCGTACCTGTTGTAGCAGGAGTGCCAGAGGTTGTTGGTGTACCTGATTGAGGCGATCCTTCATCACGAAAAATGAGTATCTGCTTCCCACACCAATGCAGTTTCGCCAGCGCAACTGATGGCAAGGATGTCGTTGCCGTGATGCCGTTTGTCGTTGACGAGGGATTCGTTGCCGAAGGGTTCGTTGCGGTATTGATACCAGAACATCCGACAAAACAAAGACACACAAAGAGAAGCATAGAGCAAAAAAAAGACATTCGTATAGGAGAACCACCTCCATAGCGATGATATTGGAAAGAATATCTTTGCTTATTCCATAATAAAGTGAAACCCGAAAACATTGAGAACTCCTTCAGCGACACCAGCATAAACTATATATTCGATAAGTATTAGTATTACAAACGTATAGAAGTGCCATATGTTTCGGTCAAATCATTTCGTCTGAAAATGGTCCCACAAACTCCATAGTAGGAATTTCGTATGGTTGTGCTAAAGTGGCGCAACGTTGTCCATAACTCACATACGCAACGTTCTCGCAATCGAGCAACCGAAAAAGACTCTTTACAGCGTTTTGATTTAATGCTAGTATTAAAATCCGCCAGCAAAGTATACATTGGGAAGCATTTTTTATATTTCTCAGTCTGGAAACGCCTATGGTTAGCAATAATTGTTGAAGCCTTTGTCTTGCGACAGGGGTACTTCTTTGTGTATCTTCAACATAGTAGAGCAGCAATAACTATCGTCAAGGGGAGGTGCGTGTGTGAATGCAAAGCAGATCTGGCAAACAGCAATCGAACGCTTGCAGACCAAAGTAACACCCGCCGCGTTTACAACATGGTTTCAAGGCACCTCGGCACACTCTTTTCAAGAAGGTGTCTTCATCGTACACGTCCCCACCACCTTTGCCAAAGCGCACTTAGAGAACCGCTTCATTGAGTCGATTCGCTCTATTCTCACAGAGATTACTGGCGACAAGGTTGATATCCAATTTGTCGTTGCCAAAGATACAAACCACCAGTCCGACCAGCAAAGCGAGACGCCAACGCGCGGTAGACGCCCCTATAAACCGGGCAAGGGACGCCCTTCCGCTGAACAACGCGAAAAGCGCATTGCGGATGTCGCCGCTGCCGCCGCAATAAACTCATTAGGAACGGCTCCGACACCATATACTAGTGTACGACGCAACGACGAGAATGTGTCACCTGCCCTCCCGACCGTGCAACGACCAGCACAAGAGACGTATCGCGACGCCTATGAGGTCGCACGTGAACAACCAGAGCCAAGTGTCTATATCGGTAGACCCAATGACAAACCTACGGTTACACTGCCATTACCAGAAGGATTGCTTAACCCACGTTACACCTTTGATGCATTCATCGTGGGAAAATCAAACCAACTCGCCTACGCCACCTCAAAAGCCGTTTCGGAAAATCCTGGCAGCGTCTATAATCCGCTCTTTCTGTATGGAGGCGTGGGGTTAGGTAAGACGCATATGCTGCACGCAGTTGGGCACGCGGGCGAGTCGGCCAACTTGAACGTGCTGTATGTGACATCAGAAAGATTTACTAACGAGATTATTAACGCCATTCGCTATCAGAAAACGGAAGAGTTTCGGGCAAAGTACCGCCAGATCGACATTCTCCTGGTTGACGACATCCAGTTCATCGCGGGCAAGGAATCGACGGAGGAAGAGTTTTTCCATACCTTCAACTTCCTGCATAGCGCGAACAAGCAGATTGTCGTCACGAGCGACCGCCCGCCCAAAGCTATCCACAGCTTACAGGACCGCCTACGCTCACGCTTCGAGTGGGGGCTACTGGTGGATGTGCAACCACCTGAATATGAGCATCGCATGGCTATCTTGCGTTCAAAGAGTGACTCGTTGCACTTTGTCGTACCATCCTCCGTCGTCGAATACGTCGCACGACCTGCCTATAGTAGTGTACGCGAGCTTGAAGGGGCACTGAATCGTGTGATTGCCTTTGCGACGTTGCATGATGTGCCCCTCTCGGTGAGTGTGGCAGCAAAGGCACTTGAACACCTTTACCATGAGCCAAAATCTTCTCCGAACGCCTCTAAGCTATCAATTGCCGAGGTCTTGGATGGCGTGTGCCGCTACTATAACGTTCCTCGCGAACGGGTCGTAGGCAAACAGCGAGACCGCGAAATCGCATGGCCGCGACAGGTTGCGATGTACTTGATGCGCGAAGAGACAACGGCCTCGCTCTCCCAGATCGGGACAGAGCTAGGCGGACGCGATCACACCACCATCATGCATGGCTGGGAAAAGGTTCAGGCCGAAGCCGCCAAAAACGACCGTATCCGCCACGAAATAGCCGCCGTGTTGGAGTCAATCCAGCAACGGTAATATCTTAATAAAGAGCAACCATCACCATACTATATCGTACAATCAATAGGGAAACTATTATAGTTTTCCTATTGATTGTACGACCCTATTGAGGAGCTTTTTTTCATGTCCATGCAACAACAACAACCTGCCGATTATGACCTGTTGGCAGTTTTTTCTGATGAAACAACCGCCGAGACCGCTACGACAAAGTTGCGTAGTGCTGGCTTCAACGATGAAGAGATATTCCGTGTGACCCCTGGCAGTGGTGGCGAGTTCCGCGAACATGGACCGAACGTCAACCGCCGCGACGTGTTTCTGCAAACACAGCGTAGAGGGCCAAACCCGTTGCTCATTCTCTTCCTAGCAATCGCGCTGGGCATTGTTTTTGGCGGTGGCGTCTTCGTCGTTGCTTTGATTCTCTTTCTCGCCATCCACATCGCATTCTTCGCCTTACCAATAGATTTCCTGATAGGAGGTATTGGCGCAGTGGTTGGTATTATCGTGGGTGCTGTGACTGGTGCCAGGCGTGGTGGGCGCACAGTGGGCAATATTGGGCAGGATATGAAGGTGAACACACCCAGTCGCGTTGTGCCTGCGCCGCCAACTGGTTCACGGAATGCAGTTGCCGTGCGCCTTCCCGACTCTGAAAATATTAGCCGTAAATCGCGTGCGCGTGCCATCCTGATACAAAATGGCGGCAAGATAGACAGAAACGTCGGACGCACAGAGGAGTGAGACGAAAGAGTGAAAGACTAGAAAAATAGCGAACATTTCTGTACAATAGATTAGGCACTATTGTTTGTATTGGGATATGACCTATCTTAAGTGGAGATTTGTTCGCTATGTCCAAGTATAGTTCTACCTCACCAGACGTTGGAGTGAAACCCGAAGAGGTCACAAAGAACCTCACACGGCTTCTCCCACCATATAAGGTGATACTCTTCGACGATGATTATAACGAGATGAATTACGTGGTGTTCGCCCTCACTCATGCTGTCACCAATTTGACACCGCAAGAGGCCGAAGATATTATGCTGACCGCGCATCTGCATGGCAATGCGCTTGTCGTGGTCTGCCCCAGAGAGGCTGCCGAGTATTACCAGGAACGCCTGCTCAGCTATGGACTGACGGCAACAATAGAGCCAGAATAACTGTAGGAATCGGATGTATCGCGTCCCTACAGTTATCGAAAATGAAACCGAAGATACATATATACGTAGTATATAGTATACGCCTCCTGTAAAAAAGGGAGGCGACTTTGCGATATAAAACACTATCTAACAATTTACTGTATTAACAGACACTTTTGCCATTGACGTTCATATAACGACAGGTTACAATTCATGCAAGCGTATGCTTTTAGTGGCGCCACAAAAAAGCTTACATTGTACGTCGGATGACTAAAGATGCTTGTTGATACTGTTAATCATAACTCCGTTCAGGAGGGGAGAAACTAATGGTTCACCTATGGGGTTCCAAAACCAAGGAAGATGTAGATTTAAGTAAATCGGCTCTGGGAGAAAATGCTGCTGGAGATATCGTCGTCGTCGTCGGTGGCGAAAAGGTTGACATGAATCTGATTTACCTCGGCTGTCAGTTGGCAAAAGGAGCCAGACGTAAGGTACACCTCGTCTACATCATCGAAGTTCCACGCGCACAACCACTCAACGCCGTTCTACCAAAAGCATCTGAACGGGCCGACAAACTGCTCAATAGTGCTATGGCCGTTGCCAGTAAAGTAGGCTGTGAGGCTGTGGCCGAGGTGGTGCAGGCACGCGACGCAGGACCAGCCATCGTCGAAGAGGCACGCGATCATCATTGTTCAGCCATTTTTATTGGCATTGTACGCAACGGGAAAAACGCACAGAACGACCTGGGCAAAACCATTCCCTATGTGCTGACCCACGCCTGTTGCCGCGTATTACTCGTTCAGGACCCTTGCCCACAGGATATTATGGAATAACACGATAAAAGCAAGCAAGCCTACGCGCTACATGGCACATAGGCTCGTTCTTACAAACATTTCGCTATTCATCGCAAACGCACATTAGTATACATCTCGTATCAGCGTATTGGTCAAATACGGTGAATTGAATGTTGTTTTTTCTCCCGCGTGCTTACCAGGAACAGGAAAGAGACGTGCCGAGAGTGGCTTGTGTAGACGCGATGCAAGTGTAGCGACATCCAACAAAAGCCGTGCAATAGACTCGGTGGGAATATCACCTGCGAGTGGTATGGTATCAAGGCCAGTTCCACATACCGCCGAGTAGAGTAGCAATTGCTGTACATGAAGCAACCCCTCTTCCCAACGTTGTCCCAACACGGCATCCTCCAACACAGGTAACATGATCCCGTTATACCCACATGTTGGCAATCCTGTGCTTTTCAGGGCCGCAGTCAGGGCCGCGACGACCGCAAGTGTGCCAGATGAGCCAAGAGGGGTTTGACCATACCGTTCGATAGCAGCAGCAATGCTATCGTCTGCAAGCGGCGCGGGCGAGAGGTCGATACCACCGAAGGCGATACGCTGTGCAGTCGCCTCGGTTTGCCCAAGCGCGACAATAGGTGCTGCCTGTGCCAGGAGAGCTGCTCTCACACGCTCGGTCATCTGTAAAAGAGTCTCTGGAAGCTCTACCAGCGCATTCATGACAATACCTGCTCCCTGTAGACCAAGTGAGAGACTTGTCGGTCCAGCATGATACGCAGAAGGGAAAAACGGGCACCCAGCCTCAACACACGCGAGCATGGCAAAACGGAAATTGCCAAATCCCTCCGCCGTTTCCTGTGCTAACCGCTGCATTACACATGCAATGGGTAGCGCGGCCTCCTCACGCAGACCATGCTCTCCACTCGCAAGCTGCACCGTCATATTGAGTGCTGAGGTGTTCGCCAAAATATCAGCCACCTGCCCGATGTGTTCTAGCGGCTCTGTAGGACGCGCTGCCTGAACCGTTCCCAACGAGCAAAAGCTGAGTTCAGCATCATCAAGCATCTTCTGCAACGATTGCGTATATGCAAGACGACGAGTGGCAGACCAATCTCCAAGATCATCGAATAACGGATGTGTCGAGAGGCGTAGTGTTTGCACTTCGTAACCAGCATCGACAAAACGCGCATACATGGTGTGTAACATGACGCTGGCCTGTGCGATGGTTGCTGCTGGAATAGGGTGCGGCTCCGCAAGGCCAAGCGTGATGGTGCGTAATGGTGGAGTTGTTTGCATAGTGTATTTCCTTTTTTTCGTGTTGTGTGAGTACGAAGATTGATCGTGTGCTATGAGTAGGGGGACTCTTGCGGGCTTCCTGCTTGCTCCCTACACACGATTCTCCTTATTCAGCGACTTCTGCCGTAACTGGCTCCATATCTGTTGCACATGGGCAACCTCATCCTCGCTCGGCACAACACGCCCGTAGCGGATGGCTGTATATGCCTCGGTGACGGTTCCTAGTTCTGGCTCGGTGAGGGGCAAACGTGTGTGAAGACGTAAACGGAACTCATAGGGAGTTTCATCCCTCTTACGTGGATAGCCACGATCAGCCGCCCAGCGTAGCATCGCACGATACACCTCACGAATGCTTCGCGCCGTTGGCTCAGTTGCCACGTCGTCTATACTTCCCTGCCCAGGCACTTCTACGGCACGTTGTGGGAAGAGGCGCAACCAGAGCGCACAGAAAAATGATTGTAGTTGCCTCAGAAACAATTCCCATGACCACAGGCTTTCGTGTATCTCATCGACACGGCGCGTAATCTTCACACGTCTTGTACGCATGAGCAGCCACACAATAGACACAATCAGCAGTATTATGACTATAGGCAATAGTATTTTTATCATGGAGAGGAGCAAGGTATCCGAGGGATTTTGTGGTGGTGGCAATTTCTTGACGCACTGTATAGCATGAGGATACTTTTTACAAATAACCTGAGGTGTTTGAATTTGATAATTAGGGTCATGGAGTCTGAAGTGAAACACTTGAAGTAGCCAGATAAACGGCGCAATAATCAATGTCATGATAAAGGCAATTGCACGTGTAAACCAATCATAAGCAATACCGACAGGCGCAAGGACACGTTGTGCATCGACGAGAAAGGCAGGACTAGCAATGGCTCCGACAAGCAAAGAGACCAGGAACAGCACCGTACCAAAGGCGATACTTACCGTGAATAATGCTCTCTCTTGTAAAGAGACACTACCCTGTAAACCAGAACGATGAAGTGCTCGCATAAACGCTGTCTGCGCGAATGCATGTGCAATTAACGCACTGATAAGAAAGAGCGGAATAAGCAAAAGCAACATCGCCTCGTCAACAGATGACGTGTTCGTAGCGGCCTGATACACGATTACAGCAAGCATCACGCCAATGCCAAGCCATATACCGACAAACACATTTCCTGGCTCCAAATGTTTTCGGGACAAACGTAAGCCACGCCAATAAAAATACAGTAACAGCACGATAATGCCTAAAATACGAAATGCGCCTGATCCCAGCAAAAATACATCTCCAAGTAGATTTCCCAGCCACGTCGGATCGAAAAAAGCTATCGAAGAGGCATAGAGTCCAGCCCATAACGAGAAAAGTGCAGCCCCTACCAGTAGCGAGCTTACAAGCAGCGTACCAGGCAAAGATAGGGTTGCACGATCTGACTCACGGGGAGTAGCTCGGCTCTGTGCAAAGGCGTTCGACAACCAGCAAGAGCCTGCAAGAATCACGAATGGCACCCACAATGGAAGTAGAAAGGTGTGTGGTTGTGCTACACCCGCGATACCAATAATAATGGCATCCACCCAACACGTCTCCATCAGGGCAAGCAGATAGGGTAATGCCCGTTCGCCAGGACTCAACGAGGCTACAGCAGAGGATGATTCGTCAAGATAACTGCCAGCCTGTCGTTCCAACCTGTCGTTCTCTTGTGGTGTAGTCTCCATAAGAAGTCCTTTCTCGTTGCACGAACGGTCTAATTGTATGTGGCTTTGTACATGTTGTCAACAAAAAAACGTACACGGCAAACGCGGCGTGGTTTCCCTTTACATATTCCTAGACAATATGCTATGCTCAATGCAATCCATTATCACATCTCATAATGGAATTGCTTCCATGCGGAACACTTATGACCACCATGACGTAAGAGAAGGTGGAATCCTATGACAGAACACCCAACTATTCATAACGTTGCGCGTATCGCTGGAGTTGGCATTGGGACCGTTTCACGAGTACTTAACGATCATCCCAGTGTGCGGCCTGCAACGCGCGAGAAAGTCCTCGCCGCCATCGCCCAGCTTCATTTCAAGCCCAACCCTATCGCTCGTAGCATGATTTCAAAGCGTACAGGCTCAATCGGTGTCATCGTACCATTCTTCACACGCCCATTCCATATAGAGGTATTACGTGGCGTACAGAACGCGCTCTCACATGAACAAAAGGAACTCGTGCTCTATAATGTCGAAAACGATATCCAGCGTGACCACTACTTCTCCGAAATTCCTATGCATCGTAAGGTCGATGGCATGCTCATTATCTCATTACCTCCAGAGGACACGTTTGCACGCGGCTTTCGTGAGGTTGGACTCCCTACGGTCTTGATCGATGCCTACAGTCCTCACTTCACTTCTTTGGTTGTCAATAATGTCGAAGGAGCCTATCAAGCGGTAAAAAGCTTACTGGACAAAGGGCATCGGCACATTGGCTTTATCAATGGGATCATCGAAGGAAACTTCAAATTCAACCAGGCAAATGATCGCCTGATAGGACTACATCGCGCCTTCAGAGAAGCTGGGCTGACGTTCGAGCCAAATATGATGGTAGAAAGCGAATGGGACCGCCATGCAGGTTGTGCAGCAGCACTACATCTGCTCGCTCAAGACCCACGCCCAACCGCTATTTTCGCCGCCTCAGACGTACAGGCCATCGGTGTCCTTGAAGCGGCAAAAAGCCTGAACCTTGCAGTACCAGCAGAACTTGCAGTCATTGGCTTCGACGGTCTTGAAGTAGCGGAGCTACTCGATTTGAGTACGGTGCAGCAACCGATGCAACAAATGGGCGAAATCGGTATTGCCAAACTTTCCGCACATATGGCAGACCCACATCTGATACCAGAACTTGTACACCTAGCAACAACGTTGGTAGAACGCAACACCACAAAGTATTTACAATGCTAAATTTTTATGGTATTGTTTGATACAGAATAGAAACGTTTCCAAACCATACTTTCCTTTGCACATCATCCTCTAGTGAGAGATTTACACCAGAAGCAACGTACTTTGTTAAGGGGGTATAGGGGCGACGAATGTGCGTCTCTTGCCATACCCAGGGAGGAGTAGTGCTCACCTGAAACTTTCTAGTGAGTGAGTTCCGTAGTACATGCAGATACCCTTTGCAGTGTTAATTGGCACAACGTATGTGCTGATGGTCTCGCGCTCACATCCACGACACGGTAAGAGTTGTAGCACACTTCAAAAAAGTGTTTGCGAGTTTGGTAGGGATAGAACTCACGCATGACACAGCTCTGTGACATGTATTTCATCTCTGTCGGCTAACAAGCTTCTAGCCAGTCCAAAGGAGGACCACCCATGTTTTCTCACCCTGAGCAACGTGAAGTTCTTGACGAAATTATTGTTAAAATGCGTTCGGGTCGTATGAAGCGTCGTACATTCCTTGAACGCGCGGTTGCGGTTGGTTTATCTAGCACAGCGGCTATGTCTCTCCTCGAAGCTTGTGGCGGTGGTAGTGGTGGTTCCAGCGGTGGTCCAGTCAATATTGTGTGGCAGAGTGAAAACGACACCTCTGGCACATATAAGGCCATTGTGGATAACTTCAATAATACGCAGAAGGATGTTCACGTTACGTGGAACAACGGCCCTTCATCCACTGACCAGCTTCTCACTATCTATGACAACACGTTTCGTACCCGCAGTGGCAATGTTGACGTAGTGTCGATTGACGTGGTATATCCGGCAGAGTTTGGCGCGAACGGTTGGACAGCACCGCTTGATAATCTGTGGCCCAGCAGCGAGCGTTCAAACTATCTGCCAGGTCCAATCCAAACGTGTACCTACAATGGTAAGCTTTATGCGGCACCATTTCGTACCGATGCTGGCGTTATCTACTACCGCACCGACCTTGTGAAAACACCTCCCAACACATGGGGGGAACTGGTAACCATGTCGCAGCAGAATTCGGGCAAGGGCGGCACGAAGTACGGCTACCTCTGGCAAGGGTCACAGTACGAAGGACTCGTGTGCGACTTTTCCGAAGTTCTGCATGGCTACGGTGGTAATGTACTTGATCCCAACGATGCCAAAAAAGTTGTTGTCAACAGTCCAGAGGGCGTACAGGCACTCACAGAAATGGTAAGCTGGGTTGGCGGCGTATCTCCCGTCAACGTCACCACACTCACCGAGGAGACATGTCGCTCGGCATGGGAGAACGGCGAATCCATCTTCATGCGTAACTGGCCTTATGCCTATTCGTTGGGCAACAAACCAGGCACGAAGATCGCGGGTAAGTTCGATATCCATCCTATGCTCTACGGTGGTAGCGGCACGCAAGGGCACTCCGCCGTTGGCGGTTGGAACCTCGGTATCAATGCATTCTCCAAGAATCAAGATGCCGCCTGGAAGTTTGTCCACTACATGCTGCAGGACTACGCCCAAAAGACGGTAGCGATCATGGGTTCCTTGACACCATGTCTGAAGAGTGTCTATAATGATGCAGAAGTGCAGCAGAAAGAGCCGCTCTTCGCCAAGATCAATCAAGCGCAGATATTGCAAACCTCCCTGCCACGTCCAGTATCGAAGGTCTATCCTGACCTCTCGAACATCATTCAGCAGCACGTTCACCAGGCTTTAACAAAGCAGGTTAGCCCCTCGGATGCGCTTAGCGCACTGCAATCCGATCTACAAACACTCGTATCGAAGTAGTTCTTTGTAGGTGTATTGAAAAGGTAAAGAAACTTTTGAGGTTGTTCATGAAGACAATCTCAAAAGTTCTTCACCGCCTTCACACAATAGGTACATGAGTGGTATTCTATGAATACAAAGCAAGTACTAATGTAGTAACAGGTAAGGGGAAATGCATCATGGCTGTTCAAACACAGGCAAAGCCACTGTCCGAACACAAGCAGAGCTTTCGTGAGCGTCTGGATGCAGGCAGTGGAACGTTACCGTACTTTTTAGTTACTCCTACGATTATTCTTATTCTGCTCATCGCGGTGTATCCCATCCTCGATGCGATTCGCCAAAGCTTCCTCGACAATCCATTAGCGGTCAGTGGAGCATCATTCGTTGGCTTTGCCAACTATGCTCAGATATTCCGCGATCCCGGATTTCTTAACTCGATAGGCACCACGTTTATCTTCAGCATCATCAGTGTCGCACTTGAAGCGGTTCTCGGCCTGGGGGTTGCCCTGCTTATTAACAAGAATTTTCCAGGGCGTAGCCTTGTCCGTACTTCAATTCTTATTCCCTTCGCATTTCCAACCATTGTTTCAGCAGAAATATGGTTACTGATGTACAATGGTGACAATGGCATCATTACGTATTTCTTGCAATCGCTTCATCTCTTAGGACCTGGCGACTCGCTGCTACGTACACCAGCAGGTGTTGTTACCGCCGCCGTCATTACCGATGTCTGGAAAACAACTCCCTTTATGGCTCTCCTCCTGCTTGCAGGTCTACAAGTCATTCCTGACGACCTTTACGAGGCAGCAGGCGTCGATGGGAGTACAAAATGGCAACAGTTCTGGACGATCACGCTCCCTATGCTCAGAAATTCGTTCTTAATCGCGCTCCTTTTCCGCGTACTTGATGCGTTGCGTGCTTTCGACCTGTTCTACCTGTTCACAGGTGGTGGGCGCGAGGTACAGACACTTGCGCTGTATGCGTACAACGGCATGTTTGCGACGGGCGTCAATGCCGACTTCGCGCCAGGAGTCGCAGCCGCCATTATACTCTTTATCATTTGTGCCATTGTTAGCTTCATTTTAGTTGGGCTGACGAGTTTAGGGCGAGACTAGCAAAGTAGCTACAGAAAGAGAGGCATATCATGGCAGTACGAGAGCAGACCGTGCCTGTCGCACAGGCAAGAGCGAGAACAGGATCGGCAAAGAGAAAACCAATACCCTGGGGTACTATTGGTCGCTATGCGGCTGTGGTACTAGTGGTCTTTATCGCCCTCGCGCCCTTCTATTGGTCGCTCATCACGTCAGTCAAGAGCGGACCAGAATTGAATACTTCGCCGCCCACACTTTTTCCACACTCGTTCAATCCTGGCAACTACTCTGATGCACTATCGAGCAATCAGCCAGCGTTTGCAAAAGACCTGCTCAACAGCACAATTGTCGCTGTTATCACGACTCTTCTATCCATCCTGTTTGGTTCACTAGCCGCTTATGCGATTGCACGCACAAAGTTCAAAGGGAAAGGGCTTATCCTCGGTATCGTGCTTTCAGTACAGATGTTCCCCTTGATCGCTCTAGTTGGACCGCTCTACGTCTTCTTTACTGATACACAACTTTACAATACGTATGTCGCGCTGATCATTCCTTACCTCGTTATCGCCTTGCCGGTCACAGTCTTTTTCCTAACCTCGTTCTTCCGTGACCTGCCACCAGACCTTGAGGAGGCGGCGCGTGTCGATGGCACATCGCGCATCGGGGCACTGTGGCGCATCGTGATTCCGCTCACCGCCCCTGGCGTCTTTGCTTCCGCGATTCTTTCGTTCATTACGGTCTGGAACGACTTCATCTTTGGTCTGACCATGACACAGAACTCGAATGCACAGACGGTCACAGTGGCTATTCCACTGTTCAACGGCGAACACCAGATCGCCTACGGTGAACTTGCCGCCGCAGCCATCATCGTGACGATTCCGCTCGTCATCATGGTGCTGTTCCTGCAACGCCGCATCGTCTCTGGTTTGACCTCCGGTGCTGTTAAAGGCTAGTAAATAAACAAAGTGAAAAGCAGTCGGTGCTTGGCGGCATTGCCGCCAAGCACCGACTGCTTTTCACTTTGTTTATCCACAAATTTAACGAGTTCTCCCCAGAAATGTGGATAAGCGAGTGTTAGCGGCCCTGTTTTGCCTGGGCGTAGCGCTTGTTGATCTCGTCCCAGTTGACGACGTTCCACCAGTTGTTGAGGTATTCGGGACGGCGGTTCTGGTACTTGAGGTAGTAGGCATGCTCCCATACATCGTTGCCGAAGATAGGATAGACACCGTTTAACAATGGGCTATCCTGGTTCGCGGACGAGGTGATCTGGAGCTTGCCGTCCTGACCCAGTGTGACCCATGCCCAGCCGGAGCCGAACTGTTTCGCAGCAGCATCGTTGAATGCTGTTTTGAATGCATCAAACGAGCCGAATGAAGACGTGATAGCCTGTGCAATGTCACCTGTAGGTTCGCCGCCACCGTTGGGCTTCATAATCTGCCAGTACATGCTATGGTTAGCGTGGCCGCCGCCATTGTTGCGAACTGCCGTGCGTACCGCGTCGGGAACCTCATTGATACGGAGTAGCACCTCGTCGGGCTGCAATGAAGCGAAAGGGGTGTCCTTCAACGCATTGTTCAGGTTCGTTACATAGGTTGCATGGTGCTTGTCATGGTGAAGTTGCATGGTCTGAGTATCGATGTATGGCTCCAATGCATTGTAGTCATACGGCAGTGGTGGTAATTCAAATGCCATGATGATACGTCTCCTTCAATCGAATATACTAGGAGGCCGCGTCTCTTTGCGGTCCTCTTGCTTTGTAGGGCAAAGCAGTATGCACAAAACGTTTTTTGGCATAGTGCATACATGCGCTCCACTTACAATACTAGTTGTATGCGATAGCAGAGGTGTATGTCAAGCCGAAGCACAGGAAACTGAACGAAAGGACAGGTTGTCAATTTATGCCTCGCGTTGCATTTCTACAAATGTGCGGTCTTCCTGCTCATGCGGTACAACGCATAGACCGATACGTTTAAATCCTGCATGCTCATAGACCCGTATCGCTCGTTCGTTCCATGCAAACACATACAGACGAAACCGCTTTGGTACAAACTCTTTACATGCAAAAACAAGACCAGCATTAACAAAAGCTAATCCCAAACCTTGACCCGTCAAATCCGGTCGCATGCCCAGCCCTATCGTTACCATTCTATCCTCGACGAACAGCCCAGGTTCTATCGTATCCCCTATGTGAGCAGAGGTACCATAAGTATAAAAGCCTATGAGAGCATTCGGCTCATCACGAACCGCATAATGTGGGCTACGTTGGTCGAGCATCTCCTCAATAGCATTTGGCTCTTCATCACTCGTCATATTATAGGTGGTGTATGGTTCTTCGTAATGCCAAGCTTGAATTGCGCGTGCATCCTCTTCGGTCATCGGAGTAAATGTGAATTGCATGATACGCTCTCTTAGTCCATTGCTAAAAACATTTATTACAAAGACTCTGCCATCAATACTTTCGGTTGTGGTACTGGCAACCCAAGTTCTTCACTACCTTCTATCCAGGTTTCAATAGCATCTTGGCATTGGCTCACGGCTTCTTCATATGTCCTACCATGTGTCATACAGCCAGGAAGTTCAGGTACGATAGCCACATATATCTGATCCCTGGGATCCCACTGAATAAGCATGGAGTAGTGATTATGCATCTCACTCACCTTGAACCTCCCTTAGTTGTTTGATGGCTTTGCGTACTTGGGCTTCTTGATAACGCTCAGCATCATCACCATCAGCACCCGCTAACGTAATTCTCGTTGTAATTGCTGGGTGCGCCTAGAACGAGTGACTTCCTTTTGCTGGGCGGTACGAAAAACCTGCTTTACGCAACATTGCCTTGAGTTCACGAATCTTTTTAGGCATACCTTACTTAGACGATCAAACATCTAACATTTCTCTACTTAGTATAACCGACATCACCATATGTTTCAATTCGAGAGTGCAAGAGTGTCTCGCCATTCCTTCTCTCCTCTATAAAAATACCCTGTTATTATACACTTAAATGCTATAGTAACAATGCTACAGCTTTCATTCTACCCAAAAGCATGCTATATTGCATATATCAATTTCGTTAATAGCCGAAATTGATGAGATAAGAATATGTAATGCAAAAGAGTTTGGAGCAGATGCATGACACAAAGTGATGAGCAAGCAATAATGGAGGCTCATACTCAAGTCAAAACGATACTGTTGGTAGAAGACGACGTTTACATTGGCGAAGTTCTTGTGCAAGCAATTTCGCAAGAGACTCCATTTAACGCAATACTGGTACAAAGTGGCGATGAGGCTCTCAATACCGTCAAAAATATCAAACCTGACCTGTTCATTCTCGATTATCAGTTGCCACGCATGAATGGTATTGAGCTATACGATAAACTACACGCTATTGTGGAGCTGACGCAGGTTCCAGCAATAATGATTAGTGCTCAATTGCCCACGAAAGAACTAAAAAAACGCAATATAAAGGGTATGAACAAGCCGCTTGACCTTGATGACTTTTTACAAACCATCGAACAGTTTCTGGCTTGAACCTCTATCTACACTTTTTTTGCTGTTATCCAGTCCCTATCTATATGCTACTCTATAGACGGACGAGATGAAAAATGGCTATCCAACGCATACAACAGGTCGTGAAACGCCTTCACTAAAAACCGATTTTGTAAGCGATAGTATATGATGTTGCCGTCACGCCGCGATGCTACTAGACCCGCATCTGCAAGCTGCCGCAAATGTTCGGATGTTGTTGCCGCTGACAAGCCTATAGCACGCGCTATATCACCTGACCGCTTCTCAGGCAAGGTGGCATCATCCATCTCATCTGGTATAGAGAGTAGTTCAAGAATGTAACGCCGACTGGTATCACACACAATCGCGAGAAAATGGTCTACGTACCTGTCCACCTCTGCCGGGCGACGTGGTATTCTTTCGCTTTCTTGCTCCTGAGGTGAGTCCGAAGTAGACATGCTGATGCTCCTCCATAAGGTATGTAATTTGAGGTAGACAAATTCCCAGAGTTTTTGGCTCAAACAGAGAATTTGTGGCTAAAACATACTATCCTCTATACATAATATACGCAAGGGGTAGCCAAATTGTAGGAGAGGAGCAATAGCTAAGATACGCTTACAATTTTTCTTACCTGTGTTATAATGCCGCCAAAGCATTTGTTCTCATCGTTGTTCTCTGTGTGTGACACTTCCACAACTATAGAGCAGAAAAAGAATACGCCGACGAGAGAGCAGGTATCCATACCTTGAGAGGCTACTACAATGAACATCGGGAAGATTGTAAAATCGGATTCGCATATTAACTATGTCTGCCAGATTTATGGACCGAACGATAGAGAAGAAAAACCCGGACCCGCCGATTACGCGTTTGGACGCTTTGTGCGCGTGGCTCTTCGTTCACCGCTCTACGAGGACAGCACCTCAGCGCATAACGAGAATGCCCCTGTAAACTATGCGGTAGGCGTTATCTACGACACCATTCTACAAAATCCTGCTTTTGGTTCGCTCGGTCCTCGCCTCTCGAACGAGACACAGGTCGAGCTTTTTTCGCCCGATTATATCTCGGAGAAAGCGATCCTTACCTATGTTATGATGCTCGGCATGATCGAGCAACGCAACGATGGAGACGCAATAGAATATCTATCGGCCACACACGGTGTTCCCCTTCTTTCGTTAGAACTCGACGGTGAGATCGAGACGATGGACGATGAGGACGTGCGTGCCTTTCATTTCTTCAATGATTCCGCTCATCCTGGCGATGTGAGCCGACCTTATAGCACCGATGCATATCTGCACATCGGCTACTTGCCACATATTATTTCACAGCGCAACAGTCTCTTGCCAATGGTGACGCTCTGTATCATCGACCAGCTAGAGCATCTATTTCCGCAAAATCTTGCGTTACTCTCGATTGTCAAGCGTAACTTCGCCTGGCGCCTCAAAGTGGAGACAGCGGGATAAGGGAAGGATTTTTTCATGATCGATCAAGCACCACAAGCACCCATGAATCTCTCCCGTAAGCCTGTCGGCATCACAAAAGGACCTGGAGAGACTATTCACGAATATACCTTTGTCTCGCGTGATGATGAGCAACAGCTCAAAAACGGCGAGTACGTCTATTATGAACTGCCCGACCCAGAACAGGCTGGACGCAATGGACACACACCTCTACGCCGTGTACTGGGGCGTATCCTGAAACGCATGCCCTTACAACTCTACCCTGATACCTTTCTTGGCGAACCAGAGATCGCCCCCAGTCAGGTTGCCGCAATGGTTGGGTATAACTCACACACGAACGAACTATTTGAACTCCACGTTGCCATTATGGGCTACTATGACTATACGACAGGCTCGTTCATCAATCCCTGGATTCCACCGCAGTCGGGTAAACAGATATTTCTCGCCGATAACGCCATGCTTGCAGAGGTCCTGAGCCGCAAACAACATAAGCAGCATGGCTCGGCAACTATCGGTTCGCTACTTACCAGAGCGGCAAACGCTGTGCCGATTGTGCTTTCCGTCAAAGATGTTGTGAGTACCCATCTCGCCATTATCGCCAGCACAGGGGCGGGCAAAAGCTACCTTGCTAGCGTTGTTATCGAAGAACTGATGCAACCACACAACAAAGCCTGTGTGTTGATCGTTGACCCACACGGCGAATATGGGACACTCGACCAGCTTATGAACTCGCCACACTTTAGCGAACCAGCCGAAGGTCGTAGCAGTGGCTATCAAGCCCAGGTCAAGGTCTACAAGCAGGATCAGGTGAAGGTACGTCTCTCATCGCTTAACATGGGTGATATGCGCCATCTGCTTACAGAGATGACAGAGAAGCAACAATATCTGCTAAGCCGTGCAATGCGCCATGTCAAAGAAAATAAGAGAGGAACGCCTTGGGGCGTTGCTGATCTTAAAAAATCTATCAAGGCTGTTTCAAGACAAAAGGATGATGAGGACGGCGAAGGTTCCGATGACTCAAGCACTGTTCATGCGTTAGAGTGGCGTATTGGACAGCGTTTCGAGGATAGTATCACCTTCGACGATACACAGCATCTCGATCTGCCTGAAATCTTTAAGCCGGGGCAATGCACCGTGTTACAACTCAATGATGTAGACGAGCGCGACCAGCAAGTCATCGTCGCCACGTTGCTACGTCGCCTCAACACGGCGCGTATGGATACGGAGCGTGGTAAGGTTCATTCAGGCGAGACGTACCTGCCCTATCCCGTTTTCGTCTTGATTGAAGAGGCACATCACTTCGCACCAGCAGGTGCCGACGTGGTTTCAACATCCATCCTGAAACAAGTGCTGGCCGAGGGGCGTAAATTCGGTATTGGCGTCGGTCTCATCAGCCAGCGTCCAGGCAAACTCGATGCTGATGTATTGAGCCAGTGCCAGACACAATGTATCATGCGTATCGTCAACGAAATTGACCAGAAGAGCGTGGCATCAGCTATTGAAGGCGTTGGGCGTGACCTGCTTAATAACCTGCCTGCACTCTCTAAAGGACAGGTGATTGTCGCTGGCGCAGGCGTCAACACACCCGTGATCTGCCGTGTGCGCCCACGCCATACACCACATGGTGGCGAGAGCAAGGATGCACCCGATATGTGGCGCAACTACTTTGACTCTGGGACGCAAGAGAGCAAGAAGCGCAGCGAGGCTCCACTCAACGGCAACAAACCATTTTCATTATTGAGGTAATTGTAGGAGAGGATTTTTCATGGCAGGTCGTGCTGTACTGTATTCGTCGGTAGTCATTGCACCATTAGCCTGGATTGCGCTGGTAATCTTCACAAAGCTGGTAGCACCAACAAGTGTCACAGCTTTTGTGCTGTTATTCGTACTGCTAGGCGTTGCGCTCACCAGTACCTTTACACCTATCGCTTACGGTATTGGTCTGCGTTTCATCACATCACATGTCTATCGCTCGACGGTACGTCATGCGTTGCGACAAGCAGTCCTGTTATCGCTGGCAATCATTCTGAACCTGATACTACTGGCCCTGCATAGCTGGAATATCTTCACCTGCCTGATTATTTTCGCCGCTGCAATCATCGTTGAAGTGCTTTTCCTCGCCCGTAAGTAGGCTAAGCGATGAGCAAACGTATCCTCGTTCTTCGTCCTGGAGCAATTGGTGATACACTCCTCACGTTTCCACTCCTACGCGCTCTGAAAGCTCAATACTCACATATTACGTTTGTAAGTAATCCCGCTGTCTTACCTCTGGCTCAACAATGGAGGCTTGCCGACGACGTTTTTGATTATGGCGCACTAGCATGGAGTACACTCTTTTCGCCATCCGGCATTCGCTCTTCGTTCGTACAAAACATGCTTCAGCACACTGATACAGTTATCTGCTGGCTACGAGACCCCGAAGGCATCGTCGAACATAACATACGCAAAGCGGGGGTAGCTCATGTGATTGTGGCACCTGGGCGTCCCGACGAGGCAAGCGAAACACATATTGTGACCTATCTAGCACATACACTTGGCTTGACGCTTGCCGAACAAGAAATGACGCACCCCTTCCTCTCTCGTCCATCAAATACGACTCGCACCGTCGCTATTCATCCTGGCAGTGGAGGAGCAGCTAAGTGCTGGCTTATCGAGTCTTTCGTGAACGTTATTACAGAATTATGGCGACGACAAATTCCTGTACTTTTGCTGACAGGACCAGCCGATACAGAACGTCTTGCTACGCTCCTGGAATTGATCGCGATGCCTCCTACACCCTCGCTCCTCAAAATCATGTCGAACGCTCCGTTAGTAGATGTAGCAGAACAACTAAAAGATTGTAGCGCGTATCTTGGCAATGATTCAGGTATTACTCATCTTGCAGCAATGCTTGGTCTTCCAACTATTGCGCTCTTTGGTCCGAGTAATTTGAACGTGTGGAAGCCAGTAGGACCACCTGTACAAGTAGTGTATAATCCCGAATTAGAGAATATACGAGTCGAGGTCGTCCTGGATATGCTCACAAAGATTATGCGTCAAGAAATATAGCAAGTGGATGCAATTTCCTAATCGTTGTAGCCCTTTTGGGGTATACAATTGGACATACAGGAGAGAATAAAGTAAATTAGGGAGTGATAGTATATTTTCATTAGGAGGACTAAACGTATGATTGATGGAAGACCAGATAGGGATGGAACACCAATTCCATCACAAAAACTCATATTGCCTGCACCTCATGCGACCTATTCGCCTCCTAACCAGCATACACAACGAGGGTATACGTTACAAGACCATCTCATGAACTCCCAGAGGATGCCTGTTCCTGGCATGCTTCCATTGCCAACAAATAAGCGTAACTGGCGTAAAGACCCTGCATTTATTGTACTGCTGGCAGCCATTTGTGCCGTTCTCATTGGCGGTATTGCCTTTGCAGCAATCGCGAGTAATATGTTTTCGCCAGGTACAACACAAAACGCAACACCAGTACACACACTCTTGCAGAGTACTCCAAATATACCGCCTACCACTCCTACTACCAGCGGAGTACCTGCCAGCTTGCCTACTCAAGCAATAACCCCTACCGTGCAGCCCAGTCCAACAACGGCTCCCGTCATACCAACAGTGCAGCCTACGGCAACTCAACCACAAATTGGACCACTGACTGTCCAGGTGGATAATGTGCCAACACAGGTTCTCAATAACAGCATTGTCCCTATCAACATTACCACCAGTAATCCAAACACGATGGTCCGCCTTCTCGTTACATACAATGTTCCTCCCTTTGTCACTGCCGTCGGTCCAAGCACAACCGATGCGAACGGCAATGCCACACTCCTATGGTCTGTAGCAATACATTTCTTCGGGCACTCGAAAACCCCTATTGTGGCTCATCTTATAGTTACCGCAAAGGATCAGAATAACAACCAAGCTGTATCGCAAACATTTACGGTCCGTATTCTTGTACACAGTATCGTACCTGAATAGTGTGCTTCGTATCAGCGTATACCAAAGAAGTAGTGAAATTGAGAAAGAGGACAGGGAGACCGCAAGGGTCTCCCTGTCCTCTCAGAAGGATGGGTGGTGAAGTTTTGCCTATTGCGGACGTATTCCTAATACTCTATACTGTACCTACTTAATTCTTAGCAAGTGGAAAAGCAAGGATGAGCAATGACTCAACACGATGAGATACGTCAGGTTCAAGAGGCAACTCGTGCTATTCGCCATAGCACGGGACGGGTGATTGTTGGTAAAGAAGAGGTGATTGACCTGCTCATGGTTGCGCTCCTCTGCGAAGGACACGTCCTGTTTGAAGATGTACCAGGGATTGGCAAAACAACGTTAGCAAAAGCACTGGCGAAATCGCTTGGATGCTCCTTTCAACGCATCCAGTTTACGCCTGACCTTCTACCTTCTGACATCACAGGTATTACCTTTTACAACCAGAAGAGCGGCGAGTTCGAGTTTCGCCCCGGTCCCTTACTCACCCAGTTTGTTCTTGCAGACGAGATCAACCGTGCTACACCGCGCACACAATCCGCATTGCTCGAAGCAATGGAGGAACGCCAGATCACTATCGAGCGCGAGACACTGGCCTTGCCACGCCCCTTTATCGTCATTGCAACACAAAATCCGGTCGAGTTAGAGGGTACTTTTCCACTGCCGGAGGCACAACTTGACCGTTTCCTGATGCGCTTACGCCTGGACTACCCAAGCCAGACAGAGGAACGCCTGATCTTACAACGTTTCAAAGAGCAGCAACCCTTACAGGAACTACAGCCTGTTCTCGATGCTGTGACATTGCAAGAACTACAAAAAATTATTCGCCACGTCTATGTAGAGCCTGTCGTTGAAAGCTATATCGTTGAGCTTGTACGTGCAACACGTACACACAATGCCGTTGAACTTGGAGTGAGTCCGCGTGGTACGCTCGCGCTCTATCGTGCAGTACAGGCATATGCAGCAATTCATGGGCGCAACTACACCATTCCCGATGATGTCAAACGCCTTGCACACCCTGTCCTTGCCCATCGTATGATTGCCACGAGCCAATCGCATCTGCACGGAGATGTCATGGATCAGATTATCGACGATGTGTTGCGTACCGTAGCAGTGCCGGTCGAGTCATGAATACCAACACAAACTTCAACAAGAGTAAAGATCAGAGTAGTTTTCATGACTTAGCTACTCGGACTCATCTACGTAGAGAACGTATAAAGGTCAAAAATGAGTACGAGGTACAGCAAGATATCGAAAACCGAGAAGACCGCACCCTGAGCAGACGCTGGTACTATCTTGGGCTTGGTTTGACGTTGCTCGGAATCGTGTTTCGCCAGCCACTTTTTGTTGTCATCGGCCTCTTAATTACACTTGTCCTCGCCATGATAGATATCTGGTCGGTCTATTGCCTGCGTAACGTGTACTACAAACGTACCTTGAGCGAGAAGCGTGTGCTATTTGGCGAAGAAATCACGCTCTCACTCACGCTGGAAAACACGAAGATATTGCCGCTCCCCTGGATAGAACTGCAGGATGTAGTGCCACGTGCCTTGACTATCAAAAATCAGCCTGTACGTGCTACTGGCGTTGGCAATGTCTTCACACTCGACAGCTTGTTCAATCTACGCTGGTATGACCGTGTGACGCGCCGCTACACGGTTCAATGTAACACCCGCGGCATTCATACCTTTGGGCCGACGTTACTGCGTAGTGGCGATGTATTCGGTTTTGTTAATCGCGAAGCCGATGTATCCAATCGGCAGTTTGTGCTTGTGTATCCGTTAGTTGTACCCATCACCAGTTTTGGCCTACCAGCGCGCCATCCTTTCGGAGATCGACGCGCTCCACGTCGTCTACTCGAAGACCCTTCGCGAGTCGTAGGTGTTCGTGACTATGTGTATGGTGATAGCCTACGGCGCGTCGATTGGAAGGCCACAGCACGCACTATGCAGATGCAAAGCAAGATTTATGAAGCTACAACCACACACACTATCGTCATATTCCTCAACGCATCTGCACGCAATGATGGTTATTATGGTATTCACCCCGAATTACAGGAATTATCCATTTGCGCCGCCGCCTCGCTCAATGAATGGGCACTGAACCAGGGCTATGCCGTTGGCTTTTACGCGAACAGCGTGATGTATATGCCAGATGATGAAGTACGCCATACAGATATTGTGGCAGATGAGCAGGTCGAGGTACAGCAAGAGATAGCGGCACAACGGCAACGGCGGCGCATCCATATTCCCGCATCCAGCAACGAGACGCAACGGCAACGCATCCTGGAAACGCTTGCACGTATCCAGCCTTTCTTCGGAACCACTATCGAAGACGTGCTACAAGCCGAACGCACACACCTTCCCACAGGAGCAACTGTTGTCGTCATTACCTCCACCGTGAGCGAGAGTCTGGTAGACACATTGGCGCAAGTTCGCCAGAGTGGTCACGCGGTAAGCATCCTCTTCGTTGGCGACTCCCCATTCCCCATTAAAATTGCGGGTGTCACCGTCTATCATATCGGTGGAGAAGACACATGGCGACGGTTTGAAGCGATGTATAGCACTCCCGCGGATGGCGTTGAGCCTATGCTGGAAAACTTACCAGGACTGGCTCTCTAAAAAATATAAAAGAGTATTTTCTAATGAGGCTCAACTGCACTAGAGCCATATCTCCACCCCTATCGAGATGATGAAGCGCGTCTGCCAATCAACAGGAGCAAATATTCATTAGATGAATACTCATATAGTGAGTATAGAAGAAAAAACACGAAGAGTCAAGGGTATTTTTACCCACTTACTGGACGAAACACCAAAAACAACGTATGATTGTTACTATCAGCTTATTCTTAGACCTGATAGAGGGTACCCATGCATCCAAACGATCAAAACTCGCACAAAGCTTTTGATGATGAAGACGACATAATATTCAGCAACCTTGAGCAAGATGAGGAACAGCATCCATTGGATAGGCTTTTCAGGTTCCTTAGTGTCAAATTAGTCACACAACCTGTGGAAGAGGAGGAGGTAGACGACGAGTGCGATTTTGATATCCGTATGACCGACGTGCCAGAGGAGGTGTTAGAAGCTTATGCTGAACCTGATATTCTTGAGGTACGTATCGCAACAATTGGCAAACAGTTTTGGACACGCACTCCACGTAAACGCCTGTTGGCAAGTGTCCTATTACTTACGTTGGTTGCGCTCCTTATCGGTATCTCCTCATTCGGCCATGCTACGCTGAGTCTCTTTCCTTTGTTTTCAGGTACGCCACAGGTAAAGCAGTCGTTGAATGTCAGAAGTGGGGTATCGCTTGATTCCCCCGCATCACATGAAGAAGAGAATTACTTATCGTTTGGACCGAATACTTCAGTCATGGTGACGGCTCGCGCAATTCCCAATTATTGTGCAACTGGAACAATGCTTGGACAGGGAAGACAAAAAGGCAATTACCCTGTGTGGCCTGTGGGTATAGACGATACCGCAATAGTACACCTTCCACTACTTCTGTTACCAACAATTAAAAATTGGAAAGGTTGGGTTATTCCTCTGCATGTAAGGGGAAGATACAACTATGTGAGTAGTATTTCCCTTACCGTTTTCAACCTCAATAACACCTCTTCCCCTCTTTTACAGGATCGTTATACTCCCGTTGCCGACATGCACCTCTTTCTCGACACAAAACATGTTGCAAGTGTAACAGGTACAGGTCTGCGAGCAATAGCAACCTGGGATGTCTCGCTCTATATCCCGAACGCTGGCTGCTATGGACTAAGTGCATCATGGGGTCGGGGGCACTGGCTGATTAACTTCGCGGCAGGGAAATAGCAATACATTTGTGTAGGGACCGATTTATCGCGTCCTCGGCGGGGGTCGGGGAGGACGCGATAATGCTGTTTGAAAATTTACTCTGGGAACTCAACGGACGCCCACAAGGGGCTACCCTACTATACTCGGCGTGCTTCGCACGCACAGGCGTTGTATAGTAGGGTAGCCCCTTGTGGGCGTCCGTTGGTTTTT
>JAABVA010000755.1_pt1 | contig 38283 bp, 44 predicted proteins | sample 5560331 | NCBI WGS metagenome assembly JAABVA01 (sample SAMN12812661, study PRJNA571458) | rock metagenome | isolation source: Antarctica rocks | place: Antarctica: Victoria Land, Mt New Zealand sud | collected 2016-01-07 | reverse complement strand
AGACGTGCCCGACCTCGTTGGCCGCACTGGACGACCCGGCCTACAAGGGGAAGGTCGCCCTCAACGGTGACCCGACGAAGGCCAACGCGGCGTTCAGCGCCGTCTGGGCGGCTGCCCTGGCGAAGGCCGCTCGCTGGACGACATCAAGCCGGGCATCGCGCTGTTCAAGGCGCTGAAGAAGGGCGCCATCTACGTCCCCGTCCAGGCGACCGCCGCGACCATCCAAAGCGGTGAGACCCCCATCGTCATCAACTGGGACTACCTCAACGCCTCCGAGGCCGGTGCGCTTAAGGCCAAGGGCCGGACTTACTCGGTGGCCGTGCCCAGCGACGCGAAGTTCGCCGGCTACTACGCCCAGGCGATCAGCAAGTACGCGCCGCACCCGGCGGCTGCCCGCCTGTGGGAGGAGTACCTCTACAGCGTCGAGGGCCAGAACGGCTGGCTGAAGGGCTACGGCCGGCCCGCCGAGCTCGAGGCCCTAACGACAGCGAAGACGATCAACGCGTCCTACGCCGCCAAGCTCCCCCCGGTCAGCGGGACGCCGACGTTCCCCACCGGTGACCAGGTGACCGCCGCCAAGGCCATCGTCACCCAGGACTGGGCCAACGCGGTCAAGTAGGAGTGAACTGCAGCCAGCGGTCACAGGGTCGCCCTCCAGGCGCCCTGTGACGGCGACCTCTCAGACCCTTACGTCCTGGCTGGCCGCGCAGTCGGCGCGGCCAGCCGTGAGCATCCCCCAGAAGCGTGGAGGCATGGACTATGAGGAGTAGTCATGCGAGAGATTCGCAGGAAGTTTGACCCGGAGTTCCGCGAGGGAGCTGTCCGGATCGTCAGGGAGACTAAGAAGCCGATCGCGGTGATCGCGCGTGATCTGGGCGTCAACCCGGGCACGCTGGGGAACTGGGTCGACAAGGACCGGGCGGCTCGGGGTGAGGGCGACGGCCCGCTCGGGGTCGCCGATGAGGCGGAACTCAAGCGGCTCCGCGCCGAGAACGCCGAACTCCGAATGGAACGGGATGTCCTCAAGCGATCAGTGGTCCTGTGGGTGTTATCCCAACATCTGGATAACACCCACTATGCCGAGAACCGGATTATGCCGAGTTCGGTGCGGAAGGGCCTGTGGTGTGAGGGATCGGTGGCTGAAGCCTCGGCATAATCCGGGAGCTTCCCTCGCGAGACTTCTCGACCGATTCCGGATCGAGCTTGGGCGAACGGGGTTACAAGCCGAGTTCCGCCGCTGGGCAGTTGCAGCTGATGGCTCATCTGAGCCGCCGGCTGGTTGAGCATGACCTGGCCGGAGTCGACCTGACCCCAGCCGTCACGGAGGAGTTCCTGCAGGCCAGGCGGGCCGCAGGCTATGAGCAGTGGCTGTCGACGCGCGGTCTTGCTCCGCTGCTGGGTTACTTGCGTGACGTCGGTTTCCGCCGGCGGAGGTCTCGATCGCAGCGACCAGCCCTGAGGAGATCCTGCTCGGCTGCTATCGCATCTACCTCGTCGCGGAGCGCGGGTTGGCCGCCTCGACGGTCCGCAACTACCTCGAGGTTGCCCGGCTGTTCATGTCGCACCGGAAGGCGTCGGCACAGCCGGATCTGCGCGAGGTGACCGTGGCGCAGGTCTGCGAGTTCGTGGTCGCAGGCTGTCGCGACCGTAGTGTCGGGTCGGCCACGCTCCTGGTGGTTGGGCTGCGCGCGCTGCTGCGCTACCTGCACGTGGCTGGCGTCACGGCGTCGGGGCTGGCTGATGCGGTCCCGACGGCGGCCTCCTGGCCCAGCAGCTCCCTGCCACAGCCGATCGACCGCCGTCAGGCGGTACGGCTGCTGCGCAGCTGCGATCGCAGGACCGCGGTGGGACGCCGCGACTTCGCGGTGCTCACGGTGCAGCTGCGGCTTGGCCTGCGGGTCGGCGAAGTAGCGGCGTTGGACCTGGGCGACGTCGATTGGCACCACGGCGAGATGCTGGTCCACGGCAAGGGCCACCGGAACGAACGGCTGCCACTGCCAACCGATATCGGTGAGGCGCTCGTCGGTTGGCTGCGACGCGGCCGCAGACCCTGCGGGTCGACGCGCCTGTTCACCACGCTCATCGCTCCGCGGGGTGAGATGACCAGCAAGGCCGTGTCGGCGATCGTGCGACGAGCCTCCGTGCGCTCGGGGGTCGCCGTCACGGGGCATGGGTTGCGACACACGGCTGGCACCAAGGACCGGGCCACCTCGGTCGCACAGACCGGAACCGCGAGCACCAGCCGTCCCGGCGCGGTGCCGCGCAGCCTGCAGAGCGGCACGCGCCGTTACTCCCGTCGCCAGGCCATCATCGACCAGCAGCACAGTGCGGCCCGTCGGCTCGGGCAGTGGCCGGCTGCCCCGGTAACGGGCAACCCGGCGCCTGAGCTCTGCGCGCTCGTGGCGACCGCGTCGACCAGGTCCTGTTCGGTCAGACCGAGCCGGGACAGGACCACCTCGTCGAACAGCGGCTCGCCGCCCTTCGCCACTGCGCCGACCCCGAACTCGGCTTGCCCAGGCAACCCGATCTTGCGGACGACGAAGGCGTCGAGCTGAGCGTCGAAGGCAGCAGCCACCTCTGTCGCCACAGGAACGCCACCGCGCGGCAGGGCCAGCACGACCGGGTCGCTATCGCCCGACCGGCCTGCCGACACTCCACGAGGCGATCACAGCCCGACATCCCGCCACCTGCCGGAAACGCCACAACGGCTGCTGCAGCACAGCGTCGTCGCCACCGACGGCGCGTCCTGCGGGAGGCAACGAGTCCGAACACGAGGACTGTCAGCCGGGCTGTGCGCCAGGGCGGCCCGTACGCCTGACAAGCCCCGGACCGACAGCCGGATGTCAGCTCGGCGCCGCTCCTGGACCGATCCCCTCAGTGGCTGTGGCGCGGCAGCCCACCGGTCTGCGCCACCCGCTGATAGGCCACGGCGGGGCGCAGCACCATCCCGTCGCACAGCTGGTCGACCATGCTGCGTTGGATCTCCTGCCAGGGTGTCTGTGAGGCCGGCACCGGATACCCGCCGGCTTCGTCGAGGGTGCGCCGCCGATCGGTCAGCTCCTGCTCGGACAGGAGCACGTCGGCGCTACCGGCGACGAGGTCGATGCGCACCCGGTCGCCGGTCCTCAGCAGGGCCAGGCCGCCGCCTGCCGCCGCCTCGGGCGAGGCGTTCAGGATCGACGGTGAGCCCGAGGTCCCGGACTGCCGGCCGTCCCCGATGCAGGGCAGCTCGTGCACGCCCTGCTTGATCAGTGCCGCGGGTGGCTGCATGTTCACGACCTCGGCGCCGCCCGGGTAGCCGAGCGGACCGGTACCTCGGATGAAGAGCATGCAGGTGTCGTCGATCTCCAGGGCCGGGTCGTCGATCCGGTCGTGGTAGTCCTCGGGCCCGTCGAACACGATCGCCCGGCCCTCGAACGCGTTCGGCTGCACCGGGTCGGACAGGTAGCGCTGGCGGAACTCCGGGGAGATCACGCTGGTCTTCATGATGGCGCTATCGAACAGGTTGCCGCTCAGGACCAGGAAACCGGCGTCGTCGACGAGGGCGTCCTCGAACCTGCGGATCACGTCCCGGTCGCCGGCAGCGGCGGCACGGCAGTTCTCGCCGATCGTCAGGCCGTTCACGGTCAGGGCGTCCTCATGGACGAGGTCATGCGCCATGAGCTCGTGGACCACGGCGGGGACGCCCCCGGCGCGGTGGAACTCCTCGCCGAGGTACTTGCCCGCGGGCTGCAGGTCCACGATGAGCGGGACCTCCAGCCCGAGGCGCTGCCAGTCCCGGAGGTCAAGGTCCACCCCGATGTGGCGGGCGATGGCGCCGATGTGGATCGGTGCGTTGGTCGAGCCACCGATGGCGGAGTTGACGACGATGGCGTTCTCGAAGGCAGCGCGGGTGAGCACGTCCGAGGGCCTGAGGTCCTCGTGCACCATCTCCACGATCCTGCGGCCGGTGAGATAGGCGTTGCGGGCCCGGTCCCGGTGCGGAGCCGGGATCGCCGCCGACCCGGGCAGGCTCATGCCCAGCGCCTCGGCCAGTGCGTTCATCGTGGAGGCGGTCCCCATCGTGTTGCAGTGGCCGGGCGAAGGCGCCGAGGAGGCCACCAGCTCCACGAAGCCCGCCTCGTCGAGCTCACCGGCCGCCACCATCTCGCGTGCCTTCCACACGATGGTGCCCGAACCGGTGCGCTCGCCGTTGAACCAGCCGTTGAGCATCGGCCCACCGGACAGCACGATCGCCGGGATGTTCACTGTGGCGGCGGCCATCAGGCAGGCCGGGGTGGTCTTGTCGCAGCCGGTCGTCAGCACTACCCCGTCCAGCGGGTAGCCGTGCAGCACCTCGACCAGTCCCAGGTAGGCCAGGTTGCGGTCCAGCGCTGCCGTGGGCCGCCGCCCGGTCTCCTGGATCGGGTGCACCGGGAACTCGAAGGCGAGCGCGCCCATCTCCCGGATTCCCTCCCGCACCCGGTCCGCCAGCTGAAGGTGATGTCGGTTGCAGGGTGTGAGGTCCGAGCCGGTCTGGGCGATGCCGATGACAGGGCGGCCGGACTGGAGTTCCTCGCGGGTCAGGCCCCAGTTCATGTAGCGCTCGATGTACAGCGCGGTCATTGCGGGGTTGTCGGGGTTGTCGAACCACTCTTGGCTGCGCAGGGTCCGGGGTGCGCTGGGCTCGTGGGCGTTCATGCGGAGCTCCCTTCGGCTCGTGGTGAAAGCCCGTGGGCAGTCGTGGGTCGTGGGTGGCCGGGGTCGGGCCCCGCCGTCACCCGGTCAGCGAGGGCAGGAACAAGATGAGCTGCGGGAAAGCGATCAGCGCCACCAGCACGACCAGCAGCGCGAGGTAGAAGGGCGGCATGTTGCGCAGCAGCTCCTCCATGCTCACCTTGCCGACCGCGCAGCCGACGTACAGCACGGTCCCGACCGGTGGGGTGATCAGGCCGATGCCGAGGACGAGGGACATCAGCACGCCGAAGTAGACCGAGGTCCACGCCGGCGCTGATGACGATCGGGGCCATGATCGGCGCGAGGATCACCACCGCCGGGGTCAGGTCCAGGACGATACCGACGAGCAGCAGCATCACGCACGTGATGGCCAGCACCGCGTACGGGTTGGTGGACACCCCGCTGGTGGCGGCGACCAGGTCCTGGGGGACCTGCGCGGTCGTCAGCAGGAAGGCCACCGACGTGGCCAGGGCGAGCAGGAACAGCACCATGCCGGTGAGCCGGCCGGTGCGGATCAGGATCGGCCAGAGGTCGCGGGGCGTGATCTCGCGGTAGACGAACATCGAGATCGCCAGCGCGTAGACGACCGCGATAACCGCCGCCTCGGTAGCCGTGAAGACGCCGCCGAGCCAGCCGAGAGGTCGACGGCGCGTCATGGCGGACCTCCTCGGCTGCGGGTCTGGCTCCGCCGGATCAGGGGGGTGCCTCCTGGGCCGCACGGCCCGGTCAGAGATCGGATCATCTGACGGGCCACTCTGGGCCCCGGTCCGTGCGCCGTCAATGGTGCAAGCATATCGTGACATCTGCGTGTCCTTCGCGGCCGCGGCCGACCGGGACGGCCGCCGCGTCCGGCTAGTGTGCGCGGGCCAGGAGGTCGCCGCGCCCGTCCGCGGGCACGCCCGAGCCGCGCCCAGCGGGACAGGACCGAGGAGACGCCGTGCACGGTCAGGTCGAGACCCGGCTGCAGCTGCCGGGCGGGCGGGTGGGCGTGGTCGCCATCGTCCGCCTGCGCGGATGCGAGCCGGTGGACGAGCTGCTCGGCGCCCTGGTCGAGGGTGGCGTCCGGACCGTGGAGGTCACCCTGCCGACGCCTGGGGCGCTGCCGGCGGTGCGGCGGTGGTACCGGGTCACCGCGGGGGTGGGCACCGTGCGAACCCCGCAGGAGGCGGTCGTGGCGGCTGAGGCCGGCGCGGCGTTTCTCGTCACCCCGACGACCCGCACCGAGGTGCTCGACGCGGCCGCCGGGCGGGGGGTGCCCGTGGTGAGCGGCGCCCTCACCCCCACCGAGATGACCGCGCCTGGGGCCATGGGGCCGCGGCGGTGAAGGTGTTCCCGGTGTCGGCCCTGGGCGGCGCCGCCTACCTGCGCGCGGTCCGCGAGCCGCTCGACGACGTCGTCCTGCTGCCGACCGGCGGCGTCGACGTGGCCGCCGCCGCCGAGTTCGCCCGGCTCGGCTGCCTGGGCGTCGGGGTGGGCAGCGCGCTGGTCTCCGAGCAGCTGGTGCTCGACCGCGACTGGGCCGCGCTGGCGGACCGCGCCAGCCGCTTCGTGAGGAGCTGGCAGGCCGGGCTGGCCGACCGTGGTTGACGTCCTCACCGCGGGCGAGGTGATGGGCGCGGTGCGGGCGGACGGGCTGGTGCGCTTCGGTGCGCGCGCGCACCTGAGCATCGCGGGGGCCGAGGCGAACGTCGCGATCGGGCTGTCGCGGCTCGGGCACTGCGCCCGGTGGGTGGGGGTCGTGGGTCGCGACCAGCTGGGCGCGCTCGTGCTGCGCACGCTGCGGGCCGAGGGTGTGGACGTGTCGCAGGTGCGCAGCGACGACGCGCCGACCGGGGTCCTGGTGTCCGAGGAACGCCTGGCCGGGGTCGCCCGCGTCGACTACCACCGGCGGGCGTCGGCCGGCAGTTTGCTCGCCCCGGCCGACCTGCTCGGCGCGCTGGAGCCGAGCCCGCGGGTGCTGCACGTCACGGGCCTGACCATGGCGCTCGGGGAGGCTCCCGCCGAGGCCGTGCGGACCGGCGTCCGGACCGCCCGGGAGCGGGGCGTGCTGGTGTGCCTGGACGTCAACCACCGGCAGCGGCTGTGGACGGCACGGCCCGCACGGCAGGCGCTGGCCCCGCTGGCACCCCTGCTCGACCTGGTCGTGGCCTCGGAGGACGAGCTGGCGCTGGTCGCTCCCGAGGGTGACGACCTGCCGCAGCAGGTGCAGTCCCTGCTGGACTGCGGCGTGCGGCAGGTGGTCGTCAAGCTCGGCCCCGGTGGGGCGAGAGCCCACACGGCCGAGGGCGCCGTGCACCTGCCCGCGCGCCCGGTGCGGGCGGTAAACGCGATCGGGGCGGGTGACGGCTTCGTGGCCGGCTACCTATCCGGTCTGCTGGACGGGCTCGACGTCCCGGGCCGGCTCGCCCGGGCCGTCGCCACGGGGGCCTTCGTGGTGGCCACCGCCGGGGACTGGGAGGGGTTGCCCACCCGCGACGAGCTGGCGCTGCTCGACCTGCAGGGCGGAGCCGTCCTGCGCTGACCGGGGTGTGCTCGCCAGCGTCGCGCTGCGGGCGCCGTCGGTCCGCGGCTCAGCCCGCGAACAGCGGCTCGGGCAGGCCCCGCACCCCGGGCTGCAGGGCGAACAGCGAGCCGCCGAGCGGGCCCGCCGCCCGCTCGGCCGCGGTCAGCCCCCGCGCCGCCGAGGTGACGTACAGCGTGGCCAGGTCCCGGCCCCCGAAGGCGCAGCTGGTGGGCCGCTGTACGGGCAGCTCGACCACCCGGTCGACCCTGCCGTCGGGTGCGTACCGCACGACCCGCCAGCCGTCCCACACCGCGCTCCAGACGTAGCCGTCGGCGTCGACCGTCAGGCCGTCCGGCACCCCGTCCTGCCCGTCGAGCACCGCGAACGGCCGTCGCCGGGAGAGGCTGCCGCTGGCGAGGTCGAAGTCGAACGCGTCGATGCGCCCGACCCGGGAGTCGGTGAAGTACATCGTACGGTCGTCGGGGCTCCAGCCGAGGCCGTTGGAGCAGATCACGTCGTGCAGCACCGCATGCCAGCCCAGGTCGGGGTCGAGCCGGTAGAGCGAGCCGAGGGGCTCCAGCTCGTCGTCGTGCAGCGTGCCGGCCCAGAACCGGCCCGCGCGGTCGCAGGCACCGTCGTTGAAGCGGTTGGCGGGCCGCCCGTGCTCGGGGTCGCCGACCGGGTCCAGGTGACCGGACGCCAGGTCCAGCAGCGCGAAGCCGGTCCGCAGGGCGAGCACCGCCCCGCCACCGGTCCGCAGGGCGAGCGCGCCGACCTCCGAGGGCACGATCCACTCGCGCTGTTCCCCGGTCGCCGGGGAGAACCGGCGGACCCGCCGGCCGGCGATGTCGACCCGGTACAGGCTCTGGTCCTGCTCGGACCAGACCGGCCCTTCGCCCAGCAGGTCGGCCCGCTCCAGCACGCACTCCACCTCGGTGTCCATGGTCCTGCTGCCCTCCGTCAGTGGCTGCGCGGGCGACCTTGACCAACTGTGCGGCCGCTACTACGGTCCGCCCGCCAGCCGTCAGATGTCTGTGCGGTGCATACTGTCAGCCGAAGGAGCGCGATGACCAGGCTGGGCCGTAGCTGCCGAATGGTGTCCCCACGGCGCCCCCGGGGGGAGTAGTCCGCATGCAACTGCCCCGTGCAGCCGTACGTGTCGTGGACCTGTCGGTCACGCTCTCCGAGGAGCTGCCGGCCGCCTGGCCGGGCCACATGCCCTTCGCGCACCCCACCTGGAACTGGTACGCACCGCTGCAGGCAGCGACCGGCCGGGTGCGCTGCGACGGCCCGTACCGCACCAACTTCCTTGTCCTGGACGAGCACACCGGCACCCACGTCGACGGGCCCACGCACTTCATCCCGCCGCCCGACAGCGGCCTGCCCTGGGCCGGCCCCCTCGGGGACCAGAGCACCGAGCACCTCGACCTGGAGCAGATGTGCGGCCCGGCGGTGGTCGTCGACGTGCGGCACCTGGTCGGGTCCGGCGGCGCCGGCCGCAGCCCGTTCATCGAGCCCGCCCACCTGGCGGGGTTCGAGCGCGAGCACGGCGCGTTCGCGCCCGGCGAGGTCGTGCTGTTCCACAGCGACTGGGACCGCTGGTACGTCGAGGGCCCGGGTAGCGAGCCGTTCCTGACCGGTCCCCTCGTCCGGCAGAGCTCGCCGGGCTGGCCTGCCCCGTCGCCGGCGGCGATGCTCCTGCTGCACGCCCGGGGGGTGCGTGCCGTGGGCACCGACGGTCCGAGCATGGGGGCCGTCCACGACGGCGCGCCGGTGCACCAGGAGGGGCTGTCCCGGGGGATGCTGTTCGTGGAGATGCTGACCGGTCTGGGGCAGCTGCCGCCGCGCGGGGCGTACTTCCTGTTCCTGCCGCTCAAGCTGGCCGGCGGGACGGGCGGACCGGGTCGGGCCGTCGCCCTCCTGGCCGCCGACGACTGAGCTGTCAGCCGACCTCAGGGTGGCTATTGACCTGTGAGCCAAATCACCCCTAACTTCCGGGCAGCGAAGTCAGACGTCTGTGCATGCCGTCGGCGTGCAGGGCCGACTTCGGACGCGGCTCCAGGGCCGTCAGGAGGAACCGGCATGACCTGGTCAAGGACGTTCCCGTCCCGTGCGCTGGCTGTGGGCGCCTTGGTGGCCGTGCTGCTCCCGGTCGCAGCCTGCGGGGGCGGGGCCTCGGGCTCCGCCGCCCCCGCCGCGTCCGGGGGGGCCACCAAGAAGTTCAAGATCGCCCTGTCGAACTCCTTCATCGGCAACAAGTGGCGGGTGGAGATGGAGAACGACTTCAAGTCGGTCTGCGCGTCACCGCCGTGGAAGGACCGCGTCGACTGCACCGTGTTCAACGCCGGCAACGACGTCTCCAAGCAGTCCCAGCAGATGTCGAACATGATCTCGCAGCGGGTCGACGCCATCGTGCTGAACGCCGCCTCGCCGACCGGGCTGAACGGGGTCGTGAAGCAGGCCTGCGACCGCAAGATCCTGGTCGTCTCGTTCGACAGCACGGTGACCGAGCCCTGTGGGCTCAAGGTCAACACCGACCAGGTCAAGTTCGGCAAGCTGCTGGCGCAGTACCTGGTGGACAAGCTGCCGAAGGGCGGCAACGTCATCCAGGTCACCGGCGTCGCCGGCACCTCCGTCGACGCCGACCGCAACGCGGGCGCCAAGGCCGTCTTCGACAAGAACCCCCAGATCAAGGTGGTCTCGACCTACACCGGGATGTGGGACTCCGCCACGGCGCAGCGCAACACCGCCGGCCAGATCCCGTCCCTGCCGACCATCGACGGGATCTGGGCGCAGGGCGGCACGGACGGCGTGCTGAAGGCGTTCCTCGACGCCAAGCGGCCGCTGCCGCCGACCGCCGGTGAGGCCGAGAACGGCTTCCGGAAGTTCATGCGGCCGAAGGGCTACCTCGGGGCGACCGTGCAGGCGCTGTCCATCGGTCAGCCGCCGTACCTGTCCGTCGTGGCGCTGGAGACGGCACTGCAGGTCCTGGACGGCACCCGGCCGCGGGGCGACGTCATCGTGCCGTTCCCCTCGGCGACCAACGCGGACGTCAAGGCGGGGGTGACCGTCTTCCCCGACCTCGAGGACAGTTTCTTCGTCACTTTCACCGACTCCGGGGCCGACCCGACCGTGAAGATCTGCGTCGGCGCGGCCCTGAGCGGCAACGTCTGCCCGAAGCCGCCCACCATCACGCTGCCACCGGCGGCGTGACCGGGGCAGGGAGCCGGGCCCTCGCCGGGTCCACCCCGCACGGCGCCGGCCCCGACGGGCCGGCGCTGCGCGGGACGGCCCTGGCAGCGACCGGCGTGGTCAAGTCGTTCGGAGCCGTCCGAGCCTGCGACGGCGCAGACCTCACGGCTGGCTTCGGCCAGGTCCACGCCCTGGTCGGAGAGAACGGCGCCGGTAAGAGCACGCTCATCAAGGTCCTGTGCGGCGTCCTGCAGCCCGACGCCGGCACGGTGCGGGTCCGTGACGAGCCGACGGTGCTGCGCTCTCCCGACGCCGCCCGCGCCGCCGGCATCGGCACGGTGTTTCAGGAGCTCACGCTGCTGCCGTACCTCACGGTCGCCGAGAACGTGCTGCTGGGCGACGAGCCGCGGGGACGGCTGGGCCTGGTCCGCCGGCGGGCGCTCCCGGAGGCCGCGGAGGCGCTGCTCACCTCCTACGGGGTGACCTCGATCGACCCCCGCGAACTCGCCGTCAACCTCTCGGTCGCGCAACGGCAGGTCCTGGAGATCGTCCGCGCGCTATCCCGCAAGCCCGAGATCCTGATCCTGGACGAGCCGACCGCGGCCCTGCCCAGGGACGAGGTGGAGTGGCTGTTCGACCTCGTCCGCGACCTGCGGCAGCGCGGCGTGTGCGTGCTGTTCACCAGCCACCGCTGGCAGGAGGTCGTCGACCTGGCCGACCACATCACGGTGTTCCGCAACGGCCGGGCGGTGGCGACGCGCGACAGTCTCGACGAGTCCGAGGCCGTGACGCTGATGACCGGCCGCACGATCGACCGCGCCTACCCCTCGCCGCCGCCCCTGCCCAGCGATCCCGACCCGGTGCTGCAGGTCCTGGGACTGTCGGCCGAGGGCGTCGACGCCGTCGACCTGACCGTGCACCGCGGTGAGATCGTGGGTGTGGGCGGGCTGGCCGGGCAGGGCCAGCGCGAACTGTTCCTGACCCTGTTCGGGGCCCGCCGGGCGACCGGCGGACAGGTGCGCGTCGGCGGCGAGATCCGCCGGATCCGCCGGCCCGCGGACGCCATCGCCGCCGGCCTAGGCATCGCGCTGGTGCCCGAGGACCGCAAGGGCGAGGGCCTGCTGATGCCGCGACCGGTACGCGACAACCTCACGCTCCCGGTGCTGGCCCAGGTCGCCACGCTCGGCGTGATCCGCCCCGGTGCGGAGCGCACGCTCGTGCAGCGGATGGTCGACCGGTTGCAGATCCGCACCACCAGGCCCAGCACCGCCGAGGTGGGCAACCTGTCCGGCGGCAACCAGCAGAAGGTCCTGATCGGCCGCTGGTTGCTGGCCGACTCTGGGGTGCTGCTTCTGTACGACGTGACGCGGGGGGTCGACGTCGCCACCAAGCACGACATCTACGACCTCGTCGTGGACCTGGCGCGCAGCGGCAAGGCGATCCTGCTCTACTCCAGTGAGACCGAGGAGGTCGCCCGCCTGTGCCACCGGGTGCTGGTGCTGCGGGAGGGGCGGGTCACCGCCGAGCTGGACCAGACCGCCAGCGCGCAGGACATTGTGGCGGCGGCCTACCGGGAGCCGGCCGGCCGTGGCTGAGCCGGCCGTCGCGGCGCCCGTGCGGCGTCGCAGCGCCGGCCGGCACTGGCTGGTGCAGAACACCCCGCTGCTGCTCAGCTTCGTCATCCTCGCGGCCACCGTGCTGGTCTGGGTCTTCTTTTACTACCGGCAGCTCGGCCGGCTGCCGGACGCCTTCGACCTGACGGCGGTGACCAACTCCGTCCTGCCCGTGGTCTTCGCGGGGATCGGCCAGACCGTGGTCGTGCTCACCCGCGGCCTGGACCTCTCGGTGGGCGGCATGATCAACCTGTCGAACGCCGTGGTCGCCCAGAACATGGGCGACAGCCCGGGCAGCATCCTGGGCTGGAGCGCCGGGGTCCTGCTGATCGGCGCGGCAGTCGGCCTGGTCAACGGGGTGCTGGTTGCGTACGGGCGGCTGCAGCCGATCCTGGTCACCCTGGCGACCCTGTCGATCCTGCAGGGGCTCGCGATTCGGGTACTGCCCCGGCCCGGCGGGCATGTGCCGGCGCAGCTCACCGACACCCTCACCAACCCCAACTCGCCCACCGGGCTGGGGTACGTGGCGCTCGCCCTCGCCGCCTGGTTCGTGTTCCGCCGCACCTCCCTCGGCCAGCACATCTTCGCGCTCGGCAACGACGAGTCCGCGGCGCGGGCCAACGGGGTACCGGTCCGCCGCGCCAAGGTGCTCGCCTACGTCATCTCGGGGACCTGCGCGGCCGCGGCCGGGCTGTTCCTCGCCGCCACCACGACCTCGGGCGACGCGACGGTCGGCGACCCGTTCGTGCTCACCTCGATCGCCGCCGTGGTGCTCGGCGGTATCAGCTTCTTCGGCGGTCGCGGGAGCGCCGTCGGATCGGTGGCCGGCGCGTTCGTCCTGGGCCTCATCGTCAACGTGCTGTTCTTCGCCAACATCGACCCGCTGTACCAGTCGCTCTACGAGGGGCTGTTCCTCATCGTCGCCGTCGTGGTCGGACTGGCCGCCGGTGGACTCGCCAGGAGGCGGACATGACCACGGCGCAGCCGCAGTCCAGGGCGGCGGTGCTGGCGGACCTGACGCCCGACCGGCGCAAGGTGCTCTACGCGTTCGCGGCGCTGGTGCTGCTGTTCGCCGTCGGCGGGGTGGTCAAGGAGGGCTTCGTCAGCAGGGCGAACGTCCAGACGATCCTGCTCATCGCGTCGTTCGTCGGCTTCGTCGCCGCCGGGCAGACGTTCGTGGTCCTCGTCGGGGGCATCGACTTCTCGGTCGCGTGGACGCTCAACGCCGGTGCGGTCCTGCTCACCACGAGCGCGCTGGGCCAGAACGGCCGGGCCCCCTGGGCCGTGCTGCTGACGCTCGGGATGGGGTTGGCGGTCGGTCTCGTCAACGGCCTGGGGGTGGCCTACCTCTCGGTACCGGCGGTCGTCATGACCCTTGGCATGAACGGCGTCCTGCAGGGGCTCACCCTGGGCCTGTCCAAGGGCCTGACCTGCAGTTCCTGCACCGCAGCCGTGCCACCCGTCGTGCGCGACGCCGTCGTCAGCTCGGTCCTCGGGGTCCCGGCCGACCTGTTCCTCTGGCTCGGGGTCATCGCGCTGGTCACGTTCCTGTTGAGCTTCACGACCTTCGGCCGGCGGGTCTACGCGATCGGCAACAACCCGCAGGCCAGCTTCCTGGCCGGCGTCAACGTGCGCCGCGTGACGGTCGTACTGTTCATGCTGTCGGGCATGTTCGCGGCGCTGGGCGGGATCGTGCTCGTCGCCTACAGCGGCAACCCGACGCTCGGGCTCGGCGACCCCTACCTGCTGCAGTCGGTCGCCGCGATCGTCGTCGGCGGGGTGTCGATCCTGGGCGGGCGGGGCCTGTTCCTCGGCACCGTCGCCGGCGCGATCACGCTGGTGACGCTCCTGACCCTGCTGCGCGCGCTGCAGATGCCGGAGTACGGGCGCAGCATCGTCTACGGCCTGGTGATCCTGGTGATCCTGGGGCTGTACGGCCGGGAGCGGGAGGCCCGGTGACGTCCGGTGCCCGCGGTCCGTCGTTCGACCTGTCCGGGCAGGTCGTGCTGGTCACCGGGGCCGGTAGCGGCATCGGGCGGGCGGTGGCGCTCGGGCGGGGCGGTGGTGTTCCTGACCTCCCCGGCGGCGTCGTACGTGACGGGTGAGGTCCTCGCCGTCGACGGGGGCTGGAGCGTTGCCTGAGCCGCGCGGCCCGACCTACCGACGGCTGCTGGTGTCCCGGACCTGCACGGGGTTGCGCAGCAGGCCGACGCCGGGGATCTGCACCGTCACGACGTCGCCCTCGTGCAGGGTGAACTCCAGGGGCGGCACGATGGACGTCCCGGTCAGCAGGACCACTCCGACCGGGAAGTCCTGGCCGCGGAACAGCCAGTCGACCAGCTCGTCGAGCTCACGATGCATGGTCGACACCGATACCTGGTCGGCGTAGAGCTCGGCACCCCCGCGCTCGATGACCAGACGGATCTCGAGCTCGGCGACCGGGGCCGCATCAGCGACCGGAAGCAGGCAGGGGCCCACCGAACAGCTCCCCGCGTACGTCTTGGCCTGCGGCAGGTAGAGCGGGTTCTCCGCCTCGATGCTGCGCGAGGACATGTCGTTGCCGACGGTGTACGCGACGATCCGACCCGACGCGTCGGCCACCACCCCCAGCTCGGGCTCCGGGACGTCCCAGCCGGAGTCGGAGCGGATGGCGACGGGGTCCTCCGGGCCCCGGGAGCGGCCCACGGCCGCCTTGGCGAACAGCTCAGGCCGTTCGGCGACGTAGACCCGGTCGTAGAAGTCGACCGGGCCGGCCTCCTCGTTGCGCGCGGTACGGCTGCGCTCGAAGGTGACGCCGCTCGCCCACACCTCCTGGCCCTCCAGCGGGCACAGCACCCGGGCGCTGTCGGGGACGGCCTCGGCACTGCCCTGGTGCAGCGCGGCACGCAGCGCCTCGCCACCGCGGGCGAGCAGGTCGTCCAGGGTCACGGCCTGGGACAGCAGGTGCGCAGGCCCCTCGCCGGGCGGCCCGGCGGCGAGCCGTACGGCGCCACCGATCTGCAGCCGCCACAGCGCGAGCGCGCTCACGTCGCACCGCCGACCGGCGCACGCGTGGACTCGCCGTCGACCCGGCGCAGCAGCCCGAGGGGGTTCTCGTTGTGCAGTTCCGGGGGCAGCAGCGCCTGCGGGGTGTCCTGGAAGGCGACGGCCCGCAGGAAGCGCAGCACCGCCGTGACACCGACCGAGGTGTGCGCGGGGAAGGTCGTCGCCGGGTAGGGGCCACCGTGGTGCTGGGCGGCCGTCACCGCGACCCCCGTCGGGAACCCGTTCCAGATGACCCGGCCCGCCTTCTGTACGAGAACCGACTGCAGGTCCCGCAGGCCGGCCGCCTCGTCCGCCGTGCCGTGCACCGCGGCAGTGAGGTTGCCCTCAAGGTGCCGGGCTGCCTCGGCGTAGCGCTCCGGCGGCAGGCTCACGACCACGGCGGCCGGCCCGAACTGCTCCTCGAGCAGCTCCGGGGTGCTCCGGTAGACCTCCCAGCCGACGTGCAGGAGTGTCGGTGTGGTGCCGGTGCCGCCGGCCGCCTCGTCACCCCCGCCGACCACGACGTCCACGCCCGGCAGGGCGGCGGTGCGCTGCAGGCGGCGGTGCAGGCCGGCCCGGATGCCCTCGGTGAGCATCGGGGCCTCGGGCACGGCCCTCAGTAGCTCGCCGACCCGGTCGAGGAAAGCCGTCCCGGCCGGGTCGTCCGGCACCATGACGATGCCCGGGCTGGTGCAGAACTGGCCGGTGCTGAGGGTCATCGACGCGGCGAACCCCTCGGCGAGCGCCGGACCGCGCTCGGCCAGTGCCCCGGCAGTGATGAAGACCGGGTTCACGCTGCCCATCTCCGCGTAGACCGGAATCGGCTCGGGTCGACTGCCGGCCAGGTCGAACAGCGCCCTGCCCACCTCCGTGGAGCCGGTGAAACCCACGGCCTTGACCTGGGGGGCGAGCACCAGGGTCCGGCCGGCCTCGGGGGAGCGGCCCTGCAGCAGCGCGAAGGTGCCGTCCGGCGCTCCGACCGCCCGCACCGCGGCCAGGATGGCGTGGCCCGCCAGCTCGGACGTCGCCGGGTGGGCCGGGTGCGCCTTGACCAGTACCGGGCAGCCGGCGGCGAGCGCGGCAGCGGTGTCCCCCCCGGGGACGCTGAAGGCGAAGGGGAAGTTGCTGGCGCCGAAGACCGCGACCGGCCCGACGGGGACGAGCATGCGTCGCAGGTCCGGCCGGGGCGGAACGGCGGCCGGGTCCGCGCGGTCGAGGATCGCCGCTACGTACGAGCCCTCTTCGACCAGGGCGGCGAAGGCGCGCAGCTGGCTGCAGGCCCGGCCGAGTTCACCGGTGAGCCGGGGCACGCCCAGCGCGGTCTCGGAGTCCGCCGTCGCGAGCAAGGGCGCGGACAGGGCCTCCAGCTCCTCGGCGATGCGGCGCAGCAGCAGCCCCCGCCGGACTCCGGGCCACTCGCGGAGCAACCGGAACGCCTGCTCTGCGGCCCGTCCGGCGTCGGCGACGTCCGCTGCGGTGGCCTCGGCGAAGGTCACTCCCGCCAGGGTGCCGGAGCGGGGGTGCAGCGCACGGAAGCTCTCCCCGCCCTGCGCGGGGGTGCGCACCTGGCCGGCGATCAGGTGACCACCCGTCACGGTCGGTTCGTCGGCCGGCGGGGCGGCCCGGTCCGTTGCCGGGTCTGCCGCCGCCGCGTTCTTGGTCGTCGTGCTCACAACGCCTCCTGGTGTCAGGTGTGCCCGATGCTCAGCAGCCGGGGTCCCGGGCAGGTCGTCCGCAGCCGGGCGGGCGCCGCTCAGGGAGCGGACCGCACCCGCTGGCGCTGCCTGCCCAGGCCCTCGATTTCGAGCTCCACGACGTCACCGTCCTGCAGGAACGTCGGCGGCTTCATGCCCATCCCGACACCTGGAGGCGTTCCGGTGTTGATGACGTCACCGGGCTCCAGGACCATGAACTGACTCAGATACCACACGATGTGGGCCACCGAGAAGATCATCGTGGCGGTGCTGCCGGTCTGGCGGCGCTCGCCGTTGACGTCCAGGGACATCGACAGCGCCTGCGGGTCCGGCACCTCGTCCGCGGTGACCAACCACGGCCCGAGCGGGTTGAACGTCTCGCACGACTTGCCCTTCACCCACTGGCCGCCGCGCTCGAGCTGGAACTCGCGCTCGGAGACGTCATTGGCCACGGCGTAGCCGGCGACGATGGCCAGTGCAGCCTGCTCGTCAGGCAGGTAGCGGCCGGGGGCGCCGAGAACGATGGCCAGCTCGACCTCCCAGTCGGTCTTGGTGCTCCCGCGGGGGACCAGGACGTCGTCGTCCGGCCCGACGACGGTGTTGGTCGCCTTGAAGAAGATGATCGGCTCGGTAGGAAGGGGCATCCCCGACTCCGCAGCATGGTCGGAGTAGTTGAGCCCGACGCAGATGACCTTGTGCGGACGTGGCACGCAGGAGCCGACGCGGCTGCCTGCGTCCAGGTCGATGCGTGGCAGGTCGGTCCCGGCTGCCAGCAGTGCCCGCAGCCGGTTGACGCCGTCACCGGCGAAGAAGTCCGGACCGAAGTCGGATACGTATGCCGAGACGTCGACCGTGGTCCCGTCCTCGAGCAGGAGGCAGGGTCGCTCAGCGCCGGGTGCCCCCATCCTGAGCAGACGCATGCGACGACCATCCTTGCCTCTGGGTTCTGTCGTAAGGTGATCAGACCTCTGATGCATCGCAACCTAGGTGGTGCCGCCGGGGTGGTCAATGCCTTGCCGGCGGTTGTGCCGGTGAGCAGGCCAAAACGCCCGGGGAACCGGTGGAGCGAGGAGCGGGTATGGGCAGCGCGGGCGACGAGGACTCCTCGCCCACCGGGCCGCCGGGTCGTCGGCGCCCGAGGTGGTCGGAGCTGCGGCCGCTCATCGGGCCGACCCCGAGCCTGCGCGCAGGGCGCAGCCGCAAGATCGCCCGGGCCGCGTCCGTGGAGGACCTGCGACGCCTCGCCCGCCGCCGGGCACCGCGCGCGGTGTTCGACTACACCGACGGCGGTGCGGGCGGGGAGGTGAGCCTGCGCAGGTCCCGGGCGGCCTTCGACCGGGTCGAGCTGCGGCCGAGCGTGCTGCGGGACGTCTCCCGGGTCGACACCGCCACCATGGTCCTCGGCCAGCCCGCCGCGCTGCCGCTGGCCTTCGCCCCCACTGGTTTCACGCGGATGATGCACGCGCAGGGCGAACCGGCCGTGGCGCGCGCTGCCGGCCGGGCCGAGATCCCGTACGCGCTGTCCACGATGGGCACGACCTCCCTCGAGGCGCTGGCACAGGCGGCCCCCGGCACCCGACGCTGGTTCCAGCTCTACCTGTGGCGCGACCGGGAGGCCAGCCTGGATTTCGTACGGCGCGCCGCCGCCTCGGGGTACGAGGCCCTGGTGCTCACCGTCGACACCCCGGTGGCCGGGGTCCGGCTGCGCGACGTGCGCAACGGGCTGACCGTCCCACCGTCGCCGACGCTGCGCACCTTGGCCGACATGTCGGTGCATCCGGCCTGGTGGTTCGACGTGCTGACCACGCCGCACTGGAGTTCGCCTCGCTGCGCTCGTGGGGTGGGACGGTCGCCGAGCTCGCGAACAAGGTGTTCGACCCGGCAGCCACGCTGGCAGATGTGCGGACGCTGCGCAGCGCCTGGCCGGGACGTCTGATCGTCAAGGGCGTGCAGACGGCCGAGGACGCCCGGGCCGTCGTGGATGCCGGTGTCGATGCGGTGGTGGTGTCCAACCACGGCGGGAGGCAGCTGGACCGGTCGCCGACGCCGCTGGAGCAGCTGCCGGACGTCGTGGCCGCGGTCGGCCGGGACGCCGAGGTCTACCTCGACGGAGGTGTCATGAGCGGGTCCAACGTGGTGGCGGCCGTCGCCCTCGGTGCGCGGGCGTGCCTGGTCGGTCGGGCGTACCTGTATGGGCTGATGGCGGGCGGCGAGGAGGGGGTCGACCGCGTCGCCGCGATCCTGGCGGACGAGGTCCGACGGACCCTGCAGCTGATGGGCGTCATCTCGATCGGGGAGCTCACCCCGGACCGGGTCCGCCTGCGGTCCTGAGGTCGGCGGCCAGCACCTACGGTCCCCTCCGACATGCGTTCCGGGCGACGCTCACGCCGGTGCTGGCCCCGTAGCCGGCCGCCGGGCTCACCGCCAGAGGACGGGGCCGGTGCCGTCGTGCACCTGGGACAGGTCCAGCGAGTCGAACAGGCTGCCGCCGACGTGCATCCGCGCGAGCAGGGCCTGCTCGCGCCGTTGGATCGCCTCGCTTCCGGCAGGGCGCGCAGGACCTGTTCGGGGGACCCGACGAGCACGCCGTCGTCGTCGTCGAAGACCAGGTCGCCCGGATGCACCTGCACCCCGCCGCAGCGCACCGGTGCCTGCAGCCCGCCGACCCGGGCGGCGCCCCCGGCGTTCGGGCGGCTGCCGGTGGCGTAGCAGGGCAGCGACAGCCGTCGCAGGCCCGCCACGTCGCGGCAGGGTCCGTCGAGCACGATGCCGGCCAGGCCCTTGCGCTGGGCCTCCGTCGCGATCAGCTCCCCGTAGACCGCGCTCGGGCTGCCTTGCGCGTCGATGACCAGCACGTCCCCCGGCTGAGCTCGCTGCAGGCCGTCGAGGACGGCGAACCGGTCGCTCGTGCAGGCCACGGTGTAGGCGGTCCCGATCAGGGTCCTACCGGGGCTGACCCGGGTCGGACCGGACATCACCCGCAGCTGCTTGTCGGCGTCGGCAAGGCTGGACACGTCCACCAGGCGCAGGCGGTGCAGGATCTCGTCGAGCATCGGGTCATCTCCTGGGTAGCGGGGTCGGCACCGGGGCGAACGTAGCCGCGGGGCCCGGACAGGGCGGTGGGGCCTGCTCAGGAGCAGGCCAGGTGCACGGCCAGTGCGAGGCCACCGACGGCGATGCCGACGCGCAATGCCCCGGCAGGCAGGTGCCGGACCAGGACCGGCCCGAGCCGGCCTCCCACGAGGAAGCCGGCACCCAGCGGAGCACGGCCCTCCATTGCACCGGCCCGAGGGCCACGAAGGCGAGAGCGGCGACGCCGTTGACCACGCCCATGACGACGTTCTTCGTCGCGTTGCCCCGGGGGAGCGGCTCGGCAGTGGCCGCCAAGAGCAGGGCGAGCATGAGGACACCGGCGGCGGCCCCGAAGTACCCGCCGTACACGGCTACGGGGAACACCGCGACCGGCAGCAGCCGGGCGTCGCCGGCCCGTCCCCGGGGGGCAGCAGCCGGGCGTCGCCGGCCCGTCCCCGGGGGGTAGGCGGCCGCGGCCGGGCGCGGAGCAGGACGGCCACCGAGCCCGTGCCGATCAGCCACGGGACGAGCCGCTCGAAGGCCGCCGACGGGGTCAGCAACAGCAGGGCAGCTCCGACGGCCCCCCCCGCCGCACTGACGGCGGCGAGCCGGCGCAGGCGCAGGCCCTGTCCGCGCAGCTCCGGCCCCGACCCGGCGGCTGAGCCGATGCTGCTCGCCACGATCGCCACGGTGTTGGTCACGTTGGCGGCCACCGGGGTCAGACCTGCCGCGAGCAGGGCCGGGTAGCTGACGAGGGAGGCGAGCCCGGCGACGCTGCCGGTCAACCCGCCGCCAACGCCGGCCAGAGCGAGCAGGAGCAGTCCGCGGGCGTCGGGCGGACTCATCCCCAGGAGGCGCCGAAGGCGCGTTCCAGCTCGGCGGTCTGGTCGGCGTTGAGCGGCCGGACGGCGTGCCCGGACAGCAGCAGGTGCAGGGCGGCGGTCTCCACGAGCTCTTCGGCAGCCGCGACCGCGGTGGCCAGGTCCGGACCGGTGACGACGGGTCCATGGTTGGCCAGCAGCAGGCAGGCCGATCTGCAGGCGACCTGCTCGACCGCCGGTCCGAGCCGATCATCACCCAGGCGGTGGTAGGGCACCAGGGGCAGCCGACCGACCCGCATGACGAAGTACGGCGTGAGCGGGGGCAGGGTGCTGAGCGGGTCCAGCCCCGCCAGGCACGACAGGGCGGTGGCCGAGCGCGAGTGCAGGTGGACCACCGCGGCGGCAGCGGGGCGCGCCCGGTAGCAGGCCAGGTGGAACAGGGTCTCCTTGGTCGGGGGTGGACCGGCGACGTGCCTGCCGGCCGCGTCGAGCACCGCCAGGTCCTGGGCGTCCAGGCCGCCGAGGTCGGCACCGGTCGGGGTGACCAGGAACCCGCCGGTGGTACGCACGCTGAGGTTGCCGCTGGTGCCCGGGCTCAGGCCGCGATCGGCGAGCCGTTGTCCCGCGTGCACGAGCGCCCCGGCCGATCGCGAGCTGCGGGCGTTCATGTGGGACTGCACCAGCAGCGGTGGAGGAAGTCCTTCGCGCCAAAGTTACCGGACTTGAGGGCCAGCTGCAGCACGGTGCCGTCGGCCGTCTCCCCGAGCGTCCACGGCACGCCGGGGTCGATGGGCGAGCCGATCCGCAACGCCTCGACGCCCAGCGCGGCCGTGACCGCGCCGGCCGTCTCGCCACCGGCGACGACGAGCCGGCGTACACCGACGGCGACGAGGCGCTGCGCGACCAGGCCGAGCGCCCGATCCACGAGGGCGCCTGCCGCGTCGACGCCGAGCTCGGCCTGGACCTGGCGCACCGTTGCGGGCTCGGCGCTGGCGGCAACGACCACGGGACCGGACGGCAGGTACGGCACTGCCCAGCTCGCGATCTGGTCGACGACCGCGCCGGAGCCCTGCGCGAGGCGCCGTGGGTCCAGCTGCCAGGTCGGGTAGCGGCCCCGGACATGGGCCAGCTGTTCCAGGGTGGCCTGGGAGCAGCTGCCCGCGAGCACGGCCTGCGAACCACCGACGTCCGGCAGGCCGGCCGCCGCCGCTGCCCCCGTGGCCTCCGGCTGACGCCCGCGCCGCGCATGCCACCGCAGCCCCTGTCCGAGCCCGCTGCCGCCGGTGAGCAGGGCGAGGTGCCGGGTGGCCTCGGCGAGGACGTCGAGGTCGGCGTCGTCGATCGCGTCGACCACCACCATCCGGACACCGGCCGCCTGGAGTCGGAGCAGGCCGGCCCGGACCGCGTCGACGCCCGACCGCACGACCTCGATCGTCAGGGCACCGACCCGCGAAGGCGTCTGGGCCTGAAGCAGGCGTCGCACGTTGCTGTCGGTCATCGGCGTCAGCGGGTGCGAGCGCATGCCGGAGTCCGACAGCAGCTCCTCGCCCACGAAAAGGTGCGAGCGGTAGACGGTGCGCCCGGTGGCCGGGAAGGCCGGGCACACGACCGTCAGATCGGCACCGGTCTGCGCCATCAGCGCATCGGTGACCGGCCCGATGTTGCCCGCGGAGGTGGAGTCGAAGGTCGAGCAGTACTTCTGGTACAGCTGCCGGCAACTCGCATCCAGCAACCAGCGGGCTGCGGCCCGGGACTCCCGGACCGCCTGGTCGGCTGGTGAGGTGCGAGTCTTCAGCGCGACGACGACGGCATCGACACCGCCGTGGAGGGCGCCGGCGCGGCGGCGGGGTACACCGAGCGTCTGCACCGTCCGCAGCCCGGCGCGCACGAAGGCGCTGGCGAGGTCGGTCCCCCGGTGACGTCATCGGCGATGGCGCCGAGCGTGGGACCGGCGGCCTGGTCGTCGTTGCCCGGGACGGAGCTGAGGCGGGGCGGCATGGTTCTCCTGTGCGGCCGGAGGAACGCGCAGGCAGCGACAGTACGGGTCGGCGGGTCTGGGCCGTTGGGCATCAGACCTCGGACATGTGGTGCCACACTTCCCCCGCCACCGGCGCCGGTGCCAGGAGGTGAAGGGAGTTCCTGCTGTGCCAGAGCCCGCCGCCGGTCGCAGCCGACCCGCACTGCGCCGGCCGGCCTCCCGGAGCGTGACGGACGAGGCCATCCACGAGATCAAGCAGCTCATCGTCACCGGGCGGTTCGGGCCGGGCGAGCGGCTGCCGTCGGAGAAGCAGCTCTCGGTCCAGCTCGGGCTGTCCCGGAGCTCCCTGCGCGAGGCGGTGCGGGCGCTGTCGCTGCTGCGCGTCCTGGATGTCCGGCACGGCGATGGGACGTACGTCAGCACCTTGCGGCCCGAGCTGCTCGTCGGGGTCCTGGAGTCCGCGGTGGACCTGCTGCAGGACCGCACCCTGCTCGAGGTCTTCGAGCTGCGCCGGGTCCTCGAGCCCGCAGCCACTGCGCTCGCAGCGACCCGCATCACGGACGAGGAGCTGCGCGAGGTGCACAGCTGCCTGCTGGCCATGGAGGGTCTGACGGACCCCGAGGCCTTCGACGATGGACCTGGAGTTCCACGACCGCCTCGTCCGCGCGGGCGGGAACGGCACGCTCGCCGCATTGGCCCGCAGCTTCTGCCTGCAGACCGTCCGGGTGCGCGTCTGGCGCATCGCCGCGGTGGAGGGCGTGGGTGAGTGGACCCGCATCCAGCACGAGGCCATCTACCGGGCGGTCGCCGCGGGGGATGCGCAACTGGCGCTGGCAGCTGCCACCGTGCACGTCGCCGAGGCGGAGCTGTGGGTCAGGCGGCACCTGGGCCTGAGTGCGACCTAGTCCTGAGAGAGGGCTAGTCCTGAGACAGAGCTACTGCTGGGATCGAGCTCCGCCTCGTACATCAGACGTCGGATGAGTTTCTTGACCTTTGCGGTGGCGCCCCCTACCGTCGGCCCGTCGCCAGCTGTATGACCCGGACACACCGGCTTCGGCACGGGTAATTCAGAGGCAGATCCCAGCCCGGTGACCAGGACCCGTCGTCCGTGTGCATCTACACCCCGCCCGCTGTCTAACCGCACCGCCGAGGAGGTCCCGGGTGGCTGTGAGCAGCACCGGCCGCGCCGGGCCCGTCCGGGTCCGCGGCGTGTACGTGGCCTTGTTGACCCCGTTCAGCAGCTCCGGTGCGGTCGACACGACGGCCCTGACCGCCCTCGTCGAGCACGTGCTGGCCGGCGGGGTGGACGGCGTGGTCGCGCTGGGGACCACCGGGGAGTTCGCTGACCTGGGGGAGGACGACCGGCAGCTGGTGACCCGCGCGACGGTGGCTGCCGTGCGGGGCCGCGTGCCGGTGGTCGTCGGCATCGGTGGCCTGAGTACGGGTGAGAGCTGCCGCAACGCGGCCCGGGCCGAGCAGGCTGGCGTCGATGCGGTCCTCGCCCTGCCGCCGCTGTTCTGGAAGCTCGACGACGAAGGCTTGTTCGCCCACTTCGCCGCGGTGGTCGCGGCGACCACGCTGCCGGTCCTGCTCTACAACATACCGGTCTTTGCGGGAGCAGGTCTGTCACCGCAGCTGGTGCGCCGGGTGGCGCAGGAGCTCCCGCAGGTCATCGGCATCAAGCTCACGGTCCAGGACTTCCGGTCCGTGTCGGAGGTGCTGGCCGCGGTCAAGCCTTCCTCATCCTCATCGTGTACGTCTACGAGACCGGAAAGGTCGTCCTGGACGGCCGGGCCTCGGACCTGCTGGACGACGAGAAGATGCGGGCCGCCTACCTCGGGAGCACCGCGAAGAGCGCCCCCGGGATGTCCAGCGTGGAGAGCGCGTTCGCGGCCTCGACCCCCCCGCCCGGCGACGAGGCCCGGCCGAGGTCGTGACACGGGTCGCCCGGCCCTCCCGACCCGGGACGGTCGACGTGCCGGGGACGTCCGGGGAGGGAACCGGCGCCCCGGGAACGTTGGCCGTCGTGGCCGACGACCTGACCGGTGCCGCCGACGCGGCCGCGCCCTTCGCCGCGAGAGGAGCGGTGGTCAACATCGTGCTGCGGTGGCCACCGCCGCCGGGGACCGAGGTGCTGGCGCTGGTGACCGACAGTCGCTGGCGCGACCCCGGTATCGCCGGGGGCGCGGGTGGCTGACGCCGTGCGGACAGCTCGCGCGTGGGGCGCCGATCGGCTGTTCGTCAAGGTCGACTCCACGCTGCGGGGCAACGTCCTGGCCGAGGTGTCCGGCGCGCTCAGGGCGTGGGGCGGCGCCGACGCCGTTGCCACGCCCGCCTTCCCGGCGCAGGGCCGGACCGTCCGGGACGGCGTGCTGCACGTGGACGACATGCCGCAGCCGGCTGCGGTGGGGGCGCTGTTCCCCCCCGGGGTCGACGTCCGTGACGCCCGCGACGACGCCGACCTGCGCCGGCTGGCCCAGCGCATCGTGCAGGACGGCTCGATCGCCGTCGGCTCCGCGGGTCTGGCGGGGGCCCTCGCGCAGGTGCTCCGGCCGGCCCCACCGTCCCCCCGCCGGCCCTCGGCAGTCGTGTCGGGTGTGCTCGTCGTGGTCGGGACAGGGCACCCGGCCAGCCGGGCCCAGTCTGGGCTGCTGCTGGACGCCGGCACCGTGTGCCTGGTCGTCCGGCCGGGCATCCCCGCCTCGCTGGACCGGCCGGTCGCCGAGCTCGCCCGGGGCGGTCGGGTGCTCGTGACCACGAGCCTCGAGCAGGGTGTCGAGGGGGACAGCCCCCGCGCCCAGCTCATGGCGGCCGAGCTGGGCCAGGTCGTGCACGCCCTGCTGACGTCGGTGCCGGGCACCGCGCTGGTGGTCACCGGCGGCTCCACGGCGCTCGCGGTGGCCCAGGGGCTGGGGGCCGCTGCCCTGCGGCTGCTGGGTGAGGTGGCCCCCGGGATCGCCCTGGGCGAGCTGCTGGTGGACGGCCACCCCGTACCGACGATCACCAAGTCCGGTGGTTTCGGGCCGCCGGAAGCGCTTCTGCGCGCTGTGGAGTTCTTGGAGGAGTGCGTGTGAACCCCCTGCTCGGCATCACCGTCGGCGACCCTGCCGGAATCGGCCCGGAGGTCTGCCTCAAGGCGGCCCGGGACCCGCGGCTCGCCGCCACCCGGCTGTTGGCGATCGGCAGCCTGCAGGCCCTGCAGCGCGCCCGGGTCGTGGTGGCCGACGCCCCTGAGCTGCGCCAGGTCGGCACGCCGGGCGAGGCGCGCTTCGAGCCGGGTGTCCTGGACGTCCTGGCGGTCCCGTCCAACCAGGCCGTGCCGGTGGGACAGCTGTCGGCGGCCGCCGGACAGATCGCCTTCGAGGGCGTGGAGCAGGCCGTGTCGCTGGCGGTCGCGGGGGAGATCGACGGCATCGTGACGGCCCCCCTGAACAAGGAGGCGATCGCCCTCTCCGGGCACCCCTACCCGGGTCACACCGAGATCCTGGCCGACCTCACCGGCACCCGGGACTTCGCCATGATGCTCACAGCGCACCGGCTCCGGGCCGTGCACGTCACTACGCACATCGGTCTGCGGCAGGTGCTGGAGCGCGTGACCACCGAGCGGGTCCTCACCACGATCCGGTTGGCGCACGGTGCGCTGCTGGACATGGGCCTAATCGAACCCGTCGGTCGGCGTCGCCGGCCTCAACCCACATGCCGGGGAGCGGGGGCTGTTCGGAGACGAGGAGTCGACCACGATCATCCCCGCCATCGAGCAGGCGCGCGCAGAGGGCATCGACGCCACCGGCCCCTGGCCGGCGGACACCCTGTTCGGGCGAGCCGTCCAGGGCGACTTCGACGTGGCGATCGCGATGTTCCACGACCAGGGGCACATCGCCGTCAAGGTGCTCGGCTTCGAGACCGGGGTGAAAGCCACCATCGGGTTGCCCATCGTGCGCACCAGCGTCGACCACGGGACCGCGTTCGATATTGCCGGCACCGGTGTGGCCGGGCACGACAGCCTGGTCGAGGCGGTCCTGGTCGGCGCGGCCATGGCGCAGGCCCGGCTGACCGCGAGGGAGAAGACGACATGACCCAGGTCCGGCGGGCAGACCTCGGCCCCTTCGAGGCGGTCCGCGAGCTCCGCTGCGACGCGCCCTTCCCGCGACTGCTCCCGGTGCGTCAGCGCATCGACGTGCCGCAGGTCCAGGACGTGGCCGCCACGACCGCCGCCGCGCTGGAGCCGCTGCGCGTCCGCATCCGCCCCGGCATGACGATTGCCCTGACCGCCGGCAGCCGGGGCAGCCACGACAAGCCGACGGTGGTGCGCGCAGCGGGCGCCTGGCTGCGGGCGGCGGGAGCCGAGCCGTTCGTCGTCCCCGCCATGGGTTCCCACGGCGGCGCGACCGCCGAGGGTCAGATCACGATGCTCGCCGAGCTCGGGATGACCGAGGAGAGCCTGGGCATGGAGATCCGGGCGACGATGGACACCGTCGAGCTCGGTCGGGTCGACGGCGGTCCGATGGCGCACCTGGACCGCATCGCCGCCGAGGCCGACGGCATCCTGGTGATCAACCGTATCAAGGCGCACACCGACTTCAAGGGCGACCTGGAGAGCGGCCTGGCCAAGATCACTGCGATCGGCCTGGGCAAGCAGCGGGGCGCCGAGGGGATCCACCTCTACGGGCCGGCCAACCTCGGCACCTGGATCCCGCTCGTCGCCCGCCGCATCATCGACACAGGCAAGGTCCTGGGCGGCATCGCCATCGTGGAGAACGCCCACGACCGGGCAGCCCGGATCGAGCTCGTCGAGCCGGACGGCATCGGCGCGGCGCACGAGCGGCGCCTGCTGGAGGAGGCCAAACAGCTCATGGGGCGCCTGCCGTTCGACGCCCTCGACGTCGCGGTCATCGACGTGATGGGCAAGGACAAGTCCGGCGCCGGCATGGACACCAACGTCATCGGCCGGATGATGATCAGAGGCAGTGCCGAGTTCCCCCGACCGCAGATCACCAACATCGCCGTGCTCGACGTCAGCGACGCCTCCCACGGCAACGCCATCGGCCTCGGGCTCGCCGACTTCATCCCGTTCCGCATCCTCGAGAAGATCGACCTGCGGAGCAGCTACATCAACGCGATGACGTCCGGGCTCGGCGGCCCGCAGCGTGGCCAGATCCCGATGGCCATGCCGACCGACCGGGACGCCGTCGCCGCCGCGATCCTCACCTGCGGGCGGGCCGACCTCGAGCGGTGCCGGCTGGTACGGATGCCGGACACGCTCGACCTGCACGAGCTGCTCGTCGCGGAGTCGATGCGCGCGGAGGTCGAGGCCGATCCCCGGCTCGAGGTCGTCGGCACGCCGCGCCGATGTCCTTCGACGCCGAGGGCAACCTCGGCACGTGGCAGTGAGGACCCGTGCCGGGGGGCAACCGGGGTCGCACGGGTGAACCAGGAGCGATGGGGCTTCATCGGCCTCGGCGCGATGGGGGCGCCGATGGCGGCGCGCCTGCTCGGCGGCCCGGCCGAGCTGGCCGTCTTCGACCCGGTCACCCGCTCGCTGTCGGGAGCTGGTGTGCGCGGGAGCCGTCGCCGCCGCGACGGCTGCCGGCGCCGCGCAGCAGGCCGACGTCCTGTTCCTCATGGTGGTCGACGAGGCGCAGTGCCGGCAGGCGCTGCTCGGCCCGGACGGCGCAGCGGCGACGCTCGCGCCCGGCTCGGTCGTGGTCTGCATGAGCACCGTCGGACCGGAGGCGGTACGCCGCCTGGCGGCAGAGCTCGCCGAGCAGGCTGTGGAGCTCGTCGACGCGTCCGTGAGCGGTGGGGTCGTCCGGGCTGCGGCCGGCGATCTCCTGGTCATGGCCAGCGGGCCACCTGCCGCTCTCGACCGGGTCCGGGCGGCCCTGGACCTGCTGGGCTCCACGGTCGTCGCCTGCGGTCCGACCGCCGGTGACGGGCAGTCCGTGAAGCTGGTGAACCAGCTCCTGTGCGGTGTGCACATCGCCGCCGCGGGAGAGGCGTTGGCGTACGCGCGAGCGCTGGGCCTGGATCCGGCAGCCGTGCACGAGACGATCCGCCACGGCGCCGCGGGCTCGTTCATGCTGGACGACCGCGGCCGTCGCATGGTCGGGCGCGAGTTCTCCCCGGTGAAGAGCGCGCTGGACATCTTCGTGAAGGACCTCGGGCTCGTGACGTCCGCAGCGGCCGCCCAGCGCTTCCCCGCGACCCTGGCCTCCACCGCCAACCAGCTGTTCCTGATGGGCGCCGCGCTGGGCTACGGCGGCGACGACGACTCCGGCATCCTGCGGGTGTTCGAGCAGTGGACGGCCCCTCCACCGGACTGATCCCGCACGCCCGGTCGCGCGACTGCACGACCTGCATCCCACGTCTGCCACCCGGCAGCAGGAGGAGGACCCCATGACGGCACCCGCGCTGGACAGCATCGGCATACGGCTTCACCCGTCCGACAACGTCCTGGTGGCGACGGCGGACCTGCCGAGCGGCAGCAGCACGGCCGGTCTCACCCTGGCCGCAGCCGTACCGCGCGGGCACAAGGTCGCGGTCGCCGCGATCCCGACCGGCGAGGCCATCCGCAAGTACAACCAGGTCATCGGTTTCGCGACGACCGACATCGCGCCCGGCGACCACGTGCACACCCACAACACCGAGTTCCGCGCCTTCGAGCGGGACTACGCCTTCGGTGCTGACGCGACCCCGACCGTCTTCGTGCCCCCGGCGGAGCGCGCGGTCTTCCAGGGCATCGTGCGTTCGGACGGCCGGGTCGCGACCCGCAACTACATCGGCATCCTCACCTCCGTCAACTGCTCGGCGACCACGGCGAAGTTCATCGCGGAGTCGGCGCGGTCGACCGGACTGCTGGAGGAGTTTCCCAACGTGGACGGGATCGTGGCCCTGACGCACGGCACCGGCTGCGGCATGGCGAGCAGCGGTGAGGGCTTCGACGTCCTGCAGCGCACGTTGACGGGCTACGCCGCCCACCCCAACTTCGCCGGGTTCCTGCTGCTCGGCCTGGGCTGCGAGGTCAACCAGATCAAGGGCCTGACAGAAACCTGGGAGCTCGATCCCAGCAAGGTCGTGCACACCATGAACATCCAGGACGAGGGTGGGACGGCAGCGACCGTGCGCCGCGGCCTGCAGCTTATCCGGGAGATGCTCCCCGAGGTGGACCGGGTCCACCGCGTGCCGGTCCCGGCCAGCGAGCTCGTCCTGGGGCTGAACTGCGGCGGCTCGGACGCTTACTCCGGCATCACGGCCAACCCGGCCCTCGGTGCGGCCGCCGACCTGGTGGTGCGCCACGGCGGCACCGTGGTCCTCGGGGAGACGCCGGAGATCTACGGCGCCGAGCACCTGCTCACCCGCCCGGCGGTGAGCACGGCCGTAGGGGATAAACTCGTGGACCTGATCCGCTGGTGGGAGAAGTACACGGCCGACAACGACGGTTCCATGGACAACAACCCCTCGCCCGGCAACAAGGCAGGTGGGCTGACGACCATCCTGGAGAAGTCGCTCGGCGCCGTTGCCAAGGGGGGTACGACCAACCTGACCGAGGTCTACCGGTACGCCGAACCGGTCACCGCGAAGGGGTTCGTCTTCATGGACACGCCGGGGTACGACCCCGTCTCGGTGACGGGGATCGTCGCCGGTGGGGCCAACGTCATGTGCTTCACCACCGGACGCGGTTCGGTCCTGGGCTGCAAGCCGACGCCCAGCCTGAAGCTGGCGACCAACACCGAGATGTACACGCGTATGTCGGAGGACATGGACGTGAACGCAGGGGTGATCATGGATGGCGAGGCATCGGTGCAGGAGCTCGGCCGACAGCTGTTCGAGCTGATTCTGCTGACGGCCTCGGGTCGCAAGACCAAGAGCGAGGAGCTCGGGTTCGGCCAGGAGGAGTTCGTGCCCTGGCAGCTGGGCGCGGTGATGTGACGCCCGTCCCCCTGTCCGCGTACGCCTGAGGAGACCGCGATGCAGTACCGCACCCCGCACGGCACGGACCTCGCGCTTCCTCGACTCGTCCTGGGGACGATGACCTTCGGAGCGCAGGTCGACCGGGCCACCGCAGCGGCCATGGTGGGCCGCTGCCGTGAGGTCGGAGTCACGATGTACGACACCGCAAACTCCTACGGCGGCGGTGCCGCCGAGCAGATCCTCGGGCAGGTGGTGGCGCCGTTCCGCGACGAGGTGCTGATCGCCAGCAAGGTGTTCAACCCGATGGGGCAGGGACCCGAGGAAAGGGGGCTGCGGCGCGGGGCGCTCCAGAAGGCGCTCGAGGCCACGCTGCGCCGGCTGGGGACCGATCATCTCGACCTGTACTACCTGCATGCGCCGGACCGGCAGGCGCCGATCGAGGAGACGCTGGAGGCGATGGCCGCTGTCGTCACCGCCGGCAAGGTGAGGCACGTGGGGATGTCCAACTACGCCGCCTGGCAGCTGGCCGAGGCCCGGTGCCTCACGGAGGGCAACGGTTGGCCCGCCGTGCGCATCACGCAGCCGGTCTACAACCTGCTCTCCCGCCGCATCGAGGAGGAGTACGCAGAGCTCTCCGGTCGCTACGGTCTGCACAACATCGTCTACAACCCGCTGGCCGGGGGACTGCTCAGCGGCAAGCACACCGACCCGGCCCGGCCCGAGCCCGGTGGCCGCTTCGCCGTGGCCCTGGGCCCGATGTACCGCGAGCGCTACTGGAACCCGGCGCAGTTCGCTGCCGTGGAGGCCCTGCGCGCGGTGGCGTCCGGCGCCGGCCTGACCCTCGTCGAGCTGGCGTTGCGCCGGCTGCTGGGTCAGCCGCTGGTCGGCAGCGTCCTGCTGGGTGTCTCGCGGCTCGACCAGCTCGAGGCCGACCTGGCAGCGGCGGACGGGCCTGCCCTCGACCACGAGGTCCTGGACGCGTGCGACCAGGTCTGGGCCACCCTGCGGGGCGCTGCCCCCGCGTACCACCGATGAACCCACACCCCCCGCGGCGGCCCGTGGACCGAGGAGGACAGGCATGCCAGCGCTGACGACAGGACCTCAGCTGCCGGCTGGGCAGCAGTTCTCGGGGCAGGGCGTGGTCGTCGTCGGTGCTGCCGACGGGGTCGGCCGGGCCACCGCGACGTTGCTGGCTTCCCGCGGAGCGCGGATCGCGGCCCTGGACCGCAACCTCGAGGGCTGCTACGCGACGTTGGCAGGCCTGGGTCCGGGCGCTCCGGAGGGCTTCGCCCTCAGGATGGACGTGACCGACGCGGTCGCGGTCGCGGCTGCGGTGGCCGAGGCCGAGGACCGCCTGGACGGCCCGTCGGTACTGGTCAACTGCGCGGGCATCACCGGGGTGACCAACCGGCTCAGCCAGGACGTCGACCTCGAAGACTGGGACCTGGTGCACGCCATCAACCTGCGCGGCGCGTTCCTGCTCTCCAGGGCCGTGATCCCGGCCATGGTGCAGCGCGGCTACGGACGCGTCCTGCACGTGGCGTCGATCGCCGGTAAGGAGGGCAACGCGGGCATGGTGGCGTACTCCGCCTCCAAGGCCGGCCTGATCGGGATGGTGAAGGCGCAGGGCAAGGAGTACGCGAAGACCGGGATCACCGTGAACGCGCTGGCGCCCGCGGTGATCCGTACGGCTATGGTCGACGCGATGCCCGACGAGCAGGTCGCGTACATGACCGACCGGATCCCGATGGGACGTACGGGCACCCTCACCGAGGCTGCCGAGATGATCGCGTGGATCGTCTCGCCGGGGTGCAGCTTCAGCACCGGGGTGGTCTTCGACCTGTCCGGCGGCCGGGCCGTCTACTAGGCGTGGACGTGCCAGCCCTCACCCCTCCCCTTCCCCGACGACCGGAGACCACCATGTGCTGCCGTCCCGCGCTTCCCGCTGATCGGACCGTCCGGCGAGGACGGGCATGACCGCCGGCCGCGCGATCGTCACCGGAGCGGCCTCCGGCATCGGCCGGGCGACTGCGCTGCGGCTGGTGGCCGACGGCTACGAGCTGGTCGCCCTGGACGTCGACATCGCCGGCCTGGCTCTGACCCGGGACCAGGCCGAGTCGGCGGGGGGATTGTCGCGCTGCACGAGGTCGACCTGCGCGACGTCGTCGCGATCGAGCAGGTGCTCGCCCGGGTGCTGGCCGCCGGGCCGCCGGCGGTCCTGGTGAACGTGGCGGGCATCGGGGTCGCCGCCGAGCTGGCCGACACCACGCCCGCGCAATGGGACGCCGTGCTGGCGGTGGACCTGTCCGCGGTCTTCCACCTGTGCCGGCTGGTCCTGCCCCCGATGCTCGACGCCGGCGGCGGCACCATCGTCAACGTCGCGTGGCCGGCATCGTCGGGGTGGGGCGGCGGGCGGCCTACTGCGCCGCCAAGGCCGGGGTGATCGGGCTGACCCGGGCCACGGCTGTCGACTACGCCGCGCGTGGCATCCGCGCCAACGCGATCTGCCCGGGCACGGTGCACTCGGAGTGGATCGGCAAGATCCTCGCGGACGCGCCGGACCCGGCGGCCACCCTCCGCGCCATGGAGGCCCGGCAGTTGGACGGGCGGATGGGGAGCCCGGAGGAGGTGGCGGCCGGCATTGCCTTCCTGTGCAGCCCGCAGGCCCGGTTCGTCAACGGCTCCGCCTTCGTCATGGACGGCGGGATGACCGCGGTCTGACCTCGGTCCCGGACCGGGTCAGGCCTCCAGCAGCCCGCGGTGCGTCTCGTCGACGTGGTCGGCCACCGCGTGCCGGGCCGCCTCCGCGTCGCCGGCGGCGACGGCGTCCAGGATGCAGGTGTGCGCGGCGATCGCCTTCTTGCGCAGGTCCGGCTCGTGCGAGGTCGTGAGGCGGATCTGCTGGACCAGCGTGCGGATCGGCTCGAAGAGCGCGGTGAGAAAGGGGTTGCCCGCAGCGCGCAGGACGGCCTCGTGGAAGGCGCTGTCGGCGACGGAGAAGGCGGCGACGTGACCGCTGTCGTGTGCGCTGCACATCAGGTCGATGACCGCACGCAGGCGCACCAGGTCCTCGGGCGTACGCCGATCCGCGGCCAGTCCCGCGACGCCGACCTCGACGACCCGACGGGCCTCGACGAGCTGGCGGCCCAGCAGGCCTCCGCTGCCGCCCCCCAGGGCGGTGCGGCTGGCCAGCAGGTCGGCGTCCAGCGCCGACCACTGCTCCGGCGGGTTGACGAAGGTGCCCCGGCCTTGTTCGACCCGCAGGACGCCCTTGTCGCGAAGCACCTTGACCGCCTCGCGCAGGGTGAGCCGACTGACCTGTGCGCGGGCCGCGAGCACGGCCTCGGGGGGCAGCCGACTGCCGGGCGGGTGCTCCCCGCGCGCCACGGCCTGCACCAGGTCCATGACGACCTGGTCGGGCAGGCCGCGGCGGACGACCGGCACCGGCGTGGTCATGCGGAACGGCGTGCCGGTAGGCGCACCGGCCGGGGGCAGGGCCGGCTCATGTGGGGACGGGAAGCATCTTCGTGGGGTTGAGCAGGCCCTGCGGGTCGAAGACGGCCTTCAGATCCCGCTGGAGGCGAAGGCTCACCGCACCCAGCTCCTTGCCGAGCCAGTCGCGCTTGAGGACGCCGACCCCGTGCTCGCCCGTGATGGTCCCCCCCAGGTCCAGACCCAGACCCATGATCGCCTCGAAGGCCTGCACGGCCCGCCGCTGCGCGGCCTGGTCGCCGGGCGGGAAGATGACGGTCGGGTGCATGTTTCCGTCGCCGGCATGCCCCGGACACGCGATCAGCACGTCGTGCTCCTTGGCGATGGCCTCAACGCCGACCAGCAGGTCGGCCAGCCGCCCGCGGGGCACGGCGACGTCATCGACAAGCGTGACGCCGCGCTGGTCCATGGCCGGCCCGACGAGTCGGCGGGCCTGGAGCAGCATGGCCGACTCCTCGGCGTCGGAGGCCTCCGCCACATCGAGCGCCCCGAGCTCCCGGCAGGTCGCGGCCATCGCCGCGATGTCCTGCGCTGCCCGGCTCCCACGGTCGGACTGGGCCAGCAGCAGCGCCTGGGCGTGCTCGGGCAGGCCCATGTCCCGGTAGTCGTTGATGGCCTCGAGTGCGGTCTTGTCGAGGAACTCCAGCAGCGACGGACCGATGCCCGAGGCCATGATGCGGGCCACCGCCTCGAGCGCCGCGGTGGCGGAGTCGAACACGGCGGCAAGGGTGAGCTCGGCTTCCGGCGTCGTACGCAGCGCCAGCGTGATCTGGGTGATGACGCCGAGCGTGCCCTCGGACCCGACCAGCAGGCGGGTCAGGTCATAGCCCGCGACGCCTTTGGCCGTCCGCCGCCCGGTGCGCAGGACCGTGCCGTCGGCGAGCACCACCTCCAGGGCGCGTACGAAGTCCGCGGTGACGCCGTACTTCACGCAACACAGTCCACCGGCGTTGGTCGCGACGTTGCCGCCGATGGTCGACCAGTCCCAGGAGGAGGGGTCCGGCGGGTAGAACAAGCCCTTGTCGAGGACCGCGCGGGACAGCACCTGGTTGACGACGCCAGGCTCCACCACCGCCAGCTGCTCGCTCTCGTCGATCTCCAGGATGCGGTCCATGCGGGTCAGGGACAGCACGATGCAGCCGTCCAGGGCGTTGGCGCCGCCGGACAGCCCGGAGCGGGCACCCTGGGGGACGACGGCCACGCCGTGGGCGGAGGCCACCCGCATGACGTGCTGGACCTGCTCGGTCGTGCCTGGCCGGACCACCACCGCGGGTTGTCCGGCGTCGCAGAACTTCGCCATGTCGAACCGGTAGGCCTCGGTGCTCGCCGGCTCCACCAGGACCGAGGCCTCGTCCAGCCCCGCCCGCAGGGCCTCGATGACCGCGGCGTCGACACCGGACACGACAGGTCCCCTCTCTGTCAGGCAGTGAGCGGGGGACCCGCCCAGCCCCGAATACCTCTGATGAATATATGGCCGCTTCGGCGTCCTGGCCAGCGCTCGGACCGCTCGCAGCAGCGCTAGTCAACCTCGGCAGCCCAGTCCCGGCGAACGGTAGGCGTGACCGTGAGCAGTTCGACCGTTGCGCGCTGCGGTAGCGATGCGACGAGCAGCAGGACCTGCGCGAGGTCGTCGGGCTGCAGCATCAGGGCGCGGGCCTGCTCGGAGGGCGGGTGGGGGCGCTGGTCCAGGATCGGGGTGGCGACCTCGCCCGGACAGACGGCGCAGGCCCGGATCCCGTGTGCCCGCTCGGTGACGTTCAGCATCTCGGTGAAGGAGTTCACCCCCGCCTTGGCGGCGCTGTACGCGGGTCCGGTGAGCGCCATGGGTCGGTGTCCCGCGATCGAGGACACGTTGATCACCGTGCCGGCCCGTTGGCTCCGCATGGTCGGCAGGACGGCCTGGGTGACGACGAACGTGCCGGTCAGGTTCACGTCGAGCACGCGCGCCCAGTCCGTGACCGAGATGCTGGCCAGGTCGCGCTGCGCGACGTTGGTGCCGGCGTTGTTCACCAGGACGTCGATGCGGCCCCAACGGTCGAGCAGCTGCCCGACCACCTGCTGCACCGCGACGGTGTCGGTCACGTCGGCGCTGACCGGGAGGCACTCGGCACCCGCCGCCCGCAGGTCGGCGGCCGTCTTCTCCAGTGGCTCCGGCCGACGCCCCAGCAGCGCGACGCGGCAGCCCGCTGCGCAGAAGGCCCGCGCCGTCGCCCGGCCGATACCGGTCCCCGCGCCGGTGACCAGCGCCACCTGCCCGTCCAGCCTGTCCATCTGCCCTCCCTCGTACGTCGTGTCGCGCAGATGGACGGACCCGCGGCCGAGCTCGTTGGTGCGGCGGCCGCCCGGCGGCCCCGCAGGGAGGTGTGAGCACAAGGACGGGGCTGAGCTCCCCGGAGGGTATCCGCCCCCGGAATGGGCCCGGGCCGATGCGGCTGCGCCGGTCCATCGCCTGAGCGGGCCGCCGGGGCCCGCTCGCCGGCCTGGTCGTACTCCCTCTGGACCATTGCGGCGCAGACCAGGTCGGGGTGCTCATGGAGTCCTCCACCAGCAACCCGAGAGGACTCTCCATGCGACGCATCCCGATCCTGACGACTGCCGCGGCGGTCGCGCTCGTTCCCGCCGTGTTCGGTCTCAGCGGCAACCCCGCGCTGAGCCATAGCGTGCCGGTACGGGTGCCGGCCAACGTCGCCCCCGTGACCGTCGCCCAGCTCGGACCGGTGGTCGACGATTCGTCGCACGCCGAGGACAGGGCCCCGGGTACCGGCGCGGCGGTCCGGACGCCCGAGCCCGGTGACGACAGGGGCGGCGCGGCGGTCCGGACGCCCGAGCCCGGTGACGACAGGCGCGGTACGGCGGTCCGGACGCCGGAGCCGGGTGACGACAGGGGCGGCGCGGCGGTCCGTACGCCGGAGCCCGGTGACGACAGGCGCGGTGCGGCGGTGGTCCGTACGCCGGAGCCGGGCGACGACAAGGGTGGCGCGGGTGGTTCCTCGGATGACCGCGGGAAGCACGGTAGGGGATGACCCGGATCTGCCAAGGGCAGGGCCGGTGATGACGTCGACGCGTAGCGTCCCGTCCGTGCCGACCGCCCCGCTGCCGCTCGGCGACCGGGTCGCGGATCCGGCGACGGATCCGTCCCGGCCGCCCTGGCGGGCGCTGACGCAGGGCCGGGGCCGACGCTCCGACCCGGGGCTGGTGCGGACCGGGCGGGTGCTCCTGCAGGTCGGGATCGTCGGGGCGCTGGTCATCGCGATGGTCGCCGGCGGCAGCGTCGTCCTCGCCCGTCAGATCGCCGAGCGCGAGGCGGTCAACGCCGCGGCGCAGGTGACCGACCTGCTGGCCGAGTCGGTCGTCCAGGTCGCCCTCGAGGACAGGCTGCTGGCCGAACCGGTGGCGGCGGCCGCGGCCCGCGCCCGGTTGCACACCGTGGTACGGCAGCGGGTCCTGAAGGCGTCGGGGGTCGTCCGGATGAAGCTCTGGAGCTCGCGGGGCGTCATCGTCTACTCCGACGAGCCGCGCCTGGTGGGCCGGAAGTACGTGCTGGAGCAGCGCAAGCGTGACGTCCTGCTGGATCCCCGCACCGAGGCGAGGTGACCGACCTGCGGCTGCCGGAGAACGAGCTCGAACGCGGCCAGGGCAAGCTGCTCGAGGTCTACCGCCCGGTCTGGACGCCGGCCGGCGAGCCGCTGCTGTTCGAGACGTACACCCGTTACGAGACGGTCATCACCCGGACCGGTCAGCTGTGGCGGGGCCGCGAGCAGCTGCGCGAGGAGATCCGACGCATCCAGCTCGAGCTCGGGGTCACCACGGTATTCGTCACGCACGACCAGGAGGAAGCCCTGTCCATGGCCGACTGGCCGTTCGACTTGCGGCACTGCCGGCGCACCCGCGACGTGTCGCGTAGGTGCCTCGCGTGACGTAGCTCGTGGACAAGAGTCGTGTGACACGTGCTCCTGCTGGGCTCGGCGGTCGTCGCGGAGTGTCTCGTGGTCGATCGTCTACGAAACGCCGCCGGTGCGGCCGTGGCGCTGTGATCCTCCGCGGTATCTGGCGGTTCTGACAGCGCTACCTTGCTGGGGAACCTCTCCCTGGGCGTCGTGATGAGCCGGACCGGCGACTGGTACGACGGCGATCATCGGTGCGAGACATGACAGCCCGCGAGGACGAGATCGTCGCAGCGTTCGTCTCGATGGCCGGAAGCCTGGTCGAGGGCGGCGACATCACCGAGCTGCTGGACCGGCTCGCGGCTGACTGCGCACGACTGCTG
>JAABVA010000752.1_pt1 | contig 38368 bp, 41 predicted proteins | sample 5560331 | NCBI WGS metagenome assembly JAABVA01 (sample SAMN12812661, study PRJNA571458) | rock metagenome | isolation source: Antarctica rocks | place: Antarctica: Victoria Land, Mt New Zealand sud | collected 2016-01-07 | reverse complement strand
GATGAACTTATGTTAAGTTCATCTCATAAATTAATTTTAATCTTTAACGTTGACTTTTTGATTTCTATCGTCGATGTTTTGAATTCTGACTCTGAGCTATTGCTTCTGCTGAGTTTCGCGTTACTATTCGCGAAACGGGGCGAGAAAGAGCGCATAAAGCGACTCTTTATATTTCTTTTCATAGAGATTTTCCCTCTTTTCGAGCTTCTGACTTCTAAAAATTCACTTGACATCGCTTAAATATCTCTTTAACCTCTTATTCAGAGCGTTTCACGTAGGCAGTAACTCTAGTGTAAAGATTCTCCGATTTCTATCCCGAAACCTGCAATAGATCGCCTTCTATTATCGACTTATGTCAGACGAAAATGATATAAATCTAGCTTGTAAGAACCTAGATTACTCTTTTGATAGAAAATGCTTGACGCAATTGCTTTATATTTCAGGTATCGAAGTAGTCGCGTTACCTCGCTCAGAATAGTAACGACTGATCTTGACTTATTGCCTTACGCATCAAGAAAAGGTGAAACAGATAGTGATTTGATAAGAAACGCTGTACTTCTTTGAAACAACGTTGTTCTCTGTGCGACCTTCGAGCGCAAAAGAGTTCGATTTCGATTTTTGCGTCAGTACACAGTTTTCTGTGCTGTTCTGAATTCGATTGATGATTTGTTCTTTTCGTGTGAGTTTGCTCTTCGATTTGTCAATCAAATTACTGTCTGAATTGATGATTCTTTCTTCTACGTTGATGAACTCTCGTTCCGCCGCCGATTTTGGCCTGCGTGAGCGCGGAAAATTTCAATTTTCGAATTTTGACTTGCGACGCAGTCATCTCTCAGTGAATCTGTTGTAAATTAGAATGTTAATATCATTTATAAAGTCAAGCACTTTGATTTTAATTCTCAATGCTTCGCATTTTTTAATTAAATTTACGTTGAAGAATAGAAAGAGAATCGATGAAATGAAAGATTTCTGCAATATGTTTGCGTTTATCTTATGTATATCACTCATTTATTCATTGAATATTAATGATGTCTTTCGATTCTTTAGAAAGCTGCATGTTCATTCAATTATGTAGCTTAACATTCTTTTCATTTTCAGCGTATGCAGAAGTTTAACATGTAAGACTTAATTAAATGCTTCAACAACATTTAAGCTTAGCATGAAGATCACATATTTAATTTCACAGTCTCACATTGTGTGAACTTGATCTATCAGTAGATTTAACATCAAGATCATGAATCACTTATGTTTCACTTTCATTTGAGCATTTGATAACATGCAATGAGTCTTGATTATGTCACTCAGTCTTTTGATTATGATCAACTTCAACGTTTTGCTTATGATGTTAAGCAAAGCAATGAGTTGATACATTTTTGAATTGATATAGTCACTTTTCTTTGATTTATATAATACTATTGTTTGAGTCTTTTTGAACTGCTTTGAATAATACTTATGTATTATGCATGCGTTGAATAAACTCGTCAATACTGAAATTAATTCTGCAAGACTCGCTTGAAGCACTTTGTTTGAAATATCTGAAATATCTGATGCTTTGTCTGCTTTTACTCATTTGATTGTCTGCTTCACTTCATCTTCTGTGATGCATGAATTGAATGAGACTGTCAGACATATAAATGATTCTGCGATGTCATTGACATTCGCTTGAAAAGATGAGAAAAAGAACTTTTCTCACAGTATCTCGATTTTTTTCTTGAACATCATTGTCATATGATCAATGTCACTTCACTTCAGTGATGAAAATTGAGAAAGCTTTTTAGATAGCTGACTTTCGATTCTAGCTCATTTTGCAAAGCATCATATTGATTTGAGTGCTTTGCTCAACTCATGCATTTGTGATCTGAAGTATGCACATTTCATTTGTTGAATGATCTTGTTTTTATGATTGTTGTGCTTCAGATATTCATTTCATGCTTTTAATGTATTTTGCATTTTTCATATGATTTGCAATCATCTTGATTTCATTACTACTTTGAAGCAGCTTTGATTTCAAAAGTTTTTTGCTCAATTTGATGACTTTGTTAAAAAGATAAATTTCTCGATGATCTTCTGTAACACTCTGATAATCTTACACACTTTGTCATTCATCATAGTCTTGTCGTCTAAAGAGTGTTTCAAAGATAGATGCATTTGCAAATAAGCACTTAATGCTTCTGTATTTATTTTCTTTCAAAGTCATTAAGTTGAAAGTTGCACTGAGATTGTTTGTAAACATAACTCTGTGATGATTGAAAGATGATTTGATCTCTGATGCAGATCAATTCATATTTTGCACTTACATATCATGAACTGTATTTTCTCGCTGTTAAAAACTAGATCAATCATCGTAAATTGATTGTGAGCTTTGCAAGTAATAATATCTGATTTCAGCAATAATTTCAGTCTTACATTTGTAATGATGTTTAGTAGAGTATTAATCATCATATGATGAGTGAAACATCTTCATCTCTCTTAATGAGAATGATGTAGATTAAAATCTTTTATAATCAGTTATTTGCAATCATTCTTGAGTAGTTCATTCAAATGAGAAATGATTGAAAATCTCTCTGTGAATATAGTAAACAATGAGCATGAATTGTAAACATTTAAAAGTCTTAGCGTCTGCGTTTCGTTGTTTGCATTACAAGTTAATATTCTGATTGAGCAAATGTCTGACTCAGCTGTTTCTACTATTCATTGATTGAATCTTAAATATTTGTTAACATATATGCATGTTCTTGATTGAAATGACGAGTTTTTCACTAGATGAAAGAAGTTGTGTGCTGAGTTAAATGATTGTAAATCATTGTTGTTACGATCTTGCTTCTGTATAACTACTATGTTAAATTCGCGAACTTCTCTGTTAATTAGAAATGATTCTTGAATTCTTAATAACTTTCTGATGTTGTACTGTAAAATTCATAGAAAAGATTGTTTTATCATAAAGTTGTTCATAGCTGTTGTTGACTCTGTGATGAGAAGACTTTTTGTATGCTTTCAATCATCGAGAATCTTTCTTGCTTTCTGATTGAACGTTTCTGAATCTGCTCAGATGTTGTCTCGTCTAAGTCATTATTCACGCGAGAGAAAAGATTGACTCATCTCTTCTTGATCTTTACTATTTATCAAGTTGATTCATCAGCAATTTAACTGCATGTTTTCAACATGACTTTTGCTGAGTTCAAGAAATTCATTGAATTGAAAGAGTTCATTGAATCTGAAGAGTTCATTGAATCTAAAGAGTTCAAAGATAGCAAAAAGAGTGTATGATTGAATTTAGACATTTCAAAATATCTGAATAATCTGTTTTTATAGATTTCAAACACTTGTTTCATCTGCTGTTGTCACTTGAGACAGATGCATCTTCAGAGTTCATGATTTTCATTGCAGTTGATGCAATATCTTTTATTTGAAGACATCATGCACTTCTTTATATAATGCTTGTCTGCACACTTTTTGCAGCACTGATTCTTTCTGCAGAACTTAATCATATGATCAAATTCATGATATCTGAAGCATTATGTGATGCAACAGTTTTTTTCAAATAACTTGCATGCACATTCTTGATATGAGTTCAACATGCTCATGTTCATTAATCAATTCATCATCGCTTTAATTGCAATTTTTATGATGAGTGATGAATGAATCTTCTTGCTCTTTGCTATCTTCTTGAGTCAGACTATTTTTAGAACTTTCAGATCTTCATGAAGTCTTGTTTTATCTTTTATCAATCTTTCAATGATTTTTTTCTGATAATTCATGTCTATTGTAATGCATACTTCATGTGTCAGCATTGCGAAGATTCAACGTGTTACATGTGTTGAACTCATGATTTCTTTTGCTCATATTTGAGTCTTTTTCAGATTTGCTTGAGCATCTGAGCTAACTGCATGAAGAGAAATATCATCATTATTCAGTTTGCAAAGTGATCTAATTAGATCTTTTTGATCTGTCAACATGTTTGTGATTCTTTGTAAAATCTGTTCAATCAACTTCTTCTATTTCTCTTTTATTTCTCTTCTGTTCATTATTTTAATCATAATTTCTCGTTTCTTGCGAAGCAATGACAAATCATCTCTGAAACATTACTTTCTTGTCGTCATTTCTTCTCTTGTCACGTTCACTCGTGACGTGATTTTCGTTGAAAGATGTGTGCTTTTCTATGTATGCAACTGCTTGTTAAGCAGTTGAACTAATGTTTTCAGTTTCTATATATTCTTCATGATGAATGCGTTCTGATTCATATGATGTTTTTCTTCTGAGTTAATTCAAAGATGTCAAATCAGCTTTAATGCTATCTCTTTTCATGAATGATCTTTGCTCTTCTCTTTCTTTAACGTTGATATCTTTATTAATAAATCAATAATGTTAACAATGTTCTCTTCATCATTGCATGAGCATTTCAATCTTACATCTTTGTTTTCTTGCAATGAATCAACATCACTCACAATCATCTTTGAATCAGCATTGCTATGATTTGTGCAATTCATTATCATTCAATCATCTTCTAGATTCACTCTGTCTTGTTTGTAATGCTCTTTTTCAAAATTTGTGATGCATGCGTTGTGATTGTTTGTTTTTAACTTAATATTGATTTGATGTGTATTATAGTAAAGAATTTAATGATCATTAATCATCTGAATCTGTTTCAGAATTGCATGATTCTTTAATAACTTATGCTCTTTTACTCATGATTATAATATAAAGTTTTGCTTAATCTTAAAGTTAATAAGACAGTGAGCTTTGCACATCTTTTCAAAAACATTTATCAATATTAATATCATCAATGCACATGATAATCATCTTTTCATAGTTATATTTAATGATTTAATGATGAACATCAAACTTTCTCTTTTCTCATTTCTTCATCATGATTGCAAGTCTTTTATCTGAATGCATAGTTGAAATACATCAAATTATTAATCTTATGTTTCATTTTCTTGCATGATCAGCATGTAAAATTGAATGAAATAATATTTTGCTTAAATTCATTGAACTTAAGTGTTGCATTGCTTTTAAACTGCATGCTTAAAGCAGAGAACTTTGAAGTTTCTATTGCAATGATAGATTTCATCTTTTTATGCAAGAATCAAAATCTCTTTTAAAATGATACATTTTTATCTTGTAATTTACCTGCTGATGTTTGCGCATTTGAGTTTGATGTCTTCTTAAATTGAGGAAAGCGTGTCAACACAGCTCATCGTCGCTTTCTCAGTTCATAAATAATCGCTCGTTTCTTCTTGACTTTCAACATTTCTTCTCATCTTCTTTGTTTCTTTCGTCTGAGCTTTTTGTCGACTTCTCATTTTCATCTCATGATTCTTCGCTTGAATCTCAACTCACATCTGAGAGAAGTCTCATCTTTGCAATGATCGATTTTATTGACTCAGTTTTCACGTCGCTCATCTGACTCAAGACTTGTTTCTTGCGTTTCTGCTCACGATCTTTCTCATTTGAAGACGCGCACTTTTTTTCTTGACTTCTTGAATCGCTGTTCTTCGCGTCTCTCATCTGCATCTTCTAGAGTGATTCTCGATCTTTCTGTCTCTCTCTCTCAGCGTTCTTCTGTTTTCTGCTCATAGCTGATCTTCTGTTTCTCACTTCATTAGCATGACAACTATTGTTCATGAGATGTTAAGTAATCATCATTGTCACGACAAGAGCGCAAGCAAGGCGAAGTCTGCTCAAAGCTATCGTCTGTGCATCGAGATCAATTGAACAAATGTCTCACATCACTCTGAGCGTGTTTTCTACTGTGTCGTCGATGAATGAATGACGTGATGCTGTTGTCAGCAATCTGATGACATCTTCTGTTGAAGTTTGACTTGTGACAATTGAGCAGTCTTGTTTAGTTCAGCTTAATTGAGTTTCAGACATCAGTTGATGCTGACGTGACAACGACTTGATTGAGAGAATATGCATGTGCTCTGCGCAGCACTGTCTGAATCGAAACTTGACTGTTGAAGAGATGACATTTTTCTGTGTCATTCTGTGTCATTTTGTCAAACACTCTTCATTCTTGTTATCTGCATTGAAAATTTCTCAGCTCATAAATAGATTGTCTCAGTCGTGTCAATGCTGAGTCATAAACTATTGATGAATCATTGACGATTAGCTTTAGAGAAGAGAATTTGCATAATCTGTGCTTTATCAAGTGTCTTGCAAGATGTTTTATGAGATGTTCTGTGAAGTTTGATTCATGAAGATTGACGACGATTCAGCTGACTGTCACAGTAAAGATCTTCGAATGCACGTTGTTTCAAGAAATACAGCGCGTGAATTGAACGACAAGAGAACAGAGAAGAGAAAAAAGAAATCAGTAAGAATTGAGCAATTCTTAAGAATTGCGTGTAGTCAAGAGAAGACTTACGAAGCTTTAGAGAGACAGCGCAGAGATGATGTGACTCTCAATAAAATTAAATGTATCTCTGTGTCAAGAGCGACTGATGAGTCATGACATATAGTTCATTTTGCGCTCTTCTGTAGAACAGACAGTCGTTTTCACTGTCTTCTTGTTTATAAGATTCTCTCGCAAATATCTTCTGCAATGACTGTCGTTGACATGTCTCGCATCAACTTTTATCAATCATCATCAGCAAGCAGCTCATGCTTCAGTCTAAAATCATCAATTTTGAGTAATACTGACGAAAAATGCATGATGATCTTAGAGCGCGACTGATGAGACAAGTCATTTACGACACATCGAAAAATTGAATCTTTGTTTCAAACTCAGATGAATAAAGATATCAGAGTCAAGAATGAAGATATTGTTGAAACTCAGCATCATGAGAAATTCATCTAATTACTGCAGAAAACTCGATAAGAGCTGAGAACAATCAAGACAACAACGACAGTGACATCAATAACAAGAAAGACTTCTACTTTTCATTCATCAAGTTTATTGAAAGTTCTCACAATCATATCAATGAAAACAGAATCAACATTGATGATCATGATCTTTCTTCATTGAAGAAGCATAAGAAAGCGAAAAAGATGACTTTACAAGCTGTATTCAAAATTTCTTCTGAACTTGAACTTTACTACAATCAAGCGCTTCAAGATCATGAGAATACTGCAAGCTCAAATCGATCGAGTGAGATTGATGACAGTCAGAGTAGATACAGAACGTGAATCTTTAACTCAAAAGTGAAACAATGTCTGACATTTCACAAATAATTCATTTGTGATGCAGAATGAAAACATCAAGACTGATGATAAGAACACTTCTGCTGAGATAGAAAGCATTATGTCTGAGATTGATACTGCAGACACTCAACTCAACACATCTTGTTCAACAAAAGAGTCAAAGATACATCATTTCTTGAATTCTAATACAATCATCAAGTCTCTTAATCGTCTATGCTCTTCTAACATCACTTCATTCGCGAATCATGAAAGATGATCTATTCACGCAAATTCTTGCAATGAAAGAAGATCAGTCATCGATGATTTTATCAGCACTATCATCATCAGATCACTTGAAATCAAGCAACATCAGAGCTCTGATGATTCAGCAGAGATAAAGAAGCAGAAGTGAGAAATTACGAAGATTCTTGAGAAGAGAGCGATTAAGTCAGAAACGAAATATAGAGTACGCTGAAAAGATACATGATTGCTCAGCAGTAAATTGAGAAGCGCACAGAGATTGTTGAAGAAGTTTGAGACAAAAGATCGAGCACAGCATGAACGTAAATGAGATAGATTGACTTGAATGAACAAAGACTGATGATCGTGCATTTGTTTGTAAGCACATCATGAGTGCGTGTACAATCATGTCTCTGCGTCAAGCAAGCACGCAGTCTATTCGTGATCAAAGACTCAGCTGCAGCGCGAAAAAAGATAAAGAAATTGATTTGCAAAATTGATTGATCATCAACGAAGAACAGAAAAGCAAGCGAAGACAAGAGCATATTTCAAGATTTGTTAACTATTTTAGAGCTTGAGTCTGCTGCATATTGAATTAAAATAATGCAATAAAGAATGAGAAGAAAGTTGATTGTAATCACTTCTTGTACTAAACGTCTAAGAGAAACTTTCAAAATCGCTGTTGATCATATCTTCAGAAGAGAACTTTCGAGCTCATTATTTCAGAAGATCTAACGTTGTTTGTCTTCTATGATTCAATATCGACTCATTTAAGCTGCATGAAACATCATCTTGCACTGTCTCAGAAGAGTTTTTCTAAGAGACGTTATCTTGAATAGCTCAAATATCAGGTGACGAGACATTATGAGCACTGTTTCAAGCTGCTTCAGAAGATTTCTTCTGAAAGACGTTGCTCAGAAGAGCTTGAATTATAGATGACGAGACACTAGAGACACTCATCTCACTGCTCGAGTCACAAGCACAATCACGATGTATCATATCAAATTGAAGCGACGTGTCAGAATTAGAACAGAATGCTATAGCGAGAAAGATATCTAAGAGTGAAGCAGAATTGAAGCAGATGAAGAGAATGTTGACAGTAAATATCATTATTGCATTGCATAGTTCTGATTTCAACTTCTTGTCTTTGACGTTGATGAACCTGCTCGAGTTTTCTTCATGCAATGATCAGATCAAGATGATACAGAGTCTTGCAATTGATCAGATGAATCTTATTCTCATTGCATCAATGAGATAAGATAAGAGCGTCGTATTTCAGACTGTTTCAATCTTGCGACGTGATGTTTGTCTTCTGATAATGTCGTTGAATCTGCTGAAAGAGAAACAGATTAGTCACTAATGAAATGTCTGAAAAGACAAGCATTTTATCGACAAATCTGATCAGATCTGATAGATCAAGTTCATTGCTCAAATACTGTGCTGCAAGTCTTGTGTATGATCAACTTGATCAAGTCTAACTCTTCGAGTCTTTAGACTTCACATTCATCATCTTAGAGATACGAGATATTCTACGCTCTTCACTCAATACTGAAGAATTCATTCTCATCGCTGCGTGAACACGAAGTCTCGTCGCTCACGTCAATGACGAAGTTTTATATTCAAGCTTCGTTGACTTCATGAACATTCTAGATTGTCTCGACAAGTGATACTGTTGCAGAATCTTCTTCAGCGTTGTTTGATGATGAATCGTCACTTCTGATCTCGTCTTTGTTGTTTTACTCTTAATTATCATCTCTTCGCTCTTACTAAAGATGAACGATATTTTCATCTCGAATTTGCTTTCTCTTCTGAGTTTGATTCTTCTTGTCTTCATCTCATTATTCGCTTTTCGCTTCTGTGCTACAGAGCATATCTTCTCTGACTCATCATTTATTCATTTCAGTTGTTCATATTCAAGATTTCATTTCGTCGCTAGAATTCAAAAACATTGCTGAGAATGCGTTGCAATTGCGTCTTCAAGACGATCATATTGAGTTGTTTTAGAGTTCTTTTGATTCAAACACTGTCGATTTTTTCAGTTCTTGATGAAGTAATGTCTCGCTAGACTTGCAAGTTTATTGACTATGATCGACGTTAGTTTCAACAAACGTGTTAACAACTTGCTAGACTTACTGTTTAACTTAAGAAGTCAAAATTCTTTGACTGTCTCAGAAAAGTCAACACTCACTTGATATTTCTTTTGATCATTTTCATCTTGAACAGATGTCGTCAATCTTGACATTCAACACTTTAGCAAATTGATTAAAGTTTATTGCTCTTGTCTTATTAAATCGTTGATTGACATCATTCTTGACTGCTTTGACATCATTCTTGACTGCTTTGATATCGTTCTCGATTTTGACAAATCGCTTATTGACATAGTCAAATCACTTTTCAATGCGTGTGTCAAGCTTGTCAACGTGTATGTCAAGCTTGTCAACGCGTGTTTCAATATCATCAAAGCGACTATTCATGTAATGATGATTGTTGTATAAGTACACTGCTGATTCACTCAACATGTTGATTGCACTGTCGAGATATGAATTCAAGTCAATCTCAAACTCTGAAGATCGCTCAGATAAAGTCAATTCATGTTGAGAGTGAGTTGATTGTTGAAGACTCTTTAACTTCTTAAAAGAAAGTGAATATGTCGAGATTGATGCTGTTATAATAATTTCTGATGTGTTATGATAACACTTGTTAATTCTGCATGATGATTGATGAGCGAGAAAATGACAAGAGTGATGAGTTGCATGATAGAGAGAAAATCAGCGAGCAGCTGACTGATTATATAAGCGAGCAAAAATAAAATTTATCACTAGTGAGACAGAATAATAACATCTATCTCAGCATATGCGCAAAATTTATTGACATTCTCTAAAGAATCATCTGATACTCTCTTTCGTTTTCTGAACGTCTTTAGTCTCAGAATTCAATGACAGCTACAATCTATGTTAGAGACGATTATATAACTACGCGCTTGTTTTGTAGAGCTATACGATCTAGACTGTCATTGTTTCGTAGTCATGCTTGCATGAAATCAATATTCTAAACATATGTAATAATCTTTTGATATATGCAGAGACTCGAAATCATAGCGAAAATCATTCAATCGAAAGATCATTCAATCTGAAGTGAAAGTGATTGTTTTTTCTCATTGCTATCTAATAAATCACATCTCAATGAGTTTCTGAGTCTGTTTTCATGAAAATCTTAGCGAGAGAATTTCATTTTATTTCGAGTCATCGTAATGCTTTATCTGCTTCTTTATCTTCAATGTTCTCTACTTCACTGTCATCTTTCTCTTCTGCTGCTTCATTTCTATATTCTGTAGTATCTTCTTCATCTTTCTTTGCTGCTTTCGAATTCAGATCATCTTGTATCTCTCTCACATTTTGAGCATCACTTTGAACGACTCTTACTGAACTCTGTGCTAGCTGTGAAAATAAGAAGACATCTTAAATCACACTCTCGTTTCTTACAGATCTCTTCATCTGTAATCGAAGACGATGAGTCAAATGATTCTTCTCACTTTCTCACAATGAATACTGAAAATGACTTTCAAATCTTGCAATTGTCTGAGCGTAGAGCAGACATCTTCGTGCAAGTGATAAAATCTGATGCGCAGACAGCTCGCAATTCTGACTTTGTTTCATATTAAAAGAAGTAAGCTTTCATTCTTCAACTGATCATGTTGTTGACATCGATCTTGAACACTTACTGATTAAAAGAAATAATCAAGAGAGAAGAGCTGAATGTTGCGCTTGAAACGTTCAATTTACTGCTTGTAGATGTTTGAGTTACGACGTTGAAATCAATTCTCATTGCAGCTTTCTTGCTTAACATTGATCTGAGTGAAAGATCATCGAAGAGTGACTTGAAGACTAGATCTGTTATGTTAAAGAGCAGCACAATGTGCACGTACTCAGCTCAGAATCTTTAAGCAGATCATTCGATCATGAAAAGTGAAGATCTTCAAAGCTATGAGATTATCACTCTTGAAGTACGAAAATCATCACTCTGTCGTCTTTCAATTCTCATGAGCATCTGCAGCATTTGCATCAATAAATGTGATTTCGACTATATCAGCTACGAAAAGAGAAACTCAAATGCAATGAGTCGTTCTAGTTTCAATTTGCAAATTCTCGAGATTTCTTCTTTTATTATACAAGATCACTCAACTTGCGAGCGCTGATCTTTACGCTGACTCAGAAAACTCAGAGCAAAGAGATTTTTCCCATCAAAAGATTACTCTCGATAATTTTCATCACGACACTAAATTCTCAGTCTTGTCGTCTTACATCATAGTTAGTTCAGTATCATCATCTTCTTCGACTCTCTCAATCATGTCACATCTCTCATTTTCTTCAAGATCGTGATTGAACATTATCAAGAATCATTCTTGATCATCATTTATGTCACTCATCGTCGATGTCTTTATCAAAATTAACGCTCTCTCTTCTTCATAGACTCTGCTATGAGCAAGTCGATCTCTGACTCTTCTTGCTCAATATTGATTCGAAAATTCATCAAATCATTTCAGTAAGAATGCTTTTTTGTCAACTGAATCGACAAGAAGTTGAATCATATTCTCATACTCATTCTCAAAAATATCAAGTACTCGTAGAAACGAAAAACTTATTCTTTTGAAGATCATTCATCTGTTACTAAAAAGTTGATCATTCAAGAGAAAATCTAAATCAATCAAATAGTCATCTTTGACAAGTTGCGCAGTATCGTTCAAAGTGTAAGAAAGAAGTCGTTGATGACACACTAAGACAGTTAGAATCAATGCGAGCTGCTCAATTCTTTGAGAATTTTGAAGATTCTCAATCAATTGTTGATATAGCTTCAAATTGTCGACTGAGCTTGCTCATTCACTAAGTACTCAAAGAGACTGATCGTGAACTATTGAGCTTCAAGTGAGAAGCAATAGTACATTGTTCTCTGACTTTCAAAGAGATGAATGTTGATGATAAATTTGCTTGCTGTCTTTCATCAGTATTACTCTTCTGTATTCGCAGAAAGACGATTTACAAATGTATACGAACTAGATTCATCTGCTTTGAGTCTAATCTGCATAAAATCTGCAACGAAAGATTCTAGCAACATTAGCATTAATTAGATTTGATCTTTCAGATATCATATCAAATATCTCTTCAAAAAGTCAATGAGAAGAAAGTTCATTAATTGCATACTTTATTTCACTGTATTCAGTGTGCTGATATCTGAGTCTTCAGCGAAAATTTCGAATTTTCAAAGCGCATCGTGCATTTGCTTCAAATCAAAACTTTCAAACGAGTTTGTATCAACGATGTCGATAAGAAGATCAAATAGATTGACGTTATTGCTGATTAAATGTTTTGAGTCGAGCGCATGTTGTCGACGTTTCACTCTATCATCAGAAAATTTCAGCAGACATCGAAGTAGTGAAATGTTGTGAAGCTTCAAGTCTTTTAACATCTTCATTGATGTCTCGATCTCTGATGCAGTCTTGAATAGAACTCTACGACTCTTTCAGAAAGATTGAAGCAAATCATCTTCGTCTTTTGTCAGAAGCTCGAGAGCAAGACGAGAGTCATAACTTCTCAGCAAGTTCAAATCAAGAAACACAAGACATCGCGTAAACTGTTTGCGAACTTGAGAATCAGATCTCTAAAGAATGTTAATGAAATTTCTAGCTCAATGAGCGAAGAGTTTATCAAGATGTCGTGATTTAGAATGACTCTCTCAAGTGATATTGCTAGATCATTTGATCGAGCAATATCATGATAACATTTCTCGAGTTTCTGATCGCGCTCAGAACGAATCGCATTTACAGCGTTGAGAAGAAAATGAGTATGAGTTCTTCTTGTCACGTCTCAGATATCATGAATCAATATGTCTTTCTTTGTTGACGTCATTGAATTATAGTCGAGATTTAGCTTAAGCTCATGAAAGAATAGTCATGAAAGATATAGACTATGAACAGCAACATCGTAATATTCGTCGTCATTACTTTTCTCAGCAACGTTGATTTTCAACTTTAATCTTACTAGATATCAGTTGAAATTGCTTGACTCGATTTGATTCGCTGATGCGCAGTCAAGCTTTCATGACTCATTTCTTAGATTTGTACTAAGCTTCTCGACATCAGATCGAATCGATTCTGAGATCTATGAAGTTGTGTAAATTGTAAGTTCTTGAGAAAGATCAGAGCATTCTATCTTCACATCAACTTCTGACAAAGCTCATGAATACTTGATCTCATTGATGACTTGAATATACTTGAACTCTGATCACGCGACTCTAAGCTCAGACGTTGAAGACGACGCTGAATTGACTACACGCATCTCGAGCGTTGAACGATGAAACAAGGCAAATTCATTAGAAAAAGAAGACAACGAGCTCTTCTGAAATACTTTATAGACAAACATGCATGCACGTTCATGCAAGTCGTGCAGTCTTCAACATTTTGTGATATGACTTGCAGAAATCACTAAGACAGCATTGAGAATGTGAACTTACACAAAGCATCAAGAAGACGTGAGAGAGTTCGAAGATGCAAGCTCTAGTTCTTTTATGTTGCGTTTCTATTTGCAAATTGCTTTGCAGTTAACAGAAGCTTGATGATATGTAGAGATCTATGACTTTACAACTCTGCTGTTTTCACTTCAAGTCTCTAAGCAGAGTCTCTACAATCAACTTGAAGCGACTCGATTTTAAAGACAACAAAATTCTCAATTGCTTTCTTGATCGCGAGCATTTAAAGCTCACTTTAACATTTTGTATCAAGAGTTTCATCTTGTAGCATTGTCTTGAGTATGCATAGAAGATCGAAGCAAATTCGTTTTCGAGAGTCTTAAATGTAGTAAATGATGTTGTAGAACTTACTCAGCTGACTAAGCATATGTTAAGCGTCTAACTTAACTTGATTCAATCTATCATCGTTTCAGATATGAACTTGATTATTGATTCAGCAGATCGAATCTGAACTTTACTTGATCATTGATCTAGCAGATTGAATTTGAAATCTACTTGATTAATGATTCAGAAAGAAATCAAGAGATTTTGAAAAGTGTTTGACTCTTTCTTACACTGACTCTTTAGCTCGTCGATCAACAAACTTGTTCATTAAGTTGAAGTGTGTCTCGAAGTTAACTAAGAAAATTTCAACTGATTGAAAGCTGCAGTCAGAGAAATCTTTCAAATGAATCGAGCATCAGTGTCAATCATGCTCAATAATCATCAGACTAATATTACGATTTTGAGCTGCTTCTGTGCTGTCATGTTGTCTTGCTGTCTTATTGTCTTATCTCATTACCTGTCTTTTAGTTCTGTACTCTACTCATAGTGCATACTTGATTTCAGCGAGATCAGTACAGTCTGTAAAGCGACGAAGTTGACTGAACAAATAAAACTGACAAAGAAATTTTTGCAGATGACGAATTTCTCTGATGATCTCAATAATCACATGATCGAAGATATCAAATCTGATAGCATGTGATTGAACAACACTCATTTAAACTTCGTCAACACTACTTCTCTGTTTAATGATGCTTTGAGCTTACAATATCACATCGCAATGAATGAGAATTCTGATTATATGATTGTGTCAGAAGTCATTTCTCAAGATCAAGCTCAGAAAATAGCGAAAGACATACATGAAGAGCTTCAATCTATCAAATTGTTCGATAATCAATTCGTATATCAAGTCACTTCACTAGCGCATGAAATGATATTCAACTTTATCAAGATATGATTTCTATCTGTATAATGCACATTTGAGTCTGACTTGAAAAGAATCACATATCTAAGCTTCAGAATTTTATCGCATCGACATCTGTATCACAAAAGTCATGAGTTGTTGATCTCAACATCTTTCGTTTCAAGAAGTCACATTTCGTATCTAAGATTATCTTGAAGAAAATGATCTTTGTCACTATTGCTCTCACGCAACTCAACGTCAGCAATGATTGATACATATTACTGAAAGCATCTCATCTACAGTTGTCATCTGTGTCGAAATCAGACTGAAGAAAAGTGAACAAAGAGCTTGCATCTGATGACGTGATTATCTGACGTGAAGATCTGACAGTGCTCAAGTCAAGTAAAGAAGGTGAAAAATTCATAAATCTAACATATGATGTTCAAAGAGAGTGAGCAATGATATAACAAAGAAAGAAAAGCGATTTGATATTCTTGAGCAAAGTCTATATCTACAACAAGTCTTTGCAGAAACGACAGCATTTCATAATTTCTTCAATCACTTGACTTTGTTGAGACTCAACATTCACAAAGAAGAAGTAGCTGCATATATCACGAAGAAAAAGCGCTGAGATCATTTATTTCTGATCAATTATTCTGCGAATGTCTGTAGCTGTCTTGTGTTGCTCAAGAAATTGTATTCAAAGTGAGAAAGTGATGACTGCATTATTCAAGTTTTGTTTCTCTAAAAGATACATATCTGCTTCAAAGTCTCAATCTTTTCTTGATCAAGAAATCGTAGTCGCAGTTATGAATTGATACATCGCATTATCTCAGTCTTTCGTTGATCAAGAAACTGTATTCGCAGTCGTGAATTCATGTCGCTTCTCTGAAGAACGTGAATATGTTTCACTAACTCAGTCTCTTGTTGATCAAGAAATCGTGTTCGCAGTTGTGAATTGATATGTTGTATTATTTCAGTGATCTATTATCAAAGAATTTATGCTCGTAGTCGTGAATTCATCTTGTTTCTTTAAGAGATGTAGATATGTTGTATCACTTCAATTTCTCGTTGCTCAAGAAATTGTATTCGCAAGCAGAGATTGATCTTGTTTCTCTCAAGAATGTGCAGTTGCACACAAAGTCTTGCCTTTCGTCTTTTCTTGAATATCATTACTGTTTAATGCAAAAGATTGCTGAGCTTTCTCAGATTTGCAATCTTGAACGTTCAGATGATCGTTCTCTCAAATAACTTTCTTCAGCTTAGACTCGATGAATTCTTCTTGCGATATGAAGACATTTTTGAACGTTCGCGATTTACAAAGAGATTTCTTCTTATGATGTTTGAGATCGACTGAAGTCGTGAATAAATGTCAACATTTCGAACATCGTTTTTGATTCAGAACTAGTCAGAAAGCTCGATAAGATTCATCTTTGATACATTGAGCATGTCTTCGAAGATGATTAAATCTTGCGAAAGTTTTAGAACACGCTGAACATGAAAGTTGCTTTTGAACGACTGAGATACGCGCAATCTGCTCGTCAGATTCGTCGTCTGTGAAATTCAAAGTCTGTGCATTTGCAAGTGAAATTGTCATCGACGTCTCATGACGCTTGCTTTCTCTTGCGTTGCTATTCATCGTGACAAATTCTTCGAAGTCGTGAAGACTAGATTTGTCGTTTCTTTCAGTTCTAGACAGAAATGATTTCGATCGAGCAACGAAGCTGTTTTTTCGCTTTTCACGATTTCTAGAAACTACATCAGTGATACTTTCAGATACACATGAATTCGCTGTTAACGTTGTTTCTCATCATATGTCATACATATTCATTTCGTTGACAATTGCGTGTAGACGCTGCAAGCAGAAAAAGTACAGATTCTCGCTCAAACTCGCATCATCGCATTTTGATTTCTTGAAGAATCAAAGTAATCTGTCGATCATCTAAGCTCGCTTGCAAATTTTAGTCAATGAATCATGATTGATACATTTTGTCATTCTTTGCTGAAAGCACGCTGTATTAGACGCGAATTTGTCGTTCTCAGTCTCAGTCTCGCTCGAAATTTACTGATTCAATGATCAAGTAGATTTCTAATCTGAATTATCTTCTACTTGCTCACATTTTTTTGATGTTGACTTATCTTATACATATCTTCTAAAAGTTGATCTAAAAATGATGGTCTCAGATTCTATCTTAGATATATTGACTCATGTCTTTGCACTGAATGATCGTATTGACTTGCTCTTTCTGTTCGTCTTTTTAAAGCGTTCAAATTTCTCAATGTGTGTGATGCAATCTCTCTTCATCACATCTAACTTTTCAAAACAAGACTTTCTTATTTTATTTTCGAATTATTTGAGTCACACATCTTCTGTTGACAGTTCTTTACATACACATCATCGCATCATTTTATTTCGATCAAAGAATTAGTTGTCTTTCAACAATGTGTTTATCGTCTATCATCATATCATGTATCTCACTGTCTCATGCAGCAGAGAAAATCAAGCTATCATTCGCAGAGATTGAGAATGTCATGCATTCTCGAAACTCTTCGTCTCTTGATACTCTAACATCACTTAATTTTTCACAGAACATTAGAATTTCTCAATCAGAGTCTGCTCTTTCTCTTCAAGATGATAGCTTGAACGAGATCGCAAGAACAGTTGTATCATCAATCTTCACTAAATCTTTCACATCAACAAAGCTTGACACACTCATGCTTGTTGAAGCTTGTCTATCTGAAAGACTATCTTTTTGCTCGCGAGAACTCAGACGTGACGAGTCATTCATTGCAAGCGACTTCATATTTGTTTATGAGCACGACGCTTCTGATGATCAAGAGCGTGATGATGAGATTATCTGAACTTTTGTGAATTTCGATGACGTGTTCGAGATCTTGTGCTTCACTGACTCAAGTGAACTAATGAAGAAGAGAATGAGTCTTAAAGTCGATGACACTCTTCATCATCTCATCTTCTACTACATACAATGAGATATTGTGAACGAGCTGTTGAAGTCACTCACGCGTCTTCTTGATTTTCAAGACACGATTCTATGCAACGAATTAATCGCTCAGAAAAACATGCAGTTCTTGTCGTTGATAAAGCAGTTTCGATTGAATTTAGAGATTTGACATCACATCTGATTTCAATCGAGAAACTGACACATTTCAGACATTAGATACAAGATAAATCAGATTCATATAAATCGTCGTCTTTCTCATTTTAAGCTGAATGAATGAAAAGCATCATCAAATCTTTCTTCAACAACGAGTACAGCTTCTGTTTTCAGTCATTCTTATCAATAGAGAGTATTGATCTGCGCTTTCGACTCTGTCTATCTTCGACGACAAAACATCAGACAAACTCATATATCAGATGAGAGCGTTGCTCTCGAGACTTCTCTGAGTCTTCGCTGAGATGAGCATGTCTCAATCTATAAAGTCGTGTTGAAGATTTTTATCACTACAGAACATATGTCTCTATCTTGAAGCATTTGAAGTCTCAGATGATTCTTTAGAAGCGTTGCAGTTATTTGATGAAATCAGACTTGCTCAGACTCTTCTAAAGTCTCAACTATTTGACAATAAAATTGTCATACAGTCGCAGATGATAGAATCATGAGATAATGATTTGCAAACGAAATTGTCAATCAATTGTGTTCGAAATGATATGATAAGTAAAGTGAGATTATTAGATGAATAAGAACTGATTGAGAACAGAAATTGTCATCAGCTTTTATCATGATATTTAATGATATGAACGTCGCAGATCGAAAAGCAGTTCGCATAAACGTGTTAGTGATTCATACTCTCTATAATTCAAGCATTTAGTTAACAGCATCAGTGAACTCAGTTGCAAAAGATTTTCAAGCTTTCGAAAATCAGAACACTGCGAGCATTTGCTTCTTCTTCAATGTTACTTTTGCTTCGTTAACGACTCAGTCACTACAATGCTACAAAACTGAACAAAGTCAAAAGAAGAAAAACATTCAAGATCTTAGCTGTTACAATTCTTTCAAACTGCGCTGACGTCTAAAGAATTGACTTTGAGCATAGCTGTTATGCTAACGCTCTGATGTCTCAATTCATCTGCAAACGCTAGCACGTCGCAGTCGCGATCAACAAATTTGATACGTCTCGCTTATTTTCTTCGCAAGCTCAACAACATCGAAGAAAGTTATTCTTTTCTTCTTCAACTACTTTGATCATTTTGACACGCAGTGACGAGCATAGACAAAGAAAGATCTGTTTCAATAATACAGTTTTTGCGAAGCGTTGCAGAGATTGACGAAAGTTCTTCATCGAGCATGAATGAGAGTTTAAATGACTATTTTGAGACTAGAGTGCTTACAAAGAGTCATGAAGATGCAGAACAAGTCAGTGATGCAGTTTTTGATGAATTCAGCGATGAGTTTTTCTGCTTGAAAGAGTCTTTCAAAGCGTAACGAGTCGATTAACTTGTCACATCGTTGTCGACAAGTCTTGAATTTGCAATGCGAAACACGAAAGTGATTATAGCATGTTGAAATTCAAGTTCTGCATCAATAATCTAAGATGAGATGAGATGAAGTGTGAAGCGTGATACATGTGAAATCGCTGACGTCGTTTGAGCTTATCATTATTCGATTATCTGATATGTAAATGTGTAAATATTTTTGAACTCTGCACTCAGTGTAGAAACTCAATATTCAGATACGAGGTTTTTCAAATAAGAAATTTGTAGCAGCTTGAACAAAGTGTCAAACAAGCTGATGATGTTTAAATTTCAAAAATGTCTCATGACGCAGTGAGACTGAAGAAGAATAATTCGAGCTTCGATCATCATGCGCAGTGTCATGCATAATCGATCAGAATATCATGATCTGAGCAAAATGTACTTGACACGACTGTGAACACAAGTGCGACTGAAGTAATCAAACAAGCTTGATCGTAGAGTAGATAAAGTTATAATGATCGCTCAACGAGACATTTATTCTACGCAATTCATTATTCTCAGATGATCTTCATAATTGTTCTGAAACTTAGTGTGCATTCGCATTACGACGACGTAGTCTTATGCTTGAAACATTTTTCATCTTCTAACGTATCACACTCATCTTGATGAAAAGCTCTTGATTCTTCTTCAACATTGATATATCTCTGAGAAAAGTCTTTAAGCAACTTCAATGCAAAGAACTAATTACTTAATAAGTAAATCTATCGATCATCGAGTCAAAAGAACGCTTTGATATTTCATTTGATTCTGACATTCATCTTCATATCTTGCTTATGTCTCAACGAGATGACTACAATTGATCTAACGAATGTTTTAAAAAAGATACTGTCATGTCGTTTATTAAATTCATGACTGAAAGTTCTAGTGCAACAGTATTCAAGTAAGTTTGTCGACAGCTCTTCTATCTTGACAATATTCATCTTCTAACTATTGTCAGTACAGTACTTTCGCAGCTGTACTTCAACGAGACTCTAAGATCATTTGATAATTCTTTTTTCGATATTGAGAAGATTCACTTCTCTCAGAGAATCTTCATCGCTTATTCTATCACAGATCAATCAGACTACTATTGATTGAATAACTTCATGACATCTTCTTATAAAGCGATTGAAACAGATATTCAAGATTGAGATGTAGTTGAGCTTTCAAATCTTTCGACTGAGATACGCTCTCAGCAGCGAACATCAAATCGTGATGAATTCAATCGTTCTCATCAACTTCTTGATAGATCATTCGTGAAAGTCGTTATTGCGCAGAAGCAGAATCTACCTCATCTTTCAATGAATCTATATGTGAATGAACAAGATGAGATACTGTCTCAAGTCAACGATCATCTTTCTAAGTGCATCTTCGATTTTGTCGCTAAGTATCAATTTTCTATTTCGTTAGAGTCGAATAAAAGATCAGTCAAGATTTCAGCGAATCGCAAATGAACGAAATGAATATACTTATTGAAGAGATTAGCAATCAAAAGACGAATATCAACTCGTGTGCTATTTCATGATCAGATCAAACAATTGATCATCGTCTTGAAGAATTTCTTGAAAATGTGACATGCTGTCAAGCATCAGTCGAGATCTCTTAAAGATGATCAAAATGTTCTACAGCTAATTTCTGTCAAACTTCAGATGATTCAGATACTCAAAGATGTCATCTGCATGAAGCTTCTTGATAATCTCTATGTTCAGATCGAAATCAAGATTCAGCTTTGAAAAGAACAAAATAATCGAAAAGACCTTTCTTTTGATCTCGACTAGACGCAGATATTCAGACATATCAAGAGAGAAGAAGATGTCAAGATTGAAAGAGATGATGCTGTGAACGATAGAAAGAATGTGCTTGTTGAAGTGAATAGAAAGAATAAGAAGTATTGAAGAAACAACGCGTTAAGTATCGCTAGATTCTGAAGTTTAATGTCGATCGTGACAAGTCGTGTTAGAGCGCGAATTGTTTATGCAAACATGTGCTACTATGTGCTATTCAGATCTAGAGAAAACAAATCACACAGTAACTGAATGATTAAATGAGCGAGGTTTAAGCTTTAACAGAAACAGCTATGCGCGTACTTTTAAATGTCTAGCAGTGTTTCAGACAGGCGTGATTGAGTACATGAACAGCTCATGAGCGAGAAAATACTTCGTCACAAGATTTCTTAGAGAATTAGAATTTAATAACGTTGATTTTGTCGTTATCACAACAATTTCGATGTGAGAGATTTGATTATTTGTTATCTCATGATTCACTTTCTTCTGCACTCTCGTTCAGATTATTTTGAAAGATCTTGTGAATTTTCTTGCTATATTGACTAAGTTCTTTAATGCTACGAAAGATTCGTACTTTTTTGCCTTCGCTGTTCTCGTCATTGCGATCTGAGAAGATAATGAGAACATGACTGACATCTGTTGAACATAATTAACTACAGGCGAGCCAAGAAAGAGTTAAAGTAGCTCGCTTAAGTTTCTGTCACTACAGATCAGATAAACGAAGCACTACAATGACGTATGACATCTTTCTGCGAAGCTCTTCGCTTTTCTATCGACGAGGCTATCAGTCTTCTCTTTTCTTTCGTTCTCATAAATATTTCTTTTTTAAGTTCTTCGACGATTCGTATCTTTCTTCTGTACCTTGAACTCTATCGAAGCGCAGCTTCGTATGTTTACAAGATATCAATAGATAAAATCGAATGACTATTCGATTCATGAAATATTTGTCTCAAGCAATATGAATGTTCCAAACCCGATTCACGAGCCACATCAGAGAGTACGTAGCTGACGAGACGCATCTCGATAGATAAAGATATCAATCGTTCGCGTCTGAGAGTGACATGTTGCTAGTTGTCTTGATGCATTCGAAGTAATCTGAATAGAATTCGCTCTTCTCTCAGTCGAGAATTTCGATGAGAAAGTAATTGTCATGCTGATCAGACTGAATCACAATATTTTCAGGTCGAAGATCTTCATGCGAGAAAACGACCTTAGCTGTGTGACTTGATGAGAGATCACGCAGAAGAAAAATATATGCGGAACTTTCAAAGTGTGAATTGAAGAACTTAAAGTCTTCAAACGCTGCACATGTTCTAACGAATTCTTGACAAATCCGAATATGACGTCTGATGTCTTTACATTCTTCGTCATCTACATCGCTAAGAGAAACAGAGTCAGGCACATTCAAAGTTCTTAGCCTCAGAAGTGCATCGTTGAGTTGATCGCTAATCGAGGCTTTTTGATCTCTAGATAGCTGAAGCCATATTTGATTGACGGTCAGATCGAGAACGAAGAACATGAATATGTAAGACGTTCTCTTCGAAGACATCAAGCTCAGAGACTTCGATATCGAGATATCTGAAGCGTGTTGCACAAGATACTGCATACTGATATATTCAGTGTAATTCTTAAAGCTGAGTACGATCTTTGCGACTATATTTGCACTGCATTTGACGACCGCGTAATCACAGCATGCCTTGAACTGCCAGATAATTTCGCTGATCTTGATGATGTTGCTAAGATTGATTGATAAAGACTGAGACTGTTCATTGCTGATGTTATGCGCGTGTGTCTCAAGAAGAGTTTGAACTGACTCTGACAAAGAGAACACTATCGTTGCGATGTCAATAGATGATGTCAATTCATTTGTGTGATGATTGATGATGAGATCTTGCTCGGTAGAAGCGCTCATGATATTGACAGATGCGACAACGTCAACTTCTAATACTTGTCAGTTTCGAAGAAAAATGAGACGAGTACATTCATCGACTTTCTGCTTCTTCTTTCTCCTTAGGCGTGCAGAATACTTCGTTGAAAATATGAAAAGTAGATCGACATCGAAATTTGCGTTAAATGCGTTCTGAAGCTTGCGAAAAACCTTCGCATTAAAACTAGTGACTGCTGACCTATACAGCTGTGAGTCAACCTGCTCATTTTCTCGCGACCGTTTCATTATAGATGAAGCGCAATAAGATGTCGAGAAAGCAATGAATGCATGTAAATTATTCTGAAATACGAGCAAGAAGGGAAAAAGAGAATAGACATAAAACGATGAGAGATATGAGTCACGTGATCGTTATTGTGAAACCAGCTAATCGTGAAGCTCGACTTTAATTGACATGAAGTCTTCTATCTAAGATGTAGTAGGAAAGAAGTAGTAAAGTTGTCGACAAGAGAATTGCATATACAGTTGAACTTTAAAGAGATAGCGTTCTACTTCAATTCCTTCATGGTATCAACTTCTTATAGACTTCAGCAATCTACAGCTCGCGCTTAAGACTCGCTTGCTTTGCTGAGTTAAACTCGACTTTCGACTTTCTTCTAAATAAACGACAGAAATGATGATAGCTGTTCGTGAGGGAAGAGAATAATGATTGATTCATTCAACCCAAGTCAAAGACAGTCTTGCCAGTATTCATACCTGCAAACATGCTTTGTCTCAATGCTGATCACTCAAAGAGATTCAAAATGTGTCTTGACTTGCTTCTTAGCGCTGATGTATGCTTTCTCATCTTCATCAATAACACACTTCTTCTCAAGCTTATCGAGACTCTCGATCACGTAGTCTTGACAATTTCAATGGGAAATGAAATTGTTAGATTTCATGAAAGAGATCGCGTTTTTAAAATCTGAGATATCGATCGCATTGACGTCGAAGACAAAGATGCTTCTTCTGTGTCGATTTGTGAATGTCGATTTATCAGAGACGACGTTAAGCTTGAAGTGAGAATATTCATTGATAACTTCGTAGATGATGTGTTCCGAATTGTTCTCAAGATATAGTGCTAAGTGTTCGTAATTATCGATCACAGAACGATACATAGCAACATATAATTTTGGCATGATTGCGACAGACTTTCGTGAAATGCAAAGAACACTAGACCTAGTCAACAAGATCATCAGAGCATATAACAGAGTTTGATTCACGAAAAGTATATAATGATTGTCAGGAAAGTGATACGAGTTATACTGATAGAAATATGCTAATACACGAACAAGACTGATTCTTTAAATACGCATAATTTTGATGATCTTTGTGATCACACAACGAACTTCTCAGCTGACGACGACTGGAAATGCTTTCTACTGCTTGCATGATGAAGATAGCTAGCCATTTCGATCTTTCACATCAGATATGACTCATTCATGCATCTTTCTGCAAGAATCATCTTCATCAGTGAATCATAGCAGAGAATGTTTTTGATTGATACACATTGTGATTTTGCAGGCTAGCTTTTAAGAAGTCAGTAATAAGTCTAGAGATAGTCATGCTCGATTGCAGACCTTCATAAAACGCAGTCATCGCTCAAGAGATGCGCGATATCGCTTCACAGAGCTGTCACGCTCGAGATAACAAAGAACAGAACTTTCGTGACTGTTCTCTGTCACAGATTGGCAGCCTACGCCAACATCATTACCATACATTCTGCGCATCAATCCTCGCCTTCCCAACAGTCGCGAGAGTTGCATCCTCTCGTCGTTTTCAAAAGGGTTGATCTATGATCAGCTGAGCCGTCTTCATACCATACAACCTTGATAAGATACGACAAACTTCCCTCTGTGCTGGCTATGCCGCCTAGCATTCGGCGGAATTTCGATATACAGCCCTCCATCATACGAAGAGGAACAAGAACATCTCAGATCTCTCTACAAAAGGCTTGACGCAGTGTAAGAATTACGATGACACTTTAATCGCTATGAATTTCATCGTGCCGGTTTGATGCCGTGCAACGCCACAGCCGATTCTACGAGTCTCTCAATGTCTAGTTGTTCTCTCAAAATTGTAACGCTGCCGAACCAGATTTTGTTTTCAAAGAGTTCTCGAAATGCCAAATTCAGCCGTAATGAGTCAGACTCTCCATCGCGCTGTGATCTCTGAAGTCTGTCTCAAAATCTACACTGTGAGAAATTGAACATGAGGAATAGAAACAATAGAAATTGCATCATGAATGTTGCACTTGCAACTGATAAGAATGCAGGAAAGAATTAAAGTGAAATACGTTTATCATGTGAAGCTTTCGCATCAGAGATGACTGCAGCAGACTGCTGAGAGCCTGCTATCAATTGAACATAGCGCAGCCGTAAAGTAGTTGCGTCCCAAGACTCGACGCACGACGCACTTTTCCCAACGTATAAAGCGTTTGATAGAGAAACCATGACCTTGAGTTACAAATTCACTCAATTGCTTGAAATTATGTGCATCACTAACGTCTTCGTCTTTCGCGTTTCAAAACAAAACCACGAATCTTTCAAGCTTGCGATGAATACGTCAGTTTCTTCGAAGCCTCTTAAGTCAAGATCAGACAGCTGTTTCAGCATTCGTCAACCTCAACGTAACTCTTCTGCCTTACGCTTCAACACCTGAGACTGTCGATAACGAGATTGTTCAGTAGAGCAATCATGAAGCTTGCCGACTTCAAAGTCAAGCTAGATAGATATGACATTTCTGTGAATAAAGAAGGAAGATTTTAATGTTGATGCTTGACGCAAATAGTATAGGAAATGAAGACAGGGTGCCTATGTGATCTTTTTCCCTTTGCCAATCGTGATCGAAGCTTACCTTGCGTATTGGGAGAGGTCGGTTCCTCGAAGAGATAATACCTGAAAGAGCATTTTCCCTCTCGCAGTAAGAACTAAATGAACCAGGTTGCTGAAGGTCTGAAGTATCTTGCCTCGAAGGGATTGAGGCACGACTCCTTGACCTGCTCAAAAGTACTTCTGAACGCTGAAGACGTCGTCAAAATTGATACAACACAAATTACGCTCAAGAACACATGTTAACACAATGATCTAGAAGCTCAAGAATGCTGCATCGCGATCAGCTCATCAAGCGAGAAGAAAGCTCTGAACGTCAAAGCGATAAGTTTTATTGCAATGAATCTAATGCAAAAATATGCCAAGAACAACAGAGCAATAGGCGTTTACCTTTTCCCCTCTTGTACGTTTGATGAAGACATGATCGTATAGGGAATTATTTTTATTGAGTGATTGTTCTTAAGATAGATTATACATGCATACCCATCGGGAAAGCGGTCAGGTCCGAGACAAGAAGATAATTTTCCTCACAATCGTAGACTCCCTGGCCTTTGCCAGCCACAAAATCGTCGAACATTACGTCTTGTCCTGGTTGGACGCTCTCCGCAAGAGCTTGGATTATCATCATCTTCTCTTGTTTAAGCTCAAGGCGCTCAAACGGCGTCGGGTCCCACTCGACATCTTTCAATTCTGCCACAGCGAGTTCGACTATAATCAAAATGTTAGATGACGGCATTTTCAAAAAGGATTGTGGTATCCATACGCCACTGCTTATCATGTAGAGAGTATCCAAGGACCGTCGGGCTGCAAATGAGCAGGTCTTCGCTTTGCATATCTTCTGTAGCGACTGGTCTTTCCAGCGTGGACTCCAACGATTGATTTTCCCACAATAGTAAGAATTCGCCCAAGCCATCAGAAAATTCGGTGATCGTTGGCTACTTCCTTCGCAGAGGAGATACACATGTTCCTGATTCTATCTATGGTGATAAGTTCCCAAATTTCTATTCTGTCAGTACGACTCCCTCTATCAACCTTTGGGTCCCCTAATCCACGGTCGTGCGTCGTTGGATTGACGTAGTATCTTCTCCGGCTATTGTCTCTACCTGTTCAGCTCTGCAATAAACCCTAAAGTGAAGGCAGAAAGAGGATATCCCTCACTATGCGTCCCTTGTCGTGGTTTCATCCTCAGTGATGCTTGACGCGGCAATCATTACTCCGCAGCGATTCTCTTCCAGTTTTCACACAGTCCAAACAAAGGCCTATCTTTATGTTCGAGATGTTTTCTTTCTCATTTCGCAACTTCTCCTTGAGGTTCGAGTTTCGATTATATTGGCATGAGCTACACCACTGAATCCCGCCGCATTGTATTGTTGTTGGTTCTTGGAGAGACAGCATTCGATTGAGGATGTTTGAGATGCTTGCTTGTCGCAGCACTTTTCCGAGAGGCCATAACTGACATGATCGAAGGTTACTGAGATATTGCCCAGCTAGTTGAGAAGTGCTCGTGCATGGTGATTGCTCAATACACATATCAGGACGTCAACGGCTTTTTCTCAAAACATCTCGAAGGAAAACCTTGGACTGAGCGTACAAAGGAGATCTATCAAGCGGTGCAAGAAAGACATGTGGACGGACGGTGGATTGATTTCCCTCAGACACCGGTACAAAATGCTGTCTGTAAATGGTGGTTTGATTTTCAAGATGAATTCCTATCGAGTGAGCGGGGCGTTTACTACACGAGCGCTACCAAAGATCTTACGGGCTGCGAAGCTAAACGTCAAATCGATCTGTTCGTCAAGCCCAACAACGAAAAGCTGTCGAAGTAGTGCATGATTGGAAGGACGTTGAAGTGATTGGTGAACTCACGGTGTCCGACAATAAGAAGAAAGCCAAGCTGCTTCAAATCGGTAGATACGTCCGTGATGTGTTCTCCTGTCAGCCGACCCGCCGATACGTGCACGCTTTTACTCTCTGTGGGAATGAAATGCGGTCGTGGGTGTTTGATCGCTCGGGTCCTTACAGCTCAACTGCTTTCGATATCAATGAGGAGCCAGAGCGTTTCGTCCGTATGATTGCAGCATATGTGATGATGAGCGACGAAGAGTTGGGTCTTGACACTTTCATTGAGCGAGATAATGGCGATTGGTTCATAACCGTCATGGAAGATGCGACGGGCAAGGAGAGAAGATTGCAGTTGGAGTCGGTTCCCATTGCCCATCAACGGGCGATTGTGTGTTGCGGCACATCTTGCTTTCGTGCCAAAACTCCCAGCTCTGAGGATTTGCGGTATGTCGCCAAATTTTCCTGGGTCTCTGACAAGCGACGACCGGAAGTCGATCTCCTCAGGTTAGCGCGCGAAAGAGGAGTGGAGGGAGTCGCCTGGCTATTCGGTCACCATCGCATCACCAGTATCGCGGACATGCGCGAAGGGTTAAAGTTTGGGAAGCCTTACGCTTTTCGGAATACCACGTTGAGTCCTTTCTCCTCCTTTTCGCAGTCTCAGTCTCTCCTCTCTCAATCGATTGGCCAGCTTGACGACCTGAGCATCGCTAGGGAGTCACCGAAGAAACGAAAATATATGGATGCTGGAGGGAGCCCATCTAAAAGATCAAGGTCCAACAGCCAGAACCCTGATAAAGCCAAGAGGAAGAATGAGGTGGCTCGCACCGTGGAACATAGCCAGATTACGAGTCTTTATACCCATGATGACAGCTCGTTCGACAACCGCATTTTCGGTTGCTTGGTGATCTCGCCTGGCGGTCGCGCGATCCGGGATTTTCGGTCGATCCCAGAGCTGCTGGAGGCCCTCCGCGACGCAATCAAGGCACACAGGTCTCTGTATACAAAGGGAAAGATATTGCACAGGGATATCTCGGAGAACAACATTATTATAACAGATCCAAAGGAAACTAACGGCTTTACGGGCATGTTGATCGACGAGGACCTTGCTAAGGAGATCGGCAGCGGTCCGAGCGGCGCACGGCATCAGACTGGCACAATGGAGTTTATGGCTATCGAAGTGCTACAGCGAGTAGCTCATACCTATCGACATGACCTCGAGTCATTTTTCTACGTACTTTTGTGGATCTGCGCTCGTCGCGTATGGGAAAGGGGATTTGGGTGCAGAGTAACAGATCGACCCAAAGAGAGTATGTTAAGCGAGTGGTATACAGGCAGCTTTAAGGAGATTGCTCGAAGGAAGGAGCACGCTATGGGCGTCAGTGGATTCAAAGCCATTTGTGAGGAATTTCCGGAGGCACTCAGTTCCGTCAAGCCTTTGTGTAGAGAGATAAGGGGCATTCTCTTTCCTCTTCTCAAGGACGGAGCGCTGTTCACCGCAACGCCAACGGATCCACCTGAAAAGCTATACCAATTCATCATTGAAGCGTTCGATAAAGCTATAGCCGACTTTGCCGTTAGACAGGAGTCAGGATAGCCAGTCTTCATACATGAGAGAACAAGTAAAGTTGGAAGTTCCTTCCTCTTCCGAAAAGGTATAGGGACATATAGGGTGTAGAACCATGGAACGAGCAGGGAGTTTGCGCGAAGAGGGACTTTAAAAGAATAGCGTTCTTCGGAGCACAGGGGCTCTGAAAGAGTACGGATTTCGAACGGCTAGGGATTCTCAGTGCATGGGGACTGTGATGTCGTGGTGGTTTTCGTGCCGTAGGGGCGCTAATGTCCCAAGGGTTGTGGTTGAGGTAGAGTGACATGTGTGGTTATTTTTATGTAGGCTTTTACGCAGAGGAGAATTGTTTAATGCACTGATTCCATTGTATTCCTCGCTTTGAGAGAGCCGCCGCTGCAAAGTTCCATCCTAAATGCTTATTCTGCGCTGAAAGACAGTGTTTTGCCATAAACACTTGATGTATCTATGTAAAGTCACATATCATCAGTGTCTGATTGACGACTATCTTTATAGTGCTCGTAGAACCTTGTTTCATTCACTGTCTCACTACTGTGCAACAGACTGCTGCCATCTCTCATATTAAACAATGAGCTTATTATCCCTCTGCTGCGCCTCATTCTTTGGTTGTACTGCGCATGCCATCTTTTTCCGGCTCATTGAGAGTAGTAGAATCGTGCTGTGCCCTTGCGGACTGGATGTTTTTCAGTGTTGCAATCTCAGCCGACGTACCCTGACCGCTTCTCTGCAATAGATTATCAGCGCCCGATCACACACGATCACGACTGGCGCTTACCATTTTCCCATCCGCAGAACGGTACCCGTAATGCCACACCTCGTTGTTCGACTCGAAAAGTGGTGGAAGGCGCTTAGGCTCCTCAAGACTCGTCTCGTACCTCCACTCCCGCGCACATTGTCTCCGCCCAGCGCGACTTTTGGTCGCCTCATTTTCTCGGTGTATTGTGAAGTCTTTAAGGTGGTTGAGGAAGTTGCTTTGCAACGTCCATGTTTTGCCATAGTAAGGGCAACTGGGATGCTTGCATGGATACGCCCAGATCCTGCCGAGCTCGAGCTCGGTGGTATTGCCGTCTTCATCGGACGAGGACGCTGGATCGTTGTGGTCTGCTAGATGCGGTCGTAGTCGAACTTTTGCATCGCGAATGGGCATGGTTTGGGAGAAGTCCATCTTGTTCAGGGTTGTGACTTCGCACTATGAGGAATACATACGGCAGAGAGTCAAGAAATTTTGGGAACCTTAGATTTCAGCGAACATTTGTAGGGTTAATTTTTGGTGGGGCTGGAGCATGCTTGCCTGGACATATGAGTATTTTACGTGTATATAGTATCACGCAATGCGGAATACGTTCCATGCAGAGTTTTCTCCGAAACATATTATTATGATTACCAGCTACCAGCTTGTCTACCTTTACGGTAATTTTTCTGTCCTCGTATTGTAAACCGATTTGATCACGTTCGAGTATCAACGAAGGCTTTGTTTGCGGGATAATCCCGAAGTCTTTTGAAAAACTTGAAGTGACGGCCGTGAGACGTCTCGTTAAATCACAAAAACAACTAGCACTTCGATCACAACCTTCACAAAACGCCGTAGTATCACTCTGTTTAGGTATCCGACATGGGTCAATATTGGTACATCTTCTCAGTGGATAATAGCGAAATTCTGAGCTGTATCGGCAAGCTTGGTGAGTTTCTGTGGGATAAGGAAGCCGACTGCCTTGTGGATCTTCTTGCCGTGCCACTCAAGCGAAGTCCAGTGCATTTATCCAGTGCACCAAAGCCGGTGGATGACATTTCGAGCGTTGAACCTTTACCAACCGTAGCAAACCTGGAGCCAACAATCCAAATCCAACCATATTTGGCAGCTGTCCCCAACGAGCTAATTCTGAAGATCTTCCAGCATTTCGTCTTAGTCTGGTTTCGGAACGACTGTGGAACATTGGCTGGCCATTTGTTCAGCAAAAGGTCACCGACTTCATGAGTACTTGGGCTGGCGCGAGGATCATCTGCTTAGGCGACGAATGCGAACCTGGTGATTGGCCTGCAGGCCTTCTGACGACAGAAGAGGAGAACATAGTCAACGAAGGTCTGGATGAGGCCGAGGTGGATCCTGACGAAGGCTTCCTCCAAGGTCCAGGAAATTTGCTTGGTATGCCTAGGTGTCGATTTCGGGAAATCAATTCTGAAGTTGAGCCTTATCGGATGCTGCTTCGTCCTGTGCCTGGTGAGGCCGAACATCCAATCTATTCAAAGCGCCCTCAGACATGGCGGTCTCCTCGTACTGCGCTTGATGAAGCCGGCCATCTGCCGAAATCAGAGCACTCTCAAGCATATTCGTTTGCTGTTGGAAAGAAGGTGGCAGATTACTATCCCGAGACCGAGAGCTGGATTCTTCGCAACCTGACCACGGCAGAGTTTGTTCAGGGCGACAGACTCTTCGCAGCATTTCATAGGTCAAGACGTCAGCACGTACCCCACCTTGGATATCCCGGTTTTGGCGAGGCGATTATGTGTCGAATATACTGGTCTACAGGGAACTCTACAGTTCCATGTGCGGGATCTAATCGTGGAATTTGGGCTGGTCACAGATTTGAGATTTATACAGAAAGAATCCACGCTTTAAATTCAGATTGTAGCTGGAAAGATGTAACGAGCGAGATAGTTAATGAATTATCGGTAGCCTTGGAACTGCCAACTCAGACAAAGAAGAGCGAGAGGATTAGAGACCAGAAACGGCAACATAGCTCCTGAGCTATTGACGCTTTTCAGACGCTGTAAAGAGGCCGCTTTAGTTACGGAAAACTACCGTGCGTTGCTGTGGGTACGACTCAGAAGCGCGTATGATCCTTGTCTCGCCCCGTTCTGAGCGTCTTGGATTTCCAACTTCAAACTCTACACACGGCTCCTTTTTCGGCACCTGAGACACACAGTGCCCTTGATCGACTTGGATTCCGTTCAATTGTACCAATCCCCGGACAAAGCCGATTTGGCTGGCCAAAGACCATCGATGGCGTCGATTGGTGATGTTCTCGTCGTCTGTGGAGAGAGGAATGTCCCTACGGTTCCTGGACGCAGTGGCGGATAGGCTCGACGACTCGACGACTACGACCTGATTGAAGTCCTTGACTTGACTGGCCCGTCGTCGAAGGATCCTCTCAATCTACCCTACAAGCAGGCACCAGATCTCAAAGGCACTGAATTATACGCCAGAGGTAATGTTCGCCGTCTTTAATTTTGATGGGCCTTTAATAACAGCTCCAACGGACTCGATCTCAGTGGCGGCCGCGGTGGAGGCGGTGGAGAGGAAGACGAAAGCTTTCCATCCTTCTGCTCGGTGCCGGAGGAGGAGCACAAGAGTCGCAACAATCGGGCTTGAGACTAGGTGGGGACAAGGGTGCGAATACCGACAACAGCAGCAGCGTCCACTCTGGAAGCGACGGCTCAACTTCTGAGCAAGGCGAGAGGCACTGCTCCCTCAGCACTCCAGGGACTTCTGGGGCAGGCTCAGAAGCTAGGTACGTCCCTTGAAACCCCCGCTCGCAGATCTTAGTACTGACAGATGGCGCCTATCTAGATGTTTCATCCTTCGCGAAAAGACAGAAGATTCCATCTCTGATCCTTCTCCTTCACTCCCTACTACCCTTCTCTTATCGACACACGATACACAAATCTGCTTCAAAAATATCGAGCCTCATCACTCCGGTTGAGGGGAAAAGAAAGGAAACAAAGGAGCGAGCTGCAGTACAAACAATATTATCCCCTACTCTCTCCAATCGCCTATTGCGATATGAAACCCAACACACTTTACGGACGCCGAGCCTGAAACAACCACAGGCGTCACCGACATTCGAGATTCCTTTAAGCGTACAGCAAACAGTGCAGATTTGAACGAGGGTGGGGAAGATGTGCATAAATTGGAGAAGGCCCGGCGTGCAGGTCAGTGCGCAGGTCCCAGTCGCTGTAGGCGCGTCTAATGACTTTAGAAAGACTCGATCGTGATTGACAAAACAGACAGTATCGACGATGACATGAGCGACTCTGCCGAACATCGTCGGTTTCTATCATTGGCTCAATCGGCTCCTCGGCCTGTTTTCAAATATCCCTTTGGGCAAAAATTCCAGCAAAGAGAGAATACAAGTTTAAGTCGATCCAATGAAGTTGGTGACAGTCAAGGTGTGCCCCCCAGTGCATTTTTGAACCAGCACCCGGGATTTCTTCTGACATACTTCAGATGACCCTCTCGTTGTTGAGGATGACGAAGAAAAAACCGACGAAACTGGCGGTTCTACCAGAGCTACGAGCATGAAGTCTGAGATTGATACCGTACACCTCCAAAGCTCCCACCCGAGGGAACAGCCAAAGACACACGCTTGCTTGAGTCCTCCTACCACCGAACCTACCACCTCCCCGTTTGATCGCCCGATCTCTCCCAATGTCGCACCATCCCGTGATCGAGTTGAGCAGGTTATCCGTGAAAGTGATCGCGAAGCAGCAGCGACCGTCCATCCCCTTCACGCTATCATCGTCATTCCACCTCTTCTCGAGCAGCCTCAAGATCGAAAAGGTTCAACATTGGATAAAGAGAAATGGAGATCTTAAGGATCCTTGGCAAAAGACGGACAAGAAGGTGATATGAATACAAGGTGAGCTGGAAGAAAACATAGCTGCTTGAACGCGGATATTCTGTGTGCAGGTGAAATCGCGTCCGATACGTGATGGTCTCAAAGCCACTTCACGAGGTCTTGCCACACATTGTTTTGGGGCTTGGAATATAAAGGCAGTCTAACGGTATTGACCGGTAAATTTCAAGGATTCATTGTCTAGAGTGTTATTTAAAGTGCTGTGGCGCGCAGGGGCAGTGCAGGGCCTTGCGAAGAGAGTGGGATCTACGTCCTACAGTCCTACAGTATTAAACTCGGGTCGGAGGTTTCGGAATTGGATCAACCCTTTTCAGAGATTTTGAACTGCGTGACAAATAATTTATTGCGTGCTCGCAAAAAACTATTGTCATGTGACTTGGCTCCAGGATTTGGGTAAGGTAACTTGAACGACGCGAGATTATCAGTTTCATTTTTGGCATCCAATTCACAATGCCAAACGCTGCTTCTTTTGGCAAGACTTAAGTCGCTGTCAAAATCGAAGGAATGTTTTTCAGACCGTCTTATATCCACAGTGTCTATGGCGAAGCAGCACTCAATATCTCATCCTAATGGATAAAAGTCTCTCACAAGCGCGTTTAAGCGCCACCACGATTATAACAAGTTGTACTGTCCGACCGCATTGGGTGAGACCAGTTGCGCGCTCGCAGGGCATGACGAACAGCACCTGTCGTCTCCCCGGCGCGCAGGTGGGCTTTGTCAATATCGTCAACGAAGATTGCAGAGTAGATGCGTGATCCTAAGCTCCACAGGGCGCATACCTTTGATGAGTGAGTACATTGTTCGGCGAGGAGGTCCACCTATCCTCGTCAGCTCGACTGCCCGCCGAGATCGTAGATCATACGGTCAGTGCACTCTTACTATTCTCGGAAGCCCCTCTCAAGTGCTCTCATATCCCTCTCATTGTATGCTATTGTCAGGTTCGCTTCTACAAGACTACCATATAAATCTAGATTGTCATTGAAAACTTGATTAAATGCACACGGACAGTTCCAACCACTGGAGAACTGGAGTAGACGGCGGACCAGAAAAATCATTTGAGTTTCACCTCAACCATTGCGTCGGCAACATTCGATTGTCGAGGAGTCTCTGCCTTTGCGGACCAAACGGAGTCGTTGAACGAGAAGTTTCTGAGGTCTATTGCCCGGGAGGAATACCGCGAAAGGGAAGACCTCCCGCCGTGAGGAAAGAGGGAACGAATCGAACGATGCCTCCACCGAGAGCGTCTCCATCGGTAGTGATTATACGGCCAGCAAGTCCACCGGTAGCGCTTCCACCGGTAGCGTCTCCACCGGTAGCGCCTCCACTGGTAGCACTTCCGGCTTTAGCGGTACCACCTTTACCCCCCAAAGTACCTTTACCACCGGTACCAGCTCCACCGGTACCAGCTCCACCGGTACCAGCTCCACCGGTACCAACTCCACCGGTACCACCGACACCTGGTTCAGGGCCAGCTGGTCCATTGGTACCTGGTACACAGATACCAGGTTCACGGGTACCAGCTCCATCGTTACCATCTTCAGCTTCACCGTCTCCAGCGCTACCATCTCCAGCGCTACCATCTTCAGCGCTACCATCTTCACCATCAACTCCACCCGTACCATTTCCACCCGTACCAAATTTACCAGTACCAAATCCACCTTTACCAAATCCACTGCAAGCATCTCCACCTTTACCGCTAGCTCGCTCGGTACCTTCTCCACCGGTACTAGCTCCACCAGTAGCAGCTCCACCGGTAGCAGCTCCACCGGTACCAGCTCCACCGGTACCAGCTCCACCGGAACCGGGTATACCGGTACCAGGTTCACCTTTACCAGTTCCACCTGTACCAACTCCACCGATACCAGTTCCACTGCAACCATCTCCACTGCAAGCACATCCACCGATAGAACCATCACCGATGCCAGTTCCACCGGTAGCAGCTCCACCGGTAGCAGCTCCACCGGTAGCAGCTCCACCGGTAGCAGCTCCACCGGTAGCAGCTCCGCCGGTACCAGCTCCACCGACACCGGGTGCATCGGTAGGAGCAGATGAAGTCGAATCCTGAAGACGTTGAAAATCTTCTGATGCTTTTTCAGTCTCACCGCCTTGCCGGTCTTTAGGCGGTGTCTCCTCCCATCGTACTATCGACCTGTTTTGTATCTCTGTTACGTTTGATACACCATGTCCTTTAGCCTTAGTGGCTCGAGTATTCTGATCCATGTAGATAGATAAGTGGGTAGGAAGGTAGGTAGGTAGATAGGTTGATAAGTTGGTAGGTTGGTAGGTAGATAGGAAGGTTGTTGTTGTTGTTGTTCTTACAGTAGATTTCCAAACCATTGAGGCTCCTCGGCTGACGCTAAATTGATGGCCCGCACACCTTATTTGGGCGGGGCAACCACCAACGTCAAGTAGAATGGGATATCATGAGTTGTTCATGCAGTAGGCCTGCATTAGTGCCCTAATCGGGCAAAATTGAAGCTGAGCCAGGGCCTGGCCATGGTGTAGTATGTAGACCGCCCATTCCCAGCTCTTGTAGAGGTGTAGTCGTCGTCGCACCCCAAAATGCCTTCAAAGCCTGGAAACGGTCGAAGCAAGAAGCCGTCGCCCAAGAAGCCCCCTCCTAGGAAACGAACGTCGTCTACACTGCTGAGAGGCACTGATGCCGATGACGTCGCTCCTGTAGCTCCCTCACCTGCTCAGCGGGTGAGGCTATCCCAGCCTCGCTTGGAGCAGACTCCGAGCCATTTGAGGGTCGATAATTCAGCTCCTGCTGAGACGCCAGTACGCCTGAAGCTGACTGTCCCTCGTAAGGGTGGCAAAAATCCTAGGCGTCAAGCCTCACCTAGTCCTAGTAGGCAGCTGAATGGATCCCAGCTGGGTGACTCCCATTCTAGCCTTGGATCTTTGCCACCGCTTCCATCTCAGCCGTACTCAAGTATGGGACCTCCTCCTTCGTATCCTGGATCTCTTACAGCTCAAGAGAGCTTTGGCGAGCTTATGAAGACGCGGGCTGGGAGTGCTCTTGGTCTGATGACGCCATCGCCATTGAGGTGTCGCTTAAGTTTGTGGAGGGGATTATCCGCTGAGGATGAGGATGAGGATGAGGGTTTTGAGCGTTTAGTAGCAGCAGCTGCTGCTACTAAAGCTAGGCGAGCTGATTTTGCTGCTGCTGAGGCCGCTGAGGCCGCTGAGGCTGCTGAAGCTAAGCAAGCTGAACTGGCTACTGCTGAGGAGGCCGCTAAGGCCGCTGCTACTCAGGCTGCTGCTGATGAGGCTTTAGCATATTTTGCTGAGGATGAGCATGTGACGGTGCCTTACCAAGTACGCATTCTATCGTTCTGGATAAAAAAAGCGACCATTATATGCGGTGAGCTGAAGAGCTATGACATCAATGGCTTAGAACCATTCTCACTGAGGCGAGTCTTCAAAGAACACCAAGAGAAGGCCAGTAAGTACGCTCTTGAGCGTAGGCTTCCTGCTTACCGGGTCTCTGTAACGGCGACTCCATTCTATGAGAAGCTGGCGGTAACGAGGCGATATCCGCAGTCCATTGATGACACCAGTAATTGGGACCTTATTGAGGGTCAATTAGATGAATTCTTCAAGGCCAATAAGCATGAACTCAAGGTAGAATTACTCTTACATTAGGCCCCTACTCCAACAGGTGACGCAATCGCTGCTGCCCCTTCCTCACAGCCAGTCGCCGTCGCCCTTCCTATCACCGGTTCTGGCACTGGGGCTGGTGTGAGCAGCCTCAGTTCTGGAGTAGCGAGTCGGAATAATCCCACAAACCGTCAGCTTGCTGCCTTGGAGGAGTCGAATGCAACGGATCCTGAGGCAGCTTCAACTCAAGAGATCCTAGAACGCTGGGAGTGTCACAAGCGTACATGTGATAATAACGGCCAGCATTGCTGGGTCAATGAGAAGAGAATACACTATCCACTGAGTGCTGACGATGCGGCGCTCTGGTGGGGAAGTATCAAGCTGGACGTCTCAAAACGACTAGATAAAGAGAAGCCGCCGGCGACGATGAGGAAGAGGTGGGAGGAAGCAAGGGTAAAAAGCGAGAGAAAGAAGAGACGACAGCAAAAAGATGAAGCTATACCATTTGGCCCACCGCCGCCAGCAAGCTACAAGTACCCCGCACTAAGTCTTCGCGTGCGCTCCCCAACCAAATCACCACCCCACCTGCATCAACCATTGAACCATCAAATTCAGCTGGGGAACTTCAATATTTGGGCTGGT